>Ga0209161_10001612_pt1 | contig 18711 bp, 28 predicted proteins | sample GraSoiAngelo_155_FD_186169 | JGI IMG/M metagenome (GOLD analysis project Ga0209161, IMG submission 186169) | Grasslands soil microbial communities from the Angelo Coastal Reserve, California, USA - 14_1009_13_30cm (SPAdes) (version 2) | ecosystem: Environmental > Terrestrial > Soil > Grasslands... | reverse complement strand
ATCATCCGCCTGCTGGCCGGCCACGACTTGAACCACCTGGCCCAACTGGAGAAGCTGTAGCCGGCGTTCGTCGATGGCAGGCCGACCTGGCCCCAGCCTGTTATCTGTTAACCCAGGCCGATCGATTTTCGTTGCTTTATCCCGCCACGCCCTCTTCGAAGTCGTCCGCGGCCAGGATACGCTGGTAAGAGCGGGCTATGGCTTCGCCGATTTGGAACAGCGTGTTGCGGCTTCACCATCGACCCTCTATGAGATCGGTTCGATTACGAAGCAGTTCACGGCTGCTGCTGTGATGCGGTTCGTCGAGGCGGGACGCATTCGCCTCGACGATTCCATTGCTGCATATGTCGGTGATCTGCCGTTACGGTGGCGGCGAGTGAGTGTGCGTCAGCTACTCAACCACACATCTGGCATTCCCAGCATGACCGATATCGGTCAGCGGTGGGTGCGCCGGTGGCGAGAGGACATGCCAACGGATTCGCTTGTCGCTCTCACCGCTCACGACTCAATGTGGTTCGCTCCCGGCACCAATTGGCGCTACGATAACACGGGGTATTTGCTGCTTGGGATACTGCTTGATCGTGTGACCGGCGAGACATTCCCACATCTTGCCGAAGGGAGGCTCGCTCGCCCCCTAGGCCTTGTCGACACTTATTACTGTGATCTCAATCGTGTGCTTCCGGATCGCGCACCGGGTTACGAACGGGATTCCACGGGGTGGCATCGCGCTTCATACCTCAGCATGACTCAGCCATACTCGGCTGGCGCCCTGTGCTCGACTGTAGATGACCTGGCCCGATGGAATGTGTTGCTTGCCGGAGGCAACGTCGTCAGCCCATCGTCGTATCGACTCATGACTACCCCAGAGGGCGCGGCTCAATCACACGGCTACGGCTTTGGGCTTGTCGCTGACACCCTCGGCGGTCGACGCATGATCGGTCACAACGGTGGTATTAATGGCTTTGCCAGCGCCAACGGGTTCTTCCCTGACGATACGCTTTCTGTCACTGTGCTTACGAACACGAGCTCATGGGACCCGGACTCCCTTTTTCGGAACGTAGCGCGCGCGGCGCTTGGAGTACCGCTTGTGCGACCCATTCGCCGCAATCCCTAGCGCCATGTCAGGGCCACTGAATCGCATTTCGCACCTGCAGACTATAACGCCCCTGGACATCCTGTTTCCGATCACCTGGCCGAGGTAGAAAACATGAAGAACGCTGCGAACTCCCGATTCACCATCAAGAGCTGGGACGAGAAGCCTTATAGTGAGGGCCAGGACCTACCAAAGCTGACTCGGGCCGCCGTCACAAAGACGTTCACCGGCGATATCGCGGGCGAGGGGCATGTCGAATACTTGATGATGTACCGCAGCGACGGCTCGGCCACGTTCGTCGGCCTCGAGCGGGTCGTCGGGCACGTTGCAGGGAAAGCGGGCAGCTTTGTGCTCCAACGCACTGGAATATTCGAGAACGGCGCGGCGAAGGAGTCCTACTTCGTCATCCCTGGCTCCGGCACAGGAGAGCTTCGGGGCCTGCGCGGCGAGGGCACGTCGGCTGTTGGGCACGGGACTGAGCATCCTCTAACGCTGAACTATGAGGTGGGCTAGCCCAGCGCCATGCAGATCCTTCAAGGCGCGCACCTCTCCGACAGCCTCGTAACACGCAAACCCTCAGGAGCAACGGCCATGAACAACACCAGCGAGAGCGGCGAGAAGCGTGTCGCGACGCTCGAACGGTCATTGCATCGCGCCAAGTTGGTTGCCTCACTCTCCGGTCTCGCCGTCGCTCTCGTCCTCGCCGCGGCCTTCACGCGTGGCCTGACGCAAGCGTCTGATGAGGTCCGGACCCATCGCCTCGTGATCGTGGACGATCAAGGTCACCCTCGGGCCGTGCTCGGCCAAGATCCGGCCAACACTCAGCGTGTGTCTCGCGGAGCTGGCCTCACTCTTTACGATGACAACGGAAGCGAGCGCGGTGGGTTCGGGACCATGGCTGATGGTAGCGTGGTGCTCGGACTCGACGCGCCAGCCGGCGTCGGGGCGCCGATGCGAGACAGAATCGGACTGAAGGTCTTCCCCAATGGCTCCGCCTATGTCATGCTCATCGATAACAAGACCGGGGCGGTTGCACGGTTGCTGTCTGAAGAGGGGCCGGGCGGGATCCGGGGTGTTCAAGTCTTCAAGTGGCAGCCAGATGGCTCGCGATACTACATCCGGACCATCACCTTCGATGGTGATGTGCGCGATTCCATCAGTCGACGATAGCGCGCCTTGCGCCGGCGGGCGAGTCGCCCGCAGCTTAGGCGCGATCCGTTCGCCAGCGGCCACCTGAGAGGAGCCGTGTCTCGCATCTTTCTTTCTTTACGCTAGCCGTGCGCGCTGCGGCCACCAATCCTTGCGTTCACAATCGATAACTCCAGAACCGGGAGCGAGGATGGAAGACACGCTACAGACCACCACGACCTTTTCGTTTGACGGTTATCGCATCACCGAATACAAGGGTGTGGTTCGCGGCATCGTGGTACGATCGCCGACTCTAGGCCAAGGATTCCTTGGTGGCCTCAAGCAGATCGTTGGCGGGCAGATTGGCGCATATGCGGAGATGTGCGAGCAAGCACGTCAGCAGGCTTACGACCGTCTACTTCAACACGCTCGAGAACGGCGGGCGAACGCTATAGTAGGACTTCGCTATGAGAGTTCTGAAGTTGGCCGTGGAGGGTCGGCCACGGAAGTCTTGTGCTACGGAACGGCGGTGGTCATTCAACGTGCGTAGCAGTCCGGCGCGTTGAACAGTTCAGATGATAGGTAACCCGTATGGTCGGTGCGAGCGATCGACCAGACCGGGCCTAACACGCGCTTGAAGTGGAGTCCATGACCATGAAAAGGCGGGAGTTTCTCCTGGTGTCCGGCTCCGCGGTCGCCGCGACCGCCATGGGGGCGTGCACAAGACGTCGACGATTGCAAGGCAGGGTCGTCTCCCTCCACGACCCGATGGCCGCCCGGGTCACGCGGCACGAGTTCCCCGGCGCAGTCTGGCTCGTGGCGCAGGGCGATGATGTGGCCGTCGACGCGGTGGGCGTGACGGCCATCGGCGGCAGCGCCCCCATGCGCCGCGACACGATCTTCCGCATTGCCTCGATGACGAAAGCCGTCACGGCGAGCGCGGTGATGATGCTCGTCGAGGACGGAACCCTCACGCTCGATGCGCCCGCGGAGCGGTGGCTCCCGGAAATCGCCCACCGGTGCGTGTTACGCCGCATCGAGGGACCGCTCACGGACACGGTGCCCGCGCGCCGGGCGATCACCGTGCGGGATCTGCTCTCGTTCACCCTGGGGTTCGGCCTCTTGTTCGATAACGCGCTGCCGATCCAGCGCGCCATCGACGAGAATCACCTGGTGAACGGCCCGCCGGTGCCGATGACGCCGCACGGACCGGACGAATGGATGAAACGCTTCGGGACGCTGCCGCTGATGCATCAGCCCGGCGAGCGCTGGATGTACAACACCGGCAGCCTGCTCCAGGGCGTCCTCGTACGCCGCGCTTCGGGCAAGGGGTTCGAGGCGTTCGTGCACGAGCGCATCATCGAGCCCCTCGGCATGCGCGACACCGACTTCTTCGTCCCCGAGGGCAAGCTCGATCGCTTCGCCGGCTGCGGGATCTTCACCGATCCGCAGCGTGGCACGAAGACGCGCATGGACCAGGACGGCGCCGCCAGCGCCTACGCCACGCCGCCCGTTTTCGCCTCGGGCGCTGGCGGCCTCGTGTCGACCGTCGATGACTATCTCGCGTTCGCTCGCATGCTCCTGAAGGGCGGGGTGCACGAAAGCCGGCGTCTGTTGAGGACCGAATCGGTGCGGGAAATGACGAAGGACCAGCTCAGGCCCGAGCAGAAGGCCGCCTCGAGCTTCTTCCCTGGCTTCTTCGCGACGCGCGGATGGGGCTACGGCATGGCGATCTACACCGCTCCGGACGCGGTCTCACGCGTGCCGGGTCGCTACGGTTGGGATGGCGGCTTCGGCACGTCCTGGGTCAACGACCCCGGCCGCGATCTAGTCGCGATCGTCATGACCCAATCGCCCGACTTCCTGTTCTCGGGCGGGCTCGAAGCGTTTTGGCGTGGCGTATACGCGGCAGTCGACGAGTGAGCACGTGCTAAGGGAGAAGCCTCGATCGCGGAAGTGCGCCCAAGCCGCTTACGTCACATCCGTCGCCCGTCCCTCCACGGTCATGCGCACGGGGTGCCCGAACCACGGGTGTCGCTGGTCCCGCGGCAGGTCCGCTGTCGCCGGCGGACCGTACATCTTTTCCAAGGTCGCTACGACGTCGCCCATCGTCCCCTCCGGCGGGACCCATCCGCGGTCGATGTCCGGAAAGTCGAGTTTACAGTTCTCGCACTTCTGACCGCTGGCGAAGCGGATGGGGCACCAGAAACTCTCGACGTTGCGGAGCATTTCCGCGCCGAGGGCGTACACGCCGGTCATCCAGTCACAGTACAGGCACCAGATCAGGTCGTGTCCCACCAAGCCGGTGAACTTCTGGCGGCTGACGTTCACCCAGTCCGCGTGGCGGTATCGCGGCAGGCCGACGAGCGGCGTAAGGAGGGGGTAGATGCACAGTTCCGCCACGCGGATGAGGATGAAGCAGGGGAGAGCGGCCGCGGTCACCCAGAGCGCGATGTGGTTGTTGAGCCGTCCGACGGTGCGGTTGAGGAAGGTGACGATTCGCGGCCCGTTCACGCGTTTGCGGTTGGCGAGTTCGTGGGCGAACATCCAGACCAGCATCCCCAGCACCTGCCCGATGATCGATCCCACCACGCCGCGCCAGCCGAGGAGGATTCCCAGGACGGTGGGGGGAATCCAGGTAACGAGGGATACGACAAGGTCCAGCCCCGGGGCGCGGCAGAGCCAGGCGCCGATTCGGGTCCCGGCGGCGCCGAGTCGGGGGATCAGATAGAGGAGGCCCGCGAAGCCGGCGATGCCCACCAGGGTGGACGCCGCGATGAGCAGCAGGGGGATCATAGAGATCTCAATCAGCGGCCAAAGTACAGCCGGGTGAGTGAGCCGTCCAGGGAGCCTACGCCGCCTTGCGCTGGCGAGCGAGTGGCCCGCAGCTTAAGCGCGATCCGTTAGGCCCCACTCGTGGACGAATCTGGTCGGCGCTCCTGGGTCCGTGCGATGATTCTCGTTGCCGTGACGTATGTCGTCATCGGCATCGTGTTCGCTGCGCTCGCCAAGTCGGCTGACCCCAATCACGTGCGCCTGTGGCGGTTGGCAGCGTGGGTGGCCAGCGCCACCGTGGCCGCGGCGCACATCGGGTACGAGCACTATCGACTGAGCAGTTCGCCTCGTCCGACGGCGCTGCATGCAGCGGGGGCGGTCGCTCTCGGGGCCTTCGGCCTCGCGCTCGCAGCCAACGTTCGTTGGCTGTTTGCCGGAACGCCTGGCCAACACGCGCCGCTCCTCGCCCTCCCCGTCTGGCCGGTCATCACCGCTCTTCCGGCGTTTCTCGTAGCACTTGCCGTGGCGGCCGTGCTGGCTGGCTTTTCGCGCCGCAGGTGAAACGCGATCCGTTAGGCGGCGGCCTGTCGCTAGGATCCCTCACCAAGGGGCTCATGGGCGCTAGGGCACTGGCACTGTCGGGCTTGGCCGCTGCAGTCGGCATGGGATCGGCATGTGGTCAGGCAGTGGGGCGCTGCAAGATGGGCAATCCCACTGGCTACTTCACCGGGACGGCCACCAGCCCACAGAGCGGCCGGCTCGAGGTGTCGCTCAACCTGCGCTGCGCCGATGGCCGGTACGACGGCACGCTCGTCACCCCGGTAGGGACGTTCGCCATCACTGGCGGGGACGCGGCTTCCAGCCTGCTCCACCTTCAGTTCGCGGCTGGGCCCGATGTGGGCACGATTGCGGCAACGGTGAGCGGCGACACGCTGCGTGGACGCTTCGCGGTCTCGGGCGACAGTGGGGCGATGTCACTCAGATGGATCGGACAGGCGCGTGTCGTGGGCTGGGACGCCCCCACCCTGGACCTCGACGTTGCGCGCTGGCACGAGGATCTTGCATTCTTCGCGCGCGAAATTGCGGCGCGGCATGCCAACGCGTTCCACTCGCTCGCGCGACCCCGCTTTGATTCCCTGGTCACGGCGCTCGACCGCAACCTGGATAGGCTCAACGGCGATCAGGTCTACGTGGAGATGGACCGGATCGCGAACCGCATCGGCGACGCGCACACGTTCCTCGCCATACCAGGCGACGCCCCCAAGTTTCCGTTCGCAATCCGCCGCTTCGGCGCCCAATACCGCGTCATCGCGGTTGTGCGGGCCGGACGGAATGATCGCATACTTGGCGCTCGCCTCCTCAAGATCGAGGACGAGCCGGTTGCGCTGGTGATCGAGCGGCTCTTGGCCCTCACACCCGCCGAAGAGCACTCCTCGTTGCGACAGGCCCGCGCCGAAGACTTCGTCAGCATGGGTCTGATGCTTCACGGGCTCGGTCTGACGCCAACGCGCGAGGCAGTAACTCTCACCCTGGCGGATGACGCCGGGCAGCAGTTCCGCTTCGAAGCCCACGCGTTACCGCTGAATATCGGGGACACTCTCCCGTGGACGGACGTGTTCAAGTCGGCGCCCTTGTATCTTCAGCACCCGGACCAGCCGTTCTGGTACCAGTACCTGCCGGAGGCCAGCACCGTCTATTGCAGCTTCCGCGGCTACGACAATCTCTCGAGCCGCGCGGCCGACCTCTTGGCGCTGGTCGAGCGCGTCCGCCCTGAGAAGCTCGTAATCGACATGCGTCAGAATGGCGGCGGGGATTACACACTCGGGCTCCGGTACCTCATTGAGCCTATCAGCCGCCTGTCGCACTTCAATCGGCGGGGGCATCTGTTCGTTGCGATCGGCACGAACACGTTCTCTGCGGGTATGGCGAACGCTGCGCAGTTTCGCACCCACACGGCTGCCATTCTGGTAGGGCAGATGATCGGAGAGAAACCCAACAGCTTCCAGGAAGCGCGGGAGATGCGGCTGCCCAACTCGCATCTCAGGGTGCGGTATTCGACTCAGTACTATCACTTCGTTGTCCGAGGCCCCAACGCCATCCGGCCGGATCACGAGCTCGTCCCGACGTGGGCCGACTACCGTCTGGGCCGCGATCCAGTGCTTGCGTGGATCCTGCACTACGCCAGTACGTCGCAAGCGCGATCCGTTGGGCAGCGCCGATAAGCCTCTACCAATGCGCCCAGTACTGTCATGCTCCTCGAGCTGATCGCCACACTCTGTACCAGCCTCTTCGCTGGCGCGGCGATCTACGTCAACCTGGTCGAGCATCCAGCTCGCCTTGAAACCGGAATCTCTGCAGCTGTCAAGCAGTGGCGCCCCAGTTATCGGCGTGCCACCGTCATGCAGGCGAGCCTCGCGATCGTAGGTCTCCTCGCCGCGCTCGGCGCTTGGGCTCAAGGTCGCGGGACACCGGTCCTCGTTGGCGGTCTGCTTCTTGGAAGCGTCGTGCCGTTTACCCTCATCGTCATCTTCCCTACCAATCGGGGCCTCTCCGATCCGAACCTCGATGAGGGCTCGTCGACGGCCGCCGCACTGCTCGCCAAGTGGAATCGCCTCCACGCTGCGCGCAGTGGAGCTGCACTGCTCGCTCTGCTGCTCTTTCTCCTTCATCTTGGCGGGATTCTGTGAAGGATAGCGGACCACCGGAAATCGGAACCCTGTTGATCGGGCTCGCGATGGGTGAATCGCCCCGTTGGCACGAGAATCGTCTTTGGTTCTCAGACTGGGGCGCTCAAGAGATCGTGGCAGTCGATCTTGATGGCAACAGGGAGGTCGTAGTCCGCACTCCGTTTGGCCTTCCATTTTGCATCGATTGGCTGCCGGATGGCCGCCTGCTCATCGTCTCGGGGCGCGAGTGCCTTCTCTTACGCCGGGAGCTCGACGGGTCGCTCGTGCGCCATGCCGACCTGCGCGGCCTCTCCGATAGGGCCTGGAACGAGATCGTCGTGGACGGTCGCGGCAACGTCTACATCAACGGCGGCCCGGGAATTATCGCTCTCGTCGCCCCGGATGGCTCGGCTCGGCAGGTGGCCGATCGCATCGCCTTCCCGAACGGCATGGCCGTGACGCCCGACAACGCAACGTTGATCATTGCCGAGTCCCACGGCAAGAGGCTCACCGCCTTCGACATCACGCCGGACGGGAGCCTGTCGAACCGGCGGGTGTGGGCCGACCTCGGCAGCGGCGTTCCCGACGGCATCTGCATCGACGCCGACAAAGCCGTCTGGTACGGAGACGTCCCCAACAAGTGCTGCGTGCGCGTCCGCGAAGGCGGTGCGGTGCTGCAGACGATCAACCTTGACCGCGGTTGCTTCGCTTGCATGCTCGGAGGCATGGGCAATAGGACATTGTTCCTGATAGCCGCCGAGTGGCGTGGCATGGAGAACATCCCTGAGGTAGCGCGGGCGCGGACGGGACAAGTGCTGACAGCGGAAGCGCCCGCTCCAGGCGTCGGGTGGCCATAGGATGTGCAGCCGGCGGCTCACGTAGCCGCTCCTGAGCTAGGGAACACCGCGATGCCAAGCCCACTTGGAACAACTTTGCTGTGGCTGTTCGTCATCAATCTCGGCACGGCGTTCGGCGCGGGTCTCTACGAACACCGCATTGTCGTGGGCCGCTGGCTGACCTCATCACATGACTCCATCGCCCATTGGAATGCGGACGCGGCGCGCCGGGATGACACGGGACGAAGGTTCTGGGCCTTCGTCACAACGATCCCGTTAACGGCTCTGACGCTAGCGAGTCTGTTCGCTGCATGGCGTGGCGACGGTGCCTATTCTGACTGGTGGCTGGCGGCTGCCCTTGCCGCACTCGTCGACCGCGCATTCACATTCTCGTACTTCATCCCAACCATGGTCAGGCTGATGAGAGCGCCGGATTCGCCGGAGTCGGTCGCTGTTGCGATTCGCTGGCGGAACCTGAACTATCTGCGTCATGCGATCGTGCTGGCGGCGTGGCTCATGTCGCTGCGGGCCTTTGCGTCCTTGTATCGCAGTTAGCCCATGCCCGACGACGGCTCCAGAGGCGGCTGCCTAACAAGCGCTTGAAGCTGCCAGCGCGCGTAAATTACGGAATGACGCTTTCTTCAGCACGCCGCAGCTTAAGCGCGATCCGTTAGGCGACAACGGATTCCCGAGTATGCCTCCAGCGATTGCCGTCCCCTTTCAGGTCCTGCCGCGACTGCCACTAGTCGTGGCATTCACCGCGTTGCTCGTGGTCCGTCCCGCGACCGGGGCGAGTCAAGCCATCCCGACCGAACGGGGCTCCGTCGCCGACTGGGGTGGCGAGGGGCCGTTGCTGAGCTTTCTGCCCGGCTTCGGCACGGGGGCACACATCTTCGACGGCCTGGCGCCCGCGTTTACCCATCACTTTCACGTGATCGCGCTCACGCCGCGAGGCTTTCCACCTTCGAGCGCACCCGACTCGGGCTACACGATTGCCCAGCTCGCTGCCGACGTGCTCGGTGTCGTCGATAGCTCCCAAGCGCGCCAGGCCGTGCTGGCAGGCCACTCGATCTCGGGAGCGGTCATCACGCGGTTTGCCGAAGCCTATCCAGACCGACTCTTGGCCGCGGTGTACCTCGATGCGGCCTTCGATTTCGGCGCCGCCTACCGCCGCTCCCGGTTGCGCCCGCGGTTGGACGTCTCGTCGATCGACACGACCGCCGCGCGTTATCGAGGCTGGAAGGCCGCGTATCCCGATTGGGATCCGATCCGGGAAGGTGACGCCCGCATGTGGGATGTTGACTCGGCCGACGCAGCCCATCGGCAAGCCCTGGTTCTGCCGCTCGCCGACGAGGTCCGCTCCCACCCGCATGAGTTTTGGAAGGTGCAGGTGCCGGCGCTGGCGATCTGCGCCGTCGGTAGTATGCGGCGGGCTTACGGCTGGCTAACCCCCGACTCCACCCGCTGGCAGGTAGCCTTAGCGTGGGGTCGTGAGGCCCAGGCCGCGAAGCGCGCCGAGTGCCAGGAGTTCCGACGACGAGTCCCGCACGGGCAATCGGTCGAGCTCGATGGTGGTCATTTCATCTTCCTCGACCGCAGAGACACGGTGGTACGAGCCATGCGTCGCTTTTTCCGAGCGGTTCTATCACCGCCGTGAGCGTTGCACGTGGGTTGCCGGCTAACACGCGCTTGACGCTGCCGCGCGCTCCGTTAGGCAGCGCAGGCGAGTCTCAGGCCTAACCGAGGAAGGCCACATGGACCCTGCCGTGTTTCTTGTCGCACTCATAACGGTCGTGGGGACCGCTGCGGTCACGATTGTCAAGGTCGCTCGTCTGTGGGCCACTCGGCCAGGATCACCATCCGCCGACGTGACGGCGCGGCTCGAGGCACTTGAACGTGGCGTCCAGGACCTGCAACGGGAGCAGGCGGAAACGCAGGAGCGGCTCGATTTCGCAGAGCGTCTACTCAGCAAGGCAAGGGAAGAGCGGCAGATTGGCGGCTAGTGACAACTCCACCGGCGCCTTGCGGCAGGCTGGACGGCTGGCCTCCGGGCGGTAGCCGTTTAGCTTGCTCGGGAAGGAGGCGACATGGACCTTACCCCACTCATACCGGTGGTGGCGATCATTGCTTTCGCGGCGGTCAGGATCGCTCGTCTGCGCGCCACTCGTCCAGACTCACCAAGGGCCGACGTCACTGCGCGCCTGGAGGAACTTGAACGTGGGATCCAGGGCCTCCGACAGGAGCTGGCGGACACACAGGAGCGGCTCGATTTCGCGGAGCGTTTGCTCAGCAAGGCACGCGAAGAGCGGCGGATCGGCACTTAGACATGCGCCGCAATCGTGTTCTGCTGCTCGTCGCGCTTGGCCTCGCTGTCGGTCTGGTCGTCGTGCTGCGATCCCGGTCGCCCCAGTCCAACATCCCTGAACGTCCGGCACCGCCGGTCGAGAAGCCGCGCAAGTCGGCCCTTCAGTCCGACGCCGAAGGCTACTACATCCCGGGTTATGCCTTTACGGTAGGTCGCTTCCGATTCGCCAGTTTCAGCCTCCGTCCGGAGGGTCTCGTCACCTTCGCCCAGACGGCTGCGGGTATCGAGGAGCCGGCGGGCTGCGTTGAGGCCGTTATCAGGGCCGATACCTTCCACCTCCGGTGTGATTACCCTCAGGTGGGCATCGTTTCCATCGACGGTAAGTTCCTCACGCGATTGGCGACTGCCAGCCTGGATAGGCCAGTCGTGTCTGCGGTGGTGACGGTTCGTGATCCGACCGGAGAGATCTTGTACAGCGCACGGGACTCGTTCGTGTGGCACCCGGGCGATTAGGGCGCGGCCTCTATGGAGGGAGAGGGTGAGCGATGGTGCATGTGACCTACCTGCCTGTCCTCGTCGCGGCCGTCGCCGCGTTCGTGCTGGGCTGGCTCTGGTACAGTCCCCTGCTGTTCTTCAAGCCCTGGATGCGACTGCGCGGCATGGACCCCGTCGCGGCCATGGCCGGCGCGAAGATGCCCGCGGGGAAGCTGTTGATCGAGCTGGCGCGGTGCCTCGTCCTCGCCTACGTGATCGCGCGCTTCGTGGCCCGACTCGGCGTCAGCAGCTGGATGGGCGCCGTCCACTTCGGCTTCGTCTTGTGGATCGGGTTCCCGGTGATCCTGCTCACGGGATCGGTCCTCTGGGAGAATGTCCCGTGGAAGGTGGCCGCGATCCATGCGGGTGACTGGCTCGTGAAGATGCTCGTGATATCGATCATCGTGAGCGTGTGGCACTAGCAGACACGGGCTTGCCGCAACACCAGCATGGTCATCGCCTTTGCGGTCGCGCTACCACTCGGGCAGATTCCTCCTCCCCTCCAGTGGAGACCTGCGTCAATGGGAGCCTGGGGTGTGGGCCCGTTAGACAATGACACCGCCGGAGATCTGGCACTCTTTTGGGATCGCTATATCACTCGCGGTCGCAAGCAGGACCCACGATTCTGGACGCCAGGAGCGATCACTGAGCTCTTCCGCTTCAGCTACTTTCGGGGGTTCAGCGGCCTCTCCGTCGAGGATCCGGCCACCGCGGAGGAGCTACTCGCGATCGGGGCGCTCTTTCGGAAGCACCGGATAAAACTGCCTGGCGAGCTCAAGCGCCTGGTCGAGGCCGCAGCAAATGCGGAACTGCGGCCTCAGCGACTACGCGAGTGGAAGACTGCGACAGAGCGACGGCGGGCAGTTGAGGAGTTCCTCCGTGCCATTTTCAACGCCAGGCGGTTCGACACCGGTTGATGTGTTTGGCGTACTTCACGGGTTGGATGCTCGCCCTCGACGCCGCGGACATCCTTCGGCTGGTGAAGGTCGCGAAGGGGTCAGGCCGAGGGGATCCTCGATACGGCTGGACCCCGGAAGTCTGGAGCAAGCTGTGACCCTGGTCGCCCGCAGCTTACGCGCGATCCCTTAGCGGCGTCCGCGCTCTCGATCTCCCCATGACTCGCCTGGCAAGGCCGCCCCACGTCGCGCTGGCCGACTACTTCGCCGACCCCGGAGCCTCTAGACATCCGCTGCGGATTCGGTTGACGACTGGCGAAGCGTTCGACTGCCATGCTCCCGTCTTTGACGTTGACCAACTCGTTCTCGTCGTCACCACCTCCCAAGGTGTCGCTCGGACAATTCAGCCAGCGGAAGTCCAGGCTCTCTACGAACTCCGCCCACGTTGGCGGGCCTACGCGAGCCTCGCGTTCTTCACCGTTGTGCCAGGGACGCGCACTGTGTTCTCCACAGGCGACCCCTAACGTCACCCACTCTGAGATGAAAAAACACCGCCCCAACCTGGCGCCCACGATTCCCGGCATCTTCATCCAAGCCGTGGCCCGAGAGGGTTTCCTCGGGGCCGCGCCGCGCGACTATCCGTATTCCGTCCCCGCCATTCGCCATCTCACTGAACTGAGGTTCGAAGCACCTGTAACGTTCTTCGTGGGAGAGAACGGCTCTGGGAAATCCACGCTTCTCGAGGGCATCGCGGCAGCGTTTGGATTGAATCCGGAAGGCGGCACCAAGCACGAGCGGTTCGCCACGCAATCCACGCATTCAGGCCTCTTCCGCTCGCTGATCCTCACCAAGAGCCGAGACGCGCCCACGGACTCGTATTTCTTGAGAGCCGAGTCCTTCTACAATGTGGCGTCGGCGATGGACCCCCGGGATGCCGATCAGTACGGCGGCCGCAGCCTGCATGAGCAATCGCACGGGGAGTCCTTTCTGTCTCTCGTGCTGCATCGGCTCCGCGGCAACGGACTGTATCTCTTTGACGAGCCGGAGGCCGCGCTGTCTCCCGCCCGCCAGTTGGCCCTCTTGGCCGCGATGCACCGCCTCGTTCAGCGCAATTCGCAGTTCATCATCGCGACCCACTCCCCCATCCTGCTCGGGTACCCCGGAGCGACCATCTATCTCTTTGCAGAGACGGAGTTGGCGCAGATAGCTTACCTTGACACGGAGCACTACCAGATCACGAGGGCGTTCCTGGACCGACCAGAACGCATGCTGAAAGAGCTGTTCCGAGCGGACGATCCATCTAACGCGTAGCAGCCTCCTCCATGCCAGCCCCGCTGACAATTGAACGTTGCCGCTCCACGGAGCTGACGGACACGCTGGCCGCAGCGGTCCACACCCTCTGCGATGCGGCCTATGGCACCGCCACAACGCCTTTGTTCGCGTCGCTCGGCCCGGGCGAACATCTCCTCGGCCTGCGGAAAGGTGCGTTGGTATCTCACCTCATGTGGGTCACGCGCTGGTTGCAGCCGGCCGGGCAAAGGGCGATCAGGACCGCCTACGTGGAAATGGTGGCCACCGCGCCATCGGCGCAGCGACGGGGCTACGCAAGCGCGCTCCTCGAGCACTTTGTGCCGCTGCTCGGTGAGTACGAATTGGCTGCGTTGTGTCCGGCTACCGAGAATCTCTATGCGCGCCTCGGCTGGCGTTTCTGGCGTGGGCCGCTGTCCGTGAGACAGGACGGTGGCGTTGTGGCAACGCCCGACGAGCGAGTCATGATTCTGCCCCGTTCGCAGACGCCATCACTCGACCTCGACTTGCCTTTGTCGGTGGAGTGGCGTCGTGGCGACGTATGGTAGGCTGCCACCTGACAAGTGTGTGAAGCCGGCGGGCGGTGATCGCCGTATGGGAAGGGGAGTGTTGTGCGCTGGCGCGCACGAACTATCGTTCAACGACAGAAGCGCCTACGGGATCTCGTCATGACCTTCAAGCCCACCACTTGGTACCCGATTGCCGTCGTGCTGAGCGTCCTCAACTTAGCCGGAGCCGGGTTCGCGGCCGGGCAAGCCCAGCCGGAGCATGCCACGGTTCACGTGGCGCTCGCGCTGGCGTTCGGGTTATGGGCTCGGCGCCTGCGGCCGCGGCCCGGCGGGAGCGAGGTCCCGGCGGGGCTCGAAGCCCTCGAAGCCCTCGACGCGCTCGAAGTCGAGGTGAGCAAGCTGCGGGGGGAGCTGACCGAGACGCAGGAGCGCCTGGACTTCGTCGAACGGTTGCTGGCACAGGGACCGGAGGCGCGCCGAGTGGGCCCGCAGCCCTAGGATCCGAAGCAACCCGATGTCTCGGGAGCGATCGGGTTGAAGCTCCATAGCTTAAGCGCGGTCCGTTGGGCGGCCGCTCCCGTCTCGGAGATTTCTATGACGCTACTGTCGCTCCGCATCCCTGTCGTGGCCTCGGTTCTGGCGACGCTACTCTCACCACCCGTTGTCAGTCAAACGCCGGTCGATACGGCCGCGGCGCTCCGCGCCGCCGACGCGGCAGCGCACGCCTGGCTCGCCCTCGTGGACAAGGGGCAAATCGCCGAGAGCTGGGACGAGGCGGCCCTATCGTTTCAGCTCGCCGTGACCAAGCCGAAGTGGGTGCAAGCCGTGAAGCAAGCACGCGGGTCCTTCGAGCCTTTCGGGGCACGACGCCAAATCATGGCCCGATACACGCTCGACCTCCCGAATGCACCACCGGGACAGTACGTCCTTTTCCAGTACCAGACGAACGTCTCGGGTGATCACCAGGTGGTGGAGACGGTCGTCCCCGTGCTTGACGGGAAGCGGGGGTGGCGAGTGTCTGGCTACTTCGTCCGATTGGAGGAGTGATCGGTCCGACCACGAAGATCCGCGTGTCCGAAGTGTGACCACACGCACCTCGCAGGGAGCCTTGCTTGCGGCCATATCTCTGACTAGCGTCAGACATATGGATGGCATCGGCCAAGTCAGGAGCTTCAATCGCATCGTGACCCAGCAGGTCGGGGCGCTGGCGGAGGGATTTCTCGGCCGCACGCGCTCTCTCGGCGCCTGCCGCCTGCTGTTCGAGATTGGCGCCGATGGTATCGAAATTCGGCAACTGCGTGCCCGCCTCGCCTTGGACTCAGGCTACACCAGCCGCCTGCTTCGACAACTCGAGGCCGAGGGGCTGATCCGCACCACGCCATCGCCCCGCGACACGCGCGTGCGTTTCGTGGCGCTCACCAGCGCTGGCCGCAAGGAACTGGCGGTGTTGAATCGCCTGTCGGACAAGGCCGCCGCGTCGCTCCTCGACCCCCTCCCGGAAACGCAACGCGCGGCGCTTCTATCTGCCATGGGGACCATTGAGCGCCTCCTCCGCAGCAGCGCGGTCCGGCTCTCCGTGGTGAATCCTGACAGTCCGGCCGCCCGGTATTGTCTCGAACGCTACTTCGAGGAGCTTGCGGCCCGTTCCGAATCCGGCTTCGATCCGGCGCTCAGCAGACCGGCCCCGCCGGCGGAGCTCACGCCGCCGCAGGGCTACTTCGTTCTGGCCACCCTGTACGACGAGCCAGTCGGGTGCGGCGCCTTGAAGTGTCATGCGGCCTATGGCGAGATCCGGCGTATGTGGGTCGCGACCTCCGCCCGTGGTCTCGGCCTTGGGACCCGGATCCTCCTCCGCCTCGAAGACCTCGCGCAGGAACGGCGGCTTCCGCTGCTCCGGCTCGAAACCAATAAAACCCTGACCGAAGCGCAGTCCCTCTACCGGCGCCACGGCTTCCGCGAAGTACCGGCGTTCAACGACGAGCCATACGCGCATCACTGGTTCGAAAAGCCGCTCTCGTCAGTGAAGCGACCGCTTCGAAGCTGACGACGCCCACAGGTGGGGCCATGTCGTTCATTCGCAACTACTGGTGGGCTACGCTGTTCGGGGTCATCCTGCTCGTGTGGACATGGCGCACATGGCGGCGGGTGGTGCGCCTCTCAGCTTCTACCGGAGCGCGGGACGACCCCGCTTCAGGAACACGCAACCAAGAGCCAGCGCTGTTACGCCGAGTTGATGTCGAGAGCGCCTGTCAGGAGCTGCGGCGACGGGAGCCGCCATTGCTAGCAGTCGTCCGCGCACCGGCTGCCGCCGAGCGACCTTGCGCGTGCGAGCGAGTCGCCCACACCTTAAGCGCGATCTGTTAGGCGGTCGATTGTGGCGTCACGCATACACTCCATCCTCCCGCGCGTCGCGATCGCGTTGGGGCTTCCAGGGGTCGCGCTGATCGTCGGCGCTTATCTGTGGTACGCGCGCCCCTACGTCGTCCCTTCCGGCACCGACATCTTCGCTGTCGTGCAGGGGCGATGGGCATGGACCACCACAGATAGCGGATGCGCCAAAGACTGGCATCGCATCAGCTTCACGCCCGATCGCAACGTCATGACCATTTCGAGCTCCAAGCCGTACAAGAGCTCGCGCGGGAACTTCGACTCTGTGGCTGTCTATGATGTCCAAGCACACACCCAGAGTTGGATTCGTGGCGCCATTCGCGGCGAGAAACGGCTGACTGCCGATCGCCACCCAGTGGTCTGGGATCTCGTGCTTCGCTCGCCTGATCGGTACGCGTGGCACCGGACGGATTGGGTTCTCGGTGGCTACACGGCGGAGATCGCACGGTGTCCAGACGTAGCCGCCAAGCGTCCGTGATGGATGCGCCACGCTGCCCCATGCTCCTCCGTGCATCGATTGGTTCGGTTCTCGTCGCGTGCGGGCTCCCGTTCTCAGCGGCCGCTCAGGGAACGACGGTTCCTTCAGACAGCCTGCTAGCGGGAATTACGGCGCGCGGCAGGCTCCTCGCCGCCTACGATCAAGCGGCGTGGCATGCCACCGATGCGTTGCTCGCGCTTCGCCCAGATTCAGCGGTGGTGCGGGCGGCCAATACCATGATTGCGACGCTGCAACCAGATGGGCGTTGGACGGTGCGGTTCGGTCGGCTAACTCCCGCGAGCGATACCTTCTATGTTGCGTACGAGGCCCTGCCCACCGCACGCCCCGACAGCTTCGCGATCCAGCCTCACGCGCCGCCGCTCCCCCTCGTGGGCCCCGAGCGCCTGCCTGCGACGGCCCTACAGGTGGCACTGCGTGATTTCGGCGCGCACCAGCGCCCGTACAACTCATACGTTCTTCCTCGAGCTGACGGTACGTTCTGGGTCTATTTCATGCCCGCGCAGACCGATCCTGCGGCCTTACCACACGGCGCCGACATACGGTATCTCATGGCTGCCGATGCCAGTCGCATTGTCGACAAGCACCCGATGCACCGCACTCTGCTCAACCTGGCTCTCCCCGAGAATGCGGTGAGCGGTCTACACACCGTTGTTGTGGACGACGTGCCCCAAGACAGCGATGTCTTTCTCGTCCTCGCACGCCATCCGCGCCGACCGGAGATGATCGGCACCGAGCACTACGACTATGCGATTGCGATCGATGGCTCCATCACCTGGCGTGTGGGCGAGCGACATTCCCATCGGTAGCCGCCGACCAAGCACTTGACACTAGGCGAATCTCCGTTTCGTACAAGAGAACTTGACCTCATGACCATCGCTCAAACGCTTCTGCCCGAATTCGATCAGGAAATGACCACGACCCGTCGCCTCCTTGAGCGCGTACCGACTGACAAAGGGCCGTGGAAGCCGCATCCGAAATCATTTGCATTGGGTCACCTCGCTCAGCTCGTAGCCTGGATGCCCGGGTGGATCGCGAATACCGTGCGCGACACGGCGCTCGACCTCGCCACCGCGCCGAAATACAGCTTCGAAACGACGGAGACCCTGCTTGGGGAGTTCGATCGGAATGTCCGAGCGGCACGCGAGGCACTCAGATCGTCACAGGACGGGGATTACGCCGTCCCGTGGTCACTCAAGCACGGAGATCGCGTGCTCTTTACCGCGCCGCGTGGAACGGTGGTGCGGACCCACATCAATCACCTGATCCATCATCGCGGCCAACTCAGTGTCTACCTGCGTCTCAACGATGTGCCACTGCCTCCGATATACGGCCCCACGGCCGATGAGCGGATGTGATCGCCGTCCAGCCGTCGAGATGATGTCGTGGTGACGCAACCGATCGCGCCGGCGCCTCCGTCGATGGTCCGCCGCTTCGGCCTGACTCACGCCACGGCGCTCAACATGACGAACATGATCGGCATCGGACCGTTCATCACGATCCCGCTCCTCATGTCCGCGCTCGGCGGTCCGCAAGCGATGCTCGGCTGGCTCGTGGCACTGGTGATCGTCATGTGCGACGGCATGGTCTGGAGCGAGCTGGGAGCGGCGATGCCGGGATCCGGCGGCTCGTTCGGGTATCTGCGGCACGGCTACGGCGCGGAGAAGGTCGGCCGCCTGATGGGCTTCCTCTTCGTCTGGCAGTTTGTGCTCAGTGGCCCCCTCGAGATCGCGTCCGGGTACATCGGCTTTTCGCAATATCTCGGCTACATCTGGAA
>Ga0209161_10001611_pt1 | contig 18731 bp, 14 predicted proteins | sample GraSoiAngelo_155_FD_186169 | JGI IMG/M metagenome (GOLD analysis project Ga0209161, IMG submission 186169) | Grasslands soil microbial communities from the Angelo Coastal Reserve, California, USA - 14_1009_13_30cm (SPAdes) (version 2) | ecosystem: Environmental > Terrestrial > Soil > Grasslands... | reverse complement strand
CGCGGCCACGAAAGCCACCGCCGTTAAAGGCACCGTGAAACCCGCCACCGCGAAAGCCACCACCGCGAAAGCCACCGTTAAAGCCGCCGCCACGAGAGCCGCCGCCTCCGCCGAAGCCGCCGCCGTGACCGCCTCCACCACCGCCGCCATGCGCCGTCACGTTCGAGCCCGCAAAAGCACAAACTGTAAGAGCAATTGTCACTGCAATAAGTTTTTTGTAATTCATATACATCTTTCCGTTTGTTAAGTACAACTGGACAGGCCTGTTTTTTATTCCGCTCCTCCTAACTAGAAAGGCCTGGTGGATCGAGCTTCCCTCCCCAGAGATCCGCCGGACATACGACGCGCGAGATCACTTTCTTGGAATATAACTTTGCTAATTCGGTATGAATGGATTGAACGCTGCACAACTTTCTTACGAAACAAACATATCGGAGATTTTTTTATGTCTATTACGATCGCCAGTATCATGAATCTTATGGGGCCGGACATGATGGTAATCCTCCTCATCGTGTTGCTCCTGTTCGGAGCTAAGAAGCTGCCAGAACTCGCCCGAGGGATGGGTCGAGCGGTAAAAGAGTTCAGCGCAGCACGAGATGAGATTGAGAAGGGATTAAGTCAGTCCGGTCCCAGCGGCGTAGCGCCGTCCAAACGACTGGACGCAAAGAGCGAGCTACCGTCTGCGCGGTCGTCCTAGCGACATCTACAGGTTTCTCGACAGCTTCTCACCGGCAGCTCCGCTACAGAAAGAACTCGATGATCGCTCGCATCACTCGGAGGCCGCGCAAAAAACGAATCGTCATTCTCGGCGGTGGTTTCGGCGGGGTTTATGCCGCCATTCATCTTGAGAAATTGCTGGCGGGACAACACACAGTGGAGATTTGCCTCGTTAGCCGCGATAATTTTTTCCTCTTCACGCCTATGCTTCACGAAATCGCAGCAAGCGATCTCGAGATCACAAATATCATAAATCCCCTTCGGAAACTGCTCCATAAGGTCGAGGTATTGGTAGGTGACGTGAACGAGATTGACCTGCCAAACAAACGGGTCCTGATTTTGCGCGGTTACCGCAACGAGTCACGACAAGTCGACTATGATCATCTGGTCATCGCTCTCGGATCAATCACAAACTTTCATAACCTCCCCGGTTTTTCCGAGCTGGCGTTAACGATGAAATCGCTTCCAGACGCGATTCGATTGCGCGCCCAAATCATCCGACATTTGGAAGAGGCAAATTCAGAATGTAATTCCACCGACCGGCAGTCGTTACTCACTTTTGTGGTGGCAGGCGGCGGCTTCGCAGGTGTGGAAACGGTTGCGGCGTTAAACGACTTCGTGCGGGAAGCGCTGCCGTTCTATCCCAATCTGTGTGAAGATATGTTGCGAGTTATGCTCGTGCATTCCGGTTCGGTAATCCTGCCAGAACTGGGTGAGAGTCTGGGACGATACACGCAGGAAGTGCTCGCGCGACGCGGTGTGGAAGTCCAGCTTAACACCCGGGTCAAGAGCATGACGGAAAACCGCGTATTTTTGGTTGATGGTGTTGAAATTCCGTCCCGCACTTTGGTGTGGACTGCCGGGACAGAGCCTAATCCCCTAACCGTTTCGCTCCCCTGTGCAAACGAACGGGGCCGAATCCGCGTGAACGAATTCTTGCGAGTCCCCGATTGGCCTGATGTATGGGCGGTGGGTGACTGTGCGTTTGTGCCGGACATTAGAAATCCGGGGAAATCTCACCCACCTACTGCGCAACACGCCATGCGCCAAGGGAAGGTTGTGGCGCGGAATATCGCGGCTGTGCTGTTGGGTCGTCGACCAGAGCCATTTTCGTTCAGAACCATTGGGCTACTGGCCTCGATCGGCCGACGGACGGGCGTAGCTCGGATTTTCGGGTTCAATTTCTCAGGTTTCTTCGCGTGGTGGATGTGGCGGACAGTTTACCTCAGCAAGTTGCCCGGCTTGGACAAAAAGATTCGTGTGGCATTTGACTGGACACTGGACCTTCTCTTCCCGAAGGACGTTTGCGCAGTTTATGACTTTGATCACCGTCGCGATTTCGATAATCAGAACCACACGAGAAATGCGCTCGGGAATAATGGTGGTTACGGAGTAACCGCGCACGCACCTGGAGCGGGTGTAAATTGGTCGCATGCACTTGTACGAAGCGCATCTCCCGGTGGCTAATACCGAGGCGGCGCAACAATTCTACGTTGAGATCGTCGGGTTACAGTTCGCGCATCGCGACGTAACGCGCGATGCCATTTTTCTATGGGCTGGGGCCGATAGAAGATCGATGCTCGGCCTGTGGGGTCCGAGCACGACGCTGGGCTGCGAGTTTCGTAAATGCCATATCGCATTCAATGTTCCGCTCGCTGAGCTGCTCGCTGCTGGCGAACGACTAAACGCTGCAGGCATCCAGACGCAGAATTTTCTTGGCGAGAAAACGATTGAGCCATCGGTAATCGGCTGGATGCCTTCGGCCCAGTTGTACTTCTGCGACCGCGACGGTCACTCGGTCGAGTTTATCGCGCTGTTGGACGAACCACCGGAGCCGGAGTTTATGGGTTCTCTCTCAGAATGGAAGCAACAGAGCCACTCGACATGAAGTGTGCGCGCGGCTCCCTGCTTCCCTAGAAATTGATGGGCGTCCACCCTCAGAACAAAGCTCACCTTCAAAATTCAAAATCTCCACGTTTGAGGCTCGCTTACAGCGGGAACTTTAGACCCAGAGCGTGCGATCGAACGTGCGATATTGGATTGCCTCACTGACGTGCTCGGGTGCGATGTCGATCTTGCCATCGAGATCGGCAATTGTGCGTGACACCTTTAAAATCCGATCGTAAGCGCGGGCGCTCAGGTGCAATTCGTTCATGGCCACCCGAACCAACTCGTGTGAGTCCTGGCTGAGCTTGCAATATTGTTTGAGATGACGCGTCGCCATGCGCGCGTTGCAGTTTACCTTGGAGTCATTGCGGAAGCGCTCCTGCTGAAGTTGTCGCGCTCCGATAATGCGCTCGCGAACCGCAGCGGAAGTTTCCTCTGCGCGTTCGCTGGCAACATCGCGATATTCGACTGCGGGCACTTCAATGTGCAGATCGATGCGGTCGAGCAACGGGCCGGACACTCGTTGGCGATAGCGCTGCACCTGAAGCGGCCCACAACGGCATTCGCGTTTCAAATCGCCAAAATAGCCGCACGGGCAGGGATTCATCGCCGCAACGAGCATGAACTCCGACGGAAAAGTGACACTGCCTGCTGCGCGCGACACCGTAACCTTCCCGTCTTCGAGCGGCTGGCGCATTACTTCCAACGCAGATCTCTTGAACTCGGGCAGCTCATCAAGAAAAAGGACGCCGTTGTGCGCGATGCTCACTTCACCGGGATTCGGAAACGTGCCGCCGCCAAGCAGCCCAATGTCGCTAATGGTATGGTGCGGATCGCGGAATGGTCGCGTGGAAACGAAAGATTTTTCAGTGTCGAGCAAGCCGGCGATGCTATGAATCTTCGTCGTCTCAATCGCTTCATCGAGCGAGAGCGGCGGAATAATGGTCGGAATGCGTTTTGCGAGCATCGATTTTCCCGACCCCGGCGGACCGATCATCAGACCGTTGTGACCACCAGCGACAGCCACTTCGATGGCGCGCTTAACGTGCCCCTGCCCTTTAACGTCGCTGAAATCAACATCGTAACTTGAATGGGTGGCGAAGAATTTGCTCAGATCAGCGCGTGTCGGCAGGAGCGCAATTTCTCCGCGCAAGAAAGCGAATGTCTGCCGCAAATTTTGGACGCCATAGATATCGATCTTATCGACCATCGCGGCTTCAAGTGCGTTGGCTTCGGGAACAAACAACGCGCGCTTGCCGCGTCGGCGCGCCTCCAATGCCACCGGCAGCACGCCTTTGACAGCGCGGACCGAACCGTCCAAGGCGAGCTCACCGACGAAGCTAAAATTCTCGAACGGCGAACTGTCCAGGTTCTCGGTGACGGCGATCATCCCAAGAGCAATCGGCAAATCGAAACTCGGGCCCTCCTTTTTGATGTCTGCCGGAGCAAGATTGATCGTCGTGCGACCGCGTGGCCAATAATAGCCGCTATTTGCGATCGCAGTTGTGACACGATCCCGGCTTTCCTTCACCGCTGCATCCGGCAACCCAACAATCACAATGTTCGGGTCGCCGCCCGCCCCGTTTACTTCGATCTCCACTTCGTATGCATCCACGCCGTAAACGGCAGCGGAATAAATTTTTGCCAGCATTACGGCACCAGAGTCTCAGAAAACGACGTTAGCGAAAAGCGTCAAATACCCTCAGAGCGCGGTGCTAGTGACGCTCCGCGAAAGGTGCTGCAGAATGCTACAATCTCACGGTCCGCGGTGTTGGTCCGCCACCGAGCACCCAGTCGTACACCAACCGCATCTGTTCACCAATTCGCGGCCATGAAAATTTTGTCGCGACTAGACTGCGGCCACGAGCGCCCATTGTTCTTCGATCGTCGTCACTCATTTCGTTCAGTTGTTTTAGACCAGCGGCAATTTCCTCCGGCGTGGTTCCAATTTGTAACGCAGCTCCGGCAGCGAAGCCTTCGGGCAAATTGCATTCGGGCGTCATTACTACCGGCTTCCCATACGCCCATGCTTCCAGCACCGTCATCGGCAGACCTTCACTCAATGACGGCAAGATGAATGCGTCGCACGCGCGATAACATGCATTTTTCTCGGCCCCGAATTGCGGTCCAAGGAAGGCAAGAGATGGAGCTGTCGACTGCTGTCGGCTGAGTTCTGTCCTGTCACTACTAACGTCCGCAAACAAAAGGCCACGATCATTTGCGAGTTGCTTTAGTGTTCGGTCGTACCCGCCCTGATCCCATCCGACGATAGCCAGGACCCAGCTCTCGCTGATCGGACGATCGGAGTTGAGCGTTTGTTTCCAAGCGCGAATCAAACTGGCCACGTTTTTCTTTGGATGAAGTCTGCCCAGGTAGAGCAGAACTTTTCGGCCTTGAGCAAATTTTTGAAATAGCGGGCTCTCTACTTCCACCGCTGAACTCTCGACCAGCTCTGGCAAATCAACGCCATTGGGAATGATGCAAATCGGGCTGCGCATTCCGTAGGCGCGGATGGATTGCGCTTCCGCTTCGCACAAAGCGCGCAGGCACGCCGCGTCGCGCAGATGCGTATGTTCATAAAGCAGCGCAGCGATTTGTTTTTTCCACTTTGCATTTTGCAACGCCCATCGCTCCAACATGCCGTGCGAATGAACGATGTACGGCCGCCCCGTCCGGCGATGCCATTGATGCGAAGCAACGGAGCAATATTTCCACAAGCCGTGGGTGGACAGAATGTCGAGATCGGCTCGGAACAAAGCAGGCAAGAGTTGGTTTGAGTAGCCCCAGGCGCGGAATCGTGGTTGGAACGTATAAACAGAAAGCGGCTGCCACGCGAGTGAATCGACAGCGCTCTTTTTGTCGCTGATGCCGAACACGCGCGCCGTCGTGTCCTTCGACATCACCGCCTTAGCAAGCCCGCGCACGCTTTGAAATAACCCGCCTGCTTCGCGCGAGACGCTGCCGACCAAAAAACCGATCTTCATGGAGGCTGGGGCGCGCGCATTTGCGAGAGCAGTCTGATCAACACACGGCCGAGCAGCGAGGCCTTGCTTGGGTCCCTCAGCGCCAGGTGCGCGGCTTGTTCCAAGCCCGCGCCGAAACGTTCCGGCGCGAAATTCATAGCGATCCGGTAGCTCGCATCGCCGAGACGCTGTCGCTCATCGTGTGACAACGAAGCCATGGTTGACAGCCGCGAGGCCAACTCATGTTCATCGACTGGATCAAATGTGAACCCGTTGTCTTGCACGAGCTCCGGCACGCACCCACACCGGCTCGACACAATCACCGGCAACCCAGACGCGAGAGCTTCATTCACAACCAGCCCCCATTGCTCAGTCGTGCTTGCATGGACGAACGCGCTCGCCAACGCATAGTAAACCGGTAACTCGTCGTATGGTTTAAAGCCGGGAAGATGCACGTGGGGGTGTAAGTTGAGAGTTGAGAGTTGAGAGTTAAGAGTTTTCCGAAGTGGACCATCACCCAACAGCACGAGGTCCCATGGCGCGTTCTCGCCGCTGACCGCTGAGGTCTGACCTTTCTGTCCGCCGTAGCCTTGGCGAAGGCGGATGACTTCTGATCTCTGCCGATATTCCGCGTAGGCTCTGATAAGTCTCGGGAGATTCTTCTTTTCAATAAACCGCGCCGACGCAAGGAAGTAATTCTCCGGCAACCCATACTTTTTTCGAATTTCGAATGCAGCTTGCCCGCCGTAGCCTTGGCGAAGGTGGGACTTTCGGATCTCGAGAGTGCGTCGCGCAAAGTAAGCGTTATCGACCACATCGTAGCCGGTGAAGATTCGATCGCGAGGCATACCAAGTTCAACGAGATACTCAACGTGACGCTGACCGCCTACGAGCGCGGCAGAGTAAAGATCAACAATCCGTCGCTTAATCATCTCCTTCCACCACGTGCGAGGCTCGTCACCGCGAGCGCTCTCCGACATGACCACCATGGGTATTCCGTGGCACACGCAACAGTTCGCCGCAGCCAGCGATCCAAAATCGTTCCAGCCGTTGACTGCCACCACATCGGGCCTGGCCCGTTGCAACGTTGCGTAAAACGCTCGCCGAAGCTGGGCGTTTCCCGGGAAACGGTCTCCTGCTTCCGGGAAGAGAGAAACTTTGTGGTACCGCGCTAGAGAGGCCGCTGCCCCCCAGGGGTAATACTCCCTGGCGGACCACTCCAAACCGGTTGCCAGCAATTTCTCTGCTGCAGCGTTGAGCCGGGCATGATGATACGGGCCGATGTGCTGAAAAACGACAGCGATGGCAGGCTTCGGCTCCATTCTTTCGCCAGACGCTACCTCCCGGCCTCACACACCACTAATGGAATGGTTCTCAGTGAATATGCCCAAAACGCATAACTCCCACGCTCGGCTCCAAACGGACGAATCCGGTTCCAAAAGAAATTGCGACCAAATCTTACTGATTCCACGGTTATTGAGCAATTGAGTTCCTCTGAGATACTCCAGGCCGGCCTCGCATCTCTCCCGCAACGCGTCTGTCATCCAACGATTGATCGGTAATGTGAAGCCTTTTTTTGGCTGGATCGCTACTTCCTTCGGCAACGCCTCTGGAAACGTGGCGCGCAACAGGTGCTTAGCCTGCGCTCCCTTGGGAAAGCGGATGCGCCCGGCAATTGCAAACGCCATATCGATCACACGCGTATCCAGAAATGGCATCCGCAATTCCAGCGAATGCGCCATGCTATTCGCATCGCCATCGCGAAGCAGCATGTTTCCAAGGTAATAGTGCGTTTCAAGCCATGAGACGGCCTCCGGAACGGCAAGCGACTCAAACTCGAAGGGCGGTTCGGATTCCGGCGGCAGAAAATTTCGGGCGGTTGGAAGCGGCCCGTTGATTCCGAGCTCTTTCAGTTGCTTGTTTGAGAGAGTGCGTCGTCTCTGGAGATACAATGAACGAACGTCGCCGTTTGATTCGGCGATATCGATTGCTTTTGCACGGACGACGGACGATTTCGCAAAAAGCGCCAGCTGCACGCCTGACCGGCGAACAAAACGCGGTAGAAACCCAAATTTGTCGTAAAGGCTTCGCATCCGCTCCACATCGACAAATGATGGGTAACCGCCAAAAAGCTCGTCGCCACCCTGACCGGAAAGCGCAACCTTGATGCCCTGCGCATGAATGGCCCGCGAGATAACGAACACGTTCAAGCCGTCAATCGAAGGCTGGTCCAAAGAATCCAGCCAGACCCGGGCTTCCGCTCGCCCGTCGTCCGGCCCAATGACAATATTGCTGTGGCGCAAACCGAGCCTCTCCGCTGTGCGTTGCGCGAGATCGCTCTCCGATTCGCTGCTGTTCCCGGCGAGCCCGACTGTGAACGAGCGAATGTGAGGCGCGCTTTTCGCCGCCAGGCTCGTCACGATCGTGCTGTCGACGCCTGACGAGAGCAACATCCCCACTGGCACATCACTGATGAGATGTTGATCGACCGCCTGCGTAAGCGTGGCTCGCACCTGTTCGATTGCCTCAGCTTCGGAAATTTCCTGAATTGCCGGCATATTGAAAAAGCGCTTTGGCGGCGGTGGAGTGGATAGGCTTTGTCGCGTCAGTGGGATAAGCTGGGAACTGCCGCGCGCGAACGCGCGAACTTCCTTGAAGATCGTCCTCGGCTCGGCCACTGCGCCGTACGCGAGATACGAGATAAGTCCCTGTCGATCGATCTCCCGCGACAAACGCGCGCCAGCAACGACCGCGCGCACCTCACTGCCGATCACCAGCAGGTCCGGACTGGAATGCTGGTAAAGCGGTTTGATTCCCAGCGGATCACGAGCAAGCAGCAACGCTTTTCGCTCTCCATCCACGAACGCGAGAGCAAACATGCCTTTAAGTCGTGGAAGGAACGCCGTTCCATATCTTACCAGTCCATTCAGCACGACCTCGGTGTCGCTGGTGCTTCGGAACTCAATTCCCGCATCGAGAAGCTCGCGCCGTAACTCGACGTGGTTGAAAATCTCGCCATTGAAAACAAGGGCAGCGCCAGTCTTCGGACAAATCATCGGCTGCGCGCCGGCAGGTGAGAGATCCAGAATCGCCAGACGCGTGCTGGCCAGCCCGCAGAAAATTTCAGGTGCGTTCAGCAATAAACTGCCGCTCCCATCCGGGCCGCGATGATGCATCGCCGCGATCATTCGCGGCATCCCGTCGCGCACCTGCTCTTCGCTTAGAGAAACGATTGCGCCGATACCGCACATGGCGTCAGGAAAAGTTCAGTGACCTTGACGGTAAAAGGCCGATATGATGAAAAACAATAAACACAGCAGGCTTGCGCTCCATTCTTTAGCGAGAGGTTAACTCCCACGATTCCGCAGAACCATTTGTTTTAGCGAAGATACCGTCGGTGTCGGTAATCAATCTGAGGTCATCGATTCGGCGGGGCAGACCTCCGTACACAGGTTCACGCCAGCGTTCGTCGATATTAGCGCTCACGGACTCCGATTCCCTTAAGCAACGCCGGTAATCGTGGGTCAGCACGCAATTCATCCAAGCCCGCACAGATGCAGTATTCCCGAAGATACGCAATGCTACCGTTTTCATGTTCCATGCCTCGGGCGAAGCAACCAAAGGCTTCGTCAAGATTGCCCAAACTTGCATGAACGAAGCCCAGACAAGGTGGCTGGACATACATCCGCTTTCCGAGTTCGCCTAAATCTTCGAGGACCTGTTGAGCTTCCGCCTTCCGACCCAACCGGCCCAACAGGCACCCGAGATCGGCCAATGGAACAGGACCTCCTCCCAGCACGACTGCTTTGCGCAACTCCGCGACGGCAGCGTCGTGCAGTCCCTGAGCCCAATGAGCCAACCCCAGCATCCAATATGTCCCGAAGAAGTTTGGCTCCAGATCAAACAATCTACGGGCTTGTTCGAGCATTAGATCGTACCGGTGCATTAACCAATATGCTGCTGCTATGTGCAAAGTGTCCAGGGGGGATAGGGGATCAAGCTGTAGCGCCCACCGCGCCTGAGTTATCGCTTCGTCGACCCGGCTCCTGCACGCCAGGAACAAAGCATAATGCTCGTGAGCGGTGATGTAGTTAGGGTTAAGCTTGATGGCTTGTTTGAAGCACTCTTCAGCCACTGACCAGTCCCTCTGGTTCCAAAATCTAACGATCGCCAAGGCGGTCTGTGTTTCGGCCAGGTTCGGATCGAGTTCTACTGCCTTTTCTGCGAATAGATCGTGAGGACCGATCGCAGCGAGCTTCTCTTCAAACGAGAGATGCCCCGTAAAACCAGCCGTATTGGAAGGAGAGCGATAAGGCAGCATAAGCGAGCGCGTAGTTTGGCTCTATTTCGAGGGCTTTTTTGCAACACTCGATGGATCGCTTGAAGCCGTCACCAGTGAATTTGTTAAAGTGATACCTGGCCTGAAGATAAAGTTGATAGGCGTCGGGGTTGTAAGTGCCATGTTTCCCCAACGGTTGATCGCCTGCGCCAACCAGTTGCATCTCAAGGGCGTCCACGATTTCGCGCGTAATCTCATCCTGAATCGCGAAGACCTCTTGCATTTCGCGATCAAACGTTTAGGACCACAGGTGATCGCCGTTAAGGACATTGATCAGTTGGGCCGTTATATGCAGCCGGTTGGCAACTTTGCGCACACTCCCTTCTAAAATCGTTTTCACATTAAGTTGCTGGCCAATCCGGCGGACATCCTCATTTCTCCCCTTGAACGCGAAGCTTGAAGTCCGGGCCGGCACGCGTAACCCCTTCAATTGTGAAAATGCCATGATCAGGTCTTCTGTCAGACCGTCGCTCAGATACTCGTTCTCCGGGTCTGAGCTCATGTTTAGGAAAGGCAGGACGGCAATCGATTTCTGAGCCGAAGAAGATTCATCGGCTCGCACGAGGTCCGGTGGACCCGACGCTGCGCCCTCGTATCCGACCCAATAAACCTCCAGAGGCCGCATCATATTCTTAAGTTTCACCTGCCCCATCCTTTTCAGCGATTGGGCAGCGCGATTCTCGATCTGATCAAATACCTGCTGGGAAATACAAATGCCGCCCGCTCCGGCCAATGGTTCGATGCGAGCGGCGATGTTGACACCGTCGCCAATCACATCGTTGTCACGGCGCACAACATCGCCCGCATGAATTCCGATCCGAACCTGAAATGTTCCTTGCTGCGGATTGGCAGAATTTCTCTTTGCGATCCCCTCTTGAATTTCAGTTCCGCATTGGACTGCCGCTAAGGCGCTGGAAAATTCGAGTAGGAAGCCATCTCCAATCGTCTTGATTTCAGACCCCTGATGTTTTGGAAAAATTGAACGCAGGAGTCGGCGGTAATCCTCGAGTAACGCAAGTGCGAGGGCCTCGTTGCGCTCCATGACAGCGCTGTAACCGACCATGTCCGTGAACATGATCGCGGCGAGCTTGCGATGCTCGGTGCCGTCTTGAACCATAGGCAGCCTTGTGTACGAGCTTACCAGAACGAAGCTCGTGGAGCAAAAGATTCGCTCTATTAGACCGCTCCAGGCGCCAGAGCTTCAGTACGAAATGCGGAAATCCGCGGGAAGGAACGCGCTCGTGGCTGTCGCGCCGACTGGGCCATGCGTGGCATCATTGGCACCCACGTTGGGTGATGGTGCTGCGATTGGTTGCTGGCCTTTGGCTTTGAGCGATTCGTTTAAGGCAGGCAGGTCTTGCGCGAGTAGTTGGTCGAATTCTTTCGTCACGTCATCGAGTTCGCGCTTGAGCGCATCGATGTAGGCGATCTGGTACGCGCCCGGTTTCCCCTCATAACTAAGGATCGCTCCGTAAAGCTGGTCGGTGTGTTCGCGCAACCGTTCCTCGCCCGTAATCGCGCCGCCCTCGGTTGTCGCGACGATCTTCTTTCGCACTGCGTCAACCTTGCCGTCGAAGTCGGAAATGTTTTTGCCAAGCGGATCGCTTTCCGGAAAGGCGGCGCCACTTTGGGCCAATGCTTTGCGCAACGCTAGGATCCGATCCATCAGCGCGCTTTCATCGCCGAACAACGCGACGACTCGCATCGCGGCGTCGAACTGCGCCTTGCGGTCTGTTTCGCTGAATTTCGCTCGGCGATCCAGACCCAATGTCAACTTCGTCTCCGAAACTTTGCCTCGCTTCGTGAGGCGCACAGTGTACACGCCCGGCACGAGGCGCGGACCGCGCGTTCCCGCGGATGAAACCTGCGCCCCCGGAGGCACACGCGGCGGCTTTGCGCGCATTGGCCACGTCACCCGATTCAGGCCAGGGCGTTTGCTGGCCGGCAATTCATCAATGACGCGTCCGGAAGAATCCAAAATTTCCAGTTTCATTTTCCCGAACAGATGCCGCTCGCGCTGGTAGTAATTGATGACTGCGGCGTCAGGCGGATTATCGCCGACGAAAACCGCGTCGCCATTTGCCCAGCCTCCTGCGCCTTCGATTCGCTGCTGCACCGGGCGCGCTGAAACAAACGCAACGTCCTGCTTCAACAAATCGGGCGTTAGTGCGCGCAGTGGCGTGATGTCGTCTATGATCCAGATGCCGCGACCGTGCGTCGCGAGAACGAGGTCATTGTCCCGTGGATGAATTGCCAGATCGCGCACGGCAACCGCAGGAAAGTGGTTGCCTTTAAATTGCCCCCAGGTCTTTCCACCATCAATGGAAACCCATAGCCCGAACTCGGTTCCGAGAAACAGCAGATCCGGTTTGACCAAATCTTCCTTGATCACATGAGCGTATCCACGAACAGCTTTCGGATCCTGCGCGGTTACAAGCGGCGTCCACGTTTTGCCGTAATCGGTCGTTTTGAAAACGTACGGCGACATGTCGCCAAAGGTATGTCGATCGAATGCGGCGTAAGCGGTGCGCGCATCGAAGTTGCTGGCCTGGACCCAATTGACCCACGAATTCTTCGGCAGCCCGGGAATGTTGCCGACTACATTCGTCCAGGTCTTGCCGCCATCGCGCGTGAGCTGGAGGTTGCCATCGTCGGTGCCGACCCAGATCAGCCCCTTCTGCTTAGGCGATTCGCTGATCGAATAAATGGTGGTGTGCATTTCCGCCGACGAATTGTCCACGGTCACGCCGCCGGATTGTTCCTGCTTCTGTTTTTGTGGATCGTTCGTGGTCAGGTCTGGCGAAATGCGTTCCCAGTTCTGGCCGTGATCGCGTGAGCGGAAAAGAAATTGCGCACCGACGTAAATGGTCCCCTTCTCATTCGGCGAGAGCGCGATCGGCGTGTTCCAATTAAACCGCAGTTTTTCCTTATAATTTGGTCTTGGCTTGATGTTGCGAGCTTCGTGCGTGTAACGATTTACACGACCGATCTCGCCGCCTTGGTACTCGGCATAGATGTAATCGGGATCAGCCGGATCGGGAAACATCCAAAAGCCATCGCCATTGAACATGTTTTCCCAACGTGAGTTGGTGATACCGCCCGGGTACTGCGAGTCGCCTACCCACGAACTATTGTCCTGCAAACCGCCGTAAACACGGTACGGGTCGTTGTTGTCGAGGCTGACATGGTAAAACTGCGATACCGGCAGGTTTTCGCCTTTCCACCATTTGCTGCCGCCGTTGTAGGAGTACCACATTCCGCCATCGTCTCCCACGAATACTACCTGCGTGTTGGTGGGATCGATCCACACATCGTGCGCGTCGCCGTGAGCCCCTTGAAAACCGCCGACCACCGCGAAACTTTTCCCGCCATCCTCGCTGACGATCAGTGATCCGTCCGGCTTGAAGAGGCGGTCCGGATTTTTTGGATCGACGATCAGATTCGCGAAGTAGAACGGACGCCACACCATCCACCGGCTCTTATCACGCTTCTCCCATGTCATCCCGCCGTCATCGGAAACGAACAACGCGCTCTCTGGCGATTCGACAAAAGCGTAAACACGCTGGGCGTTCGAGGGCGCAATCGCTACTGCGATGCGGCCATACGGTTTCTTGGGAAAACCCTTGTTGGTCTCAGTCGTGATCTCCGTCCAGGTATTGCCGGAGTCCGTGGACCGAAACAATCCACTAGCCGACGGCGCGGTAGGACTTTCGCCGCCCGAGCGGTACTCCCAGCCTTTGCGCCGGAAATCCCACATGGCTGCGAACATCACGTTGGGATTGGTTGGATCAATCGTGATATCGGTGCAGCCAGTCGAAAGATTTGGTCCTTTCAGAACTTGCTGCCATGTCTTGCCGCCATCAGTTGTTTTGTAGAGACCGCGATCCGGTGAATCGCTCCACAACGCGCCGGGGACCGCGGCGAAAACCGTATCACTGCTCCTCGGACTAACTGCTATCTTTGCAATACGCTCGGATTTCTCTAAACCAGCGCGCGTCCACGTTTCACCCCCATCGGTTGATTTATAAATTCCGTCGCCAATCGAAACGCTGTTACGCGTCCACGATTCACCAGTTCCGACCCAGACATTTTTCGAATTCTTCGGATCGAGCGCGATCGCACCGATCGATTGCGCACGCTGCTCGTCAAAAACGGGCCGGTACCTCGTCCCGCTGTCGTCGGATTTCCAAACACCGCCGCTGGCCGCACCGACAAAGAGCGTGATCTTGCCCGAGGGCTCGCGTGTACCGGCGATGGCAGAGATGCGTCCGCTCATTGTTGCGGAACCTATGTTGCGCGTGCCAAGGCCTGAGATCGTTGCCGAGTTATATGGCGATTCCTCGGCGTGACAAGGAACGGCGGGAAGAAAAAGGACCGAAAGCGATGCGAAGACGCATCGCACTCCAAAAGCACTGCGTGCGAAATCCATAGAGATGCGTCAATTCTGTTTCGTCCCGCAGTCGCGGGACTTTGGGAGTGCGCACGCGTCCTCGCGTCGCTTTCGGCTGCTTAGTATTCCCATCTGCTTAGTGTCCGCTGTAGTCACACAAGAGTTATTTCGAAGCCGGGAAGTGAAAAATCGTGTCATCGACGGGCACGTTGGCTTCGACCTTGTCGATAATAATTCTTTGTTTGTCCGGCGCTCCTTTGCGCCCGGCCTCGATTGACGTCGGAATGAATACGCCCCCCGCTTTTTCGTAATCCCCCAGATCTGTCTCTACCTCTTCGTGCGCGCCGTGTCTCATCCGTTGCGTCAAGACACGAATCTCCAAAAAGTGGTCAGGATCCAGATAGACAAAGCTCACGTCCCCATTCTTGCGCACCACTTTTAATTTATGCGCAGGTGTTCCCTCGACGTCCTCGGTTCCGAGGTATTCGACACTGCTTCCTTTCGTCTTCCAATCAACCAATGGTCCATCGATTTCCGAGTTCTCAATCAGTGCCTTGACATCATCGACGGACATGCGTTCGGGGTCTTTACGTCCGAAAAATGGAGACACTCTCCAGCCTTCCTTGCCGTCATACGCCTGGATCTGTGTCATTCCCTGAAGAGAAGCCTCGGTGCGGACTTCGTCAGGCCGCTTCTTAGTTTGCAGATAGGCATATTCGATCTGGCCCTGCTGCACCAGCATCTTGCCGGTAAGCCGCAGCGATTGGAGATCATGCAGCGCGGTCGCGCCGCCCTTGGCTTCGATGTTCTTGGCGACCAGTTGGTCTACAGTCGGCTGATTTGTGTCTTGCGCAAAAATTGTTGGCGTGATGACGGCGGCGAAAACGAGAGAAATTACGGAACGCAGATGCATATGAACTTAGGAGACGATATCAGACACCGCAGCGCCACCGATATTCAAAGGAATTCGCAAAGCAAAGCTCTTCTGGACGCTTTGCTCGCGGCGTTGTCGTATGGCGATGTTGATTCAGGATAGTTCATTCGTAACGGAGCGCTTCGATTGGATCAACGTGAGTGGCGCGTCGCGCCGGCAACAAGCATGCGATCAGGGCAATCATTGCGAGCAACACAGTTACGCCGCCGAGCAGAGCGGGGTTGTGTTCCGAAACCTGGTAAAGTTGGGTGGCAATTAAGCGGTCTACCCCTAATGCCGCCCCGATCCCGATCGCCAGTCCAATGACAACGGGTTTCATGCCCTGGTTGATGACCAGGCGAAGAACATCTCGCGTTTGCGCACCGAGCGCCATGCGCACACCGATTTCGCCAGTGCGTTGTTCGACTGTGTACGCGACCGCGCCATAAATTCCGATGCTCGCAAGCAACAACGCGACTGCTGCAAAAATTCCGAGCAGCCAGGTCATCAGCCGAGTCTGGCCGAGGGCTTGTGCGATGATCTTTTCCATTGATTGTGGCAACGCGATTGCAAGACCAGGATCAACAGTCGCCAGCGTTGAGCGCACCAATTTTGTGACGGCGTCCTCTCTTAAATTGGTGCGTACTACAATCGTCGGGAATGGAAAGTTCTCCTGCGCCCAGGGCCGATAAAATTCCATATCGTCAGGCTCGTTGACCTTTCGCGAGCGAACGTCGCCGACGATGCCGACGATCTCGCACGGTGTGCCGGAACTCGTGACCAAGAGCGTTTTGCCGATCGGATTTTCGTTGCCGAAAACCTTTTTCGCCCCTGACTGACTGATGAGAACGACGTTCTGATGATCCGCGGTATCATGCTCATCGAAATCGCGTCCTGCCAGAACAGGAATGCCCCAGGTCTTGAAATAACCGGGCGAAACGTCGTGGCTTGGGGCCGTCGCCCGCTTGTCCACCGGCAACACCTCGCCATCAGCGCGCGAATAAAGCGTCGCGTTAGCGCCGCCGGGCAGCAGCGGAATATCACCGCTGGCAGCGACATTTTGAAAACCTGGAACCGCTCGCAACGAGGCGAGCAAATGCTCTACGAAACGCTGTCGCGTCCCGAGATCAGAGTATTGTGTTGTCGGTAAAGTGACGAAGCCAATCCAAACATTTCTGTACTGGTAGCCGACATTTTGCTGATTGAGACGCACGAAACTCGTGATCAGCAATGCGGCGCCGGCGAGTAGCGTCACCGAGAGCGCCACTTGCGCGCCGACAAGAATTTTTCGGAAGCGCTGTTGCCTCACGCTGCCGGTCATTCCGCGGCCGCCTTCCTTAAGTCCATCTACCAGATCGGCGTGCGAGCTTTGAAGTGCAGGATAGATTCCCATCAACAGCCCGGTCAAAATCGACAATGCAATTGTGAAACCGAGTACCGAAAAAGAGAGGTTAACGCGTGTGTTGGGATCGAACGGCAAAAAATTCGCGGCCATTTTCGGAACGAGCGGGACCAATTGCCAGGCCAACACGGTGCCGACGATTCCCGCGAGAAAACTCACGAGCAAACTTTCAAATACGAACAGCCGGACGATGCCCGTGCGGGACGCGCCAATCGCCATTCGCAACGCGATCTCACGGCGGCGGCCGCTGAACCGGACCAACAGCAGATTTGCAACATTACTGCAGGCGATGAGCAACACGAAAGCCACCGCAGCGAACAGTGTCGCAAACGCGGGGCGCAAATTTCCGCTCACATCCTCTGGAAGCGTCTTCAGGGTTGTGACCAACGCGCTATCGATCTTACCCGGAAATTCGGCGCGATAGCTTTGACCTAGCGCAGGTAACGCGGCTCGCGCTTGTTCTACGGTCATTCGCGGTTTCAACCGGCCTACGACGCGCAAAAAGGTGGTGCCGCGCATCATTCGCTCGTACGTGAAACCGGGAATCACGTACGGCTTGGTTGTCCAGACCTCGGCGTTCGGGCCGACCCAGGCAAACGGCAGATTCGGCAACACGCCAACAATCGTGTGCGCCACGCCGTCGAGAGTGATGCTGCGGCCAATGACGTTCGGGTCTCCGCCCATTCGTTTCCGCCAGAAATTTTCCGTGACCGTTGCCACATCGGCGGCTTCTTCTTCGTTAGGCAAAAAGTTGCGGCCACGGATCGGACGCACACCGAGCACGTCGAAATAGTTCGACGTCACTCTGCCACCGAACAGTTGCACAGCGTCGCCAAGTCCCGTCAACGTGAACGCAAACAGATTTTCGGCACCGAGGTCCTCACAAATTGTCTGGCCATCGCGATAATGCTGAAACCGTGGTAGCGACAGGGGAAGGTCGACCAGCTTGCCGTCTGGCGCGTTGGAAAAGAAATGCACAACGCGCCGCGGTTCTTTGAATGACAGGCCGCGCAGAAATAAATCGTTGATCAGGCTGAAGATTGCCGTGTTCAGCCCGATGCCGAGCGCGAGCGTGAGCACGGCGATCGCGGTGAACGCCGGTGATTGTCGAAGTTTACGAAATGCGAAACGGATGTCGTTCATATGAGTCTGTGGCTATCGGTTCGAAATTCATTCAGTGCTTATTGCTTGAATTGGGTCGACCAGGCTGGCGCGGCGAGCGGGCACCAGGCAGGCGACAAAGGCGACCGCAACACGCATTGAGAACGCTGAACACCGCCGTATTCGCGCCAATCCCAAGCGCAAACGTCAAAATGACGATCGCGGTAAAGAGCGGCTGTTTGGCCAGAACGCGGGAATGCGTAACGAAGGTTCTGCATAAAAACTACTCAGACCGAAGCGCGGTAATTGGATCGACGTTTGTGGCACGGCGTGCGGGGAGCAGACACGCCATGAGTGCGATCGCCATAAGCAGAACTGTTGCGCCGCCGAGCAGCAGTGGATCGTGCGCCGAAACTTGATAAAGCTGCGAACCAATTAAACGACCGAGCGCAAAAGCCGCTGCAATCCCGATCGCAAGCCCGACGAGGACGGGTTTCATGCCTTGATTCACAACCAGGCGCAACACGTCGCGTGTTTGCGCACCCAGCGCCATGCGAACTCCGATTTCGCCAGTGCGTTGCTCGACCGTGTAAGCAACCGCGCCGTAAATCCCGATGCTGGCGAGGAGCAAGGCGACTCCGGCAAAAATTCCGAGCAACCACATCATCAGCCGCGCTTGGCCGAGGGCCTGCGCCATGATTTCGCTGAATGGCTGCGGCCAGATTAGAGCAAGGCTCGGATCGATGCTGCGCAGCGCGGTCTGAATCGAGTACGTGATCGTTTCCGGCGGAAGCGGACTGCGCACCACGATTTTGAGGAACGGCCAACTCTCCTGGGCGAATGGACGATAAAATTCCATGTTGTTCGCGTGATTCAATTGCACCGAGCGCACATCGCCGACGACGCCGACAATCTCGACCGGCACGCTGCCGTTCGTGATCAGCAACGTTTTGCCGATCGGATTCTCGTCGCCGAACACCGTCTTCGCGCCCGCTTTGCTGATGATGATGACGTTCGGA
>Ga0209161_10001610_pt1 | contig 18731 bp, 18 predicted proteins | sample GraSoiAngelo_155_FD_186169 | JGI IMG/M metagenome (GOLD analysis project Ga0209161, IMG submission 186169) | Grasslands soil microbial communities from the Angelo Coastal Reserve, California, USA - 14_1009_13_30cm (SPAdes) (version 2) | ecosystem: Environmental > Terrestrial > Soil > Grasslands... | reverse complement strand
GACGCCGGATCACCCCCATCTTCACGATCTCCGCGAGACCGGACCGGAACGCGCGGGGCGTGAGCGTCCGGAGCGCCCGCGGATCCGAGAAGACGCCTCGCGGATGGTGGAAGGCGCCGAGAAGATTCTTCCCGTGCTCGAGGTTCACGCCGACCTTGCCTCCGATCGAGGCGTCCGCCTGGGCCAGCAGCGTGGTCGGGAATACATACCAATCGAGCCCGCGCGCGTACGTGGCCGCGGCGAACCCCGCGAGGTCGGAGACCACGCCGCCGCCGAGCGCCAGGACGGCCTCCGAGCGGTCCACGCGCCACGCTGCCCACCGGTCGCAGAGGGATCGCATGCGCTCCGGCGTCTTGGATCGCTCCCCCGGTGGAATCGCGATCACGCGCGGATGGAATCCGGCGCGCCTCAAGGAGGCGAGGAAGCGCCCGCCGTGGAGCTTCTCCACCGTTCGATCGGTGACCACCAGGACCCGCTTCGGCACGCCCGCGGAGCGAAGAATGCCGCCGGCCCGCTCGAGAAGCCCCGCGCTCACCCGGACCGGATACCGGATGGCTCCGCGCGCCGTGCGGACGCGAATCGTCACTCGGAGAGCGTCTCCGCGATGGCCTGGAGCTCGCGCAGGTACGGCAGCTTGGGCCGGCCCGGCGCGAAGACGGCGAGATCCACGTAGTAGCGCTTTTCTCCGCGGGCGACCTCGTAGAACCGGAAGGGACCCGCGGCGCTCACGTCCGAGTCCTCCCAGCGGCCGTGGATCTGCCGGCGCGCCCCCTGGAGCTCCCCGGGGGTGAGGATCGGGTCCACCTGCTCGAGCGTCCGCTCGTGCGGACGGAAGGTGCGCGCGAGGGCGGCCCGCATCCGCGTGAGGTCCTGGGGGCGGCCCGGATCCCGATCGCGCTCCGGCGCGATGCGAAGGAGGCGAGCCGGAGGCCCCGGATCGAGGAGGAGCGCGGCGTGGGACCGAGGGTCGATCTTCAGATCGTACCCGCGTGGGACGCGCAGTCCGAATCCGAGCGTTCGCCGCAGACGTTCCTCGGCGCGCGAATCGCGCGGCAGCGTGAGCAGGCGTGAGCGGACCGTCGCGAAGGTGGCGCGGTCGAGCTCGGTGAAGATGCGGTTCTGATGTTCCTGGATCAGGGGGAGAAGCTTCTCGCGCGAATCGGCCCAGAGGAGGCCCACGGCCTGTCCCCAGAGCCACACGTCCGTGGCGAACGCGAAGGGAGATCCCCCGGCCCGCATGCGCTCCAGAGGAAGGAGCGGCCCGGGAACCTGGGTACGGCCGTAGCCCAGGAAGAGCACCGTTCGCGCGCGATAGACGCGAGCATCCGAGGGCGTGGCCATCCGTACCGCGTAGGCGGTCTCGTCTTCGATGCGGATGGCGGGGCGCTCGAGCACGGCGCGCAGCAGGAGAACCTCGGGCGCGTCCGGTGGGAGCGAGGTGACGACGGTGAGATCGCGGCTGCCCCCTTCCGCGAAGGGACGGCTCCCGCAAGATACGCAGGCGAAGGCAAGCAGCGGAAGAAGCAGCAGGGCGGCCTTGCGCACCATGGGCGGCAGGCTACCACACGGCGGCTCAGAAGGTCAGCGCGAACCCTCGAGCTTGTGGATACGTTCCTCGACCTGCTTGGTTTCCGATTCCAGCGTTTCCAGGGACTGGTGAAGCTGCTTCAGCTCCGCGTCGCGGTCGGAGTGGGGCCGCAGGGCGGGCGCCCTCACCGCGGCGTCGAGCGTGGTGCGCACCGGGAAGATGTCGTTGCCGCGCGAGATCGTCATCTCGATCTCGTCCCCGGGCCGGAACGAGCCCACGAGCGACGTGATCTCCTCCGCGGAGTGGATGACGTTTCCCTCGAAGGCGAGGATCCGGTCCCCCGGCTGGAGGCCCGCCGTCGCCGCCGGGCTCTTGGGAACGACGCCGTCCACGAGCGCGCCGAGGCTGTCGGGCAGGATCCCGCGCCGCATCTGGATCCCGAGGAACGCGTGCCGGACGCTTCCGTACTGCTCGAGGTCATCTGCGATGCGCTGGAGCTGATCGACGGGCAGCGCGATCAGGAGATCGGCCGGCTGCTGCGCCGCTCCCGGATCGCCCGGCTGGACCACGGGCGCCGCCGCGCGCGGAGGCTCCTTGCCGGCGCGCCCCACCACGATCGCGACCCAGTCCCCCGCTTCGTTCAGGACCGCGCCGCCGCTCGCGCCGGGGGCGGTGGTCGCTTCGATCTCCACGATGTCGCCCGAATACGGAAAGTCCACGCGCTCGCCGCGAGCCGCCACCTGGCCGAGGGTGATCTGCGGCCGCGTGACGTTCACGTTCGAGATCACGGCGACCCAGGAGCCCGGGGCGATGGACTGCGGAGAGGCTTGACGCAGGGGCGGGAGGGGCGCTCCTTCCACCGAGAAGAGCGCGACGTTCGACTGGCGGTCCACGCCGCGCAGCTCCGCGCGGCGTTTCAATCCATCCCCTACGAGCACGCTGAAGAGACCCCCGGGGATGGCCATGCTCGCGGTGGTGAGGAGCCTGTGCGGGCTCAGGACCACGGCGGTCCCGATCAGCCGGCGCACCGGACGGTCCGGATGAAGCCGCGCATCGTTGCCGGGGACCGCGACCATGGTCATGACGCTGGTCCGCGCGGAATCGACGCCGATCAGGAGCGCGGCTTCTTCGGATCTCAGCGGAAGGATGCTCGTGGCCCGCGAGGAGGATGGGAACGATGCCGAACACGCGAGGGCGGCGAAGGCGAGAGCGAGGAGCCGTCGGATGCGGATCAAAGACAAAGGCCCCCTCCGATACGGGCGCTTCCCCTAGAAGATGACGTAAACGCCGTCGCCCTGGCTCTCGCTGACCGGCACGATGGCGGGATTCTGTCCCTGGGAGCCGCGCTCGAGATAGAACGTATCGTTGATGATCTGATCGTCGTACCGCTGCCGCTCGATCCGGCCGTCCGCGATCGAATCGCTCCCGGCCGGGTTCTGTCGCGACGCGGCCGCGATGACCGAGGTCGTGCGCTCCCGGGGCGCCTGTCTGGGTGCGGGCGTCGTGGTGGACGAGATCGCGGTCCCCGGAAGGGCCTCCTGCACCGCCGGGCCCCGGGCCGGTCCCTGCGTGTGCGCCACGATCGTAGGAGCCACCGCGGCGGGGCGCAGGATGTTCTGTCCGAACGGAGTTACCAGGAAGGCGATCGCCACGGCGCAAACTCCGGCGCCCGCCATGAACACGGGCCGGAGGCGAACGGGGACGAAGAGCTCGCGGATCCATTCCACCGCCGTCGGGCGGAGCCCTTCGCCGGAACGGATGCGCGCGTTGACGTCCTCATCGAAATGGGCGCCGGGCTGGACTTCGACTTCGGGGATGCGGGTGAGCATCGTCATCGTGGCCCGGACCTCGCGCATCGCGAGCGAGCAGCGACGGCATCCCATCAGGTGCGACTCGAGATTGCGGCGTTCCTCCTGGCTGATCTCGTCCTCGATGTAGGACGAGAAGAGCGATTCCGCCGACCGGCAGTTCATGCGTCCTCCAGGTTCAAGTGCGGCCTCAGCCGCTCCTTCAACATCAGCCGCGCGCGATTGATGCGCGAGCGCACCGTTCCGCCCGGAATGCGAAGGATCTCTCCCACTTCTTCGTAGCTCAGTCCCTCGATATCGCGGAGCACCACCGCTTCGCGATAGCGGGCGGGAATCTTGTCGAGCGCTTCCGCCACGCGCCGGCGGATCTCGCTCGCGTTCAGATCCTCATCGGGCAAGGGTTTCAAATCGGGGAACGCGAGCCCTTGCCCGCCTGAATCCTCTTCCATCGCGTCCAGGCTGAACGTGCCCTTGTGCCGGACGCGGCTGCGGATCTCGTTCTTGGTCAGGTTGACCGCGATCGTGAAGATCCACGTGGAGAATTTGCCGCTCTTGCGATAGCGCTCGCGATTCCGATAGACCCGGAGGAAGACCTCCTGGCTGATCTCTTCGGCCCGGTCCCGGTCATTGATGAACCGGCACACGAGATTCATGATCCGCGAGCGATACCTCTGGACGAGCGCCCGGAACGCCGTCTCGGAGCCCAGGGCACAGCGCTCCATGACGTCTTCGTCGGTCAGCTCGGCAAGTTCGAGCTTCTTCACTAGGCGTAGCTCGCTGGGCATCACTCTCCTCGGCGCGTACTACACCAGGTCGAGGACGCCGGTTCCGGAACGGGTTGAATGGTTACGGCTTGGAGTTGAGGGTCAGCCCCGATGGGCCGGGCCGGAAGCGTTTTCCGCGCCCCCGGGACTCCGCCTCCCTGGCCTCGCTGTCCAGACGAAGCGCCCGGCAGACCCGCCCGAGCCAAAGCTCGGCCTCGGGACCTGCATCACGGCAGCGGACCGCCCGGACCAGCAGATCTCTCGCTAATTCCAACTGTCCCAAATTGTAACGAATACTGCCCAGAAGAGACAGGGCGCGCCCGTTCCGGGGATTCAGCTCCACGGCCTTCTCGAGCCTCTGGATCGCCCGGTCCACCACCCCCCGATTCAAATCTGATGCGGCCAGGAAATAAAGGCACTCGGAATTCTCCCGGCCCATGCTAACCAGTTTCTGGAAGGCCCATTCCGCGACCAGCGTATCGCCGATCGAGACCGCGGTCTGGCCTAATTCTGCGTAAATCATCGGACTCTCCACCCCCCGAGAGACTCCCTCTCGCATAAATGATACCGCTTCCTCGGGGTGCCGCAGGGCCACATAGCAGAGCGCCCCCGCCAGGACCCGGCGCGGGCTGGAGAGAAGCCCTTCCCGGATCTGTTCCAGCGTCTGGACCCCCCGCTTCCGGTCCCCTACCCGGATCTCGAGCCAGGCGACCATGAGCGACTCCTCCTGGGTGAGAACGCGAAGCTTGAGGAGCGAGCGATAGCAGCGGAGCGCCTGCTTTTCGCTCCCGATCCCCACGAGCGCGCGGGCCCGGATGGGAAGCGCCGCCCGCGGATCCCCGAGCGGTTTGACCGCCTCGATGGCCGCCCGGAACTCCCCCTCGCGCAAGAGGGACCCGGCCGCCTCGATGCGCGCGTCCCGGGGATCGAACCCGCGTTTCTGGATCCGGACCAGGAACGCCTCCGCCCCGCGAGGGTTTCCCTCGCGCACGAGATACGCGACGTAGGCCGCCATCTGCTCCGGAAGGGCGTCCTGTGCTTCCGCTCTCCGGCGGAGGAGCTTCTCCTCGAGGACCGCGTCCCCGAGCCGCGTCGCGAGCTGGATCCCGAGCCCCAGGGTCCGCGGATCTTCGGGATTGAGATCGAGGGCCAGGCGGAGCGCGTCCGACGCCTCTTCGGGGCGGTCGTCCTCGAGCGCCATGCTCAGCACGCCCGTCGCGATCCATCCGAAATCGGGAAGGAGCGCCCCCGTGCGCTTCAGATCGGCGAGTGATGCTTCGTAATTCCGGGCCAGCTCGTGCGCGAGCGCACGGAGCGCGTAGAGCTCCGGACGCGCGCCCAGGAGACGGAGCGGCGGCGTGAGCACCTTCACCGCCATCGACGGCTCCCCCGCGCGAAGCCGCATGCGGCCGACCAGCTGCGCTGCGTCCTGGTTCAGGCTGTCCCGCGAGAGGGCACGTTCTCCCCAGGTGAAGGCGCCCGCGTCATCCCCCGCGGATTCGAGGATCTGGGCGTAGCGCGACGCCGCGTAGCTCGAGAGCGTGTCGGCCGTGGAGAGCGCTTCCGCCCAGAGTCCGGCCGTCTCCAGCTCACCCGATTCGCGGGCCAGGGCGGAGCGGAGCAGACATTCGATGTTTCGGGGAAGGGGGCGCGGCTCCTGAGAAGGGCCCGCCGCGGCGGGGGATCCGGTCCCGGACACGAGCAGCGTCAGGGCGAGCGTCGCCCCCAGGGTCCAGGGGATTCGATTCATGGGTTGGTTCACGGCGTCTCCCGACGGAAAAAGGAATGGAGGAGGATCCGTGGGGACCCTCCTCCCTCTTGTCGAGACGACGCTATGATTGTAACAGGCTTAGGGTTCGGACTGCAAGTGGGAAGCCGCCCAGGGGGACTTGTCCCCATCCGGCTCCCGCCGCTCCCGCGGCTCGCGATCCGGACCACGTCCTCCGTGCTGTCCCGGGCCTCCCTGGCCATGGCCGCGGCCACCGCCGCGCGAGCGCCGGCCTCGTCCGCCGCGGCGTCTGCGGCGCCGGTGCTCCTGCCGGTCGTTCCGAACGATCTTCTCGAAGTGGAGGAGCGCGTCGCGCGCCGCCTCCTGCTCCGCTTCCTTCTTGTTGCTCCCGTGCCCGCGGCCGAGCACCTTCTGGTTCACGACCACCTCGACGGTGAACACCTTCTCGTGGTCGGGACCGAGCTCGCTCGAGATGCGGTACTGCGGGTGCGTCTTGAACTCCCCCTGCACGTATTCTTGCAGCATGCTCTTGTAGTTCGCGAGATTCGCGTCGCTCAGGATCTCGTGCACTTGTCGAAGCAGGAGTCGCTCGGTCAGGCGCCGCGCGGGCTCCAGCCCTCCGTCCAGGTACACGGCGCCGATCACGCCTTCCAGCGTGTCCGCCAGGATGGACGCGCGATCGCGTCCCCCTGATCCCGTCTCCGCGTCGCTCAGGAGGATGTAGTCCCCGAGCCCCATCAGCTTCGCGGTTCGCGAGAGAATGACGCGGCTCACGAGGAGCGACTTCATCTTGGTCAGCTCCCCTTCCCGCAGCGAGGTGAACTTGCGGTAGAGGAATTCGTTCACCACGAGCCCGACAACCGAATCGCCCAGGAATTCCATGCGCTCGTTGGATTCTCCGCCCTTGTCCTTGTCGGGGAGCGAGTGGAGGTACGAGCGGTGGGTGAGCGCCTGCCGCGCCAGGTCGGGATTGCGGAACTTGTAATGCACGATGGCTTCGAAACCGCGAAGATCGAAATCTCGCGCGCTGGCGCGCGGAAGCCTTGGCGGCGCCGGTTCGCGGTCCCATCCGAACAGCTTTCTCAATAATTTCACGTTTGTCGGGATCCCTACGGACCCTCCTTTGCCACGGATCTCGATAACGCCAGGGTGACGTTGTGCCCGCCAAAGCCCAGTGAGTTGGAAAGGGCCGCCCGCGCTTCGACCGGTCGCGCGGTGTTGGGAACGTAATCGAGATCGCAGTCGGGATCGGGATGCTCGTAGTTGATGGTGGGCGGAAGTATCTTCCGCTCGAGCGCGAGGACGCAAATGATCGTCTCCAGTCCTCCCGCGGCTCCGAGCAGGTGCCCGGTCATCGATTTGGTCGAGCTGATCGCCACGCGCTTTGCGTGGTCTCCGAATACCGACTTGATGGCTTGGGTTTCGAATTTGTCGTTGAGGGGTGTGGAGGTGCCGTGCGCGTTCACGTATCCGAACTCGCTCAAAGGCAAGCCGGAATCGTCGATCGCCGCCTGCATGGCCCGCGCGGCGCCCTCACCCTCAGGGGCCGGCGCGGTCATATGATGGGCATCTCCGGTGGCTCCGTAACCGACGACTTCCGCGAGAATCGTGGCGCCGCGTTTCTTCGCGTGCTCCAGTTCCTCCAGGATCACGATCCCCGCGCCCTCGCCCATCACGAAGCCGTCGCGCTGGGAGTCGAAGGGCCGGGAAGCCCGGGCCGGGTCGTCGTTACGAGTGGACATCGCCTTCATGGAACAAAAACCCGCGAAAGAGACCGGGGTCACCGGCGCTTCGGCGCCGCCCGCGATCATCACGTCCGCTTCGGAGTTCTGGATGAGCCGGAACGCCTCCCCGACCGCGTGCGCTCCCGAGGAGCACGCCGACACGGTGCAGTAGTTGGGCCCCTTGGCGCCGAAGAGGATCGACACCTGCCCCGAGGCCATGTCCGAGATCATCATGGGAATGAAGAACGGGCTGACGCGGTTCGGCCCCTTCTCGAGGAGGGTGCGGTGCTGGTCCTCGAAGGTCGAGATCCCGCCGATGCCCGATCCGACGATCACGCCGAAGCGGGTCGGATCGACCTGGCCCTGGATCCGGGACTGCTCGAGCGCCTGCGCCGTCGCGGCCACCGCGTACTGCACGAAGAGGTCGGAGCGCCGGACGTCTTTCCGGTCCATGACGCTCTCCGGCTTGAAGTCGTGCACCTCGCCGGCGAACCGCGTGTCGTACGCCGCGGTGTCGAAGCGCGTGACCGGTCCAATCCCGGATTCCCCCGCGACCAGCCGCTTCCAGAATTCCTCGACGGAGTTCCCGAGCGGGCAGATGACCCCCTGCCCGGTCACGACCACCCGTCGAGGAGCTCCATTTCTCCGATACTTCACGAACGTTCTCTCGATCTTCGCCTGTGCTTCAAAGCGCGCGGACGATTCTCGTCCGGCGCGGCGCCGAATCAGGCGTTCTTCGGCACGTGGGATTCCAGGTATTTGATGGCGTCCGCCACCGTGGTCATCTTCTCGGCATCCTCGTCCGGAATTTCGATGTCGAATTCCTCCTCGAGGGCCATCACGAGCTCCACGGTGTCCAGCGAGTCGGCTCCCAGATCGTCGATGAACGACGCCTCCGGCGTCACCTGCTCCGGCGCCACCCCCAGCTGATCCACGATGATCTGCTTGACCCGGTCTTCACTGAATGATGCCATTCCCTGCTTCACCTCCCTTGCCGATTCCCGTTCGGGAATCGCTCCGTGTCACATCCTCATGCCGCCGTCGACCGTCAGGACCTGACCGGTGACGTAACCGGCTTCTTCCGAGCACAGGAACGCCACCGCGTGGGCCACGTCCTCCGGCGCCCCCAGGCGGCCGAGCGGAATCTGCTCTTTCAACGCATCCCGGACCTTCTCCGACAGCGCCGAGGTCATCGCCGTTTCGATGAAGCCCGGAGCCACCGCATTCACCGTAATATGGCGTGATGCCAGCTCCTTCGCAACGGCCTTCGTCAGCCCCACGATGCCCGCTTTGGCGGCCACGTAATTGGCCTGCCCCGCGTTGCCCATCAGGCCCACCACCGAGCTCACGTTCACGATGCGCCCGTAACGTTGCTTCATCATAGGCCGCGTGAACGCGCGGATGCAGAGAAAGGTGCCTTTGAGATTCGTGTCCACCACCTGGTCCCAGTCCTCCTCGCTCATCCTCACGATGAGGTTGTCGCGGGTGATCCCGGCGTTGTTGACCAGGATGTCGGCCCGTCCGAACGCTTCGAGCGTCCTCTGACAGAGCGCCTCCGCGTCTTCGGGCTTCGCGACGTCGGCGACGACCCCGACGGCCTCCCCCCCGGCGGAGCGGATCCCGGCGCAGGCGCTCTGAAGGGCGGCCTCGTCGCGTCCCGAGATCACCACCTTGGCGCCCCCGCACGCGAGCCGCGAGGCGACCGCGCGGCCGATCCCCTTCCCGCCGCCCGTCACCACGGCAACCCGCTCCTGGAAACGCGCCCCGGTCACGCCGCGCACTCCTGGCTCAGAACCTGCACCGTCGCTTCCGCGGATTCCGCGTCCTCGCTCCCGAAGAGCTGGACCTCGCGGTCCACGCTCTTCACGAGCCCGCGGAGCACGCGCCCCTGCCCGACCTCGACGAACCGGCGCGATCCGTCCCGAATCAGCGCGCGCACCGTCTGCTCCCACAGCACCGGTTTCAGGAGCTGCTCCTCCAGCGTGACGCGGATCTCATCCGGGGATTGCACCGGCCTGGCGGTCGCGTTGGCGTAGACCGGGAACCGCGCGGGACGGATCTCGACCTTGGCGAGCTCTTGATGTAACGCGCGGGCGGCGCGCTCCATGAGGGGCGAGTGGAACGCGGCGCTCACGTTGAGCGGCACGATCTTCTTCGCTCCCGCCTTCCGCGCCTCTTCCGACGCGCGCTCGAGCGCCTGCGGCGTGCCGGAGAGCACCACCTGTCCCGGCGAGTTGTAGTTCGCCGCCGCGAGATCCCGCGGCGCCCCGACCGCCTCGAGCACGCCCTCGATCTCCGCCTGGCTCAAGCCCAGCACCGCGACCATGGATCCCGGACGCTCCGTTCCCGCCTGGGCCATCAGCTCGCCGCGGCGGCGGATCAAGAGGAGCCCGTCCTCGAACGACAGGGAACCGGCGGCCACGTGCGCCGCGAACTCCCCGGCGCTGTGTCCGGCCCCCACCGACGCGTGGATCTGGCGGCGCTCCAGCACCCGCGCGGCAGCCACGCTCGTCACGAGAAGCGCGGGCTGGGTGTTCTCGGTGCGCGTGAGCTCCTCGATCGGACCCTCGAAGCAGAGGGTCGACAGGGGAAACCCCAGTACCTGGTCTCCTCGCTCGAATACCTCGCGCGCCTCGGGATACCGCTCGGCCAGCGAGCGCCCCATGCCCACCGCCTGCGATCCCTGCCCGGGAAAGAGAAACGCGATCCGGCTCACCAGCGGACGACCGCCGCCGCCCACGTGAAGCCGCCGCCGAACGTGACCATCTCGACGAGACTGCCCGGCTTGAGCCGCCCCTGCTTCTTCGCCTCGTCCAGCGCCAGCGGGATCGAGGCGGAGGAGGTGTTGCCGTAGCGGTCCAGATTCACGAAGACCTTCTCCATGGGAAGACCCAGACGCCTCGCCGTGGCGTCGATGATGCGGTAGTTCGCCTGGTGCGGCACGAGGAGGTCCAGCTCCTCGGGCTTCAACCCCGCCGCTTCCAGCGCCTCGCAGGCCACCGATTCCATGGCGCGCACCGCGTATTTGAAGACATCGTTTCCGCTCATGCGGATGTAGTGCAGCCTCTTGTCCACCGTCTCGTGGGAGGCGGGATGGAGCGAGCCGCCCCCCGGCATCTCGAGCAGGTTCGTGAGCGCGCCGTCCGAGTGAAGCTTCGTGGAGAGGATCCCGCCGGGCTGACCCGTAGAACGGAGCACCACGGCCCCGGAGGCGTCGCCGAACAGCACGCACGTATTCCGGTCCGTCCAGTCGACGATCTTGGAAAGCGTCTCGACTCCGATCACCAGCACCGTCTCCGCCGCGCCCGAGGCGACCTGCGTGCGCGCGAGCGAGAGCGCGTAGAGGAATCCCGAGCACGCCGCCGAGATGTCGAAGGCGTACGCCTTCTTGGCGCCCAGCCGGTCCTGCACGAGGCACGCGGTCGAGGGAAACGGGCGGTCTCCCGTCACGGTGCCGACGATGATCTGGTCGATCTCCGTGCCGTCGATGCCCGCGTCCTTCAAGGCGCGCCGGGCCGCCTCGGTCGCCAGCGCCGAAGCGGGCGTGTTCGGATCGGCGATCCGGCGCTCCTTGATTCCGGTCCGGGTGGTGATCCACTCGTCGGAGGTGTCCACGATCTGCTCCAGATCCTTGTTCGTGAGCACCCGGTCGGGCGTGCAGGAGCCTACGCCGATGATGTGCACGTCGCGCGCCGGAGCGATCATGCGGCCTCCGGAGCGAGCCGCTGCAGGTCCTCGCGGATGAAGTCGGCCACGCGCGCCTCCGCGCAGCGCGCGGCCGCGCGGATGGCGTTCTTGATGGCCCGCGCGTTGCTGCGCCCGTGCGCGATGATGCAGGTCCCGTCCACGCCCAGGAGCGGCGCTCCGCCCACCTCGGCGTAATCCATCCGGCGCCGGAGCCTCCGGAAGGCAGGTTTCAGGAGCAGACCCGCGAGCATGCTCAGGGGGTCGCTCCGGATCTCGTCTCGAATCATGTTGCCCACGCTCGGAATCACGCTCTCCGCGAATTTGAGGAGCACGTTGCCGACGAACCCGTCGCAGACGACCACGTCCGCCGTGCCCAGGATGATGTCCCGCCCCTCCACGTTCCCCGCGAAATGCACCGGGCTCTGCTTGAGGAGCTGATGCGCCTCGTAGTAGAGCTCGCTTCCCTTCTCCGCCTCCTCGCCGATGTTCAGCAGTCCGACCCGCGGACGCTCCACGTGGAGCACGAGCCGCGCGTAGATGCTCCCCATCATCGCGAATTGGTGGAGGTGGAACGGCTTGCAATCGGAGGTGGCGCCGACGTCCAGGATGACCACGTTGCCCTGCGGCGTGGGAAGCACCGTGGCGATCGCAGGACGCTGCACCGATTCGATGCGGCCGAGGCCGAACAGGGCCGCCGCGACGACGGCGCCCGTGTTTCCGGCCGAAACCATGGCGTCCGTGCGGCGCTCCTTCTGGAGCCGCGCGGCGATGTTGATCGAGGAGTCCTTCTTCTTCCGCACCGAGGTGGCGGCGGATTCACCCATCTCCACGCGTTCCGACGCGTGGATCACGGGAGGAAGCGCCGCGTCCACGTGGAGGCGCGCCGCCTCCTCGCGCACGAGCGCTTCGTCCCCGATGAGCACCACTTCGAAGGCTCCCGCCGACTCGCGCATCGCCTCGATGGCACCCTGGATCACCACGCCCGGGGCGAGGTCGCCGCCCATGGCATCCACGCCGATGACCGGCGGTCCGGCTCGATCGCTCACCGTGCCCCCGCCTCCGCCCCTACGAGCTCTTCGGCCCCTCCTGCGAGATCACCTCTTCGCCCGCGTAGTAGCCGCAGTGACCGCACACGCGGTGCGGAAGCTTCGGCTGGCTGCAGTGCGGGCAGAGCGACCGGGATGGCATCGCGAGTTTCCAGTGCGTGCGGCGCTTCTTGCCGCGGGTGCTCGAGTGTCGTCTCTTGGGTACGGCCATCGATCCACATTCCCTTCGTTGAAGTCCTTGACCCGGCTCCGCGGATACGGTCCGCCCGGCTCAGCCCGCGGCCACGCCGACGCAACGGCATGCCCCGAGATTCCGATCCTCGCCGCAGCGCGGGCAGAGCCCGGCGCACGACTCGCGGCAAAGCGGCCGCATGGGCAACCCTAGCAGCACCGATTCTCTGATTTCGCTGTCGATGGAGAGCACGTGGCCGTCGTGGAAATGGACCCCCCCGTCCTCTTCATCCAGGCCCTTGGGGCTCATCGTGCGGGCAGACGGTAACTTAGCACAGAAAACCTCGAACTCCAATTCGAGAATTTGGGAGAAGTCCACCAGGCAGCGGCTACACTGTTGCAGCGCAATGGCATGCAGCGTGCCGCGGATCCAAATCTCGTCCCCGCGACGATCCAGGCTAAGTGCAACACGGATAGGGCCTTCCAGCTCGACATCCTGTGCCTGGATGCCGACCGACTGGGCGGGCACCTCCGCCTCGACCCGGCTCTGGCCCTCCTCGATTTCGTGGAGCTTCAGTTCCATGGCTCTTCTTTAGATTAGCGTCGGGCCGCGCCGTCTCCGAAGAAGAATTCGATCTCGGCCCGCGCGGACTCGGGGGAGTCCGAGGCGTGGACCGCGTTCCTTCCCTTGCTCTCCGCATGGAGGGCCCGGATGGTGCCGGGCCGGGCTTCCCTGGGGTCGGTCGCGCCGATGAGATCCCGCAGCGCCTGCACCGCCTTCTCGCGGCGGAGGCGGATCGGAACCACGGGGCCCGAGGACATGAACTGGACCAGCTCCTCGAGGAAGGGTTTTCCCTCGTGCACGGCGTAGAAGAGCCGCGCGTCGCGCGGCCGGAGCCGGACGAGGCGCATGTCCAGGATCTCGAACCCGGCTCGCTCCACTTCCGCGAGGATGGATCCGATGCGGTGCTTCTCCACGGCGTCCGGCTTGATCATGAACAGGGTCTCGTCCAAGAATTCTCCTCAGCGGGCGCGCCGCCGGGGAAGCTTCGAGGCGCGTTGGGGTGTTTTGGATTTGCCTTTCGGGGCCTTGGTCCGGCGCCCGCGGAGCAGCTTGAGCCCGGATTTCCTCTTCGGCCGGAGCGCGGCCAGGATCAGCCCCGGAATCTCGGAGGGAGTCTTCGCGACGGGAATGCCCGCCCCCTGGAATCGCGCCATTTTCTCCTGCGCGGTGCCCGATCCTCCGGAGACGATCGCGCCCGCGTGCCCCATGCGCTTCCCGGGGGGCGCGGTCTGTCCCGCGACGAACGCGACCACGGGCTTCGTGATCGAACGCTTGATGAGGAGCGCCGCGTCCTCCTCGTCGCTTCCGCCGATCTCCCCGATCAGGACGATCGCCTCGGTCCCGGGGTCCTGCTCGTAGAGGGCAAGCATGTCCGCGAAGCGCGTGCCGACGATCGGATCGCCGCCGATGCCGATGCAGGTGGACTGCCCGAGGCCCGCGCGCGTGAGCTGCCACACCACCTCGTACGTGAGGGTGCCGCTGCGGCTCACGACCCCGACCTTCCCCGGCTTGACGATGCTGCCGGGCATGATGCCCACCTTGGACTGTCCCGGCGAGATCAGGCCCGGGCAGTTGGGGCCCACCAGGCGCGCGTGCCGGCCCCGCATGTAGGCGGCGACCTCGACCATGTCGCGCACCGGAATCCCCTCGCTGATGCACACGACGAGGGGAATGCCGGAATCCACTGCCTCGTAGATCGCGTCCTGCGCGAGCGCCGCGGGCACGTAGATGACCGAGCAGTTCGCTCCGGTCCTGGCGACGGCCTCCTCGACGGAATCGAAGACCGGCACCGAGTGCACCTTCTCTCCGCCCTTACCCGGCGTGACGCCCGCGACCACCTTGGTTCCGTAGTCGAGCATCCCGCGCGTGTGGAAGGCTCCATCGCGTCCGGTGATCCCCTGAACCAGGACCCGGGTCGCGCGGCCGATGAGGACGCTCACGCCGGCTTCTCCGCCCCGGCGGCGCTCATGCCGCCTCCGCCGCGCGCGCGATGGCCGCGCGGACCGCTTCGTCCATGTCGCTCAAGGCGGTCATCCCGCGCTTCGAGAGAAGCTCGCGCGCTTCCTTCTCGTTCGTTCCGGTGAGCCGGATCACGATCGGGACGCGAACGCTGAGGCGGTCCAATGCGGTGAGGAGCCCGCGCGCGACGTCGTCGCATCGCGTGATCCCGCCGAAGATGTTGAAGAGCACCGCGCGCACGCGCGTGTCCCGCGTGAGGATCTTCATCGCGAATTCCACCTTCTCGGGATTGCTCGAGCCTCCGATGTCGAGGAAGTTCGCCGGCTTCCCGCCGTGGAACTGGATCAGATCCATGGTGGCCATCGCGAGCCCCGCCCCGTTCACGACGCAGCCGATCGACCCGTCCAGCTTCACGTACGAGAGCCCGCGCTCGCGGGCCTCGATCTCGTCGGGATCCTCGGCCGAGAGGTCGCGCATCGCGGCGAGGTCGGGATGACGGTCCAGTGCCGAGTCGTCGATCACGACCTTGGCGTCGAGCGCCAGCACTTCCCCGCCTTTCGTGACGACCAGCGGGTTGATCTCCGCGAGCGAGGCGTCCCGCTCCCGGTAGACGCCGGCCAGCAGGCGCAGGATGGAGGCGATCTTCTTCTGGATGGCGGGGTCCTTGTCGAGGAAACGGGCCGCGGCCCGCGCGCGGTAGTGCGGAAGACCGCGGAGATCGACCGGAATCTTGAGGAGCTTCTCCGGCCGCTCCCGGGCCACCTCCTCGATGTCGATGCCCCCTTCGGGGCTCACCATGAGGACGGGGATCTCGTTGCGGCGGTCGAGCACCATGCCCGCGTAGTACTCGCGCGCGATCTCGGCCGAGGGAGTGATCAGGACGCGGCTCACCTTGAGCCCGCGGAGGTTCATGCCCAGGATCCGGCCCGCCTCCCGCGAGAGCTCCTCCGGGGTGCGCACCACCTTGACCCCTCCGGCCTTGCCCCGCCCGCCGATCAGCACCTGCGCCTTCACGACGACCGGATACCCGAAGCGGCCGGCCGAGGCCAGCGCCCCCTCGACCGTCGTCGCGACGTCTCCCGGCGGGACCGGAATTCCGGCCGCCCGGAAGAGGTCCTTGGATTGGAATTCGTGAAGATTCACCGCTTCCCTCGCGTCACGCGCGCCGACTTGCGTGCCGCTTTCTTCATGCCGCCCTGGCGTCCCCGTCCCGCCACGCCCGTTCCGCCACGCGCCTTCTTCTTTTCCCCCTGGGCCTCGAGGCGGCCCAGGGATTCGCGGATCAGCTCCTCCAGCTTGGGCCGGCCGATCTCCTCCAGCTCGTAGCCCACGCGCACGGCGGGGCGCTTCATGTTCACGAGCTTCCTGAGATCGATCGGCGTCGCGACGATGACCACGTCGCAGGGGCAGGCGTTGATCGTCTTCTCCATGTCGCGGATCTGCTCCTTGGAGTAGCCCATCGCGGGCAGGAGCGCTCCGATCGCGGGATACTGCTCGAAGGTGTCCTTCATGCCCCCGACGAGCCACGGTCTCGGGTCGACGATCTCGCTCGCGCCGTGCCGCCGCGCCGCGATGACTCCCGCCCCGTACTTCATCTCGCCGTGCGTGAGGGTGGGCCCGTCCTCGATCACGAGCGCTTTCTTGCCCCGGATCCATTCCGGATGGTCCACGCTGATCGGCGAGGCCGCGTCCACGATGACCGCGCGGGGATTCATATCTAGAACATTCTGGCGGACGGTCTCGATGTTCTCGTAGTCGGTCGTGGTCTCCTTGTTGATGACGACCACGTCCGCCAGCCTCACGTTGGTTTCGCCGGGATGGTAGGTGCGCTCGTGCCCCGGACGGTGCGGGTCCGCCACGACGATCTGGAGATCGGGCTTGAAGAAGGAGAGGTCGTTGTTGCCCCCGTCCCAGACGATGACGTCCGCCTCACGCTCCGCCTGGCGCAGGATCTCGGCGTAATCGATTCCCGCGTAGACGATCGTGCCGCGATCCAGATGCGGCTCGTACTCCTCCCGCTCCTCGATCGTGCACTTGTTGCGGTCCAGGTCGGCGTAGGTCTCGAACCGCTGGACCCCCTGGCGCGACAGGTCTCCATAGGGCATCGGGTGGCGGACCGCGACGACCCGCTTCCCCATCGCTTTCAGCACCTCGCACACCTTGCGGGTGGTCTGGCTCTTCCCGGAGCCGGTGCGCACCGCGTTCACGGCGATGACGGGGACGCGGCTCCGGAGCTGGGTCACCTTCGGACCCATCAGCGTGAAGTCGCAACCCAGGCTCTGGATCCAGGAAGCCTTGTGCATCACGTACTCGTGGGAGACGTCGCTGTAAGCGAAGACCACCTCGTCGACGTCGTGTTCGCGGATCAGGTCCGGAAGCTCTTGCTCGGAGACGATCGGAATTCCCTTGGGGTAACGACTGCCCGCCAGGGAGGCGGGATAGCGGCGGTCATCGATGCCGGGGATCTGCGCGGACGCCGTGAACGCCACGACCTGGTATTCCGGCCGGCGCTTGAAGAACATGTTGAAGTTGTGAAAGTCGCGGCCGCCGGCGCCCATGATCACGACACGTCTGGACTTACTCACTCGAGGCACACCTCCTTCAGGGGTTTCGTGCAAGGATCGGCGGGTCCGGTGGTCAGGGGCGAAGCTTCGAGCCGCTCGCCCGCAGAAAGACGGCGCCGATCAGGGTCGCACTCGATGCACTACGTTGGGAAAACGCAACAGCTTAGCGGTTCCGGCAGGAGCGTGTCAAGTACGCGGGGGAGCGATAGGTTCCCCCACTCGCCTCGTCTCGATTCTGGCGAATCCGCTCAGTGGAGGATTACGAACCGTCCGCTGCGGGTGCCGTCGGCCGTGTCCACGCGATAGAAGTAGACGCCCGAGGCGTGCAGGAAAGTGGCGCCGGAGAGCGACAGGACATGCATCCCGTTCTCGAGATTCCGGGTGTCGAGGAGCGTTCCCGCAAGGCGCCCCTGCACATCGAACAGCCGCACGCTCGCCGGGCCGGGGCGGGTCGTCGAAAGAAGCAGGCGGTCGGCTTTTCCCCCGCTCGCGGCGCCTACCCGAACCCCGAACGAGAGCGTGCGCGGGGTTACCGCGGAGGCGGGGTTCAGATCGACCTCGATCGGGAGCGTGCGCATCGCGAGCCCGTAGTTATCTGTGGCCCGGATGAAATAGACAAGACCCGCCCGGACAGAGGCCCCGGGAATCGTTCCCCGGTAGCGATCGCCCTCGACCCCCTCCATGGCGATCGGCGGGAGGAAATCGGAATCGTAGACGGAGTGGTGGAGGATCTCGACGCGCGAAACGGTATCGGTGTGATCCGTGACTGCGGCGTCGAGCACGATGGGTTCACCTTCGTTCCAGAAATTGATCGGCTCGTGCTCAATTCGAGGCGCGGGGAACTGCTTGCCGAGATGGAACAGCCGGGCGCTTCCGGGGAAGGAGCCGGGATCCGCGGCAAGCACCTCGCTGTCGCCGTCACCGTTCACGTCCCCGCAAAAAGCCGCGTTCAGGCCGTAGCTGCCCGAGATTCCATTACCGCGCCCCGCCCAGTCCGGCCGGGACGACGGACCCGATGCCTTGCCCAAGTAACAGAACACGGAAGGATTGAAGGCAAGGTTCTCATGATAGCGATACTGGGAGACGAGGATGTCGTCGAAGCCGTCCCGGTTGGCATCGCCTCGAATCGAGACCGAGAGGCCGAAGCCCTCCCCTCGAAATACTGCCGGGTAGGATGGATCGGTAAGGGTCCAGGAAGGGCTGAGCGGCAGGCCCTGAGGCGATCCGAGATAGACGCTCACCTCGCCCCCATCAAACCCGGGGGTCAGGACCAGGTCCGAATATCCGTCCCCGTTCACATCACCACCGCCTGACGCTGTGATCGCAGCGGGACCCCGCCACGAGGGCTCCCTACCCAATCCCGATGGAGACCCGAGATAGAGCAAGGTCTCGGCTCCCGTCAGCACGACATCGTCGTACCCGTCCCGGTTGACGTCCCCGACGCCCAAAGAGAGCAGCGCCGGTGGCCCTACCCACGCCGGGGTCCGGTGATCGTTCGATCCTCTCCTGCCCAGAACGACGAGTGTTCGCGTATTGCTGCCGATCAGGACATCGTCGAAGCCGTCGCCGACCTCGCGCCGCTCGGTGCGCACTTCGGCGAGTCGGTCGACCGCGGCGTTGCAAATGCCACGCAACAAACGCTCTACTGGGTCGACGGCGACGCCAATGGCGTGATCAGTCTGGCCGA
>Ga0209161_10001608_pt1 | contig 18736 bp, 20 predicted proteins | sample GraSoiAngelo_155_FD_186169 | JGI IMG/M metagenome (GOLD analysis project Ga0209161, IMG submission 186169) | Grasslands soil microbial communities from the Angelo Coastal Reserve, California, USA - 14_1009_13_30cm (SPAdes) (version 2) | ecosystem: Environmental > Terrestrial > Soil > Grasslands... | reverse complement strand
CGGCCACGACCGGTACCTCAAGCGGAAGCTCGAGCGCCTGACCGACGGCACGCGTGTCCGGACGCTCGGCTACACGGACGACGTCCGTCGGCTCATGGTCGCCGCCGACCTCCTGGTGACGAAGGCGGGCGGCCTCACGCTCGCGGAGGCGATGGCGGCCGAGCTGCCCGTCCTCGCCTATGGCTCGCTGCCCGGCCAGGAGCGCCGCAACGAGCGCTTCGCTGCCCGAGCGGGGATCGGGCTCGTCGCGCGCTCCCACCTCGAGCTCGTCCATCTGCTCGACCGCGCGCTCGGCGACCCCGACCTCCTCGAGCGGCTGCGCGCGCGGATCCGCCGCGTGCGGCGGCCCGACGCGACGCAGCGCATCGTCGCCGCGGTGCTCGAGCTTCTGGAGCGGCCGGTGCGGCTGCCGTGATCCTGACGCGGCTTGGTCTCGCCGCGGCTGCCGGGTGGGCGGCATATGCGTGGGGCGCCCACCTGCTCACGCTCGGCTGCGTCTGGCGCGGCAGCGACGCGAGCCGGCGCGTGGCGCTCACGTTCGACGACGGTCCCGATCCCGACTGGACACCACGCGTCCTCGACCTCCTCGCGGAGCGCCGAGCGCGCGCGTCGTTCTTCCTGGTGGGCGAGCGCGCGGCTCGGGCGCCCGACACCGTGCGCCGCATCGTCAGCGAAGGCCACGAAGTCGCGAGCCACGGGTGGTCGCATCGGTCCCTGTGGCTCTGCGGGCCGCGGCGGACCGCCGAGGAGATCGGCCGCGCCCACGAAACGCTCGCCGCGCTCGCGGACCGCGCGCCCCGTCACTTCCGTCCGCCGTGGGGCATGGTGAACGCGGCGATGTTCGGCGCCCTCCGACGCTTCGGCGAGCGGTGCGTCTTCTGGTCGATCCAGCCCGAGGGGCTGAGACCAGTGGCGGCCCAGGACCAGGTGAGTCGCGTCCTCCGCCGCGCTCACCCCGGCGCCATCGTGGACCTGCACGACGCCGAGGGAGCCGCGCGCGCACCGGAGCGGCTCGTGCAGGCGCTCCCCGCGATGATCGACGGCCTTCGCGCTGCGGGCTACGAGCTCGCGACCGTCGCCGAACTCCTGTCGTCAGAGGGCGCCTCGGTGGTCAGGGCGCCCCCGGAGGCCCATCGACACCCCCTCCGATAGCGTTGACCCAGAGCCAACGGCCGCCCGAGGCGGCGACGAGCCGCGCTCCCGGCAGCCGCGCGACGACGCTCGCCCCGGGAGCCCGCACGCTCACCACCCACACGCGGCTCCCGCCGCCCCAGGCTCTCTCCAGCCGCGCGGCGTCCCAGAACACGTCGCGCGCCTCGGGACGGAGCGCGCCGAAGGCGAGCACGCTTCGCCGTCCGTCCACGATCGGGGGACGGTGCCCCGTGTACCATTCGAGCGCTCCGGAGTTCTCCAGCGGGCCCTCGTGGACGAGCAGGTCGTCCGGCCGGACGCGCCGGACGAGCTCGAGGCCGATCCCCTGTACCGCGCGGTGGGCGGAGACCAGGCTGAGCGCGGCGGCGACGGAGGGAAGCAGCGCGAGCATCGAGGCGAGCACGACGAACGTCGCGACGCGGGTGCGCCGCGGCGTGGCTCCGCTCACGAAAGCGCACGCGCCCGACGCGAGAGCGCCCGCGGCGAAGACGAGGGCGGAGGCGCCGAGGAGCGGTTGGAACTCCGCGAACGACGGCAGCGGCGCCGCCTGGCCAGCCGCCGCGCTCTTGCGCGTGGCGATGTCCGTGGCGCCCAGGACCGACTCGAGGAAGTGCCTTCCGTCGCTCGCCCAGAAAAGGGCGCAGGCGAGCGCCAGGGCGGCGAAGACACCGGCGTGAGCGGCGACGAGGCGGCGGCCTCCGTAAGACTCCCAGCCGCGCGCGGCGAGGAGGGCGACCGCGAAGTAGGCGGGAAGCCCGTAGTGCGGCAGCCGGAACGGCGAGAGTGCGGTCAGCACGAGGACGCCCACGGCCCAGAGCGCGAGGGCGACCCAGGGCGTCTCGCGAGGATCTCGCCACGCGCGCCGCCGCACGAGCGACCAGAGCGTGGCGCCGGCCGAGAGGACCCAGGGCGACGCACCCAGGAGCGCGACCATCAGAAACTGCGCCGCGGAGAGCGGCACGTCCTCATCGGGGAACCGGCGGGCCCGGAGCACGTTGAGAACGTGGTTGTCGATCAGCGTGTACCAGACGAACCCCGGCGTCTGCCGCTCCGCGAAAACCCACCAACCGAAGCCGAGCCCAAGCGCACCGACGACGCCCGGCCACGGAAGCCAGCGGCGGAGCGGCCGCTGCCGGCCGGCAAGTGCCAGGGCCAGCCCGATGGCGGCTGGAGGCCCGATGACGCCGAGCGGATCCTTCGCGAGCGCCGCCACGCCGAACGCCGCGAGGCCCGCGGCGACACGCCAGCGCCGTTCCTCGGCGAGACCGGTGAGGACGAGCGCGAAGCCCCACGCGAGCGCCGCTACGAAGAGTGTTTCGGGACGGACATAGCGCGCGAACGCGAAGAACCCCGCGCTCGTCAGGAGCGCCGTCCCCGCGACGAAGCCGCCGCGCGCGCCGAGGAGCTTGGCGCCCAGCCAGGCCGTCGCCGCTATAGCGGCGAGGGCGCAGAGCGCGGGAACCGCGCGCGCCGTCGTCTCGCTCGGGCCGGCGAGGGCGAAGGCTCCACCCAGGAGCGCGTAGAGGAGCGGCGGCTTGTCCACGTAGCTGACGCCGTTCAGTGTCAGCACGATCGGGTCGCGCGAGCGGAGGAGCTCGCGCGCGATCTCGGCGTGCATGCCCTCGCCCGGGTCGTCGAAGGGCACCCTCCCGAGCCCCATGAGGACGAGCGGCGCCGCGGTGAGGACCGCGAGCGCCGCCGCGGCGAGCGCGGGACCTACCCGGGTCAGGTGCGTGGGACCAGGAACACGCCGGCCGCGACCAGGACGAGCACGAGGGCCAGCATCAAAGCGACTTCCCGATCGCCGCGAGCACCCCGCGCTCGACCGTCTGGTCCTGGGTCGCGAGCGGCTCGTCCGTGTCTATCCAGAGGATGCGTTCGCGCTTGAAGACGCTGCGCTCCACCGTGATCGTCGTTCGGTTCCCCCCCTCGGCCTTGAGGTGGATCCGCAACCGGTGCCGCGTGCCCTTGGCGTAGACGCCGTAGTCCTCGCCGTCGAGCTTGCGCGAGTCGGTGGTGAGCCAGCCGACGGTGCGATCGTTCTTGTCGATCTCCCAGCCCAGGACGTCGAGCACCTTCTCGGTGGTGGACCACGCGCGGTCGAGCGATACCGAGAAGGTCTGCGAGGCCGACCCCGCGTCGGCGGGAGGGATCAGCGCCACGAGCGAGACCAGCACGAACGCGACGATCTTCATGCCTGAACCTCCGCGGGGATGGCTCACGCTTCCAGCACTCCGCCCCGCAGCCGGTAGACCGCCGTCGCACCGCTCGCGGCCTCCGGCCGGTGGCTCACGACGACGACCGCCCCGCCCGCGCGTGCCCGGCTCCGGAGCGCGTCGAAGATGACGGCGCCGTTGGCGTCGTCCAGATCGCCGGTCGGCTCGTCGGCGAGGAGCAGCGGCGGGTCGTTCAGGACCGCGCGGCAGAAGGCGACGCGCTGCTGCTCGCCGCCCGACAGTGCTTGCGGGTAATGGTCCTTCCGGTCGAGCACGCCGAGCTCCTCGAGCAGCTCGAGCGCCCGCCGCCGCGCCTCCGCTCGGTCGCGCCCCGCGTAGCGCGCCGCGAGCAGGACGTTCTCGAGCGCCGTGAGCGACGGCAGCAGCAGGAACGACTGGAAGACGAAGCCGACCCACCGGCCGCGCGCACGGCTCTTCGCCGAGCGCGTCAGCGCACTGACACACACGTCCTCGTACGAGATCTCGCCCGCGTCGGCGTCTTCGAGGAGCCCCAGGACGCTGAGCAGCGTGCTCTTGCCGGAGCCCGACTGCCCGACGACCGCGACCAGCTCGCCGCCCTTCACCGCGAGGTCCACGCCGCGGAGAACCCGGACCGCCCCGCCCGAGGGGGCCCGGTACGACTTTACGAGCCCGGTCGCCCGCAGCATGGCGTCCCTACGCGCCCCGCCGGATCGCCTCGACCGGCGAGAGGCGGACGACGCGGAAGGTGGCCCACGCGGCCGCGGCCGCGCCCAGCAGGATCGAGAAGGCGAGCGCCCCCGCGACGAGGCGCGTCGAGAAGTGGAAGAGCTGCTGGCCCGAGCGGCCGGCCCACGCATCGACGGAGACACCCAGCAGGACCGCCAGCCCCAGGCCCGCGACGCCGCCGCACACCGTGACCACGAGCGCCTCGCCCAGGACCTCGCCGGCGAGATCGAGGTCCGTCGCGCCGAGCGCGCGCTTGACGCCGAAGTCACGGATCCGCTCGAAGACCGCCGCCGCCATCGTGTTGGCGAGCGAGAGGCCGCCGATGACGAGCGCGAGCGCGCCGATCCCGCCGAGCAGCGCCGAGAAGAACGCCGTCGAGGAGCGAAGCAGCCGCGACAGCTCGCTCGGGATCTGCACGTTGACGTCGGGCACCTCGGCCACGAGGCGCCGGGCGACCGTATCGGGGTCCTCGGCGTCGCGCCAGCCCACGGCGGCGCCGGTGTTCAGATCGGCGGCGGTGAGCGCCACCGCGCCCGAGGCGAGCAGGGTCCGAAGCAGGCGGTCCTTTGCCACCCACTGCTCCCGCGCGTCCTCGATCGGGACGATCACGAAGCGGTCGGGCGCTGTGAGCATGCGCTCGAGGATCCCGACGACCTCGTACTCCACGCCTTCGAGCGGAAGCCGCGAGCCCACGCGAAGCCCGCGCGAGGCGGCGAACGCCGCACCGACGACGGCTCGGTACCGGTCGCCCGCGCGGAGGAACCGCCCGGCGCGCACCGGCAGCTCGCGGTAGTGGCGGTTCGGCATCGGCACCGAGAGGTCGAGCCCGAGGACCAGCTCCTGGGTCAGCGTCATGAACTGCGACGTGGACGGGTTCAGCGGGAGCATGATCTGGGGCTGCACACCCGCGACGCCCTGGACGGCGGCGATCTTCCTGATCGTCGCCGCCGGCAGGAGGCCGCCCGCGGTGAAGCCCGCGCCCATCCCCATCCCCCGCCCCGCCACGGAGATCTGGCCGAGGACGAAGCGGTCGCCGCCCTCGATGAAGCGCACGATGCGTTCGCTCATGGCGCCCAGCGCGACGAGTCCGGCGACACCGATCGCGATACCCGCGATCGCGAACGCGTAGCCGTGGAGGATACGGCGGAGACCTACCACTCTAAACGAGACTCGACGGGCAGGCCCGCCCGTCGGCGCATCCAGACGTTCACCCGCGCGATCGAGAACAGGAGCAGGAGCGACGCCCGCGCGCGCCACGACATGCCGAGGAAGGCGCCGCCCGACAACACGCTCAGCACCGCGTCGATCATGCCGAACGCGGCCTTGGGCTTGAGGAACAGCTCGAGGAACGCGGGCTCGTAGTACTTGTGGATGAACCGGAAGAAGGGCCGGAGCCCGCCCCAGACGTGGCGCTCGTAGGCCGTGAAGCGCCGGGCCTCGAACCGGCCGTCGGTGAGCGCCTGGTCGATCGCGCGGGCCGCCAGCTCTCCCGACTGCATCGCGATGTGCACGCCGCCCGAGAAGATCGGGTCCACGAACGCGATCGCGTCGCCGACGGCGAGGAACCGGTCGCCGACGACGGGAGTGTTGCGGTACGAGAAGCTCGCTTCGCTGTGGACTTCGGTGACCTGTTGGGCGCCCTGGAGGCCCTCGGCGACACGCCGGCACCGCCGGATCATCTCGCGATAGAGCGCCTCGCGCGTCTCGCCCCAGTCCCTCACCGTCCGCGCGTGCATGACGCAGCCGACGCTCGTCCGGTCGCCCGCGAGCGGGATCCACCAGAACCAGCCGCTCTCGAAGACGTAGATGCGGATGTTGCCCTCGTCGGGCCCGGGGGCCCGCCAGCCACCGCGCCAGTGGGCGAAGAGCGCCACCTTACCGAGGTTCGGGATTCGCTCGCGCCTGCCGACCTTCTGAGAGAGCAGGCCCGCCCGGCCGCTCGCGTCGACGAGAAAGCGCGCGCGCACCTCGTTCCGCTGGCCGTGGCTCTCGGCCGTGACCGTGACACCTCCGGCGTCGAAGGCGACGGACTCCACGGTGGCCGGCTGGCGGACGTCCACACCGAGTTTCTGAGCGTGCTCGAGCAGGAGCGCGTCGAAGTCCGCCCGCGGGACCTGGTAGGTATAGTTTGGCCAGGGCTTGTCCTGAAGGAAGTAGAACGTGTGCTCGAGCCCCGACTCCTGGTCGTGGAACGTCGCGCCGTACTTCACCTGGAACCCGCGCTCGGCGATGGCTCGGTGGACGCCCAGGCGGTCCAGGATCGGAAGCGTCGCCGGCAGCAGGGACTCGCCGACGTGGAAGCGTGGGAACGGCTCGCGCTCGACGAGGAGCACGCGACGCCCGGCTTGGGCGAGAAAGGCGCCAGCGGTCGAGCCGGCCGGCCCACCGCCAACGACGACCACGTCGTAGAGCTCGGCCGTCGTCACCGCGGCGGCTCCGACGGCACCGCGAGCGTCATGAAGGTCTGGCACTCGGTCTCGTCCATGGCGTCGAGCCGGGCCTGGGAGCAGAGCCGCCGGACGAGCGGCGTGACCACGTCGGGAAGCCAGCGCGGTACCAGCGCCTGCAGGGCGAGGAGGGCGAGCAGTGCGGGCGCCGCGAGCGTCGCGCCCGCCGCCGCGGCGGCCCGCCGCCGGCGCGGGTGGCACCACCAGTCAGCGGGACCAGCGCCCGCGGCGCGGTGGAGGTTCGAGCCGCCGATCACGACCGCCCGCCCGGCGGCGGCCGCCTCGCGCGCCCAGCGCGCCACGACGCGGCCCGCGAGGTACGCGCCGATCGCCGCACCGTCGCCGAGCGGACGGAATCGACTGCGCCGCCGCGCCCGCGGGATCGCCTGCACCGGCACTTCGCGAACCTGCCAGCCGCGCGCCGCCGCGGCGATGAGCACCTCGGTCTCCAGCACGAAGCCGCCGTGCCGCAGCTCGACCTCGTCGAACAGCGTGACGGGATACGCCCGGTACCCGGACTGCGTGTCCTCGAGCTTGAGGCCGCTCGCCCAGTTGACGAAGAATCCGGCCACACGGATCGCGTTCAGCCGGTCGGGCGGGAGCACGCCGGCCTCGGCGAGCCGGCTCCCGACCACGATCGCCCGCGGCGCGCCCCGCGCGGCGCCGAGCACGGCGGTGAGATCCCCCGGGTCGTGCTGGCCATCGCCGTCGAGCGTGACGACGACCGAGGCGCGGCGGCTCCGCGCGGCGGCGACGCCCGTCCGGATCGCCTGCCCCTTGCCGAGGCGCCGCGGATGGCGGAGGACCTCGGCGCCGGCCGCGCGCGCGGCCGCCGCGCTTCCGTCGTCCGAGCCGTCGTCCACGACGAGCACGGGCGCGTGCGCCCGCGCCGCGGCGACGACTCCGCCGATCGTCTCCGCCTCGTTGAACACCGGGACGACGACTATTGGAGCGAACGCCGCGAGGCCGCTACTCATTGTGGGTGGCCTGATCCAGGTGCGATCCGGCTCCGTCCCGCATCTCGCCTTCCCTTCCACCGCCGGCCGCGAGGCCGCTACTCATTGTGGGTGGCCTGACAAAGGTGCAGCATGGCTCCGTACGACCATCGCGACGTGGCTGCCGCCGCGGGCGATCGCGTGGACCAGCGCCGGCCCGCGCGAGGAACTGTCAAGGGCCGACGCCGCGACGGCGAGCGCCCCGAGGCCGGAGTGACGGCCCACCCTCGACCCGAGCGCGGTCTGCGGGGGCCGCGCGGGCCGGAGCGACGCCTCGAGGAGCGCCTGCTCCCAGCGATCGCGCGGCCCGTCGCCGCTCGCCGAGATCCAGACCCGGCCGAGGTCGCCCGGGGCCGCACCCGCTTCGTCCAGCGCCGCTGCGATCGCGCGCGAGTCGGTGCCACGACCCACCCTGTAGGGCCGCGCCCTGAGCGCGCGCCACGCGACGCCCGCAATCTCGCCGAGCACCCGGGCACCGCGCGCGTGCGCCCCGTCCAACGACTCGAGGAGGACGAAGCCCGCGCCTTCGCCCCGCGTCTCACTGGTCGCGCCCGCCTCCACGAGGAGCTCCGCCAGGAACGGATCGATCTCGTCGACGCCGCCGGCGAGCACCGCCTCCACGCGCCCGGAGCGGACCGCGGCGACGGCGCGGGCGATCGCGAGCTCGCCCGCGACCGTCGGCGCGTTGAGCGTGAGCGACAGCCCTCGGGCAGCCACGGCGATGGCTGTGGTCGCCGCCATCGTGTTCATGACCGTGTTCGGAAAGAGCAGCGCCGAGAGGCCGCCGGGCCCGCGGCACAGGTAGCCGTTGACGAACTCGATCGTCGAGCGCAGATCGCCGAATTCGGCACCGATCACGAGCCCGAGGCCGGGACAGGGGTCGGGGCCGAGCCCGGCGTCGGCGAGCGCGATCCGCGCCGCAGCGACGGAGAGCTGGCAGACGCGAGAAAGCCGTCGCGCCTCCCCCTCGTCGACGAGTCCGAGCAGCGCCGAGCCCGGGATGCGGAGCGCCGGAGCACCGCTCGAGGCCAGGAACGCCCGCACCTGCTCACGACCGCCCGTCACCGCGCCGGTGACGACGCCGACGCCCGTGACGACGACGCGCGCCATCGCTAGGGTCCCGTCCGTGAAGTCAGGTCAACGATCACGCACCGTGGCCGACGGGGGCGTGCGACAGGGATCGCGGGGGCCACGCGGCACGCGTCCGCTGCCCCGCTGCGGCTGGGCTCCATCTGCGCGCGCGAGGTCCGTTGCCACGTGGCGGGAACGGGCCCCGTCGACCCCTGTCGCACGCCCCCGTCGGCCACGACGACGCGCGCCATTGCTAGGCCCGCCCGAAGAGCAGCGTCACGTTCTGACCGCCGAAGCCGAAGGAGTTCGAGATCGCGTACTCGATGGCGGCCTCGCGGGCGACGCGCGGCACGCAATCGAACGCCACGTCGGGGTCGGTTGTCGCGAGGTTCGCCGTCGGCGGGACCACCTCGTGGACGAGCGCGAGGATGGTCGCGACCGCCTCGAGGGCGCCGGCCGCCGCCATCGTGTGGCCGATCATGGACTTCGTCGAGCTGATCAGGAGTCGCCCGGCACCGAACACCTCTCGGATCGCGCGCGCCTCGATCCGGTCGTTCTGCGGCGTGGCCGTGCCGTGCGCGTTCGCGTAGCCGACGGCCGCAGGGGCGAGCCGCGCGCGCTCGAGCGCCGCCTTCATCGCTCGCACCATGCCCTCGCCGTCCGGGTGGGGCGAGGTCACGTGGTAGGCGTCGGTCGTCAGCCCGTGGCCCGCGAGCGCGGCGTAGATCCTGGCGCCGCGGGCGCGCGCCTTCTCCAGTTCTTCCAGCACCACGAAGGCGGCGCCCTCGCCGATGGACATGCCGCGCCGGTCGCGATCGAACGGGCGACAGGGTTCGGGTCCGAGGAGCTTCAGCGCGTTGAAGCCCATGAAGCAGATGCGCGTGAGCGCGTCCACGCCGCCAGCGATCGCGGTGGTGACCACGCCGTCGGCGACGAGATCGGCGGCGAGCGCCAGCGACGCGGCGCCGGAGCTGCACGCCGTCACGAGCGTCTCGCGCGGCCCCTCGAGGCCGAGCACGTTGCCGAGCACGTCGGCGTGCGAGAACGGGAGCGTCGAGCGGGGCGCCCGCCGCGAGGTCGGCCCGCCCCCTCGGAAGCGCTCCCAGTACCATACCTCGGCCTCCAGCATCCCACCGCCGACGGCACCGACGACGAGCGCCGCCTCGGCGCGCTCGGCGCACGAGAGCCCGGCATCCTCCAGCGCTTCCCGCGCGGCGGCGAGCGCGAAGCGATCGGCCCGCGTGCGCCGCGGCGAGCCAGCGATCCCGTCGGGCACCTCCGCGGCGATCCGGCACCGGAAGCCCTCGGTTTCGACGAGCGTGACCGGACGGATCGCGCAGACACCCGCGCTCAGGCCATTCCAGTAGGCCTTGACGCCCGCGCCGAACGGGCTCACCGCGCCGAGACCGGTGACCGCGACCCGTCTCACGCGGCCTCCGTCCGGGCGGCGATGAAGCCACACAGCGTGTCGAACGACTGGAAGTGCTCCGCGAGGTCCTGCGACTCGTCCATCACGATCCCGAAGCGCTCCTCGATGGCGATCGACAGCTCGATGAAGTCGAGCGAGTCGAGACCGATCGAGCCCTCGACACCCTTCGGCAGCGCGGTTTCGAACGTCATGTCGGCCGCCCGTCGCGGGTCGAACTTGAGCCGCGTGACCAGGATCGTCTTCAGCTCGTCGAGGACTTCCTTCGGGTCCATCGCCCTCCTAGTGGGCCTCCCACGCGAGGCCCGCGCGCCGCCCGCGCCATTCGCCCGTGAGCGTCACCGGGCCCGCGTCGCCCGCGGCGCGCGCCAGCGCCAGCGCGATCAACGGCGCGCAGGCAAGCGTCTCGCCGGCCCGGGCGCGCGCGAGCGCTTCGAGGGGTGACGGTGCCGGCGCCGGCGCGTAGGTCGCCCGCCATGGACCCGGGACGACCAGCGCGCATGCCGCCGACTCCACGAGGGGCGGCCGCACGAGCCAGCGCCCGCGCGCCCAGAGATCCTCGCACTCCGCGAAGGTCTCGACCGCCAAGACGAGCGCTCGCCGACACTGGCCACGGCGGAGCAGGAGCGTCGCCTGCCAGAGGCCGTCGATCGTCGCGGCCGCCCCACCGATCAGGATGACATAAGGTCCCGTCAATCCGAACTCGATCGCAACCTCCGCCGGCACGGCCGACGGAGCCGTGTACGGGAAATGCAAGGTGCTTGAAGCGATCGCCCGGATAAACGCGCGATTCGAGGATCCGTACGCGGCCGCCGTCACGTAGACCAGCGCCGTCTCGTCGCCACGGATCGCTTCGGGCCCGAGGCTCGCCTCGCGCAGGAGCGCCTCGACGGCGGCGACGCCGAGCTGACACTCGCGCGTGGCGCGGCGGAACCGCTCACCGGCCGCGCGCGGTGGCTCGACGGCGATCACACGCCGGCCCGCCGCCGCCCGGACGGCGTCTGGTGGCAGCGCGACGGCGCTCCGTCCCCACCCCGTCACCACGCCGACCGCCGCGACCTCGGAGCCGGTCACCGGGCGTCTCCCTCGAGGACGAGCGCCGCATTGCACCCGCCGAAGCCGAGCGAGGTGGAGAGGCTCACGCGCGGACGGGCCGCGCGCGGCGCCGTCGTCACATAGTCGAGGTCGCACTCGGGGTCGCGCTCCTCGAGCCCGACCGTGTGTGGCACGACGCCCTCGCGTGACGCGAGCAGGCACATGATCGCCTCGAGCGTCGCCGCCGCGCCCATCGTGTGGCCGAGGGCGCCTTTGATGGAGTTCATGGGAATCAGCCCGGCGCGCGCCCCGAGCACGCGCTTGAGCACGGCGGTCTCGATCCGGTCGTTGAGCGGCGTCGCCGTGCCGTGCGCGCTCACAAAGTCCACGTCTTCGGGACCGACCTCCGCCTCGGCGAGCGCAATCCGGATCGCGGACGCGAGCCCGCGCCCCTCGGGGTCGGGCGCCGCGACATGGGTGCCGTCGCCCGCGCTCGCGTGGCCGAGCAGCCGGCCGATGCGCCGCCGCGCGTCGCGGTCACGCGCCATCAGGACCAGGGCCGCGCCCTCGCCGAGCAGGAGGCCGCTGCGCCGGCGGTCGAACGGCCGCACACGGTCCCGCGTGAGGGACCTGAGCGCGTCGAAGCCCCGCATGACGAAGCGACAGAGGATGTCGTACCCGCCGGCGACGACCAGATCCGCGGCATCGGCCCTCAGAAGATCCGCCGCGACGCCGAGCGACGTGGCGCCGGAGGCGCATGCCGTCGACACGGTAAGCGCCGGCCCGCGGCAGCCGAGCCGGCGCGCGAGCGCGTGCGCGGGCCCATCGTAGAGCGCGGCCGCCGTCCGACGCGCGCTCGGGTCGCCCGCCAGCGCCCTCTCGCCCTCCTCCACGCCGCCGAGCGCGGTGCCCAGGACCACGCCCACGCGCCGAGGCGCGGCGTCGAGGTGGGCGCGCGCGAGCAGGTCGTCCGCTGCGGCGAAAAGGAGCTGAGAGGCGCGGCAGCCGCCCCGCCGCTCGCGCTTGAGCTTCTTGATCTCGCCGCCCAGACCGACGCGCAGGTCATCCACGGGGAAGCGCTCGATGCGCGAGATGGCGTCCGTCCCGGTGACAAGCCCCGACCAGAACGCGTCGACGTCGCCGAGCGGCGTGACGACCCCCGCGGCGACGATGGCGACCGGCTCAGTGCGCAGGCGAACCACTCCAGACGTCGAAGACGACGCGGAGGACGCGGGCGCCAACGACAGGCGGCGGCGCCATCAGAGGAGCCGCGAGTAGTACATTCGAAAGGCCCGGATCACGCCCGGCTCGGTGTCGTAGAGCCGCGTCGCCCAGAAGCGCCGCGCCTGTCGGTCGAAGGTGACGACCCCAGGCGCCTCGGGGTCGTTCGGGTCCCAGACGGCGAAGTCGATGGTCGTGGAGCTGTCGCTCGACGCGAACGCGACGACGGTGTGGTTCAGCTCGGGCTTGGGCCAGTTGGTGACCAGGAGCTGGACGAGTCGCCCTGCGCGCAGCTCGCTCACGATCTCGCGAGCGACGTTGTCCTGGTGGGCGGGCGTCACCCAGAAGGTCACCCGCCAGTTGCTCCAGTGGACGAGCGTCCACAAGCGCGAGCCGAGCCCTTCCTTCGCCGCCGCCTCTTCGGCCTGCGAGAACTCGCGCAGGCTCGCGTAGCCGGGGATCACGATCCGCTCGTCCTCCGGCAACGCCGGCTGCCACGGCGGGCGCGCCGCGACGCGCCGAACGAGAGCCACGTAGCCCGCGTGATCGAGCCGCGGGAGCGCAGGATCGAAGCGCGCGAACTGCTTGAACTGCCGGAGCCCGCGCGCCAGCACGAAGCAGTAGTTCGCGTAGAGGTCGTCCCCATCCGGGTGGCGCGCGCGGATCAGGTTCGCGAAGGCGAACGTATCGCGCGAGAACGAGAACTCGGGCGCGGCGCCCCGCGCGTCGGCCCCCCCTTCGGGCGGCAGACCCAGAAGGGGCCCGGTGGCGCACGCGATCGTGACAAGCGCAACACCCAGGAGAACAGCGAGCCGGACCTTCACGACCTTATTCGACGTCAATGCCTTACCGTAAATGGCACTGTCCCACATCGTCAAGGACCGTGTGCTATCCTCGACCGGTCCTGCCGGATGAACCCAGCGATCGGCGCCCTCTACCGCCTCCTCTACAACGGCGTCCTCTGCCGCCTCCCCGAGCCCGCCGCGGTCGCGCTCGGCCAGACGGCGCTGCGCCTCCTACCATGGGATCGGCTCTCCGCCTTCCGCCTCGACGACCCGCGGCTCGCCGTCACGCTCGGTGGCGCGAGGCTGCCCAACCCGCTGATCCTGGCGGCGATGTACTACGATCCGCGGATCCTCCGGCGCGTGATGGGCCTCGGGTTCGGAGCCGTCACCACCAAGTCCATCACGGTGGAGCCGCGTCCAGGCCATCCGCAGCCAAACCTGGTGCGCGTCCGGAGCGCGGCGGGTCCGGGGCTCGTCAACTGCAACGGGTTCCAGAACCCGGGGCTCGAGCGCTTCCGCGCCGCCATCATCGGATTGCCGCACCGCGTGCCGCTCATCGTGAGCGTGGCCGGCGAGTCCGTGGATGACTACGTCAGGCTCGTCACGAGGCTCGGCCCGCTGGGTGACCTGGTCGAGTTCAACATCTCGTCGCCGAACACGCGGCTGGTCTACGAGTGGAGCCGGAAGCCGCGGGAGCTCGTGGCGCTGCTCCGGGCGGTGCGGGCCGCCACGGACAAGCCGCTCATCGTGAAGCTCTCGCCCGACTTCACCGACGCGAACGAGTCCGAGATCATCCCGGCGGCGCTCGAGGCGGGGATCCGCATCGTCAACTACGGCAACGCGCGGCGCGTGGAGGAGCGGCGGCTCTCGCAGGGTGCCGGCGGACTTTCCGGGCCCGAGCTCTTCCCCGCAACGCTCGAGACCCTGCGCCGCGCGCGCGCGCGGTTCGGCCGGGGACTCGAGATCATCGCTACCGGCGGCGTGGACTCGCCGGAAAAAGCCCGCCAGCTGCTCCGCGAGGGCGCGACCGCCGTCGGTTACTTCACCGGATTCATCACGCGCGGCCCGATTCTGGCGCGCGAGATCCTCGAGCTCCTCCTCGCCGAGCGCTGAGTCCGCGCCGGTACCTGCAAAAAATGCTCACACCTTATCCACATTTCCACAGTTATCCACAGCAGACCAAATCGCACCGTTTGATGCGCTCTCGCAGCCGGAGCCGCGAAATATGACGATTCCTTCGTCCACGGAGAGCACCACCCCAAATATTCGCCGATTCCACGCGGCCCGGAGCACCCCGAGCGCCCATGCGCGCGCATTTCTAGCGGACAAACGAAGTCTTGACACTGAAATCTTCACGCTCGTAAGGTTGGCGAGCCATGATCGTCCCTCGTCCAATAACCGCCCTTCGGTCTCTCCCGACCGGCGCAGCGTAACAACCGGTCAACGCAACTCTAACAAGAGGTCAACGCAACAATGGAAGGCAGTCGGAAACCGCTCGCGAAAGTGGAAGGTCGGCGACGCCTGCGCTTCAGCGGCGTCACGGTCGCATGGCGCGGCACGCCGAATCTCGACGATTGGGTCGCGTACATCGTCAACGGTACCCGATCCAAGAAGCTGATCCTGGCGGATCATGCCAGCGAGCGGAAGGTGAAAACGCTCCTCTCCCGTCTGCAGACCCTGCCCAAGAAAGGGATCGAGAAGCTGGGGAAGGGCTGACGCGCGCTAGAGCTCGAGCGGCGCGACGGTCGCGACGGCGGCCGGGTTCTCGCGCCAGATCGCGGGATCAGTGTCCACGAACAGCTCGAGGCCGTGGCCATCCGGGTCGGTCAGATAGATCGACTTGCTCACCCGGTGGTCGGCGAGCCTCAGCGGGGTGATCCCGTGGGCCTCGAGGTGGGCCTTGGCGGCGCGGAGGTCTTCGATCCGGTCGCCGATCTTGAGCGCCACGTGGTAGAGCCCGACCGCGTCGTCGGCAGGCGCGGCCGCGTGCTTGCCGACCTCCAGGAGCGCGAGGTCGTGGTGGTTTGCGCCGGTGGCCGAGAAGAAGACCATGCGGCCGCGGTACCGTGCCACCTCCTTGAGCCCGATGACTTCCCGGTAGAACTGCGCCGACCGATCGAGATCCCGCACCTTGAGGACGACGTGCCCCACACCCCTGACGTTGATGGCCATGGCGGCTAGATGATACCGCGTTCGGCAAGGCTGATGAAGCGGCCGTGGCCGATCACCAAGTGATCGTGGACGCGGAGCTCGAGGAGGCGGGCGCACTCGACGAGCTGGCGCGTCAGGCGGATGTCCTCGCGGCTCGGCGTCGGATCGCCGCTCGGATGGTTGTGGAGCAGGATCACCGAGGCCGCCGACTCGAGGATCGCCGGCTTGAACACCAGGTACGGGTGGACGAGGCTTGCCGACAACGTCCCCTCGGAGATCACGCGGTCGCGCAGGAGCCCGTTCTGGGCGTCGAGCAGCGCCACGCGGAAGACTTCGCGCTTGAGGTCCTCCATGAGCGGCGCGTAGGCGGCGTAGACTTCGGCCGGGCTCGATAGGACGATGCGCACGCCGGGCGTGCGCGCCCGGAGCCGCCGCGTGAGCTCGAACGCGGCGACCAGGCGCGCGGCCTTCGCGGGCCCGACGCCGGCGACCCGCGCCAGCTCGGTCGCGTCGCGCGCAGCGACTTCCGCGAGCGAGCCGTAGGCCGCCAGCATCTCGCGCGCCACGTCGACCGCGCTCCTGCCGCGCATTCCTGACCCGAGCTGGATCGCCAGGAGCTCGGCGTCGGCGAGCGCCTCCGGCCCGTTCCAGTAGAGGCGCTCCCGCGGGCGCTCGGCTTCGGGCCACCGGTCGATCGCCATGAGGTTCCGTACGCCAACGGGCGAGCCGGCGTCAACGCGCAGATTTCGATACGGCGCTCAGGGACGGATGTAGACGAACCCCTGCTCCTGGAGCTCCATCACGCGCACGACACCGCCCTGCGGCAGGGGCCGCGCGCCCTGCGGGAGCTCGGCCAGCGTGATGTTGAACGCCTTCATGGTATTGCCGCAGGCGCCGAACGCGAGCCCCTGGCTCTGCAGCCGGTCGAGCGCCGCCCTGAGCGCGGGGTCCAATCTCGCGGTGACGAAGTTCCGGAGCGCGGGGCCGTGGACGACCAGCTCGATCGCCTCGACGTGCTCCGGGCCGCCGACGCCCCGGATGTGGTTCTCGATGTTCCCGAGGACGAACTTCACCTTGTCCAATCCCGCCTCGTCCAGGTGGTAGACGACCTTGTGCTTCTTCGGCTGCTCCTTGAGGTGTGAGGCCTGAACGCTCGGCGGGAGGAGCGCGACGAGCGCGGCGGCTGCGAGGGCGATCAACGCACGCATCGCAGGTCTCCTTTCTCTCAGAACCCGTTCGTCCGCGTGACGCTCGACGAATGCGCGGCGCGTGTCACGCGCCTTCGCCGGGTCGTAGCAGAAGCGGCTCGACCACTGCGGCTCGGCGACCTGCACCGTGCGGTGCATGAGATCCCCGGAGAAAACGGCCTCCCCGGCGGACGTCCCGAGTCGGACCGCGACGTGGCCCGGGGTGTGGCCGGGCGTTGGCTCGAGGCGAAGCCACTCGTCCACGACGTAGTCGGCGTCAACGAGGACCGCCTGGCCCGTCTCGACGACCGGCACCACGCTGTCGGCGATGCACTCGTCCTTCTCGTGGCGCCAGAACTCCCACTCCTCGCCCGCGAAGACGTACCGCGCGTTCGGGAACGTGGGCACCCAGCGGGCGTCCACGAGGCGCGTGTTCCAGCCGACATGGTCCACGTGGAGATGCGTGCACAGGACGACGTCCACCTGGCCGGGCGTCACGCCCGCCGCGCGCAGGTCGTCGAGGTACGAGCCCTGGCGCATGTGCCACACGGGCGAGCCGTCGCGCGGCTTGTCGTTGCCGACTCCCGTGTCGATCAGCACGGTGTGGCGAGGCGTCTTCACGATGTAGGTCCCGACGCGCGAGGCGAGGTCGCCCGTCCGGTCGTCCCAGAAGTGGGGCCGGAGCCAGTGGTGGTGACGCGCGATCGCGTCTGGCGTCGAGTCCGGGAGCATAGACGCCGTCGGGAACGACGAGCGGTCGATCTCGATCACGCGGGTGACGGTGACGTCGCCGAGCTCGAGCGTGCTCATGTGAACCGTGGCATCACTTTCTCGCCGAAGAGGCGCATGGAACGGACGATCCGATCGTGGGGGATGCCGCCGCGGTTGAACGACCCCATGAAGTACGTGACCCCGAGAGCCTCGTGGTGCTGGCGGATCTTGTCGGCAACCTCCTCGGGGTCGCCGCAGATCGCCGCCTGCTCGAGCGCATTCTCGTCGCTGAGCGAGAGCAAGTTTTCGCGGACGCGCTTGTAGAACTTGTACTGCGCGGGCGGGACGCCGACGGGATCGGCGATCAGGTCGGCCTGGGTGCGGAAGAACCAACGGATCGGCTCGCGGAGATCGTCGCGCGCCTGCCTCGAGGAGTCGGCGACGTGGATGATCTTGTTCATGGCGATGTCGCTCCCCGCGTCCGTCCCGTGCGCTTCCTGCCACGCTGCCCGGTACATGTCGAAGTTCTTCCGGAGGATGTCCCACGGCGTGAACGAGGGCGCCGTGAGGATCTTGAGCTTCATTCGGGCGGCGAGGGTGAACGTGTCGGGGGAGACCGCCGCGGTCCAGAAGGGCGGGTGCGGCTGCTGGATGGGCTTGGGCAGGACGCGGAGGTCGCGTACCGTGTAGAACTCACCCTCGAACGTGACGCGCTCCTGAGTCCACGCGCGGCGGATGACCTCCAGGCACTCGTCGAACCGCTCGCGCGTCTTCTCCATCGAGATGGAGAACCCCTGGAACTCCTTGGGCTGGTAGCCGCGCCCGAGACCGAACTCGAGGCGCCCGTCCGAGAGGATGTCCACCATCGCCCACTCCTCGGCGATCCGGAGGGGATGGGCGAAGGGCGCGACGACCACCGAGGTACCGAGCCTCACGCGCCGCGTCTCCCGCGCGATGGCCGCGGCGAGGACGGCCAGCGACGGGCAGATGCCGTAGGACGAGAAGTGGTGCTCGGCGAGCCAGACGGCCTCGAAGCCGAGCTCGTCGGCCAGCCGCGCCTCCTCGAGCGCGTGGGCGTACACTTCGGCCTCGGTCTGCCAATCACGGAACGTCAAGAGCTGCTGGATGCAGAACCTCATCCGCGCCTCACTCTCCTCGAACGCCCAGGGCCCGCTCCGAGACCGCTACGCGAGTGAGCCGACGAGCAGGCGCTCGTGGAGCATGCTGAGCATTTCGTCGACGGCTGCGCACTGCCACACGTGGAAGAACGGTGAGTCCAGCAGTTCGAGAAAGAGCCGGCCGCCGCGCTTCTGGGTCTCCTCGGGCGTCTCGCCCGGCCGCGGGGCGCGCAGATGGCCGACGACCCGGTCCTTGTGGTAGATCGCCGGGTACTCGATGTAATGGTAGAGGTACTCGAGCGTCTTCGTGTAGAAGACGACGACGGGGATCGACTGCCAGACCTGGCCGTTCTTCCGGTTCAGAAACTCGGCCATGAGATCGGCGTTGCTGTCGGGCGCTTCGGCGAGCGACGGCGTCTGGCTCCGGCTGAAGCGCTGGCCGTCGCGCCGGAAGATCCTGAGCTCCATCCCTCCCGCCTCGGCGACGCGCGCCAGCACGGGAAGGTCCCGCCG
>Ga0209161_10001607_pt1 | contig 18744 bp, 12 predicted proteins | sample GraSoiAngelo_155_FD_186169 | JGI IMG/M metagenome (GOLD analysis project Ga0209161, IMG submission 186169) | Grasslands soil microbial communities from the Angelo Coastal Reserve, California, USA - 14_1009_13_30cm (SPAdes) (version 2) | ecosystem: Environmental > Terrestrial > Soil > Grasslands... | reverse complement strand
AGTCTTCGAATACTCTTTCTTGCAAGAAAGATGATTGATCTGATCTTCACCAGCACACGACCCTGCCGGGTGATCTTTCAGGAGGAAACGCCTGACCCTCGTAAGATTGGTATCAACGAGGAGAACGGAATGATCAGGATTACGATGATCTGTTTTCGCTGTTTCATTGCTCGACACTCGTAAGAAGGTCCCTTGTCGACCTCTCTATGCTGAACCGTTCCCTTACAAGGTCTCTCGCCTTTCTTCCCATATCAAGTCTCAATTCATCATCAAAAAGAAGCAGGTGCATGAGTTTGCTGATGTTCTTTCGCTCGAATGGATCTGTGACAAATCCGGTTTCACCATCAACTACGGTTTCACATGGTCCCCCTCGATTGGTGACGATCGAGGGTTTCGAGAAAAGGGCGGCTTCAAGCGGAGTCAGCCCAAATGGCTCATAAATGGCAGGGTGCAACAGGAATTTGCACGCTGCATAGTCCCCCGCAAGATTATGCACATCCTCGCTTCCTTTTAGGACTAGGGGAACTTCGAGCTTTCGCGCAAGTTCGGACAGATTTTGTCCTTCGTTGCCGTCACCAACAAAAGTTAGCCTTGCCGAAGGCACCTTAGATGCTGCATGAATTATCGTGTCGAGATTCTTCTGCGGGGTCAGAGCTCCGACAGCTAGCATGTAGTCGCTCTCATGATGCGAATTTTCTGAGGCTAGTTTTTCGAGTACGGGGTCCGCAGCGGGATAGACAACATCCGGCCTAGTTCTGAGTCTGTAACTCTTAACCAGCGAGTCTGCGGTGAAATTGCTATTCGCAACAATCTTGCCATAGCTCTTGACGGTGGAAACGTCGTACGCATAGATGACTGTTTTCAACAGATTGTAGAATGCATCATATCGTATTAGTCGAGATAGAAAGCTTCCGTAGAACCCTCTAGCGGTTGCTGGTAGTGTAGGGCTGATGCTTCGATAGTCTTTACCAGTAGAGTAGGAGAGTTCGAAAATTCCACCCCCAGAATACCACGTGGTGATTTTGCCGAATAGTCTTGACACGAAATACGCTAAAAGCGGCTCAATATGATGATGAATTATGATCCTGTCGTAATTCTTGAGTTCCTTCAGGAATCTTCTGAGATCTTGGAGTTGTGAGGGACTCTTTGCGATTCCACTTGGAATCTTTCTGATAGGTTCACCCTCTAGCCTCCTTCTCCAGTCGAGAGGTATGCTCCCATCATAGAACAGGGTCACGTCTACGTTCATCCTCTTCAATTGGAAGTAGTGGCTGAGGGCCAGCCGCTCTGCTCCCCCGAACCTGCCGTAGGACTGTTGGAGTATAGCGATACGCATTGGCGAGAGCGTTAGCGGCTTTTCCTTCACTCTTTATTCTTATCGGCAACCGAGGAATTCTACGGAATTCCGTAGACTCCCTGCGACACCAATATACGAGCTTTAGAGGAGAAGTATGCCTTGCAGAGCGTAGTTCGCGCACAGCACGAGTATGAGGACGATAATCACCCCAGGCCATCGAATCTCCTTGGCTCCAAGCACGGGCAGGAAGAACAACAAGGCAGTCGCCAATAGAACCGGGATGGGTAAATCGTAGACGATCCGGGTCTGGTTGTAGCTGTCGAGGAGCAGGAATGGTACTGAGGCTGTTGCGACCCAGATGAGAACCAGTCGTTCAAACCGGTCTTTGAACCGGAGTGCGAAACCGGCGAACAATCCTACTCCTAGGATAATCCAGCTCGCCAAGAGTCCACTGTGGGTATAGAGCAGCCCGTCTACCAGGTTGACCCAGAACGAGGATGCGTCAGCGCTGGTTGGCAGTTTGGTCGCGAGATCAGCGGCTACTGAACGGGTCGCGAATAGGGTGCTCTTCAGGACGTCCAGTGCTACGCCAGCGATGAGGATTCCGGCTATTGACTTTAGGTGGATCGTGAGGTGTGTCTCTCTCCAGAGCGAGATTGCGAAGACTAGCCCCGCGGTGGCTATGAGGACCCAGCTCCATGGATGCGTCAGGAAGAGCGCGACAGAAAGAGCGAACATCGCAGAGTATTTCGTTGCTGAGGGCGATTTCGAGAATAGTAGGAGGAGGGTCAGGAAGAGATAGGCGAAGACTAGGGCGGCCATGTTTGCGTAGTATCCTCCCCAGAGTCCGACTGGAATGTAGAATGTGAATGGTGTGAAGAGTGCGGTCAGTCCTGCGAGGCTCGCGTTTCCCTGGCCGAACCGGACGAAGGCGTACGTTGACAGTGCTAGTAGTGGTGCTAGCAGCATTGGCAGATACTCGATGATTTGTGAGGGTGAGACTCCTAGCGACGCGACCGTGTACAGGAGTACGAGGAGTAGTGGTCTGGAGCCATCGAGGCCTTCGACGAACGAGTACTGGAGCGCTTGTGGAACCGGTCTCGCAAGCATCTGGCTGATCCATGTGACATAGGTCGGACTGTCTACTCCGACGAGAGTTCCGTTAGGATTCAGGTCAGGCCGGTATGGGTCGACCGCGAGAAGAATACTGGCGGCTAGGCTGATGATGAGCAGTAGTCTGGGACGGGATAGGATGTTGAATGTCTGGGCTGATTCTGAAAAAGATCTAGTTCTTAGAGACGCGAGTACTTTCTGGAAGGGTTCGGAGAAGAAATGGACGATGGATCTGGCAGTGGACGGGTATCGAGTTGCCTCTCTCGCCACGAGCCGCACTAGCCAGGTGTAGAGGAGCTCCAGCAGGAACAGGGTCGAGAGCGGTGAGAGTAGGAAGTAGGTGTCGTTGTTGAGGTTGGAGAGTCCGGGATCTGGAAGATAGGGAAAGAAAACCAGTATTGCCAGAACTAGAACTTGGAAGGAGAGTACGATCAGGATTACGCCGGTGAGGATGGCCTGGCGTTGCGTCATCAGACGATTCCTCTGAAGGATTGGTGATACTCCTATTATGTTTCCAGTAGTGTTCTGGTTGATGGACGTTCCACATCACGTAGCATAACGATTCTGATGACCAGCTCGTTACATTCTGTTCAAGACAGACTCCGCGACCATTCTATCTCCCATGCCATCTGGTATTGACAGGCTGATCAAGGCTCTACCCAGAGTCTCTAACCAGCAACTGGAAGCCTGGTTCACGGTGGTCGTGAAGACCAAGTCTGAGCTGATGGAGGCGAAGAGGTTCCTCAACGGACCTCTCACACGTTTCCACAGGTCGCTCTTGGCGGAGATCCGGGAGAGAGAAGAGAGACTCAACCAGATAGGATAACCGCGCATAGCAATCCGCCTAACCAGAAAGAGATAACGGGATATCCGAGGCTAGCGGTAATAGCCGAAACTGCCCTTCTTTCACGCGCAAGTCTTAAATCGTTAGGTGCCGCCCCGTTGCCTTTGCATTGTCGCCTATCAGACGATATCTACCCCACTTGCTGGTAGGCCTAACGATGAGCCTCATAATGATCGGAGCCTACGCCGCGGTCGGATTCGCCAGCTCCACAGGCTCAAAGGCGATCTGGTCGACCAACCCGGTCACCATAACGTTCTCTGGCAGCGCGGGCATTGGCAGCTCGGGTAGCGTTGGAGACTTGGTAAAGTGTGCGCCGAAGGTCAATGACGTGGCCTTCCACACCTCTGTCAGCAACCCAGCCAAGATTAGACTCACCGTTAGTCCAGGTGGTGAAGCGACGTGCGGCCCATCCCCGGACGCTGTTACCGTGACGGCGACTTGTCTCGTGGCCGCGCCGAACTGTAAAGGGACATACACGGGCACCGTGACGATATTCCAGGGATACAGCACTATTCCGCCCAGCCTAGCAGTCACAGTAGTTGTGAAATAGGTCAGGAATTATTCCGAGAACTTTTCAGCGAGCAGCTCTCTTCCATTCGGACGTATCCTAGAGAGTCTTTTTATGAGCTAGGTCCGAGTCGGCATAAGATTTGGTTCTCCGAACTCCCCTCACTGTTGTCTTGGTCGGGGGGTCTATCGGTTCGAAGTTTTCCGGTCGCCTAAGACGAGGGCAAGCGCGAGTAGTAGGCCGAAGATGACTATAGTCAAGATTCCGATGTGGATGAGCCCCATGTAGAATGCGAAGGTTAGGCCGAAGGCGATGAAGAGCCCTGCAAATTTCTTGTTGCTGACATCCCAGTTGGCAAAATTCTGGGAGTAGCCTGCTTTCTTTATGATAACAAAGATCAGCCCCAGGGAAGCGGCGGAGCTCGTCCAGAAAACGAGTCCGCCGAACAGTATCCCGGAGATTACGAGAAGAGTTGGATACATGAAAGCGAGAGCGTAGAGACCGTATTTTGTCAGACTCTTCGTGGGGCCTAACAGGTGGCGTTCGAAGAATCCAGCCTTTGGCCCCGGCTGGAATAAAGAAGGGTCAAACTGCCAGAGACGGGTCTTCCGAGGCTTAGTCAACGGACGGATAACACCCAAGAGCTGTAGAAGCTAATTTGCCTATCGGTACTTTTGACCCGATCGGAGCCAGCTCGTAGTCTACACTACTCCCAGGAGCAAGCCTAGCCTACAGGCCCGCTTCTACTGGGCAATTTGCTGCTCCCTGATCAACCTCTAAGGGCCTTCACTCTCATGGTGGGGATTCGTCCGACAGGCCACTCTTGCGGAATCCGCCTCAAGTCGTGAAGCTCCAACCGACCAGTCAGAACACCTATTGGCGAAGGATAGCCTGACCAGAAGCAGGAAGAACGAGTAAGCCCGACCGAAGATTGCATAAAAAGAGAACGTATCTAGGTAATATGAAATTGATCTTGACCTCTGAATAGATAATCATAAATAGATTATTGTTGAGCGGCAACTAATGTTTTGTCCTCGTCATCGTTCAAGTCTATTGAAAGCTGTAGTTCTCGTTCTAGTTGTGGTTACTAGCTCCCAACCAATGCATCTCAGTCCGGAGTTGAGGGGGGCCACTCTATACCCATCTGTCCTACCTCGGGCCATTGTCTCACCCATGCCAAGGAGCGCTTCTTTGGACGCCTCGAATCCCGCTCGGGGTCTATTGCCATCTCCGAAAATGTCTGCGGTTGCCGCCTCATTTGACTTCGCTGTTTCAGTCTCGCCTGGTAGTGGAAGCGTAGTTCAGTCAGCAAGCCTTTCATCGATAATTGTGTCGGCCACTTTGCTCTCCGGCACCAGCACAAGTGTAGTTTTTGGAACTCAAAATGTACCCGTAGGCATTACGCCAAGCTTTACGGTAGCTAGTTGTAACATGCCATGTTATTCCAGCTTGACGTTCAGCGCAACTCCAACAATGCCAACAGGATCCTATCAAGTTACTATTACTGGTACAGCGAATGGCATGACAAGAACCGCTAATTTTCAACTTAACGTGAATCCGTTCGACTTCTGCTTGTCCGTTTCTTCGCCTTCTGGGCCGCTTATACAGTCAGGTACCATTTCTGTCGTTGTTACTGCATGTCTTCCTTATGGAGACTCTTCATCAACAACGAGTGTAACGATTAATCCTCCCTCCTTTTCAGACCTTCCTAACGGGGTTACTCCGAGTCCATCGGTGCCTGTTAGTTGTAATCCGAATTGCTCTTCAACTCTTACACTCACTGCAAATTCAGCTGCGACACTCGGAACCTACAATATTCCAATTACCGGTACTGAGGGTAAGCAGACGAAAATGGTCACCCTGCCCCTAACAGTGGCATCATCTGGCATGTCGGCGTCACCTCCTAGTGCTACAGTTGTTCAGACTGCCAGTGTTTCAACAGTAATCATTGACACTTTACCCCCTTATCCCACTTCACTCAGTGTTTCCCCATCATCTCCAGGCATCACCCCTACGTTCAGCGGTCTTCGTTGCAATTTCGACACCAACGTTTGTTCGTCGACTCTTACATTCAGTGCAGACTCATCAGTGACGACCGGAATCTACGGATTCACGATAACCGATACAGGCAGAGGCTTCACACACTCAATCCCATTCTCGCTCACAGTATCCCTGTTCGACTTCAGTCTTTCAGCTTCATCTGCTAGTGCTACGGTGGTTCAGACAGCAAGCGTGTCAATATCGGTTTCAGCGGTTCTACCTTTTTCTGATACTGCCTCGACAAATTCTGTCAGTTTCAGTGTTCCAAATCCACCACCGACGAGCATTACCATTGGTTTCAGTCCGATTAGTTGTAGTCTTAATTTCCAACCTAGCTGTGGCTCAACGATTACGTTTAGCGCAGACTCATCGGCATCGATTGGATCAACATACAACTTTGGCATCCGAGCCGTCGGAGGTAGTGTAACCAAAACAATACCGTTTTCCCTGACAATCGCAGGATTCAGTTTCAGTATATCACTGTCATCTTCCAGTGCTACTGTTGTTCAGTCGGCCAGTGTCTCAACAACAGTCTCCGTGGCTCTACCCAATTCTGATAGTTCCTCGACAACTTCGATTAGTTTCCAAATCTCAGGAGGTCTTCCGATGAGTTCAGGCGTTACCTTTACTTCCGCGAGTTGCACTCCGAACTGTTCTCCAAGTCTTACGTTTACCGCAAGCTCAACAGCACCGGCTGCAACCTACAATAACGTCAAGATTACAGCGACGGGAGGAACATTTACAACCACCGCCACCTTCAGTCTCACAGTAGCTCCGTTTAGTTTCAGTCTCTCTCTTTCACCGAACAGTGGTAGTCTTGCTCAATCTGGTACTATTTCAACTGCAGCAACATTAACGCTGCCTTCTTCCGATATTTCTTCTACAACTTCTGTTAGCTTCAGTGTCTCAGGTCTCCCAGGGAATTCAGGCATTACGTTTGGTTCTACTAGTTGTACCCCGAATTGTTCTCCCGTTCTTGCGTTCACTGCAAGCTCAACTGCGCCACCTACAACCTACAGTGTGACGATTACAGCGACAGGAGGGTCATTTTCGACAACCGCAACATATGTTCTGACAGTGATCGCTTTTGACTTCGGTATTTCTGCATCGCCGAGTAGCTTTTCTGTTGTACAGCTTACAAATGCCTCAACGACAGTCACGGCGACTCTAATATCCGGTACCAGTGCTCCTGTAAGTTTTACTGTCACAGGCATTCCGTCTTCAGGTATTATTGTTACAATAGTCCCTAGCAGCTGCAGCCCCCCGAATCCTCCCCCTCCTCCTGCTCCCCCGTGTTCAACGACAGTTCAATTTTCCATAGATTCGTCTATAGCTCCTGGAAACTATGGCGCTGTAATAACTGGGACCGGGGAAGGATTAACCCGGTCTACTAGTATCTCATTCACAGTAGTTGCTATTGCCTACGATGTCTTTCTTTCACCTGACCCCAGTATAGTTGCTCAAACCGGCACAATTTCGGCATCGTTTAGTTCTAGATTGACCAACACAGGTTACTGTAATTGTGCAATCTTTTACAGTATTGATCCTTCTACTGTCCCTACTGGTGTTACGGCTACTACTACGTTCAATGGGGCCGCAACTGTTGCGACGTTCTCCGTGAGTTCAACCCAGCCAACTGGCTCATTTGCCATTACCATCATTGGGAGCGCCTTCAATTGCCATCCAACGCCTTATTGCGTTTACTACGGTCCCGAGATCGACCTGACAGGGACCTTCACTCTCACTGTGATCCCGGCCTTCGACTTCGCCGTTTCACTGTCGCCAACCAGTGGTCTTGTAGTTCAGGCTGGAAGTATTTACGTTACAGTGACCGCCACTTTGACAAGTGGATCCACATCTGACTTCCTTAGTTTCTCTTCGCCTGATCTTCCGAACACGTGCTGTGTCATTTCTGTCATTATCTCAGCTCCTAACTGCGTTCCGAACTGTTCTTCAGTTCTGACTTTCAATGCAACCCAAAAGGCGACAACTGGAACTTTCCCTATTACCATAGTTGGAACGGATGATGGAATAAGCAGATCGACGCCTTTCGTTCTTACCATAGGATTTGGCCCATCAGTCGGAGGCATCTTGCTCCCGGTGAACAAGCTTGGCCTTTTGATGCCTTACATTGGCCTCGGGTCGGTGATAGCGTTCTCAATTATGGCGACAGTATACCTGTTGCATAGAAGACGCAAAGATGAACAACAGTCCAATTTGTAGCAACGGGGGCCAACAATCATTTTGGATGCATCATCAGAACACGATATCCCCGCAGAAGAAGACAAATATCCTAACCCAATGCTGCCATCCTCTAATCGCGAAAATTATCCGCTCGACCATTTTCTTGATAACTATCTTTCAGAGAGAAGAAACAAAACTCGGTTCCCCACGGTTCAGAGAAAGAAATGGCGGATCAGACCGCGACTAACAATTGGCGTTCTCATACTTCTTGTCATAATCGGCGTCAATCTTAGTCCAGCGGGGAAAAGTTTCTGGTTTAGCGTAGGAGAGAATTATCGGTGTTCCCAAATACCGCCTCCTTCACAGTCTCCAACTCGGGCGGTTGCGCTGATTGACCAGCTCGCATCTCAGTATCCGGATCCATCATTTGTCGAGGCGGTACGATCCGAAACGGTGAGTTCGGGTCTAAGGTTTGATTACATCGGACCCAACGGCGCTACTGTGGACTATTTCGCCAACCTCCCCCGGTACGACTATTCTCTAGTAATCATGAGAATTCACGGAAGCGTAGTGGGTGCTCCCGTACTAGCAACCTCGGAGAAGTACAAGCAAGACTCTCACGTTGCTCAACAGATCTGGGACAGAATCGGCGCAGTCAAGATCAATAATACTCTCTACTTTGCACTAGAAGCGCCCTTCGTCACGCATGAAATGTGCGGCCGATTTCCCGGCACCATGATTTTGGTCATGGGGTGTGACGGATTCGATAAAGCATTCGGAGATGCGTTTGTTCAGAGAGGAGCTAGCGCGCTGATAGGATGGGATAAAGCCGTAACAGTTACTCATACAGATAGCGCGTTTGAACAACTCGCGAAACTACTACTAGCTGGCGGTACGGTCAGCGGATCAGTTCAAAGCGTGATGGACAGCCTTGGACCTGACCCTCAGACAGGGTCCAGCCTAAGGTACTTTCCCTTACAGGCAGCAGCCTCAACCTTGTGAAAATGCATTTCCCTGCTCGAATTGGATATAGTGCTGAATGACAAGAATCATCAACCGGTTCCGAGTTCTCGGCCGACGTTTCGGCTAGGGTCGAATTAGGTCATCATATGATAACTGAAATGGGCCTCAAGACATGCTCAGGTTAAAACGAAGCTTTAGGGTATTGCTAATTGTTGTTGGGTGGAGCACCAGCCTTTCAGGGATCATCCTAGCCGCAGTCTTCCAAGGATATCTTGTTCCAACCCTCCACGGACCCGTCGCCGTTGGAGGGCAACCTGTTATCGTTGTGATTTATTACTTGGGGATTCTAGCTGTCTCTGTTCTCGCGGCCGTCTTGATCGATGATCCGGGATTGTCCATAGTTGGCTTCTTTTCCGCATTTCCTTCCTCGTGGATTATCGCCTTCGTGATACTGTCACTCCCCGCCACGCTGGGAGTCATACCGGTAGGTGAAATTCTCGTGACGACAGCCATCGCTGTGACCTTCGCTGCCTTCTTCCCCTTCGTTGTTATCGCTGGACTACTAGGAACATTTGTGGGCATAGTCCTTTCGGAACGTGTGAATTGGCAACCGCCGCAGGATAAACTGGGATAGAACCACGATTCCCGAGGAGTAGACATGGTCATGACAACAGAGTGGTAAGGGGTCTCGCGGATTCGACCCTAATCTGACGCCCCTTGGTCATGTCAAAAACAGGCTTTCTCAACTTCTGGGGCAAATTGTCGCCCGTTACTATCCGAAGTGAATCGCCCCTCAACGTGCTCAGATTGTGGGAAGTAAGATTGTATTCGTACCGCGCCAAGTCGAATGGTGAAACGTAGGATTTCCTTCGACGAAGCGCGGTAATCCGGTCGCGAGATTTTAGGAAGCAACGGGATTTTCCACCGAGCAGGATCGCCCTAACGGCCATCTGACAAGTCAAGGAGCAAGGCGACCAGGGTGCCACTGAACCGAACGCGGAAAGTCATGCCCACTCTCAGCTATGGCCTGCCGAAGGCAATTCTTGCTGGATGTGCTGTGATAATGGCATTCCTCGCACTCAGACCTCTTGAGCGTGCAAGATTCGCATCTGTCTTCAATGTTCGGTGTCCCGTTTGAGTCGCACCGCGGAGGTTTTCCGAACACTGAAATGATGAGAGTGAAGTAGGTTCTTCGGTAGACTCCGTAAGAGCTGTCGAAGGCTTGTACAGTAACAACGCTAAGTGACGCGGGGCAATTGGTCGCCACTTTCAGGAGAACTATGGAGGCATTCGGGAAACCGACCTTGTTCACGTATACGATTGTGCCGTTACCAAGGGGTGAAGTAACGCAGGACGGGAGGCCAAGTATGGTCAGAGAAATATCATTTGCATATCCGTTTACTGCGTGTCCCTGCACGTTCACTGAAGTGGAATTGCCGGGGGAGACTCTTACCGAGTCCGGGGAAACCGTCACGTAGAAGTCAAACACTGTGAGGGTGGTGTTGAAGGAGTGGGAGGTTGCGGCTCGCCCGCTCGTCACGGTCAGTGTGTAGTTGCCCGGGGGAGTGTGAAGAGTCGAAACTCTGACAAACGAAGCGGTCCAGCCTGAAGCTAACCAAACGCTGGCCTGACTAATGGATGCTATGGGTCCGTTCATAACGGTCGGAGAGACAGTGGCAGACAACGATAAATTGCCTGAGAATCCGTTGATACTAGTGAGTAAGACAAGCTCCGACGCGGGACTATTGTCGATGAAAGTCAGCCTGGTCGCACTCAGGATCCTAAAGTCGCCAACATGAACAGTCAAAATTGCTGAGTGAGATAGTGACCCGCTGGTCCCAGTCACATTGACGACGAAATCGCCAGCCGTTAGAGGGGTTAGTCTGAGCGCAAAAACAACCGAGCCATTTGTAGCCAGCATAACGCTGTCAGTAGCTAGCGCCATCTTGAACAAAGAGGGGGAAGTATTGAGACCCGTAGTGGCCACTGAAACATTAACCCTCACTTTGCCCTCAAAACTGTTGATACTTCTGAAGGTAACATTGGACGCGATTTGAGAATAGACTGTCGAGGCGATGTTGCTAGGAAGCGTTATCATCGTGAAGTCAGCGAGGAAGATCGTTACCCCCATGAAGGCTTCGAGAATTCCTACATCAACGCCGTTTATCGTTCCGTCTGCATTCAAGTCAGCTCGTGGATTGTAGCATTTCATCCATGCTGTGCAGCCTATCGCGAGTTGCAGAATGCTCGCGTCAAGTTGATCAATAATCCCGTCTAGATCAACGTCGGGACTTCTTGCCACGGCTACTTCGATGCTGGTCTTGTTTCCCGAGAATGTGAGCACCACCTCGGAGACAAGAGGATACGGAGACGCGGGGATGTTAAGCAAGAAGGAGGCTTTCGAGATTGCTCGGACAAATGAGGCGATGATTGGGAGTCCCGCTATCTCATAGTTCGTTGTAAAGAGAGAAACACCAGTGGAGTTGTTGGTCGCCGTAACTCTGACACCTCCCGAGAGGGACAATGGGTCCGAGAGGTCGACTGAGAGTGCGCCGACCGTCGAGACTGACACTCCCTTAAAGTCGTCAACGCTGTTGATACGGATGGTGAATGGCCTAACGGCCAGGGACAAGGTGATAGTTTCTAACTCTGAGCCGCTGGTACCAGTCACATTGATCAAGTAGATCCCTTGAGATCTGGCTCCCACATAGATAGAGAGTTCGGAAGTGCCAGAACCTGCTGTAAGTACAACATTAGTCGAACTAAGGGACAGTTTAGGACCAGACGCTGAGATGACCGCGCCTAATTCAACAGCCCCCGAGAAACCGTTGACGCTGGCAATTGTGATGGCCGTTGCCCCGGCAGAATCCTCGAGAAGACTCAGACTGCTGGGCTCTGACAAGAGGTTGAACTTACTCAGAGACAAGAAAACGCTGCCGGTAACCGTCACGGCTCCGCTAGTCGCTGTAACTTCAACAGCGTATGACTGAAAACCCGTAGAACTCGGTACCTTGATAGTCAGAGTCGAACTTGCTGACCCTCCTGCCGTCAGGGCAACACTAGTTGAGCTCCAGGAAGTTGATGGCCCGTTAGGCAACACAGATGCCGCCAAGGTGACGGGACCGGCAAACTCCCCTCTGCTGGTCAACACGATCCTGGCAGTATTGGAAGAGCCCATCGTGATGTTGACATATGTCGGTTCGGTGGAAAGTGTAAATGCCCTGTTCAATACCGTTATACTAGCAACATGTGTCACCCAGCACGATACTAGCGATCTACAAGACGATGATTGAGCTAGATATTCTCCGGCGACCCAAATTACAGTCTGGTTTGACGGGTCAACGCTGGCGCCGAAATAGTCCCCAAACCTGACGGTGCCGATGAAGTTATGGCCTGTCTCGCTTGAGTTTCCCGCTTTCACAGTTACGGGCTGCCTAAACGTGTTGTCTGGGTCGGTGGTAGCATGTCCGGTGACCCCTATGCTGGCAAAGCAGCATGTGTAACTCGTCGAAGAAGAGTACCCGAATACAACACCGAGGTTGCCGGAGCTGTCGATGCTAAGAGCTGGATAGAAGTAGTACAATCCCTTTGCGCCGACATCGAAGTCTTGCTTGACCACCATTGGGTATACTGCCGTGTCGATCTGTGTCAGCCTGAAGCACGACCGCGTCTGATTATCACCAGAGGGCGTGCAGCCATCGTCCAAGGTCAGCCAGAGTTTGCCTTGGAACCAAGCAGCACTCTGTATTCGCGCGTCCCCTGGACCTCCGGCCGCCTGACCAGTATCTAATTCGACTGAAGTGCCAGGTTGGGCAGCACTCACGGAAGGGACTATGGTAGAGATTGAGAGAGCAATGGTTTGAATCGTGACCCTCTCGGGCGGAACTCCTACAACAGAGTAGAACCGAAAATCACGATTGTTTATGTCTGAACCACCCGTAGAGACCATGTAGAGACTTGTAGTTGAGCTGAGGGATTGGACCGGATGAATTGATTCTAGACCGTTCATTGGTCCAAATGAGGAGAAGTCGATCTTCTCAGCCCCAGCGATCAATTGGCCCTTGTTGAGTACCCACACTTGCGCCCCAACATAGTCTCGCCCGACATAATCGTTGGCAGTCATGATAAATTTGTCATCGCTGACCCCGATTATTGGCTGGTCAGGAAAGTCTCCGTAGGCGCTTACAGTGTAGATCTTCCAGATACCCATTGGATCAGTTGTGGCGGAAACTGCGATCGTCACATTGTTAGCGGTCTCGTCGCTGACCGAGGCAAACCATCTTGCGCTTGGAGCATCGAATAGAACCTTTGGGTCAACTAGTGAGTCGTATTCATTTCGTGAATTGTTGAAGAACTGGCGAAACGAGAGTGTAGCCAGTGAGACACCTTGCTTCGAGAAGATTTCTATATCATGATTTGCCATCTCCAGAATCTGGCTTGGGCCGACAGCGACTTGAGGGTCTGGAGGGTTAGCTCCTCCTTGAGGCGCGTTTATGCCGTCGAAGGATGTCAACTCAGTAGCCTGAGGCAAGATCATGGACCCGACGACAGAGGAACCTACACTCGAGCCTGGGAGCGCACTTAATGGCGTGGGAGCTTCGCTCTGTCGCATTCCGTCCGAGAGGGCTTCATCCCGAGGTTGAGGGTTAGGGAAAGATAGATCGCGCACCGTCACTCTACCTTCTTGCAACAGCATACCTATTGCAGGGTCAGAGAATCGAGCGGGAGAAACCTTGTCGATAGCCCCGATTGGAAGAGTTGACACCGAACCCAGGACGCTATTTTGATGAGAAAAACTAATTCCCTGAAGGAGGGACGTCCCACCTGCTAGAAAAAGCATCATGGGAAGAAATAAAGTCGTGCCCATCCTCAACCGTTCGCGCCAACCATCTTGTCAGACTGGCGTCGAATGGCGTAACGCAGCACTACATGAGCAAGGAGGCTACAACGCGCAGAAACCCCCACGGGCGCTTCGCTCGTCAGCCGACGAATTTTGCTAGGCACCAGACTTAACTTTATCGGAAAAACGGCTGCAACGCTTCCTTTTGATTCACTTCCCTTCGGTACTTTCCTTGACAGCGAGAGCGACGAGTCACTGGTTCCAGGCGCGCCGGAACAATTGTAGGATGTCAAGGGGTCTGTTGTAGTAGCAAGCAAAAGCTGGGCCTCCCCGACACGGATTTCTTAGCAACGGAACTTCCCGAGGAGGCTTTTTTATGAGTTGGCGACGACCCCAACCCGAACCTTGGCTCTCTCGACAAGTCTTACGGTCCTAGTAGTGGGTGTCTTCTTCGGAATCTATGGCCTGATTCTCTCAGACAAGTTCCACAAGCCGTCCGCAGCTGTCCTTGGTGCTACTCTGATGGTTGGGACCGGCGTGTTGAGCGAAACAGATCTCGTCTCTGCAATCAACTGGACGGCGCTTGGCGTCCTCCTAGGCATGTTCATCATCGCCTCTAGTCTTCGGGAGGCGGGGTTTTTCGAGTGGATGGGTCTTCGTCTGGCACGGTCGGTTGACGCTCATCCGGTCTTGATGTACGTTCTACTGCCCTTGTTGACGGCGGGTATGGCTTCACTCCTCGACATTGTCACCGTAGCTCTCTTTATTGTCCCGTTGACCGTGGAGGTCTTCGACGGTCTTGGTGTAGATCCGATCCCGTTCGTGATAGCGGAGGTCTTGGCTGCGAACGTGGGAGGGATCGCGACGATGGTGGGGGATCCAACGAATGTCATCATCGGCTCCTCGCCACTGGTCAACCTTTCCTTCAATCAATTCCTATTCAACACTGCGCCGATTGCGCTGGCGGTCCTAGCGGTCAACAGTTCCATTCTCTACCTGAGAAACCATGACTTTCTCCACCGAGACGCTTTGAAGAGACATCGTGAACGTGGACCGGTTAAGCTTCCGAGTCCATCGAGCGCTGTCAAGGACCGCGAACTCATGTACGTTAGTCTCGTGTCGCTGGGACTTGCAGTCACGTTCCTTATCGTGCATACTTTTCTCGGGGTCTCAGCAGCTCTAGCCACCCTACTCCCCGCGTTTCTCATTCTCGTCTACGAGACGTCACGGACTAGCGAAGTTCGCGATGTTCTAGGCAGAATCGATTGGCAGATTTTCTTCTTCTTCGGAGGCCTATTCATACTAGTCGCAGGCTTCGCCAAGACAGGACTACTAGTCCAGCTAGGAGGATGGATGGTTCAGGAATCCGGAGGAAACCTAGCCTTAGCAGTGACACTCGTTCTCTGGAGCACAGCCCTGATCAGCCAGATCGTCGACAACGTACCACTCGTCACGGTCTTCATCCCCGTGATTGGAGCAATGTCCAGCATTTCAGGAGTCTCAATTGCACCGCTAGCCTGGGCGTTGGCTATCGGGACCGGGATAGGCGGAATGGCTACGCCCATAGGGACAGCGTCCAACATGGTTGCACTGAACATCCTCAACAAAGAGAAAAAGAGGCTCAGCTTCAGCAGATTCGCGAAGAGGTCTGTCCCGCTGACAATTATTGACTTGCTGATCGCAAATATTATCCTGCTGGCTCGGCTCTAAGGAGTCTCTGAGACCTCGATTCGCGCGACCGAGCTCGCGTAACCATCCCTCGACTGTCTGAAATGGTCACAATGTCTCGTGCGGGTGTCAGGTTTCCCGGTGTTCTTCAACGTGCTTCTCAGACCATTCGTGTCCACAATGGCTGCACTTGTACGAATACTGGAATTCCTCAACATCGACGATTATGGGTCTACTGCTCTCCTGAGCAAGGAGAATGGGGGATCCTTGATACTGGCTAAGACTCAATGGTCCTTCCTCTACAGGTAATGACTCTCTGTCGAGATGAACCATCTTCTTGTCGACGAGTTTTATGTGGAACCTGCGCCCGCACCCCGGACAGTGTCTGAAAAATTCCATCAGAAACTCGCTCTCATGTATGTTGAAGTGACAAATATCAAGCTTCGATCGTGTTCCGTGAGTAGAAATCTGGGTTATCAGTAGAGCTAGCCATACATTCCCTTGCGGTCTCGATCCTGTTTAGATGCTTGTGCTTGTTGTCGTTTGATTAGTGTCTCAGGGACCTTTATTCGGGGGATCATCTGAGCGTTCACGACGTAGAGCGGTTCGCCGTCGGGACCGTACTTGTCTGTTCTTAGAATTCCCGTTATCTCTAGTTTCGCTCGGAGCACGCTGCCGTCGGAGAGTTCGTATACGTTCCATTTCTCGACTCCGACCCGTTCAAAGTCGACGTGTGTCGTGTTGACGCTGCTCGGGTCGAGCGTTGTCGGAGGAGGATTTGTCGGCGTGCTCCTCAATGTCTTTGGAGCGATGGTTGTGAAGAGGTTCTGGGACGACCAGGCGTAGACAGGCTGCCCGGTCGGGTCGTAGTCTGTGCCGCGGAAGATCTTGGTGATGATGAGTCGGCCGAAGAGTGAGGTTCCGTCCTCAAGCTTGTACTTCACCCAAGGCTCGTCCTTCATCGAGAACTCTACAGGATCAGCCTTCGTCAAGTCAACCTGGGCTTGCGCCATCGATCTTCATATTCAGAATGACGAGTGAGAGGTATATACTTTGACGGAGCGAACATCCAACTGGGTCCTCTCTCGCCCCCCAAAGTCCCTTTTTTTTAGAAGACGCTCTCTTACTGAGGCTTCCAGGCTATTCCACGGAACTGAGACGTCGTTACAGGCGATGTCGTGAGTTTCGCCTCTGTGCCATTCGCATATGTCAGAACAGTTCCACTGCCACCTAGAACATACGCGGTTCCAGACGTAGACCAGCTGACACCGTAAAGCCAGCTGTAGGTCAGCTTGGTAAGAAGAGTTAGCGTTGAACCGTTGTAGGTGAGGACCATGCCATTGTCTCCAACTAGCAGTGCCAGTGTGCCTAAGGGGTTGAAAGCGATCGACTTTATCGCATTAGTCCCGGTCAATCCGTTTGTACTGATCGACGTGACCGTGGTTCCGTCGAACTTGAGCACAGCACCATTGAGCCCACCGATCAGTGCGTACTGGCCATTCGGATTCCACGCCGCAGTATTCAGATCGTTAGTCGTGCCCGTCGCGAACGATTTGATCGTTGATCCATCATATGTCCTGAGACCACCACTCTTGCCCGATAACACAACGTAGGTTCCACTCGGATGCCAGCTCATTGATAGAATCGTCGTCCCGCCGGGATTACTGATCTGTGTCACCGATACGCCGTCATACTTTAGCAACAGTCCAACTGAACCGCCGATAAGCGCGTATGACCCGTCCTGTTTCCAGGAGACAGACCAGAAATTGAAACCGGTTGAGATACCTGTCGGAACAGTTGTAAGCGATGTTCCATCGTACTTCACCAGTGTAGCAAAGTCTCCGACAATCAGCGCGTAAGATCCGTCAGGTTTCCATGCCACCTGCCGAAGCGGCGTCGTAACAGGCTGACCGACCAATGTCAACGTCCCGTTCTGATAGAACCTGTAAACCTTCCCCTCAGCCGTAACGACCAAAGCATACGGAGCCGCGGTTGGAATATTGACAGCGTCAAGGACGATGGCGCTCGCGTCTGTAGCGTTGCAGTCAAACTTGACACTGTTCGGTGGACTTGTCGAGAGAGTGTAGTCGACCTCGAAAGTGTCGCTCGCTAGAATATGTGTGAATCCTGGAGGAGGAACATAGCCGGCCGGTGAGGTTGGGTATCCTCCGCAGGGCAGAGCATCATTTATCGCGGTGGTAGCTACCACGAAGTCGCTGGCAGAGGTCTGTATCGAAGCAGAACAGGTTCCCGGGTTTGTGTTATAGTCAGCGTAACAATTTCCACAATCAGGCCCAGGACAGCTCACCGTTGCCGGGATAGAGGGGTCCTGATCAAATAGACTAGCTGTGTCGGCACCATGAATGGCAAATGCTTGCATTCCATTGGTATAGCGGGGAGCGTCGCTCACGGTAATGTTGTCATTCTTCAATGGGAATGCGGCCACAGCATAGAATTCCACCATCGTAAGCGGAGGGTAGGTGGTAGAACTGTAAGAGACACGCTGGACGAACGATAGTCCACTGCTGTCGCTCACAGTTGTTGAGTTAGTTCCCTCTGCAACTATGATCACGACATCATTGCTTTGGGTTGTCGTGAGCAGTTGTGTGCTACAATTAATGACAGGAGCCGTGGAATTGCACGGGCCCTGTCCTATGCCATCCAAAGGAGAAGACGAGTCTGCTTTGACTGACCTGGGCAGCGCAACCGCCACGCCTGCCATACTGATTATGAAGATTACAAGAGCTAGCCGGACGAGTCTGGCGTGTGCAAGACCCATACGAGCATCATCGCCAGCCAAAAATATCAACAGTAGGTGTACAATCGCATACATAACAGCACAGAAGCATTGGATTCCAAGCATTCCCTAGAATATGTGGCAGGGCAACACCGAAAAGGACCTCTACAACGGTCCAGCAAATACCAGATCGCCCGAAGCGCTCCGAGTGAAGATAGTTCATGTGCCGGCTGGGTCTCGTTCAGGGAAAACAGAGGAGGATTGCTTGATGAGAACGGGGGGTTTTCTCCATGCTCAACTTGGTCCTGGACGTGCCCATACTTCAGCCTCTTTACACCTGAGTGGCATCCTCTTCTATGTGAGCAACCAAATATCAAAAGTCAAACCAACAACATGCTTATATCGGAAAAGTTGATGGTTTCTTGTTGAAGGTTAGCTCGCCGAGGAACGTATGCTGTCCGTTACCGTAACGACCGCTGCTTTCTCCCGTAGCAACCGAAACGAGAACAGACGAAAAGCGGAGGTGGAACATGCCTATGGGTTATGAAAG
>Ga0209161_10001606_pt1 | contig 18751 bp, 18 predicted proteins | sample GraSoiAngelo_155_FD_186169 | JGI IMG/M metagenome (GOLD analysis project Ga0209161, IMG submission 186169) | Grasslands soil microbial communities from the Angelo Coastal Reserve, California, USA - 14_1009_13_30cm (SPAdes) (version 2) | ecosystem: Environmental > Terrestrial > Soil > Grasslands... | reverse complement strand
ACTGACATGCTATTGCCCAACGGCGATCGCATCGTCACCACGTATTCAAACCAGACGCGCGCCCCTATTCCGGCGTCCACGTTCGAGTTCAAACCGCCAGCGGGGACCGAAGTGACAACGCCACTTGGACAATGATGGCGCGGTGCGCGCGTTAAATCGTTGAATCGTTGAACCGTTGAAGCGCTAAAACGTTAACGTCATGTAACGTTGTAACGATTCAACCAATCTCGTAATGGGTTAGGCCTATGCTGCACACGCGGCTGACTATTTGCCTTGGCATATCGACTGTTTTAAGCGCAGTCGCATGGACGGAGCCCTCACCAACACCGAGTCACATCGTTTCGCGTATTCCGCGGCAGCTGATTGAATCGAGTGCGATCGCGAAGGTCGGCTATAGCAAACGCCGTTACATTCTCGAAATCGAATTCGTAAACGGCGCGGTCTATCGCTATCTCGATGTGTCGGCCACGGTGTACCGCGACCTGATAACGGCGGAATCAAAGGCGCGCTTTTACGATTCGAGTGTCAAGCGACACTATCGCTCGGTTCTGATTCGGTCCCGACAGAAAGAGCGGGCCTCCGTGGAATCAACCGAATAGACGCGCGTAATCTCCGGCCGTTTAGAATTTGCGCATGAACGATCAGAAACATGCTCTCGGCAGAAACGCTGATCGCGCCGACTGGTGCTTCCAAATGAGATGTCCCCTTCCCCGCATCAGCGTGCGGAATCTTCAGCGAAAAATCCCTGTCAATGTTTGCGAGCTGGAAGCATTTGCGGCAGGGGCGGCGCAGCGTTGCCTGCAATTGCGAAAGCGAAAACGAAGTGATTTGCGTAAGTTGCGCGAGGTCTTTGTGTGGCTCGTTTCCGATCGGCGGATGGCTCTTTTGCACCGGCAATTTCTCGGAAAAACGGGGCCGACTGACGTGCTCACGTTTCAACACGGCGAAATTTTTATCAGTGTCCAGACCGCGCGCCGTCACGCGCGCGCATTCGGAAATTCCCTGATTCGCGAGCTCGAGCTGTACATGATCCATGGGCTTTTACATCTGCATGGGTTCGACGATCAAACATCGGGTGAGGCACGCAAAATGGGAGCGGCGCAGGAGAAGGTTCTCCGCATCTGTAGCCGGGATCGTTGATCGCGGCAGAACAAATAATTTGAAGATCCGGCATCACCGATGCCGGCTACAGTTTGAACTGAGAGCCGCGTATGTTAGCATTTTTCTCATGAGCGCGGAGCCGCTTGCGGCAGAAGTGGCGGTGCCGCTTATTTCAACAATCGTGTGTCCAAAGAGCGCGGCGCCGTCCACTATTGCCATTCCGACAATCGAGACGGAAACCCGTGAGGAAGAAGCGCTCGATGTACCGTGGCAAGTCGTGGTTCATAATGATCCGGTTAATTTGATGAGCTACGTAACGATGGTTTTCCAACGTGTCTTCGGATATCCGCGCGACAAAGCGGAGAAACACATGTTGGAAGTGCATCAGAAAGGACGTTCGATTTTGTGGAGCGGTACGCGGGAACGAGCCGAACTTTACGTGCAACAACTGCACGGCTACCTGCTGCTCGCCACATTAGAGAAGATCTCTTAGTCATGGAGATTCGCCGCCGCAAAAACCAGATCGAAATCTCCGAGCTCGATCCGTTCCTCGCGGAACTGCTTCGGCAAATTCCCGCAAGCGCCAATCCGGAAGGCGCGCCTGCTGCCGAAGAACGGATCTTCAACCCGCCGATAAACGGAGAGGAAACGGAATTTTGCGCCGAGTGGAAAGTGTACGTCGAACCTGAATTGCGCCGCCTGTTCCAAACGGCAGCGCAAACCGTGGCGGGGGATTTGGAGCAGCTAAACGGAAATGAAAAGAATCTCGCCAACCGCACGCTGCGGATTCCCTGCAAACACGCCGACGCATGGTTGAGTGCATTGAATCAAGCCCGGCTCGTCATCGCAGCAAAAAACAGTTTTACCGAGACCGAACTGAGCGATCACCTGCACTCACCGATCGGATCGCGCCGGGACCTGAGCTTGTTCCAGGTAAATTTTTATGGTTTTCTGCAGGAGTTTATCCTGCGCGAAATGGAGTGCTGAGGCGCGCTTAGCGTCGCGAGCCCAAAGGTTGTTCATTCTGTAGCGGCAGCCGTGTCGGCTGCACTTCGTTGGGATGCGGGCGGCACGCCCGCCACTACAGATGCAGGAAATGCAATGGATGGTTCCCAACGACTCGCGGTACTACGTTTCTTTCTTGGCTTTGACCATGGCCATGAGCCGTTCCTTGATAGCGTCAGAGGACTTCGCCGGACGCAGGCTCAGCGCGAATGCTTCGTGCAAGGCGTAGCATTTGGCGATGAAGTCTTCGGCTTTCTTTCCGAATTTCTGTCGAGCTTTCTCGAACTCTTCCACTTCTTCCGGCTCCAAGGCCCCGATGACGTATAATCGCGACTGATTTTGGAACTGCTCAAAGTTCATCTCTCAGGTCCTTGAGGCCGTCGTATATTTTTTTCAGTCCCAATTCAAGCCTAGTTTTCACCGTTCCTAATGGTGTATTCGTTTTCGCTGCGATTTCGCGCTGGCTCATGCCCCTGAAAAATGCGAGGTCGATTGCCTGTTGCTGAGCCGGCGGCAGGCTGCTGATGACCTTGCGAATCAACACGCGCGTGTCGCTCAGCATTATCTCGTCCTCGGTGGCATTGTGCACCCATGCGTCGGGCTGTTGCTCAGTTTCATTTTGCAGGCGTTCCTCTGCGCGCGCATAAGCCTGTTTCTTGCGCAGACCGTCGATTGCGCGTCTCCGTGCGAGGGTGACCATCCAGCCGAGCGGTTTGCCTTTTTGAGGGGAGAAATTTTTTGCCTGGTTCCAGATCTCCATGAAAATCTCCTGCAAGAGATCATCGGCCTCAGCCTCATTATGAATTACTCGCAGGATCAGCGCTTTGAGAATGCCGTTGTACCGGTCGTAGAGTTGCGACAGCGCATCAGCGTCACCCGCTTGAATCCCCTTCATCAGTTCGAAATCAGTCGGCGCTCCGGGTTCGAGCGTCGGCGCAGTGGTGAGCGGTCTCGCTCGTGGCTTTGCGACTCGCGCGCGTTTCTTTCGTGAGCCGCCCGTGGAAGAGCTTAATTTGGAACGTGCCATGTGAGATCGGAAATCAAGAGTCAAGAAGAGATCGATGCCCGAAATGCAGTTGAGTGTCTTAATCTGGGCGGCTGAGTTCGTCCACCGGTTTTCCGAGCGCACCACGCGCCAAATCTTAAGTTTTGCAGGCGCGGCCATGACAACGCAGCCTATTTTGTTTCAATCCACGTGACGCGCAGTTACGGGACAGCGATTGATCGATGATTGCGCGCAGCCTTTTGTGCGTCAAAGATTAAACACATGGTGCAAGGGGAATCTCAAACAAGTGTGGATCCACTTTGGTACAAGGACGCCATCATCTACGAGCTGCACGTCAAGACTTTTTGCGACAGCGATGGCGACGGCATGGGCGATTTTCGCGGGCTCATGGAGAAGCTGGATTATCTCCAGGAACTCGGGATCACCGCCATCTGGCTGCTGCCGTTCTATCCGTCGCCGCTGCGCGACGATGGTTACGATATTGCCGATTATTTCGATGTTAATCCGAATTTCGGCACGCTCGATGATTTCCGGGTGTTTCTGGATGCCGCGCATCAACGCAATCTGCGCGTTATTACCGAACTGGTAATCAATCACACGTCCGACCAAAATCCGTGGTTCCAAAAATCACGACGCGCGGTGGCGGCAGCAGCGGCCGGTGACGCAAGGGCAACCGGGGTCAACGCCGCCGGCTACAGCGCCGGCGACCTCGCCTACAAGGATTTCTACGTCTGGAGCGACACGCCGGAAAAATACGGTGATGCGCGAATCATCTTCAAAGATTTCGAAACGTCGAACTGGGCGTGGGACCCTGTGGCCAAGGCCTATTACTGGCACCGCTTTTATTCGCATCAGCCGGACCTGAATTTTGACAATCCCGCGGTGCACGAGGCGGTGAAGAAGGTCTGCGATTTCTGGCTGTCGATGGGCGTGGACGGACTTCGGCTCGACGCCGTGCCGTATCTTTACGAACGGGAAGACACTAACTGCGAGAATTTAGCCGAAACACACGAATTTCTTCGCGAACTGCGTGCGCATGTGGATGCGAAGTTCCCAAATCGCATGCTGCTCTCAGAAGCCAATCAATGGCCGGAGGACGCGGCAGCGTATTTCGGCAAGGGTGATGAGACCCACATGAGTTTTCATTTCCCGCTGATGCCGCGAATGTTCATGTCGCTCCAAATGGAGGACCGCTTTCCGATCATTGACATCATGGAGCAAACGCCGGCGATCCCGGAGAACTGTCAGTGGGCAATGTTTCTGCGCAACCACGACGAGCTAACGCTGGAAATGGTGACCGACGAGGAGCGCGACTACATGTATCGCGTGTACGCCACAGACCCTCACGCACGGATCAATCTCGGCATCCGCCGTCGGCTTGGGCCGCTCCTTGCGAACAACCGCCGAAAAATCGAGCTGCTCAACACGCTGCTCTTTTCCATGCCAGGCACACCAATCATCTATTACGGCGATGAGATTGGCATGGGAGATAATTTTTATCTGGGCGACCGCAATGGTTGCCGCACGCCCATGCAATGGAGCCCAGACCGAAACGCAGGATTTTCAAGGGCAAATCCGCAACAGCTTTATTTGCCGGTCACGATCGACCCTGAGTATCACTACGAAGCTGTGAACGTCGAGAACCAGCAGAAAAATCTTTCGTCGCTGCTGTGGTGGACGCGTCGTGTGATCGCGATGCGAAGAAATTTCAAAGCGTTCTCGCGCGGCGCGCTCGAATTTTTGCATCCGGACAATCCGAAAGTGCTGGCGTTCCTGCGTCGCTGGGAAAACGAGACGATCGTAGTCGTTGCAAATCTCTCCAGGTTTTCGCAGTCAGCCGAGTTGGATCTTTCGCGTTTCGCCGGCTGCGTCCCGATGGAGGTTTTTAGCCGCAATCTCTTTCGACCGATAAGGAAAACGCGCTACGTCATCACACTCGGTCCACACGCTTATTACTGGTTCGCGCTCCAAACGCCGAGCAATAGTCGGCGTGCATTGAAGAAACGCGTTGTCCCAAGCATCAACGTGCCAGCTCAGTTCGACATCCTGCTTGGCGATGGCCAGCGAGACCAGCTCGAGCGAGAGGTTCTTCCCAATCACATCCACAATGCCCGTTGGTTTGGTTCCAAAGCACGCAGTTTTCGGAACCTCAAAGTGACCGAGCAGCTTCCGGTTTCGCCCAATGCCGACGGCGCGCGACTTTGGTTGGTCGAGGTAAATTATCTGGATGCCCCATCAGAAACGTACACAATTCCGGTAGAGATTGCCTCCGGCGAAAGCGCACACTCCATTGCGCAGAGTGCGCCTCAAGCCATCGTAGCGCATTTTGCTCAAAGCAACGGCGCTATTCTATGCGATGCCATCTGGGACTCGGCGTTTCGCTCACAATTGTTCGACGCCATCGTGCAGCGTCGCACGCTCCGAGCTCAGGCAGGACAATTTGTCGGCGTCGCAAAGGATGACCTGGAGCCGCAGGACCCTGGTGTCTCCGAAAAATCCTACGTTTTGAACGCAGAACAAAGCAACTCTTCGATGCTGTTTGACAATAAATTCTTCCTGAAACTCTATCGGAAACTCGAGGACGGCATGAACCCTGACGTGGAAATCACCCGATTTCTGACGGAGCGAACCGAGTTTCCGAACGTGCCTGCTTTCGTCGGGGCACTCGAATATCGCCGGGCAAAGGCAGAGCCAACTGTTGTTTGTCTTCTGCAACGCGCGGTCGCCAACGAAGGCGACGTTTGGACCCTTACAGTGGACGCTCTCGGCCGCTATTACGAACGCATGCTGGAGCGCAAAGCCGATTTTCAAAATGAGACAGCACCTCCCGGGGCTCTTCTCGATGAGCTGATAGGCGGCGTGTATCCCGAAAAGGTAAAGTTGCTAGGACAGCGCACTGGTGAGCTGCATCTTGCGTTGGCATCGAGAAGTGACGATCCTGCGTTCGCGCCAGAGGCATTTAATGCCATGGCGCAGCGGTCTGTTTACCAAAGCATGCGCACCTCATTGCGCCGCGCGTTTACATTTTTGGGGAAGAAATTGTCGGATGTCCCTGCGAAATTCCGAAGCGAAGCCCGGGAAGTGCTCGCTGCGGAAAAGGAAATATTGGCACGCGAAAAGGGATTGCTCGATCGCCGCGCGAACGCCGCGAAAATCCGGATTCACGGCGACTATCATCTTGGGCAACTGCTTTATACGGGTAAAGATTTCGTGATTCTCGATTTCGAAGGAGAACCGGCGCGACCGTTGAGCGATCGAAAAATGAAACGGTCCGCGCTACGCGATGTCGCCGGTATGATGCGTTCGTTCCAATATGCCGCCTACGCCGCACTGTGGCAGCCGGCCATGCGCAAAGAAGACGTGCCCTTCCTCGAGCGCTGGGCCGATCTCTGGTATCGCCACATGAGCAGCGTCTTTCTGCAAAGCTATTTGCACACGACCGCAGCCGCGATCTTTGTCCCGAAAAACAGCGAGGACCTCCAGATCATGCTTGAAGCCTATCTGCTCGACAAAGCTGTCTACGAGATCGCCTACGAACTAAACCATCGTCCCAGCTGGGTCCTCATTCCGATTCGCGGGATCAAACACATTTTGCAAGTTGCGTGAAATTTTCTGCCACACAATTCACACAGATGAAACACAGATAAAATTCTGCTTCTTAATTGGTGAGGATCTGTGTCAATCTGTGGCCTGAATCCATCTGGAGAACATAAATGAACGAATACCTCGATACGATCGATAACGACATTGCGGCGAAACATCTCTTGAAACATCCGTTTTATCTCGCGTGGACACGCGGGGAACTCAGCCGAGAAGCACTCGCGGATTATGCGAGGCAGTATTACCATCACGTCGCAGCTTTTCCGACGTACCTGTCGGCAGTGCATGCGCACTGCGAAGATCAGTCGGCGCGCAAACAATTGCTCAACAATCTGATCGATGAGGAAGCAGGATCGCCGAATCATCCCGAACTGTGGCTCCAGTTTGCTGCAGGCCTCCGCGTGTCTTACGCCGATGCGCGCGAATCTGACAAGCGACGGGAGACAAACAACCTGATAGACACTTTCCGTTCAGTTTGCGGCCAGCAATCAACGGCGGGCGGGTTAGCGGCGCTCTACGCGTATGAAAGTCAGATCCCAAGATCGACGGGCTGACAAAATATTACGGCTTCGCTGATCCAAAACATTACGAATACTTCAGCGTGCACATCGAAGCTGACCGCGAACATTCCGCTTCCGAACGCGAAATGCTGAGCCATTACATCGATAAGCAAAATTTTGAGTCAGTGAAAGCGTCCGTGAATCGCGTTCTCGACGCGCTTTGGGAAATGCTCTCTGGGGTGTGCCAGCGGCACGCGATCGCGTGCTAAGCGGCTGTAGCCACGGTCCTGTGGACCGTCTTCTCGTTGTAAATGACTGCGGACCGGAACGGCCACAGGCCGGTGGCTACAATTTTGGAATATTTATCGCGGCCGCAAAACTAAAAACGAGCGCGCGCGATGGCGGCAAACAGATAAGACTTGCGGCTGGTTCGGATCGAGCGAGGCGACGATCTTGTTGTAGTCGGAAACGGATGTGACTGGCTGTTGATTGATCTCTTCAATCACGTCGCCCTTCTGTAATTCGGCCACACCGCTGTCGGGATCAACGTTAGTAACGAGTACGCCTTTCACGTTTGGAGGCAGATCGAGTTGGCGCGCTTTTTCCGGAGCTAATTCGTCTACGTGAATTGATGCCAGGGGACTGTCGACGTCTTCCTGATCCTCAGGCTGTTGCGGGCCTTGTGGACGCGGCTGGTTTCCGCTCGGAGCAACGCGCGCGCTTTCGTAATCGACTGGTTGTTCTTTAATCTGCGTTTTTACCGTTAACGGTTTTCCGTTGCGGACGATTTGAAGCTCTACCTGCTTGTCCAGTGGCGCCTCGGCGACTAGTGTGCGAAGCGTCCTGAAATTCTTCACGTCGCGTCCGTCGAATTTGCTGATGACATCGCCGGGCTGCAGGCCTGCCTGTTCTGCCGGGGATCCGGAGACTACTTCACCCACAGTCACACCTTCCGTGTCCGAGTCACCGACGCTGCGCTGCGACGCTCCCGTCTGGATTCCGAGGTAGCCGCGAATGATGCGTCCCTGTTTCAACAAACTTTCCAGCGCGCTGCGAACTGTGTTTGAGGGGATTGCAAACCCAAGTCCCTGAGACCCGCCGGTGGTTGAGGCGATCACCGTATTGATCCCAATCACTTCGCCGCGGAGGTTGATCAATGGGCCTCCGCTGTTGCCCGGATTGATTGCTGCATTTGTCTGCAGCAGATCAGCGAAAACATCGCTGCGATTGGGCCGTCCCTTTGAACTGATGATCCCATCGGTGACCGTTTCCTCAAATCCAAGTGGGTTACCGATCGCCAGGACAAAATCCCCTGGCTGTACCTTGTCCGAGTCAGCAAGCTTGAGCGGCCTGACTCCTGGATCATCGATCTTGAGCACGGCCAGGTCCACCTGGTCATCGGCACCAACCAAGCGCGCCTTTTTCGTTCGGCCGTCGCTCAGTTGGACTTCAATCTGATCAACCGGACGGCCTTGTCTGTCAGTCACCACGTGGTTGTTCGTAATGATATGACCCTCATTCGTCACGATCACGCCGGACCCAAGCGACGTTTGCACCAGCGCTTCGTCGCGCGGATTGCGAAATCTCCGTTGATTTGGAAAGAAAAATTCGAAGGGATCGACTCCATATTCGCGCCGGATAGCGACCTTCGTTGACGTCTTCACCGCTACAACTGATGGCACGACACCCTTGACGAGCGCCCGCCGTTCCTGATTCAACGATTCAAGGGATGCAACCTGTTTTGGGTTCACCGCCGACTCGGAGGCAAACGTATATTTTTCCGGTGTGCGCCCGGACGCGAACTTTAAGCCGCCGTGTTTGAGGCGGTAATCGTAAAGCAGCGAAATTCCGGCGCTTAACAGCAGCACAAAAAGCAAAAATTTTGCGAGGTTTTTCATCAACTAACGTGCGAGAAACTTTGTCCCTGTTGTTCGACAATTAAATGGCGAAAACGTTGATTCTCAGACAGCTCCAAGCGGGGGTCGGTTTCGAAAACCGCCATGGCAGCAGCGCGAGCACGCCGCATCAGGCTTGCGTCGCGTTTCAAGTCTCCAATCTTCAGCGCCGGCAAGCCGCTCTGCGCTGTGCCGAGCAGATCGCCCGGCCCACGCAATTCCCAGTCCGCTTCGGCCACTTCAAAGCCATTGGTCGTTCCTTCTAAAACTGCGAGCTTCGCCGACGTCTCTGGCGTCTGGTTGGAGCTCAGCAAAATGCAATACGATTTATGTTCACCACGACCGATGCGACCCCGGAGCTGGTGTAACTGCGCCAGACCAAAGCGCTCGGCGTTTTCAATCACCATCACGCTCGCATTGGGAACATCGACCCCGACCTCGAGCACAGTCGTGCTGATCAACGCATGCGTTTCGCCCCGTCGAAAACGCTCCATGATCTGCTGTTTCTCGGCCGCTGCCTTCCGGCCATGAAGCAACTCGCATCGGAACGGATGCAGGCGTTCACGCCACAGCTCGTATTCGGCGGCGGCGGCTTTCGCGTCCAGTTTCTCGCTTTCATCAATTAGCGGATAGACCACATACAGCTGACGTCCCCTCGCCAATTCCGTTTGCAAAAACCTGAGTACCTCCCCCAGCGCAGACGTATCGCGCACCGCAGTGACAATCTTTCCACGGTTTCCCGGCATCTCATCGATTGTGGATACATCGAGATCGCCGTAAATCGTCATGGTTAGGGTTCGCGGGATCGGCGTGGCGGTCATGACCAGCACATCCGGCACCGGCTCGCGCGCAGTCAGACGCGCGCGTTGCGCAACTCCGAACTTGTGCTGCTCATCAATGACCGCCAGTCCGAGATTCGAAAACGAAACACTCTCGTAAAGCAACGCATGCGTTCCGACGATGATTTGGGGCTCGTCAGGCGGGAGCGCCTGGGGAGCGCACGCGTCCCGCGTGCTGGTTTCGGCGTCGCGCCGAAACGAACTTTCATTACGTAGTTCATCGTCCTGCGTCCAGACCCAGAGATAATCTTCATTTTGCTTTGCCACCCCCGAATCCCATGGATTCCGCAGGATGTGGTGAAACTTTTCCTTTAGATCGCGATCCGATCGCACGTAGCGATCGAACCGTTCCTTCTCCCAGACCGATCCGCTCTTGTTCTCGATTTCGTTAAGTTCATGCGCTGAAAAAGATTTGATCGAATGCAGCAATTCACTCAATGGCCAAAAGGCAGTGTTTCCCTTGTCGTCGTCGTCTTTTGGCCAAGGCTGGATGAGTAAATGCACATGGTCGGGCATTACGCAGGCGGCGAACATTTCGTAACGTCTGTTGTGAAAGTGACGCAGGGATTCCAGGACAATTGTGCGCGCATTTGGTGACAGACAACGATCCTTGTTCGTCGCAATAGTGACGGCGTAAATGGCCCACGGCCTTTCGAAATGTGGAAGACGTCGACGGGAATACTGAGCTCCAGGCTCACACTGTCTATCAACCAAAGTCCGCGACGGCGCGACGCCATCGCCAGCACGCGAGACGCGTGCGCTACCCGAGGCGGCCTCTCGCGCAAACAGCGGCAACGGACCGGTTTCCTCCTGCCTTGCGGCTGTTCGCAAAGCGATGCGCACACCCAGCGGTTCGAGCCAGCGACGCAGCACGTCGTAGTGTTGCTCCGCCAGGATCTGGGTTGGCGCCATGAACGCCGTCTGATATCCGGCTTCAGCCGCAAGGAGCATCGCCGCAATTGCCACGACGGTTTTTCCCGAGCCAACATCGCCCTGTAACAAACGGTTCATGCGACAATTCGCCGCCAGATCACGCCGGATTTCCGAGAGCACCTTTCGCTGCGCAGCGGTCAATTCGAACGGCAGCGATTTTAGGAATTTTTCCAGCAGTGCACCGGATCCGCAGTGGGCCTGCCCGTGGCGGACCGAAGCATCAGCGCGTCGCCCCGCGATCAGCATCTGCATGGCGAAGAATTCCGAGAGCACCAGATACTCGCGCGCGGCATCGCGTGCTTCCCAGCTTTTCGGAAAATGGATTGCGCGAATGGCTTCCGATCGCGCGCCGCGCACCAAATTGTGCGGCGCGATCGGTTCCCAAGCTGCATCCGCAACTTCCTGCAAGACGCGATAAAGGATGCTGCGCAAGGCACGCTGCGAAAGACCTTCTGTCGCAGGATAGATTGGCGTGATGCGCCGGAAATGGATCGATATCTCTTCATCGTTCTCGATCACCTCGAATTCCGGATGATCCATGCACATTCGTTTTCCGCGCAGTCGCGGTTTGCCAAAAACAACGATCCTTTGACCAGTGGCGATCATCTTCTGTACGTAATGTAAATTGAACCAGCGGCACACCATCGGTTCACTCAAAGCGTTCGGCTGTGATTCCTGCAGGGTCGCTTCGAAGATTTTCTTCCAGCCGCCAAATCGTCGCAGCGACGTTTTGATGACTTCACCGCATAAACAGATGGGGACATCGCTCTCCTCCCGAGGGAAATTCGGGAACTCGGTTCTATCCTCATGACGACGCGGAAAATGCGTCAGCAAGTCTTCAACGGTGGCAACTCCGAGCCGTCGCAGCGCCAGCAAACGCGGGCGTGGCATCCAGCTTAGTTCTTCAAGATTTATAGAAATGTCGGTCATGCAATTCGAACCCCGGCGTTTAAAACGGGTTCGGCTGCGCGAACGGCCTCGATTCGCATCCCAACCAAGGCTTCGCCATTATATTCATCCACGCTAATTCGGAAGGCGACGTCCCACGGTAATGGGGGTAATTGGTTTGCTGCGCCGTCGAAATAGACGGCGCGCCGATGCTGGTTGCCCTGGCGCAAGCGAAACACAAGATGCTTTTGGTTTGAAACTCGTGGCGGCCCGACTGGCTCAACCGCATGCGCAAAGAAAAGCGGCTGGGGATTCGCATTTCCGAACGGCTGCAATAGTTCGTGGCAGCGCAAGAATTCGAAATCAATGTCCCTGAACGGTAGCTCGTGATCGAGGCAAAGGCGTCCTTGCAAGGCTTCCTCGGAAAGTGACTCGCGCGCGATGCGGCCAAATACCTCGGCGAATTGCTCGAAATTTTCTTCGCGCATAGCCAGACCCGCTGCCATTTCGTGGCCTCCGAACTTCTCAATCGCGCAATCGCGCGACACGCACCGAGTCAGCGCGTCGACAAGATTTAGCCCCTCAATGCTCCGTCCGCTTCCCTTACCGACTCCGTTTTCGTCAAATCCGATTAGAATAGCAGGCCGATGATATTTTCGAGCAATGCGCGATGCTACGATGCCAAGCACGCCTGGATGCCAACCCCGCGCGCCTGCCACAATGCCCGCGTCGCGCGCGGGATCGAATCGTTTGTCGATGGTCTCAACGGCTGCAGCGAGAATTTGCTTTTCCACTTCCTGGCGCGCGCGGTTTTGTTGATCCAGCTCTATCGCCAACGCAGTTGCTTCCTCTTCATCGTTTGTGAGCAATAGGCGCAAGGATTTCTCCGCGGTGCTCAAGCGGCCAGCGGCATTCAAGCGTGGCCCAAGTCGATACCCAATGTCATGCGGCGAAATCGGCGGACGCACTCCAGCGACTTGCATTAGTTTTTTTAGACCGATGCGCGAGGTCCGCCCAATCTCGATTGCGCCGCGCTGAACGAGCAAACGATTCTCTTCCACCAGCGGCACGATGTCAGCCACGGTGCCAAGCGCCACAAGATCGAGTTTTGATTTCAAATCAAACCCGGGCAACGGTCGCGTCTTCAACAGCGCATGGCACAGCTTGAATACGATCCCCACGCTGCAGAGATAATGAAACGACGAGGCTGAATCAGCCTTTGGATTCACCATTGCGACGCAATCGGGCAACTGTGATTTCGGTTCGCTCGCCACGCCGTGGCTTTGGGAAGGCTGGTGGTGATCAAGCACTATGACGTCCACGCCGTCTCTTTTAAGATTGGCGATCTCAACGATTGAAGCAGTGCCGCAATCGAGCGCTACGAGCAGTTGCGGTCGATGCTGCTCGAGACAACGCGCGAGGCTTTCCCTGCTCAACCCGTAGCCTTCTTCCATGCGCAACGGCAAGAATAGCTCCGGCGCCGCGCCGTAAGCACGCAATGTTTCAGCCAGCAAGGCCAGTGAGGTCACGCCATCGACATCGTAATCCCCAAACAGAACAATGCGTTCGCGCCGATCCAGTGCGAGGAGGATGCGAGGGACGGCTGCCCGCATTTGCGGCAGCAAAAATGGATCGCTCAGGGAGCTAAGACGCGGCCGCAGAAAATTTTGGACTTCATCGGCGCTTCGAAAGCCTTTCCGAAAAAGCAATCGTGCAATGCACTCCGATGCGCAAATTTCGCTCCACGGAATAGCGCCGCCATTCAGATCTTCGCGCGGCGGTAGAATCCATCGATGTTGCACCGCTCAGTTTATTTACTACCTAGCAAGTGACAAGGCGACTACGCACATTGAAATCAGACAACTTTTTTCGCGCAAAGCCGTTTCAGGTGCGATGCGTCCTCGCATCGCTTTCAGACGTGTACGAATCCTCTTTATGTTAGATCTAAAATGAGACTGATCCGCTGGCTCCTGATCATCTGTGTCATTGCTTTGCTGGCTTACGCAGCGTCGCCTTACGTTTCGTTTTGGCAGTTCAGAGAGGCGATTCGATCGGGCAATGCTGCTGCAATCAGTTCGCGCGTCGATTTTCCCGCCGTTCGAGCTTCGCTGAAGCGGCAATTGGTGGCGCGGTTTGCCCGCGAAACAAGCGGCCATAAACGCTGGAGTAACCTCGGGCCCACGCTGATCGATGCGATTGTTGATACTTATGTCACACCGGACGGGATCGCGGCGCTGCTGTCTAACCCAGAAACACTGAAAAACTTAAAAAATCCCCGAGAATTCCATTTCACACTCGGCAAAGGCGTAAACTGGTCGAAGGTGAAATATGCGTTTTCTAGCGGGCCGCGGGTATTTGTCGTCGATCGCGATGGAATCAAGCTCCGGTTTCATTTTACCTGGTCGGGCTGGCAGCTTTACGATCTCGACCTTGGTTTAACCGAGGAGAAGCGTTGATTGCGAGATCGCAAGCTCACCTGACTGGAATACTGCGTTCTAAACGAGCGTAAACGTACGATCGCGCCTTGGAAGCACGCAATGCCTGACGCACAGATGCGCGAAATGTTCCAATCCCTGCTTCTCAGCTTCTCCGAAACTGAATCGAAGATGCTCGCTATAATACTGCGTAAGAAATTCAGTCATGCTTCGCGAATCCTGTTCAACGCCACCGGCTACAGAATCGCTGACTAGATCGTCGAGATTGGTGAGGTTTTCATCACGTAAAGCGCGCAGACGTTGAGCGACCGATTTTGCATCCACAACCTCAGGCCGAATCAGCCAAAGTGCATAGACGAACGGAAGACCGGTAAGGTTCTTCCATTGTTCGCCGAGATCCCAAAACTGAAATTCACCGGCGTGCCTTTGTCGAAATGCAATGGCTTGGTCGCCGATGAGGAGCTGTCCGCTATGAGGTGTCGGCAAGTTCGCCACGGCGAATCCGTCCTGTGGCGGACTGCCGACACCAGCCCCGAAAGTTTTCGTGGCGCTCTCCAGTTGCGGATTCATTCCAAGCTCTGCGAGAAGGCAGCGCAACAAGTTGATGCTGGTTTGCGAAGCAGGATCGAGCTCAATTTCCTGAATATCAGAGAGTTCGCCGCAGTGCGCGAGTACGACGCTATAAACCGGGCCATCGGATGAAATCGAAACGTCGTCAACGATTCGATAAAGCGGGTTGCGTAAAAACTCAAAGCTGGAAACAAGTGCGACATCGAGTTCGCCGATCGCGACGCGCTGACACAATGCCGATGGATGATCAAAATCTACCTCACCCGGCCACCCGCGGATAAGCGGAAGGGCGTTGAGATATTTGACGCAGCCGATGCGCAGCATTCTTTCTTGAATCGCCCGGCGGTCGCGCCGTACCAAATCACGCGCAGGCAAGCTCGGCTGGCGCAGGCGTGGCGCGTGTCTCCGTTGTCTGACGCGGCGAAATATGCCGGTAATAACTGTCTCGCTGTACTGGCTCCCGGCCCGCTTCGCGAATGGCGTGCTCGAGCGCGGCCACACTCTGTTGCTGCGGGGTGGTTGCGCCAGCCATGTGGAAAATCTTTTCCTCCAAAATCGTTCCGTGCAGGTCATCCACGCCGTAGCTGAGCGAGACCTGCGCGAGCGGCAATCCGAGGCTGACCCAGTAAGCGGTCAGGTGATCGATGTTATCGAGGTAAATCCGGCTCACCGCCAGATTGCGCAGTTGTTCAAACGCCGAGGCGCGCTTGATATGCGCGAGGGTGCCGTGGGATTGTCCCGGTTCGAAAGCAAAAGGAACAAAGCCAGTGAATCCTCCGGTCTCATCCTGTAGTTGGCGCAACTGGCGCAGGTGATCAGCGCGATGTGCCAGCGTTTCAATGTGTCCGTAAAGCATCGTGCAGGTGCTGCGGCCGCCCATGGAGTGCCAGGTGCGATGGACATCGAGCCATTCGGCAGCGGTTTCCTTGCCCCGGCAGATTTGGTCGCGCACAATCGGATCGAAAATCTCGGCGCCACCCCCGGTGATCGAACCAAGTCCGGCTGACCGCAGAGTTTCCAGCGTATCGCGAATCGGCATTTTAAAGACTCGTTGAGCTAGGTGGCGAACCTCGATCGCTGTGAATGCCTTGATGTGCAGCTGCGGGTCGAGCGCTCGGAGTCGCCGCAAGAGGTCGAGATACCAATCTTTCTTCAAGGTGGGATGCAGCCCGCCTACCATGTGCACTTCGGTGACGCCCAAAGGAAGTGCCTCCGCCACAGCACGCTCGATTTCTTCAATAGCATATTCAAAGGCGTGCGCGTCGCGCTTCTTGGCTGCAAAAGCGCAGAACTGGCAGGATAAAATGCAGATGTTCGAATAATTGATGTAGCGATTATGGATGTACGTTGCGTAGTTGGCGTTCTTTCGCTCGCGCACCACGTTCGCGATCATTCCAAGCGCGTTGAGATCGTTTGCGCCGTAAAGGATGAGAGCTTCCTCCCCTGATATCCGTTGCCGCGCTTCGACTTTTTCAGCGATCGGTCGCAGTTCCTTTGGAATGAGCTGATAATTCATCGGCGGGCTCTGGTTAATCGCACATCAAGCATGCACAGGCCGCTGATGGCTTGCAACAAAAACGATGACTACGAGGGTGATAGACGGCCGAATTTAGCCGTCGGCATTTTTTGGGGCAAACTTTTCGGCCTTGGAACGTCCAAGTCACGATGTCACAGAACGATCCGGGAAACCAGGGCAGATCGGAAGAGGACGCCGACGATGTACGGCTGATGGGGCTCGTCGGGCGAGGCGATGCCCAGGCGTTTGAGCAGCTAATCGAAAAACATCAGGCGTTGGTGGCAGGCACGGTCGCTCGGATGTTGGGCAGCAGTTCGGACGTCGAAGACATTGCGCAACAGGTTTTTATTCGAGTCTGGAAAAGCGCGCCTCGTTATGTTCCGCGCGCCAAGTTTACGACATGGCTGTTGAAAATTACGCGCAATCTGGTGTTCAACGAGATGCGCCGAACCAAACGTCGACCGCATGTCCCGCTGCAATCAGAACAAGGTGCGGAGGATCCACCTTTAAAGGATGAGACGAACCCCGCGCCGGACGCATCCCTTCTGGAGTCGGAACTGCAACAAGCCATTGAGGAAGCGATTCAACGGCTGCCAGAGACTCAGCGAATGGCGCTCGTGCTGCGTCGGTACGAGCAGCTCAGTTACGAGCAAATCGCCGATGTCCTGGATCTTTCGGTACCAGCTGTTAAAAGCGTGCTTTTTCGCGCCCGGACAGAACTCCGTGCCCGTCTCAGCAAATATTTTGATTTATAACCGACATTGCTTCTCAACGGCGCTCCTCGTCCTCAAGGACTCGACCTCGGACTGGGCGTACTTCGCTGTGATGAGTCAGTACATGAACGCGTCCGTCGCTTCCCCGGAAAAATGCGCTTAGAAGCCAGCTCACAAAGCTGATTACCATGGCGCCCCAGAAGGCGCTCCAAAAGCTGTGCACATGAAATCCAACAACAACGCTCGGCACCAGGAGCAGCAGGAGTCCGTTCAAGACAAGAATGAATAAGCCAAGCGTCAGGAGAATCACTGGCGCGCTCAGGATCAAGAGAAACGGCCGAACAAACGCGTTGAGAATACCGAGCAAAAGCGACGCTCCGATCAGCGCGGCGACAGTGTCATACCGGATGCCGCTGATTATCGACGACGCAACCATTACGGCAACCGTCGTGGCAGCCCAGCGGAACACGAATTGTCTCATACCATGGATTTTTTAATGGTCGCGCGACCCGTAACATAGGCATCTTGCCTGTCTCGTCGAACAGGCACCTTGCCTGGTCGGGAATGAGCAGGCTGGGAAGCCTGCATGATCCGTCAGGCTGGAAGCCCAAATTACTAGTTTATGCGAATGTCTGACGGGGCGCGAGAAAGCACTTGCCAACCAGCCGATGAACGATAAACGAATTGGAGTCATTTAACCATTGATCTATCGTGCCGAGAAAAACGAAAACTGCCGAAATTAAGAATCAATCGTCTTCAGAGTCAGGCGGGCCGGCCCCGAAAAAAAAGGCCGACAAGCGTCAGAGCGGACGACGCGTCACTACAGCCAAAAAACCGCGCAAGGAGGCGACGAGCAAGGAGACGTTTGCCGGAACGACGGCACAGATTTCAGCATCTCCACAGCAGAAGCCGGCGACGTCTGGCGAACTTCCAGAGGAAACCATTCGCCTGCTGGCCTATTTCATCTCGGAGCGCCGGCGCAGATTCGCTTTGCCCGGCGATGCTGAGTCCGATTGGCTTGAAGCGAAGCGACAGTTAGTCGCCGAAACACGTCACTGAAGTTACCGAGCAGTAGCACACAATGAACAAGCGGTTGGCCGCCCTGGCGGAGGCGCTGCGAGAACGACTCGCGGTAATTCGGGACGAGGAAAGTCGCCGCGACGAGGCAAAACACATCGTCCGATTGCGCGTAGTCTCGGAAAAAATCGACCGGCTGCAAGAGTCGCTTCCGCCGTCAGCCGATCCGCGGCTGAAGCATTTTCTCGATCGCAAAAGCTACGATAAAGCGCTCGAGCACCTCGAAGCGAAACCCTAGTGACGGTGTACGACCGCCCGTCGTTCTTGGCGCGGCGGTAATTCGGCGCTCATAGAGCGCCGCTACAGCTACCGCGAGTACAGCTCAACGACCAACTGTTCGTTCACAATCGGCTGCATTTCCTCTCGCGATGGGATGCGCGCAACCTTACCGCTGAGGCCGTCGCGGTCGACTGTAAGCCAATCGGGCACGGGAACAATCTGCGTGAGATCAAGATTCCGCAGCACGAGTTGTCGTGACTTGGGTTTGTCTTTGATCGTGATCTCATCGCCTGCTTTGACATTGTACGAAGCGACATTGACCCGACGCCCCTTTACCAGCACATGCCCATGTGACACTAGTTGGCGCGCTGCGCTGTGAGTGTTGGCGAATCCAAGCCGATAAACAACATTGTCGAGCCGCGTTTCCAATAACTGCAGAAGCGTTTCACCGGTC
>Ga0209161_10001603_pt1 | contig 18773 bp, 18 predicted proteins | sample GraSoiAngelo_155_FD_186169 | JGI IMG/M metagenome (GOLD analysis project Ga0209161, IMG submission 186169) | Grasslands soil microbial communities from the Angelo Coastal Reserve, California, USA - 14_1009_13_30cm (SPAdes) (version 2) | ecosystem: Environmental > Terrestrial > Soil > Grasslands... | reverse complement strand
ACGCTGATTGGGGCCGTGCCCGGCGCGCTCCCGATCGTGGGCGGCTGGACCGCGGCCGGCGGTGCGATGGGACCGGCAGTCGCGGCGCTGTTTTGGATCCTGTTCCTGTGGCAGCTGCCCCATTTCCTCGCGCTCGCGTGGATCTATCGGGAGGACTACCAGCGGGGCGGCCTCGCGATGCTGTCGGTCTCGGACCCCGACGGCCGTCACACGGGCCACATGGTGCTGCTCTACGCCATGGCGCTCCTGCCGGTGAGCCTCTTGCCGACCCTGCTGGGCGTGACGGGCGCCCTGTACTTCTTCGGGGCGCTCACCCTCGGCCTCGCCTATGCGGGAGTGTCCGTCGCGATGACCACCGCCGTCACCACCGCACGCGCGTGGCGCGTGTTTCTGGTCTCGATCGTCTACCTGCCGGCGCTGCTCACGCTCATGGTGGTGGACAAGGTGGTATGATCCCCTTCCACCGCCTCCTGATTTCCACCGCGATCGTCTTCTGCGCAGGCTTCGCGGTGTGGGCGGGCTGGAACTACCGGCAGTCGGGTGAGGCGCTGACGCTGGTCATGGGGCTCGCATTCGCGGTCGCCGCAGGGGCGCTCGGCTATTACCTGCGCCACTTGAACCGTTTCCTCGGCCGATGATCCTTCCCGTCCTGCTCGCGCTCCTGCACGCAGACGACACCGGAATGCAGCTGCTCTACTTCTGGGCCGCGGTGCTGCTGGCGCTGACGCCGGTGCTGATCTTCGGCGGGATCGGTGTGTGGGTGGCGCGGATGATCTGGAAGGAGAGCCGCGAAGAGAAAGTGCGGAATGCGGAGTTCGGAATGCGGAATTGACCGGACGATGGTCGAGTCGGGCGCTCCGCATTGGTGATCGAACTATCCCTTCAATTCCGCATTCCGAACTCCGCATTCCGCATTAGATTGGGTCCCATGCCCCCGAAGCCCTCCGAGAAGCGTCAGGTCGTCCGCTTCGCCTTCTACAAGCTCGACGGCGCGTGGCGGCGGCTGTCCGCCGAGCGCCAGGCGAGCTCGAAGATCGAGTTCGGCCAGATCATTGAGAGCTTCGCCGGCCGGTTGCTGCTCCGCCCGTACGGTCTGGTCGGGATCCGGGGTGACTGCGACTTCCTCCTCTGGCAGGTGGCCGAGAACCTCGACGCGCTCGTGGCCCTGCAAACGGCGCTCAATCGCACGGACCTGGGCGCGTACCTGACCACCCCGTACAGCTATCTCGCGATGACCCGGCGCTCGATCTACGAGTTCCCGGAGGACCGGAGCCAGCCGTCGCGCCTCGTCATCCGGCCGAGTGAAGCGCGCTACCTGTTCGTATACCCGTTCGTCAAGACGAGGGCGTGGTACATGCTCCCCAGGCCGGAGCGCCAGACGATGATGGACGAGCACGTGCGGATCGGGAGGAAATATCCGTCCATCCGCCTCAACACCACGTATTCCTACGGGCTCGACGACCAGGAATTCATCGTGGCGTTCGAGGGCGACAACCCGGCCGACTTCCTCGACCTGGTGATGGAGCTGCGCGAGAGCCAGGCGTCCTCCTACACGCTGCGGGACACGCCGACCTTCACGTGCGTGCAGATGTCCCTGTGGGACATGCTCGACACGTTGGGGGGCGCGGGGTCCGTCCAGGCGACCGCGCGGCGGCCGACGCGGGCCGACGGGTACACACCGGTGGCGACGCTCGCGGATCTGCCGGCGGGGGCGAGTCGCCGGGTGTACGTGGGCGGTGACGCGGTGGCGCTCTTCAACGTGCGGGACACCGTGTACGCGATCGCGAACCGCTGTACCCACGCGCGCGCGAGCCTCTCGGAGGGAACTGTCGATCCCGCACGCTGCACCGTCACCTGTCCGTGGCACGAAGGCGTTTTCTCGCTCGAGACGGGCCTGGTCCTGGGCGGTCCGCCGTCGCTCCCGGTCGTCGCCTACCGCGTGAAGCTCGAGGGGGATACGGTCCTCATCGCCCCCCCCTCCCCCCACCCCGCCCCGGCCGAGGCGCGCGAGCCGACGGTTGCCCCGCACTCCTGACGACAGCCGTTTCCTGAAGGCGTGCCGCTTGCAGCCCACCGACGTCACGCCGGTGTGGTTCATGCGGCAGGCCGGGCGCTACCTCCCGGAGTACCGCACGCTGCGGCAGAAGCACTCGCTGCTCGAGCTGTGTCACAAGCCCGAGCTGGCCGCGCAGATCACGCTGCAACCCGTCGAGCGGCTGGGCGTGGACGCCGCCATCCTGTTCGCCGACATCCTGCTGCCGTTCGAGCCGCTGGGACTGGGGCTCTCGTTCTCGGCGGGGGAAGGGCCGCAGATCACCCGGCCGATCCGCGAGGCGGGCCAGGTGCTCGACCTGCCGCCGGTGGATCCCGCGACCGACCTCGCCTACGTGATCGAGGCCGCCCGGGCCGCGGCCCGGGCGCTGCCCCCGCACGTCCCGCTCATCGGGTTCGCGGGAGCGCCGTTCACGCTCGCGAGCTACGCGATCGAAGGAGGCGCGACGCGCACCTTCGCGCTGACCAAGCGCTTCATGTACACGGAGCCGCGCGCCTGGCACGAGCTGATGCAGCGGTTCGCCGAGCTCGTGGGCGGGTATCTCGCGGCCCAGGCCCGCGCCGGCGCCCGGGCCCTGCAGCTGTTCGACAGCTGGGTCGGCTGCCTGTCGCCGGTGGACTACGCGACCTATGTGTTTCCGCACAGCCAACGGGCACTCGAGCTCGCGGGCGCGAGCGGCGTGCCGGTGATCCACTTCGGGACGGATACGGCCACCCTGCTCGTGGATTTCGCGCGGGCGGGCGGCGATGTGATCGGCGTCGACTGGCGCGTCCCGCTCGACGTCGCGTGGGAGCGTGTCGGGTCCTCCCCGGCGCGCGCCATTCAGGGCAACCTCGATCCCGTCGCGCTCCTGGCGCCGCGGCCGGAGCTCGAGCGGCAGGTGCGGGAGGTGCTCGCCCACGCCGGCGGGCGCCCCGGGCACATCTTCAACCTCGGGCACGGCGTCCTCCCCGAGACGCCGGTGGAGGCCCTGCAGGCGGTCGTGGAGTGGGTGCATGGCGGCTGAGCGTGTCGCCGTGCTGCTGATGGCGTACGGGGGGCCTGAAAGCCTCGACGAGGTCGAGCCGTACCTGCGGGACGTGCGGGGCGGACGGCCCACAGCGCCCGAATTCGTGCAAGAGATCAGGCAGCGCTACGCGCGCATCGGCGGCCGATCGCCGATCCGGGAGCTCACCGAGGCGCAGGCGGCGGGCGTGCGGCAGGCGTTGGGTGAGCGGTTCGCGGTCTACGTGGGGATGCGGCATTGGCATCCCTACATCCGCGACGTGGTCGAGCAAATCGTGAGGGACGGACACCGGCAGGTGGTGGGGATCGTGCTCGCGCCGCACTACTCGGCAATGTCCGTGGGCATCTACGAGAAGCAGCTGCTGGAGGCGGCCGCCGGGCGGCTCGAGCCGGCGCTGGTGCGGAGCTGGGGTGACCACCCCAAGTTCCTCGACGCGGTCGCCGGACGGGTCGCGCAGGCGCTGCCGCGGTTCCCGGCGCCGGGCGCGGTCCATGTTCTGTTCACCGCGCACAGCCTGCCCGAGCGCATCCTCGCGACCGGCGATCCCTACCCCGACGAGCTGCGGGCGAGCGCCGCGGCGGTCGCCCAGCGCGCCGGGCTCGCTCAGTGGCGGCTCGCCTACCAGAGCGCGGGGGCCACGCCCGAGCCCTGGCTCGGCCCCGAGGCGGGCGCGGTCATGACCGAGCTCGCCGGGCAGGGTCATCGGGCGTTCCTCATCGTTCCCATCGGGTTCGTGTGCGACCACGTGGAGGTGTTGTACGACGTGGACGTGATGTACCGCGAGCTCGCCGGGCGGCTCGGCGTCCAGCTCGAGCGCACCACTTCCTTGAACGACGATGCGCTGCTCGTGGGCGCGCTCGCGGAGATCGCGCGCAACACCGCGGCGGCGCGTGGGTGGACATGACGGTGGCCGTCGTGGGCGCGGGCCTGGCGGGCCTGTCCGCCGCCTGGGAGGTGAATCAGGCGGGTGTCGAAGTGGTCGTGCTCGACGCGGCACGGCGGCCCGGCGGGATGATCGTCACTGAGCGGCGCGAAGGCTTCATCGCGGAAGGCGGTCCCGACGGCTTTCTCGCCACCGAGCCGGACATTCAGGAGCTGGCGCGCGAGGTCGGCATCGGCGACCGGCTGGTGGACCAGGTGGAACGTGGATCGACGCTATGGACAGGGCGGGGGCTGGAGCCGCTCGCCGAGGGGAAGGCCGCCGAGTTACTGGGGATTCAGGCAAACCCGAACGTAGGGGGCGGGTTCAGGACCTTCGCCGGGGGGATGGCCGAGGTGGTGGAGGCGCTCGTTGCCTGCCTCGCGCCTCGACCACGCACGACGCAGGGCGTCACTGCCATCGCGCCGGCGACGCGCGGCTGGCGGCTGTCGTTCACCGGTGGCTCGGCACTGGAAGCGGAGGCCATCATCCTCGCCGTCCCGTCCTGGGTGGCTGCGCGCCTGCTCGCCGGCCTCGGCGTGTCGGCGGCTCGCGCGCTCGATACCGTACTCTACGCACCGAGTCTCACCGTGTCGCTCGCGTATCGGGCGGACCAGGTGCCGCGAACGATCGAGGGAGGGGGGGCCGGCTTCGTTGCAGCGTCGGATTCGGGAGGCGCGCTGCGTGCTTGCACGTACACGTGGCGGAAATACCCGAAGAGGGCACCGGAGGGCTTTGCCTTGCTGCGCGCGTTCGTCGGATCCGTGGACGGCGATCCAGCCTCGATCGCCCACGCCGAGCTCGCGGCCATCTTGGGTATCGAGGGGGATCCGCTCTGGACCCGCGCCTTCCACTGGCCGCGGGGGCTGCCGCGCTACCCGCGGGGGCACGCCGAGCGGGTGGCAGCGGTGCGCGAGCGGCTCGGCCGGCTCGCGCCGCTGGCGATCGCGGGAGCGGGCTTCGACGGCGCCGGGGTATCGGCCTGCGTGAAGTCGGGGCGGGAAGCGGCGCGGGTGGTGTTGGGGCGGCTGGGACGTTCGTAGGGGCGCAGCATGCTGCGCCCCTACGTCCCGCGGTCTACTAGTCTCAGCAGCTCTTTCACTCTCCTCACCACGTTCTCCACCGTCAGCCCCAGCTCCTGATAGATCCGCTGGTATGGCGCCGAGGCGCCGAATCGCTCGAGGCCGATCACCACACCGTGGTCCCCGATCCAGCGGTACCACGGCTGCGGCGCGGCGGCTTCGAGGGCGAGCCGCGCGGGCACGGCGGGCGGCAGCACCGCGTCGCGGTACTCCTGCGGCTGCCGCGCGAACAGCTCCATCGAGGGCAGGCTCACGACGCGCGCGCCGATCCCCTCGGTGGCGAGCCGCTCGTAGGCGCCGAGCACGATATCGACCTCGGAGCCGCTCGCCAGGAGGATGATCGCGGGCTTGCTGCCGGGGGGGGGGGCGTCGGCGAGCACGTAGCCGCCGAGGCGCAGCCCGTTCGCGGAGGCGTACTTCGCGCGGTCGATCACCGGGACTTTTTGACGCGTCAGCACCAGCGCGACCGGGCCGCTCCGGGACTGGACCGCCATGCGCCACGCTTCCACCGTCTCGGTTGCGTCCGCCGGGCGGATGACGACGAGATTGGGGATCGCGCGCAGGGCGGCGAGCTGCTCGATCGGCTGATGCGTGGGACCGTCCTCCCCGAGGCCGATGGAGTCGTGCGTGAAGACGTAGATCACCGGCAGATCGCACAGCGCGGCGAGGCGGATCGGCGGCCGCATGTAGTCCGAGAAAATGAGGAACGTCGATCCGACCGGCCGCACGCCGCGGTGCAGGGCGAGGCCGTTCAGGATCGCGCCCATCCCGTGCTCGCGCACGCCGAAATGGATATTGCGGGCGCCCCAGCTCCCCGCCGCCACGTCGCCCCCGTTCTTGAAGACGACGTGCGTCGAGCCCGCGAGGTCCGCCGACCCGCCGACGAGCTCGGGGAGCTTCGGCGCGATGGCGTTCAGCACCTTCCCCGACGCCGCGCGCGTGGCCTGGGCATCGGCGGGGGGGGGCGCGAACGTCGGGAGGCCCTCGTCCCAGCCGTCGGCCAGGCGGCCGGCCAGCCGGCGCTCGAGCTCTGCCGCGAGCTCCGGGTTTGCCTGCCGGTACGCGTCGTACTTCTTCGACCACTCAGCTTCGAGCCGGGCGCCGCGCTCCCGGGCGAGCCGCCAGTGCGCCAGCGCTTCCTGGGGCACGTGAAACGGCTCGAGGGTGGGCCACCCGAGGCGCTGCTTGGTGAGCTTCACCTCGTCCGCGCCGAGCGGGGCGCCGTGGGCCTCGGGCGTGTCCTGCTTGTGCGGGCTGCCGAACGCGATGTGGGTGCGCACGATGACCAGCGACGGCCGGTCCGCGACGCGCCGAGCGGCGGCGAGCGCCGCGTCGAGCGCGCCGAGGTCGTTGCCGTCCGCCACGCGCTCCACGTGCCAGCCGTAGCTCTCGAACCGCTTCGCCGTGTCGTCCGAGAACGTGAGATCGGTCTTGCCGTCGATGGTGATGCGATTGTCGTCGTAGATCCCGATCAGACGGCCAAGCTTCAGATGGCCGGCGAGCGAGCAGGCCTCGTGAGACGCGCCCTCCATCAGGTCGCCGTCGGACGCGAGGAAATAGGTGCAATGGTCGACGGCGCTGTGCCCCGGCCGGTTGAACATCTGGGCGAGGTGCGCCTCGGCGAGCGCCATCCCGACGGCGTTCCCAACGCCCTGACCGAGGGGGCCGGTGGTGGCCTCGACGCCCGGCGTGAGTCCGTGCTCGGAGTGCCCCGGCGTGCGGCTCCCCCACTGGCGGAACTGCTTGATGTCGTCGAGCGAGAGGTCGTAGCCGGTGAGATAGAGCACTGCGTAGAGCAACATGCAGGCATGCCCGGCCGACAACACGAAGCGGTCGCGCCCGAACCAGTCGGGGTTCGCGGGATTGTATCGCAGATGCCGCTGCCACAACACGTAGGCGACGGGGGCGAGGGCCATCGCGGTCCCGGGGTGGCCGGAATCGGCCCGCTCGACCGCGTCCATCGCGAGGGCGCGGACGGTGTTGATGCAAAGCTGATCGAGTGATGCGGCGCGGGCGGTGGGTGGAGGGGGGGCGGCGCCGCTCACGGGCTTCGTCACAACAGACCGGACTTGGCGGCCTGCCACAGGTTGACGAGCCGGTCGAAGCCGGTCACCAGCACGTCTACCTGCTGCGGGCTCGGGGTCGCCTTGGCCGCGGTCTTGAGCTCTTCGCAGATGCGCGGCATTTCCCTGCGCCCCTGCTTCGCGGCTTCAGCGGCGATCTGGTCCAGGATTGCGAGGATTTTGTGGCGCGCCGGCTCGTCCTTCGGCACCTGCCACAGGTAATCGGCGAGCTCCTTGCCCTCGGTGCAGAGCTTGCCGAGGCCGTCCATGAGCGGCGGCCGCGCGCGGCGCGGCGAGTTGGGATCGTTCATTGCGAGTTCCAATTATACCAAGAAACGGGCTCCGAGGAACGGTTGCCGGGAGTCCAGGGTGCCCCTAGCTTGCGGTCTCCATGGAGCGACCCTCGATCCTCGAACGCCTGCGTGCGTTCAACCGGTGGACCAAAGGGTGGGCCGCCTCGATCGCCGTGGCGGTCGGCATCTGGATCGTGTTGCGCTCCTACCTGATCGAGGCGTTCCGCATCCCGTCGGCGAGCATGGAGAACACGCTGCTCGTCGGCGACTTCCTGTTCGTGAACAAGGCGATTTACGGAGGCGAGCTCGAGATCCCGCTCACCGGGATCCGCTGCTGCCGCGTGCCGGGCTACGCGGAGCCGCACCGCGACGGGATCGTCGTGTTCCGCTCGGTCGAAGATTCGACGCCCAACCTGAACATCGTGAAGCGGGTGATCGGCGGGCCCACCGATACGCTCCGGATGACGCACGACACGGTCTACCGCAACGGCAAACGGCTCGACGAGCCCTACGCCCTGCACTTGGGATCGCACCCCGACGATCCGTTGCAGCTCCGGAAGATCCGGGCGCTGCAGCTGCCCTACTACGTCGGGCGCGACACGGCCCGCTACCACCCGACGACCCACGACTGGGGCCCGATCGCGATTCCGATCGGGCATTACTGGGTGATGGGCGACAACCGCGACGAGTCCTATGACAGCCGGTTCTGGGGATTCCTGCCGCGCTCGCACATCGTGGGCAAGCCGCTGATCATCTACCTGAGCGTCGCCACCGACCCGCTGCGGATCCGCTGGAACCGGATGTTGCGCCACCCGACGTAGGCCCGTGGCGCGGGCGGGCCTCCAATCCGTCTTTCGCCGCCGGGCGTAACCTTCTCGGGCGACCCGCGTTGCAGAAGACCATAAGCCGCGTCAACTTCGAGGCCGTGCTGGCGAACCAGCAGGGACAGTCCCGGTGGCCGGACGGCGCACTCGTCGCGCGCATCTCGGCCGGCGATGATCGCGCCCTTGGCGAGCTGTACGATCGCCATGGGGGCATGGCGTATGCGTTGGCGGTGGCGATCGTCGCAGAGCGGGCGGACGCCGAGGAAGTCGTGGCCGACGCGTTCGGGCAGGCTTGGCGGACCGCGCTCCAGTTCGATCCGGGTCGCGGCAGCGTCGCGGCCTGGCTGGCCACCATCACGCGCACGCGCGCCCTCGACCTGCTGCGCGCCCGAGGGCGCCGGGCTCGCGCGCTGGAGCGCGCGGCACAGGCCGGCACGAACGGGCTCGCCGCCCCGCTCGCCGAGATGGCCGTGGCGCCCGATCGCGGCGCAGAGCAGCAGGAGGCGAAACGTCTCGTGAGGCACTGCCTCGCGGAGCTGCCCGAGCCGCAGCGCCGGGTGATCGAGCTCGCCTACTTCGGCGGTCTCACCCACACCGAGATCGCCGCCGAGCTGCAAGAGCCGCTGGGCACGATCAAGACGCGTATGCGGGCGGGAATGGAAAAGCTGCGCGGCTTGCTGGCGCCGCTCCTGTCGGGGGAAGGGTCATGACGGACCACCAATGGCTGGAGCTTGCCGCGTCGTATGCGCTAGGCGCTCTCACCGCCGACGAGCGAGCGGGCTTCGAGACGCATCTCGCGGAGTGTGCGACGTGCCGGGCCGAGGTCCAGGCCTACGGGGAGGTGACGGGCCTGCTCGTGCACGCCGCGCCTGCGTCCGCCCCGCCGCCCGAGCTACGCGAGCGCATCCTCCGCGAGGCACGGCGGCGGCGCCCGCTCGGTCCGCGGCGGGTGCCCGTCGCCCCCTGGCTCGCGGCCGCCGCGTGCCTCGTGCTCGCGCTCGGAACGGGCTACGGGTACCTGCGGGAGCGCGCTGCCCGTGATCAGGCGAGCCGCGCCCTTGCCGCCGCCCGCGACACGCTCGCCGCGCGGGACTCGCTCGTTGCCACCCTCCTCTCACCCGACGTCGGGACCGCTGCGCTTGCCGGCCCCGGTCGTCCGCCGTCGGCCCGGCTCTTTTGGAGCCCGTCGCGCCGCCGCGTCGTGATGGCGGTCTTCGACCTCCCGCCAGCGCCCGCGGGTCGCACGTATCAGCTCTGGGCCATCGCGCAGGGGAAGCCGGTGAGCTTGGGCATCTTCAACACCGCGCCGGACGGCCGGCTCACCGCCGCGATGGTCGTGCCGCCGAACCTCTCGTTCGAAGTCACGGCCGTCACGGAGGAACCCGCGGGCGGCTCGCCCCAGCCCACCCAGCAGCCGTTCCTCACCGGCAAGGTGGCGGCAGACTAACCCGGGCCAGCAATCCGAGTGCGCGGGACGGGCGTAGAGAGGATGTCGCTCTGCGCCCGTTCTCCTTTTCTCGGAGGAATGACCCATGTTCCGCTTGTGTGCGGCCGTCCTGTTGGTACTGGTCGCGGCCGCCGGCATCACCCGCTGGATCAAGGCGTCGGACCACAAGGATAGCGCCCTGCTCGCCGCGGACCACGCCGCCGACATCGCCGACGTCTACACGTTTCGCAGCCCCGTCCATCCGGACAACGTCGTCCTCGTGATGACGGTCTCGGGCTTCATCCCGCCATCCGAGGCGAGCACCACCTTCTTCGACCCCACCGTCTTGTACCAATGGAAGATCGACAACAACGGTGACGCGGTCGAAGATGTCGTGATCCAGGCGTTCGTGACCGGTACCGGTGGGCATCAGGTGATGCACTTCCGTGGCCCGGCGCCGGCGTCCCAAATCGGAGCCACGAGTCGCGTTATCGAGGGGCCGGAAACTGCGACGGTGCCGGTCAGCAACGGCGCGACCCCCATGATCGCCTCACGCTCGGGCATGACGGTGTTCACCGACGTGCGGGACGATCCGTTCTTCTTCGACCTCGTGCAGTTCAAGAAGATCATCGCGGGCGAGGCCGCGGCATTCCGCAACCCCGGAATCGACTCATTCGCCGGCACCAATGTCCTCGCGATTGCCGTCGAGCTGCCGAGCGCTCGGCTCGGTGGACCGAGGCTCGGTGTCTGGGGCACGACCAGCCGGCAGCAGTTCTAAACGCCGTCACCTGAGGAGAGACCGAACCATGGAACGCACCGCATACATGCTTCGCCTGCTGCCGCTGCTGGCGCTGGGAGCGCTGGCCGTCGCGGGCTGCGATGACGCCTACGCGCCCCTCTCGGGCCCGCGTGCCGACGCCAGCGTGCTGATGCACCAGGAGCTGCGGCAAGAGGATCGCTTCGGGTTGCCGGCGATCGCGACGGTATTCATCCCGACGGACCTGAAGGATGCCTACAACGAGGCGGTTCCCGCGGGGGATGCCGCCACTTTCAGGAGCCTGGTCGTGGCCAAGTTGATGGCGTTCGGGCAGGACGCCGCGTCTGCCAAGGCTCTTGCGGGCGCCCTGACGCCGGACATCCAGCCCATCGACGTGTCCCAGCCCACGGGCTTCCTCAACGGCCGCAAACTGGACGACGACGTGATCACGGCGGAGCTGCATCTCATCTTCGGGTCGAACGCCGCCCTGAACGACGACCACGTGGACGCGAACGACGAGCCGTTCCTGCCCACGTTCCCCTACCTCGCCGGGCCGCACGTCCAGTGACGCGCGCCCGGGTCTGGTGGATCGGCGGTGCGGCGGCGCTCGGAGTCGCGCTCGCGATTTCGCGCGCCGTCGCGCCGCGCCCGGCGGCGGCGGCCGCGAGTGATACGGCGATCACGTCCCGCAGCATCAGTTTCTTCGAATCGCGGCTCGCGCAAGACTCCGACAACTTCATGGTCGGCGGCCAGCTGGTGGCGCGCTACCTCATGCGGTTTCAGGTCGCCGCCGATCTCGAGGATGTGCGGCGTGCGGAGGTGGTCGCACGTTCGGTCTTGCCGCTGGTCTCGGACTCCGCGGGCGCCTTTGCTCGGCTCGGCGTCGTGTACCTCACGCAACACAAGTTCGCCGAGGCGTATGCGGCGGCGCGAAGCGCCGTGGCGTGGAACCCGCGGAACCAGGAGGCGCTGGGCCTGTTGTTCGACGCCGGCGTCGCGACCGGTCGCTACGCGGTCGCCGAGTCGACGCTGAGCCGGCTCGCGCCGGGTCGCGTCTCGTATCAGCTCCGGCTCGCGCACTGGCTCACGGCCCGCGGTCGCACGGACGGCGCCTATCATGCGATGGACCACGCCTGCCGTCAGCTCGCGCGCGCACAGATCAGGCCGCAGGCGGTGGCATGGTGCCTGACCGAGCTCGCGAAGATCCGGCACGTGCGCGAAGGTGAGGCTGCCGCGGCAGCCCTGTATCGGCGCGCCCTAGAGATCCAACCGGGTTACCGCGCGGCCCTGGAGGGCCTGGCCGATCTTGCCTACGCTCGCCGCGACTGGGCCGAGGCCGCGCGGCTGTTTCGACGGATCGCCGCCGACGCCCATCCCGACCTGTATCTACGGCTGGCCGAGGCGCACTCGGCGCTGGGCGACTCGGCTGCGGCAGCCAGATGGGAGCGCGCGTTCCTGCGCGTAGCCCGCGCCCCGGGAGCGGAAGCGCTGTACGCCCACCCACTCGCGCTCTATTACGCAGCTCGCCCGTTGACGCTCGATACCGCGGTCGCCGTCGCGCGGCGCGACGTCGCCCGCCGCCCGGCGGTCGAGAGCTACGACGTGCTGAGCTGGGTCCTGTTCCGGCGCGGCGAGCTCAGTTCCGCGCTCGCGGCGTCGGACCGCGCCCGGCGCTGGGGTGCCCCCAGCCCCACGATGGATTACCACCGCGCGCGCATTCTCGCGGCGCTCGGCCGGCGCCCCGAAGCGGCGGCCCTGATGGCTCAAGCGCTCGCGCGTCCGAGCTTGTTCGAGCCGCACGTTCAGGAAGACTTGCGCCGACCTCGTTCCCTTGTCCCTTGACGGCCCCCGGCGGAGCGGTTAAAACCCCACCTCTTGCTCGCTTTCGTTAACGGACTCGATCGGATGCCCTGGCTCGCGACCTCCCGGCAATCGGCGGTGCTCGCCGTGTTGTGTGGCGTTTGGCCTCTCGCTGTGCGGGCACAACAGCGAGACACCACGGTGCATCCGGCCGACAGCCTGAAGGTCTACACGCTGCCCCCCACCGTCGTCTCGGTCACTCGGGCCAACCCGCCGATCAACCGCATCCCCCAAGCCGTCCATCTCGTCGACCAGATCGAGATCAGCCGGGCCCGGCCCACGTGGGGCCTGGACGAAGCGCTCGTGACCGTCCCGGGGGTGTACGCGGCGAACCGCTACAACTTCTCGCTCGATCAGCGGATCTCGATCCGCGGGTTTGGGGCCCGCTCGGCCTTCGCCGTGCGCGGGATCAAGGTGCTGGTGGACGGGATCCCGCAGACGCTCCCCGACGGCCAGGGCCAGCTCACCAACCTGGAGCTCGGCGCCGCCGACCGGATTGAGATCCTGCGCGGCTCGGCGTCGGCGCTGTTCGGCAACGCGTCGGGCGGTGTGATCAGTATTTGGACGGACCCGACCGCGCCGCGGAACCTCCGTCAGGAGGTCCGCGTCCTGTTCGGCACGTTTGACCGCGATCTGAATCGCAACTGGAGCAAGTGGCAGTCGAGCACATCGTTCCGCGTGGGCGCGGGCAGCGGGCTCGTGACCGTCTCGCGGCTCGACTACACCGGCCAGCGGCAGCACTCGGACGCCGATTTTCGCAACGTGAATTCGCGGTGGCACTTCCCGCTCGCGAACGGCTGGTCCCTGGCGGCCACGGCCGACATCGGATGGGATCCGCGGGCCGACAACCCCGGCGCCTTGACCGCCGCCGAGCTGGCCAGGAACCCCGACGCCGCCGCCTCCCGCAACATTACCCTGGTGGCCGGCAAGGATGTGACGCAAGGGCAGGGTGGCGTCACGGTGCGGCGCGAGTTCGGCGGCGGTGGCGAGGCGTCACTGACCGTCTTCGCCATCACGCGCACCCTCAAGAACCCGACCACGTTCGCGTACATCGATCTCGACCGCCTCGCGTACGGCGCCCGGGCCAGCGTCAGTCGACCGGTGCCGCTGGGGCGCCTGAACCATCGGCTGACGGTGGGCATCGACTTCCAGCGGCAGCGCGACGACCGGCTGAACTTCGGAAACAACGCGGGACAGCCCGACAGCACCGCGCGCTCGCTCGACCAGCTCGAGCACGTGACCGAAGTGGGGCCGTTCGTGCAGAGCGCGCTGCAGATCGTGCCGCAAGTGTCGGTCACCGGCGGGCTGCGCTACGATTGGGTGAGCTTTCGAGCGGACGATCGGCTCATCACGACGACGCCGTTCAACCCGGACGATTCGGGCCGGCGGCTGATGCGCGCACTGTCGGGGTCGTTCGGTGTGGCCGTCACGCCGTCGGACGCGGTCACCGTGTACGGCAACATCGGGACCTCGTTCGAAACGCCCACCACGACGGAGCTCACCAACCGGCCGAGCGGCGCCGGCGGATTCAACCCGACGCTCCAACCCCAGAAGGCCACGAACTACGAGATCGGTGTGCGCGGCGACGTCGCGGGCCGGCTGAACTACTCTTTGGCCCTGTACGACGCTGCTGTGCGCGGCGAGCTCATCCAGTTCCCGGTGCCTGCCGACACGAATGGCCGCGTCTTCTACCAGAACGCCGGGACGTCCCGCCACCGCGGGGTGGAGCTCGGCGCCGAGCTCGAGATCGCGTCCGGGGTCAGCCTCACCACGAGCTGGACCTACTCGGACTTCCGCTACACGCACTACCTCGGGCTCGACGGCCGGGCGCTGCCGGGCATTCCGCAACACTGGCTCCACTTTCTACTGAAGGGGCGCCCGACCTTCGCGCGCGGCGGCTGGGCGGAGGTGGAGGAGACGCACTCGGCGGGCTATCTCGTGAGCGACGCGCTCGACACCCGTACCAGCTCTTGGTGGACCACGAATGTGCGGGTGGGTTGGGACGGCGCAGCCGGCAGCCTACGACTCCGCCCCTTCCTCGGCTTCAACAATGTGTTCAACCGGTCGTACGTGGGGTCGGTGGTTATCAACGCGGCGAATGGGCGCTATTACGAGCCGGCTCCGGGTCGGAACATGTATGCAGGGTTCTCGCTGGGTGCAGGGGAATAGTCGTCGAACCTTCAACGGAGGTGGGTATGATGCATTGGGCTCGATGGTCCGCGACCGTGGCGGTCGCGGCGCTCGTCGCGGCACCGCTGTGCGGGCAGGGATCGGGAGGGGCCGCGGACCCCTCCCCGGTCGCTCCAGCGGACGCCGTCGTGACGAACGACATGCTGACGAACGCCGCGGCGAGCGGCGACTGGCTGATGTACGGACACAACTACTGGAACAACCGGTTCTCGCCCCTCAAGACGATCAACACCACGAACGTCAAGAATCTCGTGCCGCGGGCCGTGTACACGCACGGGTCCGAGCGGCTGGGCAGCTTCGAAACCACCCCGATCGTGGTGGCCGGGATCATGTACATCACCTCGCCCGCGACGCCCAACAACATCGTGCGCGCGTTCGACTTGCGGACGCAGAAAATGTTGTGGGAGTACACGCATAAGAACGATCCGGTTGCGACGGCCTGCTGCGGCCCCAACAATCGCGGCGTCGCCGTCTCGGGCGGCTCGGTATTCCTCGGCACGCTCGACGACAACCTCGTGGCCCTCGATGCGACCACCGGCAAGGTGAAGTGGGAGGTGAAGGTGGGGGATGGTCCCGCCGCCGGATATACCGAAACAATGGCGCCGCTGGTGATCGGCGACAACGTGATCATCGGCACGTCGGGCGCCGAGTACGGCATCCGTGGCTACGTGAAGGCGTTCAATGCGGCGAACGGGGCCCCCGTTTGGACCTGGTACTCGCTCCCCGATCCGCAGCACGGCGGCTGGTGGGGCAAGTGGTCGAAGACCACGTGGGAGGGCGACGACCTGAAGCGCGACATCGCCAAGGAGAAAACCGACTCCGCCAAGTACGCCGATGCCTGGAAGACCGGTGGCGGCTCGATGTGGATGACGCCGGCGTACGACGCCGACACGAAGACCCTGTTCGTCGCGATCGGCAACCCGTCGCCCGACCTCGACGGCTCGATCCGCCCAGGCGACAATTTGTGGACCGAAAGCATCGTGGCGATCAATGCGACGAACGGCGAATTCAAGTGGGGCTACCAGGAAGTGCCGCACGACGTGTGGGACCTCGACGCGGTGAGTCCCCCGGTCATCGCCATGGTCGGCGGCAAGAAGGCCGTCGTGGAAGCGGGCAAGACCGGCTTCGTGTACGTGCTCGACGCCGCGACCGGCAAGCTGATCCGCCGTTCCCAAGCGTTCGTGCCGCAGCAGAACATGTACACGCAGCCGACCGCCGACGGCGTGTTCATGCTCCCGGGCGCCAACGGCGGCGAGGAGTGGTCCCCGATCGCAGTGCACCCGGACCTGGCCTACGCCTACACGGTGGGCCTGCACCAGCCGATGCATTATAAGGTTCACTATGCGCCATGGGAGAACGGCCGGCTGTGGCTGGGCAGCGCGTTCATCCGGGTTCCGGACGACAAGGGCGGCTATTCCGGTGAGTACGGCAACGTCAACGCGATCGACCTGAACACCGGCAAGATCGCGTGGACGGTGAAGACCGAGCTGCCGATGATGGGCGGCGCGACGGCCACGGCGGGCGGCCTGGTGTTCACCGGCGAGGGCAACGGCTGGTTCAAGGCCTACGACGCCAGGACCGGCGCCGTCCTGTGGAAGTTCTACTGCGGCGCCGGTGTGAACGCGGCGCCCTCGGTGTTCGAGCTCGACGGCGAGCAGTTCATCGCCGTCGCGGCGGGTGGTAACTTCCAGATCAGCTATCCGTTGGGTAACTCGGTCTTCGTCTTCGGGCTTCCCAAGGCGGGGATGTAAAGACCTGAGCCGGGCGCCGGCGCACGGTGTTATTTCATCGTGCGCCGGCTCTTACCTTCAAGGGTTCTGTACGGAAGGCTGCCCGAGATTGCGGAGCAGCTCGCTGACCTCTTGCCACGTGGCGGCCGGCAGCACGTCATCGTCGGACTCGACCACGTAGGCGACGTCGTAGCTGCAGTAAGCCGACGTCAGACTGCGCCGCTGCGCGCACTCCAGGAGGTGGAACACGGCCCCCTGGCGGAGGAGCCAGACCGCCGAGTCCCCCACGGCGGGGTGCGGCAGGTCGCCGAGCTTGAAGTAGAAGACCGGCCAGGTCTCCGCGCCCCGGCGCAACGTCGCCTGGTACGCCTTTGGGATGTCGGCACAGCCGTACATGAGGCTGCGCAGGACGCCGCAGGGCTCTTCATAGCGCCAATCGCGCTCGGTCTTGGCAAGCGTGGCAGTCACTACGAGATCTGCGCCGGCGAGTCGCTGGGCGAGCGGACGCTCCCCGGCCGGAACAAGCGGGACGCGCGCGAGCGCCGCCCTGTGGGAGTGGAGACACCCTGCGCCGGCCAGGAGCAGCACGAACATCGCGCCGCGCGCCGACCGGCGCAGCCCCAGAGCCAGCGACCACTCAACGACGTGGCCGAAACGCGTGGTGCTGGGCTTGGGGTACATGCAAGGCCATCCTCGTACGCTGCGCCTACCCTCTCGGACCGGAGCGCCGTCTCGCAGCTTGGCTCTCGCCCGGCCGCCCAACTGGGCTGCAGCTTCTGTGTCTCGCAAGGAGGATGCCAAGCACATCAGGAGCCGTCCGAGAATGGCACGGCAAATCTGAGGCGCCTTCGTGCCATCCCTGTCGCTTGCGTGCCACAGTGCAGGGGGCGTCGTCGCGTTCGCGCCCTTCCGCCTCGCCGGAGGGCGTGGTAGCTTCGCCACGGTGAAGTCGCTGTCGGTCGCATGTATGGTGTCCGTGGCGGTGGGCGCGGCGTCGCCGGTCGTGGTTCGCGCCCAGGGCGACGCGGCCGCGCCCGCTCCGGCGGTCGATCCGTCGTGGTTGCAGGTCGATACCGTAACCAAGACGGTCACCTTCCAGCTGGTGGCGGGTCTCACGGGTCTCAACGGCGCCCTCAACTTCAACGGGTTCCGGGACGGTGGGCTGACGCTGACGGTGCCACTGGGGTGGACGGTCGTGATGCACTTCCGGAATCACGACGGGATGCTCCCCCATTCTGCCGAGATCATCGCGGACACCCATCCCCTTCCCACAGGGCCAGTTGCGCCCGCTTTCCCCCGCGCGTTCACGCTCCGGCTGGACCAAGGGCTCATCTCGGAACAGACCGATGACATGCGCTTTATTGCGGATAGGGGGGGGTCCTATCTAATATTTTGCGGGGTTCCGGGCCATGGGGCGGCCGGCATGTGGATTCGCCTGGACGTTTCGGGCTCGCTCCGGACGCCGTCCCTGGTGGTCACTCCTGCGGGGAAACCCTAGCCTCGCGGGAGCGGGCGCAGCAGCATCGACTCGCTCTCAAGGAGGTGGACGCCGGTTTGTCCTTTCAGTCACAATTGCAGGTGAGAAGCCAGACGAGTATAACTGGTGGGAGAACCTTCCCACTCGGCTGTAGCGGGCGCCGTGCGGGTGCAGGGGCGCCTCGAGGGCACGAGCGGTAGGCTTTCGCAGGTAAACTCCCAAGGAGGGAATCTCGTATGAAGCGTCTCACGCTGTTGTTGTTGGGCTTGGCGCTGGGCGTCTCCGCGACGGCCAGCGCACAAGGCCTGACCATGCAGATGTCCAACGGATGGGCGTTCCAGTTTTCCGGGAACGTGAACGTCTTCTGGGCGTTCTCGAAGGTGAATAACAGCGGCCCGGCCAACAGCAGTGTCCGCACCGGACTGCTCCCCACCTTTGCGACGTTCGAAGCGCGCGGCAAGGAAGCCGGCATGAACCTGGCCGTCCACTTCGGGTTCGCGCCGCAGATCAACAACCCTGGTACTCACGATGAGTTCGGCGCGCAGATCGACATGCGCCAGGTGTACCTGACGATCGGTCTCAAGAACGGGTCGCAAATCCTGGCCGGCCGCGAGCTGTCGCTGTTCGGCCGCCAGAACATCCTCAACGACATGACGCTGTTTGGCGTCGGCGCCCTCGGACTACCCAATATCACTCTCGGTGCGCCCAGCAATCCGCCCCAGGGCGGCGGGACCACGCTTGGCAGGATCGGGTACGGCTACATCTATCCCAACTTCAATGCTCAAGTGACCTACAGTACCAAGCCGGGGGAGGCGCAGCTCTCAATCGGCCTGTTCCAACCGAGCGTGAACGGCGCTTATGACGTCACCAAGATCCCGCGCCTCGAGGCGGAATTCACCTACAATCAGAAGTCCGGCAAGAACAACTACATGGTTTGGGTGGGCGGCCTGTGGCAGAGCGCGTCGAACGCGCCCACGGCCGGCAACACCATCAGTTCGTTCGGCGGCACCGCCGGCGTCAAGGCGAGCATGTCCGACCTTTCTCTCGTGGTGAACGGATACATCGGCAAGGGGCTGGGCACGACGCTGATGTT
>Ga0209161_10001595_pt1 | contig 18797 bp, 20 predicted proteins | sample GraSoiAngelo_155_FD_186169 | JGI IMG/M metagenome (GOLD analysis project Ga0209161, IMG submission 186169) | Grasslands soil microbial communities from the Angelo Coastal Reserve, California, USA - 14_1009_13_30cm (SPAdes) (version 2) | ecosystem: Environmental > Terrestrial > Soil > Grasslands... | reverse complement strand
GAATTGCCGCGAAGGGAAACAAAATCATCCGCTCGCCCGGCTTGGCCCATCGCAAGCAATGGCGACAGGGATATCCTCGCGGCGAATCGACCGCGACTACCCGATGATCGGACGCGCCGCTTTTGGCAGTGCGCCGCGCCGCCTCCGCGACCTCACTTTTCAGCGGAATCACTCTAAAATTGGAATTTTTCATAGATCAACGTATGTCCCGCCATCGAGTCGCGCATCGACGAAATTCGGGCAGCGAATTCTCAGTGAGCCTGAACTTTCGGCGGCGAACTGGGAAGGATCGGCAGTCGGCGCAACTCGATGTGCTCCGAAAGCCAATCATAACGATCTTCCAACGCCTGGGGATCGTTCAGGTCGTGTCCCGTGTCGTAATACAGCACCTTCTTAGGGCCACTTGCGGCCGCAGCGTAGTGCTCCATGGAAACCTTATCGAAATATTGTTCGAAGTTGGCGAATTGAAGCAGGAGAGGAATCGGCGCGGAGTGACCGACGAAATGAATAGCATCGATGTCGCCGATGACCTGTACGTATCGCTCCAACTGACCAGGAGGCCGGCTGTTTCTAAAGTCAACTATGCCGGGATCATTACCTCGTAGAAAGATATCCGCACTTTCTGCTACCCCCGCCATTAGCACTGATGTTTTCATCCGCTTGTCGACGGCGGATAGAATTGAACCCCATTGTGCACCGTAACTGTGCCCAATGTATGCCAGTCGCTTCGCGTCGACGTCAGGCCGGGCAAGGAGCAAATCGATTCCGCGGCGGAGATCTAGAACTGCCTGAATTTCGATCTCACGATCCAACTCCGGTTTGTCGGTATGGTCCGCAGTTTTATGCCACGGTTGCGGGCGATCCCAAGGATAATCGGGCATGAGCGATACGGCACCCGCTCGCGCGTAGAGCTTGGCTTCAGGAATGAATTCCGCGCGTGTGCCGTTCCCCCAATGACCGAAAAGAATCGCCGCGAACGGCCCTTTGCCATTAGGTACAACCAAATACGCCGCGACCGGGCCGCCCTTTGGACTCGTGTAGGTTATATCGTGAAGAGTTCCTCCGTCGAACTCCTCGATTATCTTGTCATGGATATCCAGCGGCGCCTTCGCGTCATAATCGAAAAGGTGCGATGCGGTTTGGTAGTCCGGTGCGGCCCCGGCAGGGTTCTGGGCAGCACCTACAAACGATTCGACGACGATCTTTGCCGCCTCAGCGATGGCCGCCTCTCGGTCGTTTACAAGCGCTCTTGATCCCACAGAATAAATGGCCAATAGAATCGGCGCGCGATCAGGCGGACGAATGATGGCGATATTATTCGTCGCCCCGTTTGCGCACCGCCCGGTCTTTTCGCCCACCATCCATGTTTTTGGAACTCCTGCGCGAATCATCAGTCCCCCGGTCTCGTTATGCAGCAACCAATCTTCGAGCCGACGGCGCGATGCTTCTGATAAAGCGTCGCCGAGCAATAGCCTCTGCAGGTCCAAACACATTGCGGCAGGCGTGGTTGTATCGCGCTCGTCGCCTGGAATGGCGCTGTTCAGGTCTGGTTCTTTGCGATCGAGTCTCGTTATCTGATCGCCAAGGTTTCGCGCAAAATGCGTAAGGCCGGCTGGTCCGCCAATTGCATCCAGCAAAAGGTTGGCAGCTGTATTGTCGCTCTGTTCGATCGCGGCTTCGCACAACGCGCCCAAGGTCATCCCGGCGTCTTTGAGCCGTTCTTTTGTCAACGGCGCATGTTCCAAGATGTCTTTTGCGCCATAAGACACGAACCGATCCAATTTCTCCTGTTTCTCATCGACGCGCTTCAACACCGCGGCTGCGGCGAGAAATTTGAACGTACTGCACATCGGAAACCGTTCTTCCGCCCGATGATCGAAACGCTTACCGTTACTGGTGTCGAGCGCGGTCACACCGATTCGGCCGCCGATTCGTGCCTCTATCGCTGCAACCCGGGCTGCCGCATCATTTTCTGCAGCCGCTGCATTTGCCGCGAGGAAGGCTAGCAACAGAAAATGTTTTACCATCGATGATACGCGGGATGACCTTTCTTCACTGCCACAAAAATTCCGCGGCAAGCGGCACAAACTTTTCCACCGGCGCTCAGTGTGCCTTCAATGGTTGCGCGCTCATCTGTTAGATCGACAACCTTTGCGGAAAGAAACACCAATCCATCCGTTGGCGTTGGCCGCAGCAACTTGATCGCGTATTCCGCCGTAACAGTGCATGGCGGGTGATTCTCGTCCGCGCGCTTCATCAGATGATAAGCCGCGGTCCAATTGCAATGGCAATCGAGCAACGTGCCGATGACTCCACCATTCAAAACTCCGGGAAAAGCTTCGTACTTTTTCTCCGGTTTCCACTCTGCGAGCACCTCGTCATTTTTTGGAAAACTGCGAATGTGTAAACCGTCCGGGTTCGCTGGGCCGCATCCCCAGCAGGCGTTATTTGGCGCATAACGTTCCTGAAGTGAGAGCGAATCCTGCTCTGACATTCAAGATCGCGATCTTATCGCCGATCTTGCGTGCCATCCGAACCTGATCCCGGATACGGTCGCATCTTCGGCCCAACGTAACGAGAACGCGGCCGGATCAAACGATTGTTGTCGTGCTGTTCGGTTACATGCGCACACCAGCCGGCAACACGGGAAGCGGCGAAAATCGGCGTGTTTAGCTCAGGTGGAAAACCAAGCATCCAAAATACCGGCGCGGCATAAAGATCGACATTCGCGCACAGATGTTTTTCGCGTTCCATTGTCTCTTCGAGTTTCTCGCAAATCGGAATCCACTGCTCCTTGGCCGTCCGTTTGCCGAGGTCGCGGCCAATTTCACGCATCAGCGGGACACGCGAGTCCCCTTCCTTGTAAACACGATGCCCGAAACCCATTATCTTCTCTTTGGTGGCAAGCTTCTTTTTCAGCCAAGCTTCCGCCCGATCAGGCGTCCCAATCTCCTCGAGCATCTTCATCGATTCCTCATTCGCGCCTCCGTGCAACGGACCTTTCAATGTCGCGCACGCAGAAGTAACCGCAGCGTAAATTCCGGCCAGCGTCGAAGCCGTCACGCGTGCCGCGAAGGTTGAGGCGTTGAACTCATGATCTGCGTAGAGAACAAGAATCGTGTCGAGCATTCGGATTTGCCACGCTTGCGGCACTGCTCCGGTTAATTTGTAAAAAAAGTTTCCTGCGTGCGTGAGATCAGGCCTTTCCGGCAAAGGGTCGTCACCATGCGAGATTCGCCAGCCGTCCGTGATCAAGGTCGACACCCGCGCGATCAACCGAATCGATTTGCGAATATTCGCCGCGTGCGAGTTATCGCTCACTTCGCTGTCGAAGGCGCTTAACATCGATACGCCGGTGCGCAGCATATCCATCGGATGCGTCGTTCGCGGCATGAGCCGCAGCATTTCGATGACCGGCTCTGGCAACTCGCGCTCCGCCGCAATTTGTCCGGCAAACTGCGCAAGCTGTTTCACATCCGGCAGCTCGCCGTTGAGCAGAAGAAAGGCGACTTCCTCAAAGCTTGCCCGCTGCGCCATTTCATGAATGTCATAGCCGCGATACATCAGTCCGGCATTTGGATCGACCCAGCAGATCGCGGTTTCGCCGGCGATAACGCCCGCCAAACCCGGGCTGTACTCTGGTTTGTTTTCAGTGCTCATCTTGTTTCTCTCACCTTAGCAGCGATACGCGCGTGGACAAACTATCGGTCGCCGACGGGCGACCAATTTTCCGCATTCGGGTCGTAATCGAGCAGCTCGTACAGTTCCTTGCGCGTTTGCATTTTTTTGATCCAATCCGATTGCGTGCCGCGCTCTTTTAAATCGCGCAAGAACTCTTCGCTTGCTTTCATTGAAACGCGAAACGCGCTCATCGGGAAAATTACCATCCTGTATCCAAAATCAGAGAGCTCCTGAAATGAGAGCAGAGGGCTTTTACCAAACTCAGTCATATTGGCGAGGAGCGGCGCTTGGATTTCTTTGGCAAAATCGCGGAATTCGTCCGCGCTTTGTAACGCCTCCGGAAAAATGGCATCCGCCCCGGCTTCGATATAACTCCTCACCCGCTTGACTGTACTATCGAAGCCTTCCACGCTGCGCCCGTCTGCCCTGGCGACGATTAAGAAATCTGGATCGCTCCGCGCCCCCAGCGCGGCCCTGATTTTCCCAACCATTTCGTCCACGTCGACAAGATCTTTCCCAGCGAGATGCCCACAGCGTTTCGGAAATCCCTGATCTTCAATGTGACAACCCGCGAGACCAGCTCGCTCGAGTTCACGAACTGTCCGCGCCACATTCTCCGCTCCGCCAAATCCAGTATCCGCATCGACAATTGCCGGAATGTCAATGGCGGTTGCAACGTAACCAGCGAGTTGCACCACTTCGGTGAGCGTGAGCAACCCGATGTCTGGCACGCCCGCCGTCGCATTGGCCATCCCAGCGCCGCTGATATAAACGGCGTCGAACCCAGCATGTTCCACTTGCCGCGCGATGGCGCCGTTCGGGACACCCGGCATCGCAATACAACCTTTCGCGATCAGTTGCCGCAGCGATGCGCCTTTGCTTTTTCTTGTCATGTCAAAGGAGAGGGGTAGAGGCGATTGACCTCAATCGCCCGTCAGCGGTTCGGTGAATCGCCTCTACAATTGTTCTCATTTCTGTTTCATGTCGACCGCCTTTATCAACTCATCAACGTTCTTCGCTTCATCCAATTTCCATACAAGATCGACAATTCCGCGTGCTCGCTCTGCGCCGATCGTAGGCGAGACGAGCGCAAAGAATTTTTTCTCGACCTCGGAGTCCTTTAACCGGTTCTTCGCATGTCCCAATGGATAGTCGACCCGCCTCGTCAGTTGCCGGCCGTCATCAAGATCGACATGGACGATGTTCGCGACCGCGTCCGGATAAATTGCACTCAACTCTGCATTTCGTTTCACTTTTACAGTCTCCAAAAATCTCCAGACCTGCGGATCCGCGAAGCGCTCAGGCTCGAATTGTTTGTTTGTCACGTCGCCGTCAATGAGGGCGATTGCCGTGATGTAAGGCAAGCTATGATCCGCTGTCTCACGCGTATTCGGCTTCCATTTCTCCGGTTCGCTTCCGATAATTTCCACAGCCGCATCATGACTCTCAATCGTGACCGATTTTACCCGCGCAAGATCGGCGATTTCTTTGCGCAAAAACAATGCCGCTTCAATGGCGCTCTGGCTGTGATATTCCGCTGGCCAATATTTGATGCTCGTTTTTAAAATCATTGCCGCTGGACCATGCTCCGATTTCGGCAATGGAACGGCGAATTTTTCTCCGAGATTGCCTAACGACACGCCAAGTTGTTTCTCGAAACCCATTTGCCCTTCGAAAATCGGACCCGGGCCGGTCATGCCAGCACGTGCGAGCAGCGCGGAATAAACACCGTGCCGGGCGGCAGTAGCAAACGCGACACCCTTCCAGTGAGAAAGCTCCCCGACCCGCGCCTGACGCATCGCCGCCCCAGCCACGCCTGCAATGTTCACGGCGTGACGCGTTCTGTCAGGATCGAGATTCATTAAACGCGCACAGGCCAGCGCGGTTGAAAACGCACCGTAGGTCACATGATCCCATCCCCGGGCCCGAATGCTCGCCGCATCGCAGAAGCGGCATTGCACTTCGTAGGCGAGCGCGATCGCAGTGATCAATTCCGGCCCGGTCGCGCCGAAGCTTTCCGCGACCGCCAGCGCGGCGGAAATATTGTCGCTCGGATGCGCCGGTTCCTTCGACAAATAGGTATCGTTGTAATCGAAATAGCGAATGCAACACCCATTCGCGAACGCAGCCCAGTCCGGTGGCGCCTTATGACTGGTACCGATAATTGTCGAGCCTCGTTTCGCCGAAAACTCCGACGCAACCTCGCGCGCAATCCGGCAGGGCTCTTCCTTCCACGCCCCGAGTGCGCAGCCTAACGAGTCAATCACGCGTCGCTTCACTTCGTGTACCACTTCGGGGGAAAGCTCCGCAAACTCAAGCGCGCAAGCGTAATCAGCCAATCGATGAGCAAGCGTTGTCGTCATGAAAAATCGAAACTGCAATCTGCTGATGAATTGCGACCGAGCAAGCGAACGCGGAGTAGGTGCGTCACGGCCTTCAGCGAGCCCCTGCGGTTGCCCTGCAATTCAAAACCGGGCACACTTCCCACGTGAGGGAATTCCAATTCGGAGGAGAATTTGTCTGGCGCCCAACGCCAGAGCTGATTGCGCAATCCAATTTGCAGCGCTTCATCAACAAGCATGCGCTTGGCTCTTATGACGAGCTGATGCGAAGATCGACAACGGACATCGCCTGGTTCTGGGACACCGTCCTATGCGATCTCGAGATCGAGTTTCACAAACCGTATTCGCGCGTTGTCGATCTGAGCGAGGGGAAACCATGGGCGCGCTGGTGCATCGATGGCGAAATGAACATCGTTCACAACATGCTCGATAAGTATGCCGGAACCTCGACGGACGAACGAATTGCAATCAAGTCCGAAGTCGAAGACGAGACGACCCGGACACTCACTTACAAAGAGCTGCGCGAGGAGGTGAACAGGATGGCGACGGCGCTCCATAGTCTCGGCCTCGGCAGAGGCGATGCCATCGGCGTGTTCATGCCAATGGTACCCGAAATTGTCGTCGCCATGCTTGCCATCATAAAAATCGGCGGAATTTTCCTGCCGCTCTTCTCCGGCTTCGGCGCGGCCGCCATCGTTTCTCGATTAAAAGACGCCGACGCGAAAGCTCTTTTCACCGGGGCTGGAACTTATCGTCGTGGAAAATTTTGCGCGATGAAACCGGTCGCCGACGAAGCGGCGTCGCAGATTGCGACGCTGAAACATCTGATCGTTTTGGAAACTGCAGGAGATCGGCAAGCGGAGCGCTTGCCCTACAAAACCCATTTCTGGCGCGACCTGATAAGTCTCTCAACTCTCAACTCTCACCTCTCAACTGCGCACACGTCCGCGGAAGATCCGATGATGATCATCTACACATCTGGCACCACTGGTAAGCCAAAAGGAGCGGTGCATACGCATTGCGGCTTCCCGATTAAATCCGCACAAGACATGTGGCAGGGACTCGATCTGCACGCGGACGAAACACTTTTCTGGATGACGGATATGGGTTGGATGATGGGACCGTGGGAGGTCTTCGGAACTTTGTTGCTCGGCGCGACAATGATGCTTTACGACGGTGCCCCAGATTTCCCCGGACCCGACCGCGTCTGGTCGCTGGTAGATCGCCACAAAGTGACGGCGCTGGGCGTGTCCCCTACATTGATTCGAGCGCTCCGTCGTTATGGCGACGAAATCGTGCATCGACACGACCTTTCATCGCTGCGCAAATTCGCTTCCACTGGCGAACCGTGGAACCCCGATCCATGGATGTGGTTGTTCCAAAACGTCGGTCGCGGAAAACTCCCGATCATTAATTATTCCGGCGGCACGGAAATCTCCGGTGGCATCGTCATGGGCAACGTCCTGACGCCAATGAAACCGTGCGCTTTTTCCGGGCCATTACCTGGAATGGCAGCGGACGTGGTAGATGAAAACGGCAAATCCGTGCGCGGCAAAGTCGGCGAACTGGTGATTCATGAGCCCTGGATCGGAATGACGCGCGGCTTCTGGCGTGATCCGCATCGTTACGTCGACAGTTACTGGTCGCGGTGGCCGGACATTTGGGTCCACGGAGACTGGGCGGCAGTCGATGACGATGGACTTTGGTACATTCTCGGTCGCAGCGATGACACGATTAAAGTTGCAGGCAAACGTCTCGGCCCGGCCGAAGTGGAATCGATTCTGGTAGCACATCCACAGGTAAGTGAAGCCGCAGCGGTCGGCGTTCCCGATCCGATCAAAGGAGAAGCGCTCGTTTGTTTTTGCGTTTTAAAGAAAGACGCGAATGGAGATGTCGATCCTTCGGCTGCACTCAGGACAAGCCTTGCGGCTGAATTAAAAGGAAACGTCGCGCGCGATTTGGGGAAGGCACTCGCGCCGCGCGAGGTATTTTTCGTACCAGACATTCCGAAAACGCGAAACGCCAAAGTGATGCGACGCGTCGTTCGCGCCGCTTACATCGGCGAAAAACTTGGCGACACCTCCGCGCTCGAAAATCCCGCCGCGCTCGATGAGATCAGGCGCGTCGCCGGAATATAGCCGCTCTAGAAGATTCCGGCGCTTGCCAGTTGTATTCGCCAGATAGGGCCGCCCACATAGAGTGGGCCCTCTGCCTTCACGAAGGCCGGGGCCTCGCCGCCAAGGACCCAAACATGCGTGTCCGCTGGTTGCTTCCCCATCAGACGCGCTACGAAGCCAGTGAGGCCTCCGATTTCAACTTTCACAGCAAAGTGCATGGCTTTATGATGGAACCTTCCAATCGTGAACGGTTCCTCCCCTCGCGGAATGATCGCAAGCTTGACGACCCGCGGCTTTGGCGTGGTCGCTACCATTGATACGGTCGTCCGCGGCACACTCGGTTTTATGTCCTTCATCAGCGTTAAGAGCAAGCCGTTGGCGACATCTGGCGGCAGCTCCATCCGCTGGGCAATGACTTTCTCTTTGCCCTTAGCCTCGGTGTAACGGACCTTAACTTGGCCTGTAGAAGTGTTGATCGAGGTGTCCATCGGTTGCTTGAACGACGGACCTCTCAGAATTAGGCGGTCGCTCAAGAGGCGGAATGTACCGCGCTGAGAGAATATGGTCGTGTCCTCGTAGATCGAACCATCTTTGAAACGAAATATTAGATGGGTGGTTACGCGATCGCCCCGCGCGTCCTGCGTCATCTGACCATCGGCGATGGCCTTGCCTTCAAGGGTCCGCACGACAAGAAAGCCATGGATCAGGCCTTCCGTGTGGCGCACAGGGATCATATCTGCAAATAGCGCGTTTGGCTGGAGCATGGCGACACAGGCCAGCAGAATTGCGATCAGTCTGGATCGGGCACCTGAGCGTTGTAGTTCTAAGCGGAGACTATGGTGAGGGTAATCGGTGCCATGATCCATTAGCGCGGCGCAGCATGCTTGTCCCACGGCTTGCGTCCACCCATTAATGACCTCAATGAATTGATTCACAAATTTGCGGTACATACCTGCTAATCCTTGCCAGCTATGAACAGCGGGTCATGAATGAACCCAGCGTATCCAAGGTGGCTCACCCCCTTTACACCATTGGCCGGAACCTTCCGACCACTTCCTGCAAGCGGCCGGTAATTTGGCCTAACGAGGACACTTCCACCGCGTCGAGCAACGCCGGGAAACAATTTTCGCCGCGCTCCACAACATCGACAAGTTTGTCGAGGGCATGCTTGGCTTTCTCCACATTCTTTTTTTTGAACTTTTTAAGGCGATCAACTTGTAGTTGCTGTTTCGCGCGCGGTGTGCGCGCGAGTTTCACTTCCGGGATGTCATCCGTTCCGTTGCGGTATCGATTCAATCCAATAATCGGCCGAGTCCCGTCGTAAATTTGCTGTTCGTAACGATGCGCCGCATTCTGAATTTGGCTGCGCTGAAAACGATCTTCCACCGCGGCAAGCACGCCTCCAAGACGCTCGATCTCGCGGAACTCATCGAGAATCCCAGCCTCCACTGCGCGCTCCACTGCTTTCATGCCCGGCGAGCCGCTTAACATGTTCATGGTGTGCTTAAAAATTCCTGATTCCTCGAGCAGGATCGCTTGCCCGTGCGCCGCCAGCCGGATCCACTCTTCGCTTGGCGTTGTGAACGGTTCATCCGCGCTGTTTGAGTGGCACGAATTCGTCGCGTTCATGTAAGCGAGCATCAACTCCGCCGCCGTGCGGGTGAGATTATTTTTGAATTCCGCTGCGATCAACGACCGGCCGCTGGTCTGCGTGTGCAATTTGAAAAGCTGCCCGCGTGGTCCCGCGCCGTAGGCGTCGCGCATTCCGATCGCCCAAATCCTGCGCGAGACCCGCGCCAGGGCGATGTATTCGGCGTCGAGCCCACAATCGAGAAAGAACGAAAGGCGCGGTCCAAATTGATCGACCGGAATCCCGCGCCCGGCGAACATTTCCGCGTAAGCGAACCCATTCGAAAGTGTGTAAGCGGCCTGTTGAACAGGCGTGGAGCCGGCTTCGCCGATGTGATAACCGCTAATCGAGATCGGATACCAGCGCGGCAGTTTGCGCGTGGTGAATTCGACCATGTCGGTGAGAAAACGCAGCGACGCTTCGATTGGAAAAATCGTTTCGTTCTGGGCCTGGACTTCCTTGAAAATGTCGGCCTGAATCGTACCGCGTAGTTTCGGCACAACTTTTGACCCGAAACGACTTTTGGCTGCCGCGATGTACATCGCCATGATGATTGGCGCCGGTCCACTGATCGTCATCGACGCGGAGAAATTCGGCGAGCCAAGATCGAATCCATCATAAAGCCGCACCATGTCTTCGACTGTGTCGATTGCCACTCCCCCTTCGCCGATTTTGCCGAAGACGCCGTCCGCGTCGCTGTCGATCCCGTAAAGTGTCGGCCCGTCGAATGCGGTGCTGAGCCGATGCGTCCGCTGATGCTGGGTCAGATAATGGAAGCGCTCGTTCGTGTCTTCAGCCAGCATCAACCCAGAGAACAAACGTGTCGGTTCCTCCGGCGGTCGCGACTGTCGAGGCGGCCGTGTCGGCACCTTCGAGCGATTTGCAGGCGACATCTCCGCGGCTACCTCATTCTTGTCACCATTTCTTCCGTAACTGCCCAATTCGTTTTCACGCACCGGCTCCAAATACATCTCGCGATATGCGCCGTTCAGAAACGGAAACTCCCCGGGCAATCCTTCGCCAAAGAGATAACGCGCGATCTCGCCCGGCTCGTCGATTTCCGGCAGTGCAAGGCGTGGCAATGGCAACCCCGTCGGTGTGTGCGTCACCGGCGTTTTTGCCTTGGCTTCGCTCCAACGGGTAATCAGCTCGCGCCCGAATTTTTCGTCCGTCCGTGCGCGTTTCACCTGATCGAGAACAAACCGGTTGTACTTCTCAACTGCTTCAACGACTCGTCCAAGCTTGCTCATAATGATTTTGTGATGATCATCGCGTCCTGTCTGCTGAAATTAAGTCGAACAATCGATCCACGCCAGGGTCACGATGCCGTTTTGCGACTGTGTCGATGAGCCGTTGCCCGCGACGGTTCTGTTCCAGACGCTGTTCGATTTCGCTGTGGGCGGTGCGAGCGCGCTGAAGATCGCTCTTGTTCACCACCACGACATCGGCGAGATCGAGCATGACGATCTTTTGCAACTGCAACTGGCTCCCATAATCCGGGTTCATCACAAGCACGGTTAGATCGACAATTCCATTTTTCTGAAACGGCATCGCCTCCTGTCCGGTGCCAACCGTTTCGATGATGACGTAATCGAAGTTGGATTGCGCGAGCAGGGCGAGACAATCATGTGTCGCAGGCGAAAGCCCGCCCGCTTGTCCCCGCGTTGCCATGCTGCGCATGAACACGCGATCGTTCTGCGAATTAATCATCGTGGCGCGGTCGCCCAGTAACGCGCCCTCGCCGACAACACTCGGATCGTGCGACAAAATCGCGATTCGCGCTGTAGGCTGTCGCAAAAGAATTCGTAGCACTAACTCATCGATCAGTGTCGTTTTTCCCGCGCCGCCTGGTCCGGTGAAACCAATCACCTTTGAATTCCGGATTGGGGGCTGGGGATTGGCGATTTTTCTTTTCCGTGCTGGGCGCTTGCCCTTACCGTAGGTGCCTTCAATTTCCGTCAGCTCCCGTGCGAGCTCGATCTCGCGCGATTTTGAGAGAGATCGTTTTTTCCGGGCCTTACCGTAATTGTCGCGCACATAATCGGTCATTTCCGTGAGTGACGTGCCGGCAAAGAAAATCTGCTCCACGCCTTTGCGCCGCATCGCGATTGCATCCTCGTGTGTAATCGTCCCGCCCCCGCCGCCGAAGACTTTGATGTCACTCGCGCCGCGTTTGCGCAAAAGATCGACAACTTCCGCGAAGAACTCGATGTGACCGCCGTTGTAACTGGAAATGCCGATGGCACGCACGTCCTCCTGAATGGCGGCGCGCACAATGTCGCCAACCGAGCGATGATAGCCGAGATAAATGACCTCAATCCCGTGCCGGATAAACTCGAGATTGATCGTGTTGATCGCGCTGTCGTGCCCATCGCAAATCGGCACAGCCGTGAGGATACGGATCGGTGCAGCCATCAGGCGAAGAGTCTAACGGTAACCATTTGACGGGCAACGCCATTCTGGCCTAGTAGCGAGACTCGCATGAACAGATCTTCGATGGCTAACTCGACGGAAAAATTTCGTGCTTTTCGCGCGATCGCGTCCGCTGGTTTGATCGCAGGAATCCTCGATATCACATCCGCGTTTGTGCTCGCGGGACTAAAAGGCGTAGGACCAATCCGCGTCTTGCAGGGAGTGGCGATGGGTCTTCTCGGCCAACAAGCGCTTGAGGGAGGCCTGGCGACGGCCGGCCTGGGCCTCGCAATTCACTTCTCAATCGCTTTTGCAGCCGCTTCGGTGTTTTACACGGCCAGCCGCCGATTCACTTTCCTGACGCAGCATGCTGTCAGCTCAGGCTTGCTTTATGGGGTGGCCGTTTACGGTTTTATGTATTGGATCGTCGTGCCTCTCGCCTTCGTTAACGCTCGCCATTCCGTCTCGAGAGATGTTACGGCCGTAATCGTTCATATCCTTTTAATTGGACTGCCGATCTCGCTCATCGTACGTCGATGCACTCGTCCGCTCTTCGCTCAACATGAATGATCTTCTCGATTTTTCCGGGAAGGTCGTCCTTGTCACTGGAAGCTCGCGCGGGATCGGTGCGGAAATTATCAAAGCGTTTGGAAAACGCGGCGCGGGATGTGTAGTTAATTACGTTACTGATCTTGAGGGCCAAAATAAAGCCGACGCCGAAAGCGTGACCAAGGAATTGAAAGATCCGCTCGTAATCGAATGCGACGTGACCAAGCCGGAGCAGGTCGAATCAATGATGAAACAAGTACAGGATCGACATCGCGGGCTCGATATTCTCGTGAACAACTCCGGCGTCATTCGCGATCGCACAATCAAAAAAATGGCGATGGAAGAATTTGAAAGTGTCCTGCGGGTGAATCTCACCGGCACATTTACTGTTACACAAAAAGCGGCAGCCATTCTGCGCAACGGGGGCCGCATCGTGAACCTGTCATCGGTGAGTGGGCAGATGGGACTTTTCGGCCAGGCGAATTATTCCTCGAGCAAAGCGGCAATCATTGCGCTGACAAAAGTTTCCGCACGCGAGTTTGCGCGTCAGAACATCACGGTCAACGCGATTGCGCCCGGGTTCATTGATGTCGGCATGAGCAAAGCCTTGCCGGACGAAGTGACGCAGAACTTCATCAAACAAATCCCTCTCGGTCGGCTCGGGAACGTAAATGAGATCGTCGATGCGGCACTCTTCCTGGCCTCACCGATGGCTTCGTACATTACCGGACAGGTGCTCAACGTAAATGGTGGCTTCTATATGGGCTGAGTCGCTTGCGAGGGGCGATCAGGAAACTCAGACGGCTCTGATTTGTGACTTCTCATTCTAGCCCAACTTTTGCACGAGCAACCAGACCAGGGCCGAAAGCATCGCGGCGAACGTCGATAAAATGAGCGCCGCGCGCTTCGACTGCCGTATTTTGAACTCAGGCTTCGGAATGTCGTCGTGAATGTGACTGGCCTCGTACAGCTTCATAAGAGAAAACGCCACCACGAAGCCGACAATCGCCCACTTCAGACACCCGATGATCGTTTCAAACATCCAGTGATACTCTAGCGCGAGAACAACGGCGCTCAACAGCCGGGACTCTCGCTTCTTCCTTCCTTCTTTGTGAACGACCAGTGTTCAAGCGCCCTCAAAATCGTCATGTGCGTAAGCACAAGACGACTCCTTCAGCTGACCTGGGACGGTCAGTTGATCGCACAGTTTACCTGCCTTCCCCTTCTGCCCCTATCCTCTAACTTCTGCCTTCTCTTTTAGGGTGTAGGCGCAGGCGATTCGGTCGTGGATGGCGACGCCTCGGTCTTGGGCGCTTTCTTCTTCGCCGTGTGTTTCTTCGGCGAAGGCGACGGCGAGGCTTTCGTGGTCGCCGGTGCGGTCGAAGTTGCCGTCGTTCCCTGTTGTTGCGTGCAGGAAACGACAAACGCGATGCCGGTTAGGGCCGTGATTAAGGACAAAACAATTTTTTTCATAGTATGTGGTTAACGACTCCAGAATGTGCAGCGGCAGAGTAGATCGCAAGCAATAAATTGCCACTTCCCTCTCCCGTCCTCTGACTTCTGATCTCTTCCCCCCTTTTCATTGATCGTGAGTCGCCATTCCCTCGGATGTCCCTCCACTTTCTTTTACCAGGTTTTGCAGCGCATCAGCCAGCGTCTCGAAGGTGGTGATTTGAATTTCAGGACCGTAATGAAATTGCGAGAGAATATTAAGGCCGATATCCTTGTGCGAATCAGGCATCACTCTAATCACCGACGCCACTTGTTTTTCGGCCAAAGCGTCCATCATCTCGGCAACGTGGCGCGCCGCGGCGGTATCCATCGATTGCAACCATCGGAAATCCGCCAGGACGCGAAAGCCGGGCGCAAAATCTTTTAAGATGTCACGCACCCGTTGAGCGGCTTGTTTCGCTTCCTCTTTCGTCACCCGTCCGGCCGCGCTAATTACGACGAGGCGTTTGGATTTGTCGGCTTCAACTGAGTACATAATCCGAGCAGATTTCTACGTTCTAATTTCTACCGATGACTTTCCACAGCTTTTGCATTTCGCATTTTTCGTCCACATTGATCCTATCATGGCAACACGAACTGGTTCCGCTATTTGGGAAGGCACGTTGAAGGACGGCAAGGGAAAGATGAAACTGGGGAGCGGCGCATTTGAAGGGCCCTACTCCTTCGCGTCGCGATTCGAAAACGCGAGTGGCACAAACCCGGAGGAACTCATCGGCGCGGCCGAAGCAGGTTGTTTTTCCATGGCGCTGTCGCTCAACCTCGAAAAAGCCGGTCATCCGCCCAGGAAAATTAGCACAACCGCGGAAGTGAAGCTCGAGCCCTCCGGCGGCGGTTTCAAAATCACGTCGATTAACCTAACGACCGAAGCCGACGTGCCCGGAATCGATCAGGCAAAATTTAATGAACAAGCCGAACTAACGAAGAAAACTTGTCCGGTATCGGTCGCGTTGTCGGGAGCGCAGATTAATCTCAACGCGAAACTGGTCTCAAGCTGAATTGAGAGTTCCTGAACTCGCGCTCCTGATCTCTGCAGGTGCTTCGCTTTAGGCGGCTTTTTTAGCCTTTTTCTTGCTCGCGATAACCGTCGGAAACGGCACGACCTGCGCGACCTCAGCGCTGCCGTTTTGACCGAAGGTAGACTCATACGTCAGCTTCCCATTCGCGATCTCGGTTAACGCAATATCGGCCGCGCGAAGCCCCGGAGCACATTCCACGAGCGGACGATGCCCGAGGCAGAGCTGTCGAACGCGTCGTGAAACCATGTTCACCAGAATTTGCTGATTAAGAATTGCTTTGGAGGCGGCTTTAACGAGGTCGGATTTCATAATAATATGTAAGAGTGAGGCGTCGGCGGCTTACGACGGTTTAATTTCCGAAGGATTGGGAACCTGCTTGTTCTTACCCCTCTCCGAAATCCGAATTCCGAATTCCGAATTGCAGACGCTTGGGTGCACTATCGCCGAGAAAATCAGTTCGGCAAATCCGGATTCTGCAATTTCATTTGTCCGCGCTTCCTTTCCCTTGCCATAATCCTCGCCCGAACAGGAGACAGGTATGACAAAAGGCATCATTCTCGAAGGTGTTTTTGGGCGGAATCGCGATGTTTATTACCGGCGACGACCTCCTGTTCCATCCATTTGGGAGGAAAAGAACATGGTCTCAGTCATAGGTGATCGGCACTCGAACCTGCGACACCGTTCCGGGTTTGAAGCGCCACCTTTGAAAAGTATTGGTCGTGACTTTATCGAGAATCCCGTCGCCGGTGCTTTCCGCCATCATCGCACTGGTAACTTTGCCGCTTGCGGTATCAACGATCATTACGCAAATGCCATTGCCAGTGATATGGGCTCGCTTTGCTTGGTAGGGGTACTCGGGAAGAGGCGCCCTGACCGCTATAGCTTGGGCAGCTGAGATGGACATCAGATCCGGAACGGGAAACGTGGGAGCAGTGGGTTTTGCCCCGGAAGTTGCGTGCCTTTTCACACTGGTTTTCTTTTCTGCCTCCGCAGTAGGCGTTGCCAGCTCTTCTGGACTGGGTGTCTGCTCCGCTACCGGAGCGGGCTTTTGATTTGGCGTGCCGGTTGAAATTTCCACGCTCGGTTTTCGTGTTGACCTTTCCGGGCGCGGGGTTGGCGTTGCCTCGGGCTTCTTTGGAGATTCCTGAAGAGTTGCCGAGGTAGCATCTTGAGCTCGCACTAACGGGGACGCGGCGAGAGCAACGCTAGTGCACAGAGTAGTGAGGAAAATTCCTCTACAGAGACTCATCGAGAAAATCTCCCCCTCGTCCCAGTGACGTCAAATGATCGCTGACTCAACACGTCACCGGCGCCCGCCGCCGAAATTTTCGAACGGCGATGAAAGACCGATTTGATGAGACAAGCGCGATTTGGGCTGAAGAATATAGTAGCCGTTGCGCGGCCCCAGCGAAACATAAGCAGACCTTCACACCATATCATGATCGCATCTGCTCTATATGCGAGCTTCATCTGCAGACAGAGGCGAGCCTCCGCATTTCGAATTGGCAAAACGTCATCTCTTGCACCAACGTGCGCGCACCCGTCCATTCGGTCAGGGGTTCAACGACTTCCCAGTCCCGAGATGATGCGGGATGTTCAATCTGCGGGCCCAACTTCGATCTTCGACTTCCCTTTCTGACTTTGATATTGCATGTTCGGCGTTGAGCCTTGGATGTTTGCCTCTTTCACTCGGTGACCTCTCAGCGCAGCGCTCAACTCTCACCTCCATTAGAAGTTCGTCGTTCCGGCGTGCACGGTCGCGGCGTTTACGCCACGCAGTTCATCCCCGAAGGCACCCGCATCATCGAATACACCGGCCAACGCGTCTCCTGGGAGGACGCTCCCAACGACGAGAGCAATCCGCACACATTCAATTTCGGCCTCGAAAGCGGCGAAGTAATCAATCCTGAGATCGGCGGCAACGAGGCGCGCTGGATCAACCATTGCTGCGATCCAAACTGCGAGGCCATCGAGGAAGACGACCGCATCTTCATCTATGCGCTGCGCGATATCGAACCCGGCCAGGAGCTCTTTTACGATTACGCGATGGAAATCGACGAACCCATCACCAAGAAATTAGAAAATGAATTCAAATGTCATTGTGGTGCCGTACGCTGTCGTGGCACAATGCTCTCGCTGTAGCGTCCGCCGCCAGCTCGGGAAAGACGACATCCCGCGCACCCGGCGTCTCTCTCTATGTTAGCGTTATGAAACTTGCGCTCGTCATTATCTTCACAACCACCCTAGCCTACACCGGAGATGTACCGATCACCCAAGACGAACTCGTTCGTCGGACGCAAGAGCTGTACGACGCCATCGTGCCTGGTAATCAGGCTCCTTGGAAAAAATATTTTGCCGACGACTGCATCTTCTCCGACGAGAAAGGCCGCACGCTCGATAAAACCAAACTGGTTGCCGACATCACGCCGGTGCCGGCCGGATATTCCGGCTCCATCAAGGTCGACAAGGTCCAAAGCCGGATCGTCGGCGATACCGCTGTTTTGAGCTACGACGCCAACGAAACCGAAACCATCTTCGGCCAAAATCTGACGGCGCGTTATCACATCACCGACACCTGGCTGCAGCGCAACGGAGAATGGCAAATCATCGCCAGCCAGGCACACCGTTATTACGAAGACCCGGCGACAGGAAGAATCGATCCGAAAAAGTTCGGCGACTTCATCGGCACCTACGAGCTCGCGGCGGATCAAACAAGGTCGGTTACGGCCGAAGGTGAAAACTTATTCGTCGAACGCAAAGGCAAAAAGGAACAACTGTTCCCCGAAACTTCCGATCTCTTTTTCCGCAAGGGCGTTGAAGGCCGGATCCTTTTCCGTTACGACGCCCACGGCAAGATCGACGCTCTCATCGACCGCCGAAACAACGAAGACGTTGTCTGGCGCAAAACGAAATAAATTGTCTGCCCTTATTCCTCATGATCACCGAACGTGATGTTACCGTTTGGATAATCTCAGCGCTTCTCGCGATCGGCATCGGCTGGAGTCGTTACGCGAAATGGAGAACACGGGAGAAGCTCGTGCGCGAACTGGCGGCAATGGACGCGGATCGCCGGGAAAAAGTGCTGAGCCGCCTGGATCCGAAACTCGCCACCGAAATCCGACAGCAGTTAATGAAACGTTTTCGAATGTGAGCTGACTTCAGTCCCCTCGTTTCTTACCCTGTCTTCGATTTCCGTTTCCTACTTTCTGCTTTCCGTAAGCCCTAGATACAGCATTTGCTTCGTTCCCTGTGCGTTGCTGGCATCTGGTCGCTCCTCGATCAGTTCCTCAGCCGGAACAGTGTGAAAGGAAACCACCACCCAATCAGTTCCCTCAGGCACCACAACTTGATGCCAGACGTTTCGAGGAATTGAAATCCATCGCCGTTCAAGTGGCGCGCCCGGCTCACTCACCAAAAGATTGGACTGCCACTGCTCTTCGCTGCCGCCCGGCAGTCCGGCTCGGACTTGCAAATCTCCAGCCGCTTCGAACGACATCATCCGTTGATGACTGTTCGGATGGCGTTCTGCTCCTGTGGT
>Ga0209161_10001592_pt1 | contig 18806 bp, 19 predicted proteins | sample GraSoiAngelo_155_FD_186169 | JGI IMG/M metagenome (GOLD analysis project Ga0209161, IMG submission 186169) | Grasslands soil microbial communities from the Angelo Coastal Reserve, California, USA - 14_1009_13_30cm (SPAdes) (version 2) | ecosystem: Environmental > Terrestrial > Soil > Grasslands... | reverse complement strand
ACTGCCGTCGGCGATCGTCAGCGAGTGCCTCACTCGCGGCCTTGCCCAGGCCCCGCGTGGTGGCGATCGCCGCGTCGTGCGAGACGAGCCTCCGCGGCCGTGGCACATACGCAAGACGGCCCAGAGCACGTAGGCGGGCGCGCACTAACTGGCGCCCGTCGTGCCTATCCACCGCGCCGCGGAGCAGCTCGCTGACCATCGCATTGACGGACCGTCCCTCGGAAGCGGCGCGTCTCTTCAGCCGGCGGTGGAGGTCCTCGTCGATCCGTGTGATGAGTTGGCGCATGGCACACAAATGATAGCACTGACAACGCGGATGCTATCAACGGTCGTACGAGGGCGATGAGGGCATAGACGGCGGCAGGCCAGCCTAGACTTTCATTCATGGACCGCGTTTATCTGGACCATGCCGCGACGACGCCGGTGGACCCCGAGGTCGCCGAGGCGATGTCCCGCGTGCTGCACGACACACATGGCAATCCCTCGAGCATCTATGCGGAGGGCCGCGCCGCGCGTGCGGCCGTGGACCGCGCGCGCGACGAGGTCGCGGCGGCCATCGAGGCGGAGCCGAGCGAGATCGTCTTCACGAGCGGCGGCACCGAGGCCGACAACCTCGCGCTGCGCGGGGCGCTCAAGGCGCGGCGCGACGAGCGCGACGGGCTGGTCACCACCGCGATCGAGCATCACGCGGTCATCGACACGGCCCGTGACCTCGAGCGATACGCGCACGTCCGGCTCACGGTCGTGGGCGTCGACCGGCAGGGAGTCGTGGACCCCGCCGCGATGCGCGAGGCGATCGACGAGCGCACCTCGCTTGTCTCCGTGATGCACGCGAACAACGAGATTGGGACGATCGAGCCGATCGCCGAGATCGGCGGGATCTGCCGCGACCTGGGGGTGACCTTCCACAGCGACGCGGTCCAGACGGTCGGCGCGCTCGAGGTCGACGTACGAAAGATCCCGATCGACCTGCTGTCGATCAACGCGCACAAGTTCTACGGTCCGAAGGGCGTCGGCGCGCTGTACGTTCGTCGCGGGACGCGGCTCGCGACGATGCAGACCGGCGGCGGTCAGGAGAAGGGCCGACGCACCGGAACCGAAAACGTCGCGGGGATCGTGGGCCTGGGTGTGGCGATGCGCATCGCGCGTGAGCGCCGGGCGACCGAGTCGCCGCGCCAGGCGCGCCTGCGCGACCGGCTCATCTCCCGCGTGCGGACACGGGTTCCCGATGTTGTCTTGAACGGCCATCCGACGGACCGCCTGCCCAACAACGCCTCGTTCTGCGTTCCCGGCACCGATGGCGAGTCGCTCATCGTCGCGCTCGATCTCGAAGGCTTCGCGGTGTCCAGCGGGTCAGCCTGCACATCCGGTGAGACCGAGCCCTCGCACGTTCTCCTCGCGCTCGGACTCGACCGTGAGGTGGCCAAAGGCTCGCTCCGAGTGACGGTCGGACGGTCGACGACCGAAGCGGATGTCGATGCGTTCGTGCGCGCCCTCGAACACATCGTCGCTCGCCTGCGCAATGCCGCCGCGGTCGCGGTGTGATCAAGGGGATCGGGCGGGACGCGAATCCCATCGACGGCGACCTGATCGTCATTGAGGTCGAGATTCGTGATGAGAAGGTCATCACCATCGCCCCTCAAGGTCTCCTCATCGAACGGATGGAATGGGTCGGCGGCAGCGGGCGGCTGGTCCAGTTCGCAACGGGCATCGAGGCCAGAGAGCTCGCTGGCGACACCTTTGGCGGATGCGACACCGCGCGTCGGGCCGCTGGTGTGCTCTGGACCCTCGCGGGCAGACGCTCCATCGACGAGGCGCTTGCGATCAGCGTCCGCGAGGTGATCGCCGCGATGGGCGGGGCCCCCGCGGAAAACGAGCGCTGTGTGCTTACGGTCGTCGGCGCGTTACGGAGCGCGCTCATCGACGCGCACGTTGCCGAGCTTGCCGAGGCGAGCGTCGAGGCCAAGAGGCTGCGAGTCGAGTGAACGGCCGCATCTTCGTCGCGATGAGTGGCGGAGTGGACTCGTCCGTCGCTGCGGCGATCCTTGCCGAGCGGGGCGAGAGCGTCGTCGGTGTCTGGATGCGCCTCGTCCCTACGGGATCGAACGCCGATGCGCCTCGCTGCTGCGGGACAGACGAGGCGGGGGAGGACGCTCGCCGCGCGGCTGCCGCGCTAGGCATCCCGTTCTATGCCCTCGATTACGCGGAGGTGTTCGGGGAGCAGGTCGTGGATCGCTTCGTCAACGCGTATGCCGGCGGCGAGACACCGAATCCCTGCGTCTCGTGTAATCAGCACGTGAAGTTCGACGCGCTCCTGCATGACGTCGTGCGGAAGTTCGGTGGTGACCGCCTCGCGACGGGACACTACGCGCGGGCGACGACAGGCTCGGATGGGCGGCGGCACCTGCTCCGAGCCCGCGACGCGGCGAAGGATCAGTCGTACGCCCTTTACATGTTGGGCCAACGCGAGCTCGGTCGGATCGAATTCCCGATCGGCGAGCTTCGCGACAAGTCCGAGACGCGCGAGATCGCGTCGCGGTTCGGTCTCCCGACCGCCGCGAAAGCCGAGAGCATGGACATCTGCTTCGTGCCGAGCGATTACCGCGAGCTCGTCCGGGTGCGCGCGCCCGAGGCGTTCGTGTCCGGGCCGGTCGAGCGCACTGACGGCACCGTCGTCGGAGCACACGCCGGCATCGGCGGTCTCACGGTCGGACAGCGCTCGGGTGTGGGTGTGGCGACCGGCGAACGCCTCTACGTGCTCCGGCTCGAGCCGGACCGCGGCGCGGTGGTCGTGGGCACAAAAGACGAGATCGCGACGACGCACTACCGCCTGACGGATGTGCGTTTCGTCGCCGGCGAGGCGCCGTCAGCAGAGTTCGCGACGAACGTCGTCCTGCGCTACCGCGGCATCCCACTTGCCGCGACGGTGACCATGCGAGGCAACGAGGCAAGGCTCAACCTGGGTGCGCCGGCGCTTGTCGCGCCAGGTCAGGCCGCGGTGTTCTATGCCGGCGACGAGGTCGTCGGTGGCGGGGTCGTCGCTCGGCCGGCCGGCTAGCAGGTGCGCGCGCTCTGGCGCCTCGCCGCGATCGCGGTGGCCGGCGCAGCGCTCTATTTCGCCGGCATCGTCAACAGCATCATCCTCGAGCACACCGACCGGGGCGGAGTGGGTGTCGTAGTCATCGCGATCGGCGCCGCGATCGTACTCATCATCTTCGCCCTTACGGGGACTGGTCGCGGCGACGCCGCGACGGTGACCAGTCGCCCGTGGTTCGTTCGTGGAGCGTGGGCATTCGTGTGCCTGATGAGCCTCGTCGGCTTGAGCTGGCTCGCCGGCATGCCGCGTCAGCACTCCTTCGATTGGACGCCGTACCACAACGACGCCATCGCTCTGAATGAGTGCGCCGCGCGCCTCGTCCTCCAGGGACAAGACCCATACACCGATCTCGATCTTTTCGGTTGTTACGGTCGCTTAGCAATCGGCGCCGATCGCACGACGCCTCTGCGTCGCGGCCTCTTCGCGAACGACGTGATCTACCCGACCGATGAGGAGCTGGACACGGCGTGGGAGCTGCGCTCGCGCGGGATCGGCTCGAACGAGGAGTTCGTCTGGCGCCCCTCGTACCCGGCCGTCTCGTTCCTATTGCTGCTCCCGGTGATCGCGCTCGGGTGGGACCCTAACTATCTTTACGTCACGTGCCTTCTTGTCGCGATGGCGCTGGTGATCGCGCGGGCTCCGCGCAGCCTGCGACCGTTCTTCCTGACCGGACTGCTCGGCGCCGCGAGCCTCATCGCGTTCACCGTCGGCGGAAGCTCGGATCTCCTCTACGCGCTGCCACTCGCGATCGCGTGGCTGTATCGCGATCGGCGATGGGCCGCGGTCCCGCTCGGGCTCGCGATCGCGACGAAGCAGATCGCCTGGTTTTTTGTTCCGTTCTGGCTTATCGCGGTCGCTACCGAGCGCGGCTGGCGCGCCGCGGCCGGCGACCTCGGGATCGCGCTCGCCGTCTTCGCGATCACGAACCTGCCGTTCTTCGTGCACGACGCGCAGGCGTGGACCCTCGGGATCCTCACCCCGCTTGTGGAGCCGATGTTCCCGCGTGGTTCAGGTCTCATCTTCCTTTTCACCAACGGCGCGTTTCCGCTTCTTCCTTCGATCGTGTACGCGGTCGCCGAAGTGGCCGCCGGCATCGTCTGTCTCGTCGTCGCCTGGCGGTCACGGAGGACCAGCCCGGAGCTCGGGGCGGTGCTCGCCATCGTCCCGCTGTACTTCGCGTGGCGGAGCCTCTTCTCGTACTTCTTCTTGCTGCCGCTCTTCGCCTTCGCCGCGGTCGCGCGCATGCCCCTTGGCGAGCTCGCCGCCGACCGCGCGGAACGCCTCGGCGCGCTGACCATCTTCGCGGCCCCGTCGCGGTCGGCCTGACTTGCCGCCCGCCGTCGTGGTGCTCGGCCTCATCGCGGTGGCTGTCCCGGCCGGGGCGTACGCGGCCTTTGGGAAGCCTCGCTCGCTGGGCAGCGCCTGGCTGCTCGCGGCAGCCGCTGCGGCGTCCGCTCAGGCGCTCGGCGAGCTGGCCGGTGCGACCCTCGGCGTGCTGGGGGACGCCCAACTGCTACTCGCGATCGCCGGGGCCGGGCTCGCGGCAGCCATCGTGGCCATCGCGGAAGGCCCTCCGAAGCGCTAACGTCATACGTCGAAAGACGAGGGGAGATAGAGCATGGGCTTCATCCTCGGCCTGTTGACCGGCGCGGTCGCCGCGCTCCTCTACGCGCCGAAGACGGGCGACATCACGCGTGAGGAGCTGCGCGTCCGCACCGAAGAGCTGAAGCGGCGCGCCGACGACCTGCAGAAGATCGCGCAGAAGCTCGCGGACGACGCCTCGGTGAAGGGCAAGGAGCTCATCGACGAGGCCAAGCGTCAGTGGGATACGACCGCACGAGGAGCAGGACCTCGCGACTCTGGAGGAGGCTCCACCACGAAGTCCTGACACGGTCCGGGGGGCTTCGCCCCCCGAGAACCCCCAGTAGACTTTGATGCAGGGGAACGCGGGGAGCCGGGGGCGGCGACCCGCGTTTTCGTTTAGCCGTCGGGGGGCTCTGCCCCCCGGCCCCGAGGAGGGCCGAGATAGACAGCGCGACCATACGGGAGCGATTCATCACCTTCTTCGAGGAGAAGGGCCATACCCGTATGCCCAGCTGGCCGCTCATCCTGAAGGACGATCCGAGCGTCCTCTTCACCAGCGCCGGCATGCAGCCCCTCGTCCCCTACTTCCTCGGGAAGAAGCAGCCGCCGGCCAAGCGGATCGTCGCGGTGCAGAAGGTCTTCCGCGCGACCGACATCGACGAGGTCGGAAGGGATGGCTACCACCAGACCTTCTTCGAGATGCTGGGCAACTTCAGCATCGGCGACTACGGGAAGAAGGAAGCGATCGAGTGGGGTTGGGAGCTTCTGACGAAGGTGTTCGGCTTCGACGGGTCCAAGCTCGTCGCCACCGTGCACACGAGCGACGACGAGGCCTACGAGATCTGGACCAAGACGCTCGCTCTCTTGCCGCCCGAGAAGATCTTCCGCCTGGGCGACGAGAGCAACTTCTGGGCTCCCGGGGCGACCGGACTGTGCGGACCGGACAGCGAGGTGTTCATCGACAACGGCCCGCAGCCGGATGTAGCGGAGCACGAATGCAATCCCGGCGAGAACTGCGGCCGGTACCTCGAGATCTGGAACTTCGTCTTTCAGCAGTACGACCGCAAGGCCGACGGCACGCTCGTGCCTCTGCCCAAGAAGAACATCGACACCGGCGCGGGCCTGGAGCGCATCGCGCAGGTGCTGCAGGGCGTTTCCGGCGACACCTATCGGACCGATCTTTTTCAGCCCCTCGTCAAGAAGATCGAATCGCTCTCGGGGAACAAGAAGTACGGAGAGAACACCGCGATCGACTTCTCCATCCGCATCGTTGCCGAGCACTCGCGCGCCGCGGCGTTCCTCATCGCCGACGGGATCTCACCCTCGAACGAGTTCCGCGGCTACGTCCTTCGCCGCCTCATCCGCCGCGCCGCGATGCACGGACGGAGGTTAGGGCTCAAGACCGGCTCGCTGTCGCAGCTGGGGGCCGAGGTCGTGAAGACGATGCAGCGCCACTACCACGAACTGACCTCGGCGCGCGACCGCATTACGCAGGTGATCCTCGAAGAAGAGGAGAAGTTCGAGCGCACGCTCGCGCAAGGACTCACGATGATCAACGAGGCCATCGCCCGAGCCACGGCGCAGGGCCAGCGGTGGATCGACGCGGATACAGCGTTCCGGCTCTCCGACACGTACGGGTTCCCGCTCGAAATGACCAAGGAGATCGCCGAAGGCGCCGGGCTCTCGGTGGACGAGCGCGGCTTCCGCGAGCTGCTCGAGGGGCAACGGAGCCGCAGTCGCGCGACCGCGAAGTTCACGCAAGACGCGATGCGGTTCGGTCAGTTCTACACCGGCCTTCGCGAGGCCGAGAAGCTGCGCAGCGAGTTCACCGGTTACGACGAGCTCGAGACCGACGGGACGATCGTCTCGCTCGTCGTTGGGGGCTCGCGGGTCGACGCCGCCCACGAGGGGACCGACGTCGAGATCGTGCTCGACCGCACTCCTTTCTATCCCGAGGGAGGTGGTCAGGTCGGGGACCGCGGGACGATCACGACCGACGAAGGCCGGGCCCTGGTCGCCGACACGCAGACCGCGGCGCCCGGGGTGATCGTCATGAGCGCGAAGGTCGTAGACGGTGTCTTACGCCTGCGATCGGGCGCGCACGCAGCGGTCGACGAGGAGGCGCGCAGGGACACGATGCGCAACCACACGGCAACGCACCTGCTCCACGCGACGCTCCGCAACCTCTTCGGCGAGGACGTGCATCAGGCGGGATCGCTCGTGCACGCGCCGAATTTGAGATTCGACTTCACCTTCGGCCGCGCGCTGACCGCGGAGGAGCTGCGGCGCGTCGAGGATGAGGTCAACCGTGCGATTCTGACCAACGCCGACGTCCATGCGCGATCGATGCCGCTGCAGGAGGCGCTCGCGAGCGGCGCGATGGCGCTCTTCGGCGAAACCTACGGTGATGTGGTGCGCGTCGTCGAGGCGGGCCCCTCGCGGGAGCTTTGCGGGGGCACGCATTGCCACTGCACCGGTGACATCGGGCTGTTCCTGATCACGAAAGAGGAGTCCATAGGCGCCGGGGTCCGCCGCATCGAAGCGGTGACCGGGCTCGGCGCGCTCCGCGAGGTGCGCGAGATCCGCGACCGCGTCGGCCGTGCGGCGGCGGCCCTGCGCGTCGCCCCGGCGCGCTTGCCCGATGCGGTCGCGCAGCTTCAGGAGTCTCGCGAAAGGCTGGAGAAGGATCTGGCCGCGGTCCAGCGAAGCGGCGTCGACTCGGCCGCGTCGTCGCTTCTCGCGAAAGCCGAGACGCTTGGCGCGGCGAGGATCGTCGCCGCGAACGTCGGCGAGGCCGACATCGAGCAGCTCCGCAAGCTCTCCGACCGCGTCAAGGAAGGCATCGGCACCGGGGTCGTGATCCTCGGCGGAGCCCGCGACGGCAAGGCGACGCTCGTCGTGGCGGTGACGAAGGATCTGGCCGGTTCGGTCGACGCCAGTGTCGTCGTGAAGCGCGTCGAAGGGATCATCGACGGTCGCGGCGGTGGCCGTCCGGAGAGCGCCTCAGCGGGCGGGAAGGCGCCTGCGCGTCTAGGCGAGGCCGTAGAAGCGGCGCGTAGCGTGGTCAAAGAGCGTTTGAACGGTGGCCGTGGCTAGAGAGCGCGTTCGAGACACAGGCGGGCCCCGGGTCGCCGGGGTTGAGCTGGCAGCCGGGCTGGCTCGGGTCATCGTGGCCCGCGCCGAGAGCGGCCGGCTTCGCGTGCTCGGACGAGGTGAGTCCGCGCTCGGTCCCGATGCCATCACCGGGGGGCTGGTCGTGGATCGGCCCGCGGTCACCGCGGCGCTCGCCGCCGCCCTCGCGGCCGCGGAGCGCGGCACACCCACGGAGCGTGCCGTGGTCGCGATCGACGGCGACGACGTCCGCACCTTTCACGTGGCCACGCCTTTCGAGCGCGACGCGTCCGCCACGCCGATCGTGCGCGCTGAGATCGACCGCGCCCTCCGCGAAGCGCGCGACGACGCCGCGAGGACAGCCGAGACCGCGGTGGCCGACGACCCCGCCCTCCGCGGCGTCGCGACCGCGCGCCTCTCCGACGACGTCGCGGGCCTCCTCGTGGATGGGCGCGAGCTCGATTCGGTCGTCGGTTATCACGGCCGGTCGCTCGAGGTGCACACCGACGTGGCGGTCGCGCCGCTCGTGCTCTCCGGAGCTGCGCTCGCGACGATCGCGTCCTCGCGCCGGCGCGCGACCGCCGTGTCCGGGATCTATGCGCTCGCGCGCCTGGTCGCTGAGTCGGGCGTCGCCGATGCCGGGGTCGTGCGGATCGGCGCCGACACGACCGCGGTCGCACGCGTCCGCGAGCGGCGTGTTGTCGGCACGCGTGTCTTCGGTCTCGGTCGCGACGCGTTCGTTTCCCGTGAGGCGAGCCGCGAAGAGGATGCGCGCGTGTGGGCCGAGTGCGTGACGCTCCCCCTCGCGCAACAGGACACGCTCCCCCCCGAGCGATGGCTCTTCGTCGGCGTGCCCGAATCGCTTCTGGTGCTACCCAACGCGCTCTCCGGGATCGTTGGCGAGATCCGCGGCGCGCCGGCGCGCATCGCGCCACTTTCGTCCGGCGTGGTCGGAAGACTGTTCACCGATGTGCCGCTCCACGCAGACGATCTCGTCGCCGCTGGCGCGGCCGCCCTGGGCGCGCAGGTGTACTCATGACGGTGACCGCGGCACCGCCGCGCAGGCTCGTAGTGGACCTCGGTGCCGACGGGACCATCCTCGACGCAGCGTGGCGGCTCGCTGCGGCAGATCCCGGTCAGGACGTGGTGCTGGTCGTACCGGCCGGCGCGCCGCTCACGCGCAACGCCGCATTCCTCGACGTGTTGAACCGGCGCGCGGGTGCCCATCGTCTGGTCATGGTCTCGTCCGACGCACGCGCTCGATCCCTCGCCTCGTCGGTACACCTGCGCGCGTTCGCGAGCCTCGCCGCGTTGGAGCGTCACGAGCTCGATGCGACTGAGCACCTGAGCGATGCACGCCGCGTTGCGCTCGCCACCATAGCCGCCGTCGGCGCCCAGCGCCTCTCGCTTGGGCGAGCACTCGCCGTCTTCATGAGCCTGCTCATGGCCGCCGGGATACTGCTCGCGGTGATCGCGCCGTCGGCCACCGTCGTGCTCCTCGCTAACGCGTCGCCGCTCGGGCCGTCCGAGTACGACCTGCGCGCGGGTCCGAACGGGGACATCAAGGCGACGAGCCAGACCGTGCCGGTGACCGCGAAGACCTCCGTGAAGCCGACCGGCTCCCGCACCGACGACACGAAGGCGCAGGGCGTCGAGCGATTCAGCAACCTCACGACCAACGACATCCTGATCGGGAAAGGGACGGTCGTGCGGACAAATGACGGCATTCGGTTCCAGACGACCGAAGACAAGACGCTGCCTCGCAGCTTGCTTCAGCCGTTTTTCATCAGCACAGTCAACATCAGCATCCAGGCGGTCGACCCCGGACCGAGCGGAAACGTGCCGCCGCAGAAGGTCAATGTCAGCCCGAGCCCGAACTACACCGTCACTAACCCCGTCGAGACTCTCGGGGGCGACTCGAAGAAGATCCTGATCGTGCAGCAGGCGGACTACGACATCGCCGTCGCGCAGTCCGATCTCGACCTCAAGAAAGCTGGAGACGAGCAGACGAAGGTGTGGCAGAGCCAGGCGTCGAAGGGGTCAGCCGTCTACGGGGCGTTCGTCAAGCGGACCAGCGTCTCGCCGCCCGGCGACGTGGTCGGAAAGGAAGCCAAGGAAGGCACGACGACCTTCGAGATCACGGTGAACGGAACGGCGACCGGCTACACGGTGCTCGACACGGAACCGAAAGCGACCGCGGTGAGCAAGCTCGCGACCGAGATCCAGCCGGGGATGGACCTGGTCCGGGACAACGCGGTCGTGGACGTCGTGATCCCAGCCTCCGTCGCCGAGGACGGCGTGCACTGGAGGGTGCGCGCCCGAGCGCAGCAGTCCACACGCCCGCGGCCGCAGATGACGGCGGCGCTGGCCGGACGCGCGTTCGACGACGTTACGAATATCGCGCACGACTCGGGGTTCGAGCTCGTCCGCATCCAGGCCTGGCCGGCCTGGTGGCCGCGACTCCCGGTGCTCGACTCCCGCATCACGATCGAGGTGACGAGCCGGGTCTCGTCAGGATCCCCTTAGGCGTGCGGTATCTCGCGCTCGACGTTGGTGATCGCCGGATCGGGCTCGCCGTCGGCGACGACGCGCACGGCCTGGTCCGTCCCCTGAGAACGCTCGCGCGCCGAAGCAATGTCGTGGACGTTGCAGCGCTCCGGAAGATCGCGCGTGACGAGGAGGTCGGAGAGCTCGTCATCGGTCTGCCCCTGACGCTTCGCGGCGAGGATGGACACCAGGCCATGCGGGTCCGTAGCTTCGCCGCGGCGTGCGAAGCTCTCGGGCTGCCGGTGAAGCTCTACGACGAGCGGCACACGACGAGCGAGGCTGCCCTGCGTGGTGCGCGCGACCTCGACGCGGGCGCCGCCACGGTCCTGCTGGAAGACTTCCTGGCGCAGCGCGCGCGCTGATGCGCGGACGCGGCCCGAAGCGCGCGCCTCAGGCTCGCTCAGCGGGCGGACCGCTGGCGTTCATCCTCGTCATCATCCTCGCGCTCGTGGTGCTGGTCGTGGTCGGCCGGCCGATCGCGGAGGACACACTCGTTGCCCAGGTTGAGGACCACGACACGCTTCTCAAGCAGGACTTCATCCGCGGTCTGGTCGCGGATCGTGTCGGGCCGGAACCCGATCTCGCAAAGGACCCGCGCGCCGAATCGCGGAGCTTCATCATCTCCCGCGGCGAGACTGCCGGGGCGATCGCGCGTCGCCTCGAGAGCGAGGGCTTCATCCGTAACGCGCTCGCGTTCACATACGTCCTGTACGACACGGGCCGTGAGAACTCGCTGCAGTCGGGCACGTACACGATCTCGCCTGCGCTCACGCCCCGCGAGCTCGCGCGTGTCTTCGAGAAGGCTCCCGGTGAGCAGACCGTTCTTCGCATCATCGAGGGATGGCGCCTGAACGAGATCGCGGCCGCGGTGAGCAAGGCGTTCCCCACGATCCCGAAAGATGACTTCATGAAAGCCGCGGTCGTCGGTCAGCGGAAGAACACGGTTCTCGCCGGCCTCGCGCCGGAGACGTCGCTCGAGGGATTCCTCTTCCCGGATACCTATTTTTTCAAGCCCACGGCCACCCCATCCCAGGTTGTGGATACCCTGCTCGATCAGTTCGAGAACCGGGCCGGCCAGGTCCTCCGGCAGGCTGCGGTCAATCGACAAACGACGATCTACGACATCGTGAAGCTCGCCTCGGTCGTGGAGCGGGAGGCCCGCGATCGCGACGAGAGCGCGAAGATCGCAGGCGTCTACACCAATCGTCTGCGGATCGGCATGAAGCTCGACGCCGATCCGACGATCCAGTACGCGATCGGGCAGTGGCGCGAACTCACGCTGGATGATCTGAAGTTCGAGTCACCGTACAACACGTACCAGGTCGCGGGGCTCCCGCCGACGCCGATCTGCAGCCCCGGACAGGCAGCGCTCGAGGGAGCCGCGAAGCCAGCCGACGTGCCATACCTGTACTTCGTCGCGAAGAACGACGGCACCGGCGATCACGCCTTCGCGACGACCCTCGCCGAGCATGAGGCGAACAGGGTCAAATACGGCAATAAGTAATCCGAGATCGGGGGGACGGGGGCCACAGCCCCCCGACTGGTGAGTCAGGTCTGGCTCATCGGCCATCCGGTCGCGCATTCGCTGTCTCCGGCGATGCACAACGCCGCGTTCGCAAAGCTCGGGCTTCCGCACCGCTACAGCGTGCGCGACGTCACCGATGCGCAGCTCGGCGCGACGCTCGAACGTATGCGACGCGCCGATGTGCTGGGCGCGAACGTCACCATCCCGCACAAGGAGGCCGCGCTGCGGCTCGTGGATGAGGCGAGCGACGAAGCGCGCCGCGTCGGTGCGGTGAACACGATCGTCCGCCGCGGGGAGCGGCTGATCGGCGACAACACCGATCGCATCGGGTTCCACCGAGGTCTCGAGAGCGCGGGGATCCTCGAGATCAGCAACGTGGACGTGCTCGTTCTCGGAGCCGGTGGCGCGGCGCGTGCGTGCGTGCTCGATCTCTTGAGCGGCAACGACGTGCTCGTGGCCGGACGGACCATCGAACGCGCGGAACGGTTGGTGGCTTCGATGCCGTCCGAGAAGAGCGGTACGGCGCGTGCCGTGACCTGGGATCACGCTCGCCAGATGACCTGGGTCGACGCCCTGGTGAACGCGACGCCCCTCGGGATGCACGGCGAGGACGCGCTCGAAGGCTTCGCCTTCGACCCGCTGCCCGGGATGATCGCCGACCTCGTGCCGATCTCGGAGGAGACGCCCCTGGTCCGGCGCGCGCGCGAGGCTCAACATGTGCGCGTCATGGATGGCCTGTTGATGCTTCTCCATCAGGCGGCGCGCTCGTTCGAGCTCTGGACGGGCGTGCCCGCGCCGCTCGAAGTCATGCGCGCTGCCCTTCCTCGTCGCGTATGAGGCTCCTGACCGCCGGCGAGTCCCACGGGCCGATGGTCCTCGCCGTCCTGGACGGCGTCCCCGCCGGTCTCGCAGTGTCGCCTGCGGAGATCGATCTCGACCTGCGCCGCCGGCAGCTCGGATACGGCCGTGGCGCGCGGCAGCGCATCGAGCGCGATGCGGTGCGCATCACCGGCGGCGTGCGTCAGGGGCGGACCACTGGCGCGCCGCTCGCGCTCGAGATCGTGAACCGCGACGCGGTGAACTGGGAGCGAGTGATGAGCGTCGAGCCTGTCGCCGAACCACCCGACCCGGTCACGCGCCTCCGTCCGGGTCATGCCGATCTCGCGGGCGCGCTCAAGTTCGGCCACGCCGACGTGCGCGATGTGATCGAGCGGGCGAGCGCGCGCGAGACCGCGGCGCGAGTGGCCGCCGGCGCCATCGCGAAGGTCCTGCTCCGGGTGGTGGGGACGGACGTCGCGAGCGAGACGAAGTCGATCGGCGACGTCGTGAGTGAGCCGCGATTCGACCGCGACGCGGTCGAGGCGAGTGAGGTCCGGAGCGCAGATCCCGAACGGAGCAGTGCGATGATCGCGGCGATCGCGGCGGCGCGCGAGGCGGGAGACACGCTCGGCGGCGTGGTCGCGCTGCGCGCGACCGGCGTCGTTCCCGGCCTCGGGTCGTTCGCCGAGTGGGACCGCCGCCTCGACGGTCGCATCGCGCAGGCGCTCATGTCCATCCAGAGCGCGAAGGGCGTGCAGTTCGCGGACGCGTTCGCGGCCGCGCGCGAGCGTGGCAGCGCCGTGCACGATCCGATCGGGGTGCGCGATGGGGCGTTCGTCAGGGAGCGCAACCGAGCCGGCGGGCTGGAGGGCGGCGTCACGAACGGGCAGGACATCGTCCTCGAGGTCGCGTTCAAGCCCATCTCGACGCTGATGAAGCCACTGCCGTCGGCGGACCTGCGCACCGGAGAGCCCGCGCCGGCGCTCGTCGAGCGCAGCGACGTGTGTGTCGTCCCTGCGGCAGGCGTCGTGGCCGAGGCGATGCTGGCGCTCGTCCTCGCCGACGCGCTCTGCGAGAAGTTCGGGAACGACAACATCGACGATCTCTGCGCGGCGGTCGAGCGTTACCGCCGCCGGCTTGCGCCCATCGACATGCGGGGGCCGGGGGGCAGAGCGCCCCGATAGTGCACCTCTTCCTCGCCGGCCCACCCGGCATCGGCAAGTCGACGCTCGCGCCGGTCCTGGCGCGGCACTTCGGCGCGGCGGTCGTCGAGCTCGATCGCGAGATCGAGCGGCGCGCGCGCAAGACCTGCAAAGCGGTGATCGAAGACGACGGGATGGAGCGGTTTCGGGATCTCGAGTCGAGCGTTCTCACGCGCCTCCAGCCGACGCCGGCATGGGTCGTCGTTGACACGGGCGGCGGAGCGCCGATCCGCGAAGCCAACCGCGCGCGGATGCGCCAGCTCGGGCTCATCGTCGGGCTTCGGGGCTCGCTTGACCGCGTGACCAGTGGCATTGCCGCGACGATGGCGAAGCGGCCGGATCAGCACGTCGCTCCGCGCGACCGCGCACGCTCGGCGCTGAGGGAGCGCGGCGAGGCCTACAACGACGCGGACGTCACGTTCGACGTCGACGGCGCCACGGTGCCGGAGGTGGCTCGCGCGATCGCGGCCTGGCTCGTCTCAGCGCGCGGCGTTCGGATCGATGTCGCGGGGCCGGAGCGACCTTCGCGAGTGCTGATCCGCGCGGGGATCCTCGAACACGTCGGTCCGCATCTGGCGGACCTGGGCTGGCGCGGACGTGTCGCGCTCGTCGACGACGCGCGCACCGCATCCCGCTACGAGACCGCTGTCGTGAGATCGCTCGCGGCGGTCGGCCTCGAGCCGGTGACGCTCCGCGTGCCCGCCGGCGAAGGCGCCAAACGCCTTTCGGTCGCCGCTCGGCTCTGGGACTCCCTCGCGCGCGAGGGCATCGGCCGCGACGGCGGCATCGTCGCGCTCGGTGGCGGAAGCGTCGGCGACGTGGCCGGGTTCGTCGCGGCGTCATACCTGCGCGGGATTCGCGTGGCCCAGATCCCGACGACGCTCCTCGGCATGGCGGACGCGTCCATCGGTGGCAAGACCGCGATCGATATCGCCGCCGGGAAGAATCTGGTGGGTGCTTTCCACTCACCTGACGCGGTATTCGCCGACCTCACTGTGCTCGCAACGTTACCGGCGCGGCAGCTTTCGTCGGGCCTCGCCGAGGTGGTGAAAAGCGCCTTCCTCGCGGACCGCGACTCGGTCGCGCAGCTCGCGCGCGGTCTCGAGAGCGTGCGCGCGGGCGATCTCGGCGCCCTCCTCGCCGCAGTCACGATCGCCGCTGAGGTCAAGGCTGGGATCGTGAGCCGGGACCCGCGCGAGGCCGGGCTTCGCGAGCTCTTGAACTTCGGTCACACCATGGGGCACGCGTACGAGTCCGCGTCGGGGTACCGCGTGACGCATGGCGAGGCCGTCGCCGTGGGTATGGTCTACGCCACAACCCTGGCCGAGCTCATGGGCCTCACGTCGCCCGCGCTTCGGCCGCAGCTCGAGCAGCTGCTCGAGCGCGCCAACCTTCCAACGCGAGCGCGGCTGCCGAGCGCGGTGTGGGGCTTCGTCCTCCGCGACAAGAAAGCGCGCGCTGGGAAGCTGCGCTGGATCCTCCCCCGGCGTATCGGGCGCTTCAGTGAAGTGATTGACATCGACGAGCGGGCCCTGCGCGCGGCCGCGCGCATTGTCGGCGGTCGCGCCGCGTGAAGGTCCTTTTCATCAACGGCCCGAATCTGAACCTGCTCGGCGTACGCCAGCCCGAGGTCTACGGACGGACCACGCTGAAGGAGGTCGAGGCCCGCTGCCGCGAGATCGCCCGCGAGGCCGGCGCCGACCTTGTGGCGTTCCAGTCCAACCACGAGGGCGCGCTCATCGACTTTCTGCAGCAGCATCGCGAGGCCGCAGGTGCCATCATCAACCCGGGCGGGCTCGCGCACACCTCGATCGTGCTGCGCGACGCAGTGGCGGACTGTCCGTTCTCGGTCGTGGAGGTGCACATCAGCGACATCGCCACGCGCGAGGAATTCCGCCGCAGGAGCTTCCTCACTGAGGTGACGGAGCACCAGGTCGTCGGGAAGGGCGTCGCGGGATACGAGGTAGCCCTACGCTGGCTCATCGAGGAGACGAAAAAAGCGTGATATCAACCGGCGAGATCAAGCGCGGGATGACGATCGAGCTCGACGGCAACCTCTATCAGATCGTCGAGTTCCAGCACATCAAGCTCGGCCGGGGCAGCGCGCAAATGCGCATGAAGCTGCGGAACGTGCGGAAGGGCGACCTCATCGAGAAGACCTTCCAGGCCGGCGACCGTTTCCAACGCGCGCGCCTGGATCACCGCAACGTCCAGTTCATGTATCGCGACGGCACGCATTACCACTTCATGGACACGACGACCTACGACCAGCTCGCACTCGACGAAGAGATGCTCGCTGACTCCGTCAACTACCTCACCGATGGGATGACCGTGCTGCTGTCGGAGTACGAGGGTTCGCCCATCGGCGTCGAGCTTCCGGCGTCGGTCGTCCTCAAAGTCACCGACACCGACCTCGGCCTCAAGGGCGACACCGCAACCGGCGCGACCAAGCCCGCGACGGTGGAGACCGGTCTTCGGGTGAACGTGCCGCTCTTCGTCGAGCGTGGCGACAAGATCAAGGTCGACACGCGGACCGGTGAGTATCTCGAGCGCGCCTGACAGCGGGGGGCTCCGCCCCCCGTCCCCCGGGCGGATGTTTCGTGTCGGGCAGGTGGTGACGCGGCTGGCCGCGCACATCCAGTCGGGCGACGAGTTCAAGGATCTCTGGATCGAAGGCGAAGTGGTGCAGGCGCGCGTCTCGCCCGCCGGTCATGTGTATTTCACGTTGCGCGACAACGTCGGGCAGCTCTCCTGTGCGCTGTTCGCGAGCAAGGCCGCCCAGGTTGCGCTCACGCCGCGCGACGGCACCAAGGTGATCGCGCACGGATACGTCGAGCTTTACCCGCGAGATGGCCGCTGCCAGCTGATGGTCGACGACCTTCGACCGGCCGGCGCTGGCGACGCCTACCTGCGCCTCGAGGCGCTCAAGCGGCGCCTCACCGCTGAAGGGCTGTTCGCCATGGAGCGCAAGCGCCGACTGCCGCCGGCCCCGCGCCGCGTCGGCGTGGTCACGAGCTCAGTCGGCGCGGTGTGGCACGACATCCAGACCGTGGTCGGGCGCCGCGATCCGCGGGTCGAGCTGATCCTCGCGGCGGCGCAGGTGCAAGGCATCGGCGCGGTCGAGTCGATGATCAACGCGCTCGACGGCCTCGCCCAGCTCCGTGACCTGGACGTCGTGATCCTCGCGCGTGGAGGCGGCGCCGCGGAAGAGCTGTGGCCGTTCAACGACGAGGCGCTCGTGCGCGCGCTCGCACGATTCCCGCGGCCGGTGTGCTCGGGCGTCGGTCATGAGACGGACATCACCCTCGCCGATCTGGTCGCCGACGTGCGCGCGCCAACCCCTTCGGCGGCCGCCGAGCTTGTGGTGCCGGATTCGGGTGCCACGCAGCAGCGCGCCGAGCGCGCGTGGCGCCGCGTCGCCGGGCGCGTGCGCGAGCGTGTCGAGGCCCGACGACGTCGACTGGAGACCGCCCGCCGGATGCTGGATCGGCGCGCGCCCGCGACACGTATCGCGGTACGCCGGCAACGGCTGGACGAGGCACGTCGCGCCCTCGATCGCGCGATCGCGCGTGCCGTGCCGGTGCGCCGCTCACGCGCCGTTTCGGCGCAGCGGCGGCTCGCCGCGCTCTCACCGCTCGCCGTCCTGGGCCGTGGATACGCGATCGTCGAAGGCGCGGACGGTCATGTGCGCGCCTCGGTCTTCGACCTAGCCGCAGGCGATCACGTCCGGCTGCGTATGCGCGATGGGCGGGCCGGCGCGCTCGTGGAGACTGTCGAGCGAAATGGCTGAGCCCGAAGTCACGCTCGACAAGGCCCTCGAGCGCCTCGAGGCGATCGCCGACAAGCTCGAGGATCCAGCTCTCGACCTCGATGAGGCGGTCCGCCTCTACGAGGAAGGCCTTCGCCTCTACGCTGAATGCGCGAAGCGTTTGGACACGGCGGACCTCCGGATCACGCAGCTCGCGGACGCCCTCGCCAAGCAGGCGCGGGAGCGCGGCGCGGGCTAGGTCTCGCGGAGCTTCCGCAGGAACGGCTCGATGTTCTCGAGGAACTGCTCGGGCCGGAAGCCGTGGACAAGATGTCCCGTCCCCGGGAAGCGTTTCACGGTGAGGTCACGGACGGCCTTCTTGAGCCGCCACTCCGAGGCGTCGTCGAGTGATGAGCCAAGGCGCGTTTCGCCCGCGATAGCCAGCACCGGGCAGCTGACGCGCGCGAGCCAGGACTCGATCAGGGACTTCGCGTCCTCGCCAGCCATGCGGCGATCGATGAACGCAGGGTCGACGTCACGGAAATAGGCGACGACGCGCTCCGCCGCATAGAACCCCCGCAGCTCTCCGTAGGTCCGCTCGCCACGCGGTCCGGGCGACGGAAGCGCCAGTCGCGAGACCGCCTTGGTGACCGTGCCAGCATCGCCAGACAAGAGCGCGTCCCGCAGTGGGGCGTATGTCTCCTGCGGCCACGGTGTTCCGTACGCGAGTGGAGGATCCTCGAGCACGAGCCCTGTGACGAGGTCTGAGGCTTCGGCGGCGCAGGCGAGCGCGCCGAGCGCCCCGAGCCAGTGCCCCACGATCACGCTCGGGATGCGAACGACTTCACGAAGGATGCGCTGGGTGTCGTCGGCGAGCGCGCGCAGCGAATAATCGCTCGCGCGACCGCTCTTCCCGTGTCCGCGCTGGTCGACCGCCACGACGCGGTAGCGAGTCGCGAGGCGGGGGAAGATGTTCTCCCAATCCTCGCTCCGGTAGAGAGCCGCGTGAGCGAGGACGATCGCGGGCTCGCCGCCGACCCCTCCCCCCGAGTCGTAGTACGCGAGCTTAGGATCGCCCTTCAGCGTCCGCGCGCGCGGAAGTCGCTTCGGCATCGCAGGGCAGTCTAGAAAGGACGATTAGGCTAGCGCGCGTTGACCGAGATTCTCGAGGGC
>Ga0209161_10001591_pt1 | contig 18811 bp, 17 predicted proteins | sample GraSoiAngelo_155_FD_186169 | JGI IMG/M metagenome (GOLD analysis project Ga0209161, IMG submission 186169) | Grasslands soil microbial communities from the Angelo Coastal Reserve, California, USA - 14_1009_13_30cm (SPAdes) (version 2) | ecosystem: Environmental > Terrestrial > Soil > Grasslands... | reverse complement strand
CTGCTCGCGCCGTTTTCGCCTGGCACCGTACGCCGCTCCAGCTTCGCCACGCAGCGAGCCGGATAGGTCGACATCTCCTGGCCCCCTTCGATCAGAGAAGCATGGATCGAGCCGGTGCCGAGCAGGCCGTGACGCGAGCCTGATCGCAACCGACGGTCGAGCTCGAGCACCCCGGTGAGAATCCGGCCCATGTGCGCGATCGCGTCCACTCCGAGGTCGGCACGCGAACCGTGCGCGGCAACGCCCTTGGTTTCAACCTCGAGCCAGACGAAGCCTTTGTGCGCGAGACAGAGCCGGAGCTCCGTGGGCTCGGTCACGATGCCGAAGTCGGCGCGAAACTTCCCGAGCACGGCTGACGTGCCGATGCTTGCGACCTCTTCATCCGCCACGGCCGTGATGATCAGGTCGCCCTTCAACCGCAGCTTGTTGGCCTCGCGGGCCGTGATCATGATCGCGGCCAGGCTCGCCTTCATGTCGTAAGCGCCCCGGCCGTACACCCGGCCGTCGCGCACCACCGGCGAGAACGCATCCGCCATGCCGCCCGCCCCGACTGTGTCCATGTGCGCGTTGAGCATCAGGCTGCGTCCACCGCCTGACCCGCGCAGCGTCCCGACCACGCTCGGCCGGCCGGCCACGGGCTCAACGACTTCCACCTCGAGACCGGCCGCAGCAAGCCACAACTCGACGAAGCGAGAGATTTTCGTCTCGCCGCTTCCCAAAGGAATCAAGTCAGGATTGACCGACTCGATCGCGACCAGCTCGAAGATGAGCTGTTCGAGATCATCGAGCGCGTGCAGGGCCGAGCTCACCGACGGATTCTATGCCGCACCCGGCGCTCGGAAAGACAGCGAATCCGCACCAGCCGATAACCAGGCCTTCGCTTGCCTTTTTCTCGTTCCGAACTACACTCGCGGGAGTCGCTTTCGGCACAGGGATACGGGGTTCAGGAGGGAACGCAGCTTATGTCTCGATCGTTTCGGCGCGTCCTGACATTCGCGATCGGCTTCGTGACCGTAGTCGCCGCGGGCCCCGCGCTCGCCTCGGTGCAGGCGAGCAACGAGCAGAAGGGCCTCAACGCCATCAACCACATCGTCGTCATCTACGAGGAGAACCACAGCTTCGACAATCTCTACGGCGGTTGGGAAGGCGTGAATGGCCTGGCGGCGGCGGACGCTGCGCACACGACCCAGGTGATTCAGAGCAATACGTCGCCCCCGCCCGCATACACCTGCTTGATGCAGAACGACGTGAACCTCGTGTCAGCGCCAGGTCCGCTTTGCACAGACTCGACGACAGGCACCACCTTCACGAGCCATTTCACCAACCAACCGTTCAACATCGAGGCGTACATCCCGGCGGGCGCGCGGACGTGTCCGCAGCCGGGTGTCTTTGCACCGAACGGACTTCCGCCGAGCGACGGCAACCTGCCCGGCGGCTGCACCCGCGACATAGTCCACCGCTTCTACCAGGAGCAGTACCAGCTGAACAATGGGAATCAGAACCGCTACGTGACCGGAAGCGACGCCGTCGGCCTCGCGATGGGTTACTACAACACGACCGCCCTGCCGATCTATGCATACCTGCACAGTGACGGCCACCCGCACTACGCGATCGCCGACGACTTCTTCCAGTCGGCGTTCGGCGGATCGTTCCTCAACCACCAATGGCTGATCGCCGCCGCAAGCCCAACGTGGGCCGATGCGCCGGACACCCAGCGCTCAATCCTCGACGGGAACGGCATGCCGACCAACTACCCGCTTTATCACACGGACGCCACAAAGCAAGACAAGGCGATCACACAGCGGTGCGCCGTCCCCGCGACCAATTCGCGTGCCTGCGGTGACTACGCGGTCAACACCATCCAGCCCTTCCAGCAGCCCTTCCGGGGTTCGCCTCAGCTTCCCGCCCAGACGGGGATCACGATCGGCGACAAGCTGACCAGGGCCGGCGTGAGCTGGGCCTGGTACTCAGGTGGATGGTCGAACGCCAATGGTGACGTCGGCGCGCCGGGCTGGACAAATGGATTGGCGCCCACGGCCGATGGCAAGTGCAGCGACCCTGATTCACAGCTAAACCTGGTGTGGCCTTACTGCCCGAACAAGGTCTTCCAGTACCACCACCAGCCGTTCAACTACTACGCCGCGTACGCAAAGGACACACCCGGCCGCACGCACCTTCGAGACGAGGCTGAGTTCATGAAGGTTGCGAACAACTCGAGCAAGACCTGCAACCTGAACTCGGTCAGCTTCGTGAAACCAATCGGTCTCGAGAACGAGCACCCCGGGTACACGAGCGAGGGCCGCGGCAGCGACCACCTGGTCCAGCTGCTATCGGCGATCGACAACAGCGCTTGCCGCAAGGACACCATGGTTGTCGTCACCTATGACGAGTTCGGCGGTCAGTGGGACCACGTCGCGCCTCCCGGAATGGGTGCGACTTCCGGACCGCACGATTGGTGGGGTCCGGGCACCCGGATCCCTGCGCTCGTGATCGCGCCGCGGCTGCGCGGCAACTTCGTGGTCGACCACACCCAGTACGACACGACCTCGATCCTCGCGACGATCGAGCACCGCTATGGGCTCACGCGGTTGCGGAGCGATTCGCGCGATGGAGCTGTCAACGACCTGTCGAGCGTCTTCAACGCACACTCGCCGTTCGAAACGTAACCGTCGAAAAAGGCGAGGGCCCGCGCTCGGGCCCTCGCCACGCCTATTTCAGTCGTCGTCCTCGGCGTTCGAGACCGCAAACCAGACGAAGGTGCCCCGCGGCGAGGCGCCGACGAACACCTCGGGACTCTTGCACGGGTGCGGAAGATCCACCGTGGCGTTGATGGTCGAGCTGCCACCAGGCACAGTCGCCGGGAACCCGGCGGTCATCTTGTTGACCACCCCACCTGGGGTGAGGCAACTTACAACCGCTTCGAAGGTGCCGATGGGGTTCAATCCGGTCGGCGCCAGCACCAGGCCGGTCACGGTCACCGAGACGTGCCCTTTGCGATCCACCTCACCACTTCCGGACGCGATAGCCCAGGCCACACCGCCGCCCAGGATGTTCCGATCGTTGAGCTTGCCGACCAACGCATCGCCGGTGATCCCCGTCATCGAGTCGAACTCGATCAGCGTGCCACCCTCGTGCGCGGCGGCGCTCACCGTGCCGGAGCCGACCAGGCTGAGGGCACCGATCGCGGCCACCAGAAATCTTCGCCAATAAGCCATGGCTCTTGACCTCCCAGAACCCGACAGCTGCTACTGGCGTGGATACCCGGTGGGGTTACCTGGGTCATCCACCGGACGGCGGCCGAAGAGCGAGCTTTCGAGCGTGTAGAAGAGGGCGAACGCCCCGTACAGGGCGGCGCTGGCCGTTGGACTGACCAGCGCGACCAGCGTCGCTCCGAGGTAGATCGGCGGGCCGAACGCGTAGCTGCGCGAGATGCCCTCGACGACCTTCTCCTCCGCGTCGGGGCGCAGCAGCCGCCGCCCCGATGCGGCGTAGCGCCAGATCACATTGAAGAAGACGGCGGTCAGCGTCAGGGTGATTCCGTAAGCGAACGCCGCCGCCCTCGCTCCGTCCGTCTGGATGTTCGCCGCGAGGAGCCGTGTCGGAAACGGGATGAACGCGATGACCGCGAGGAACAGCACGCTAAGCGTCAGAAACGTCCGGTCGACGCGGCCGATCTGGTGCATCACCGTGTGGTGGTTGATCCAGATGATCCCGATGGTGAGGAAGCTGATCGCGTAAGCGGCGTACTGCGGCCAGATCGTCAGGAGCTCCTGGCCTAGCGGGTGGCCCTCGGTCACGGTCAGGTTCAGCGTGAGCAGGGTCGCCGCGATGGCAAAGATGCCGTCCGCAAACGCCTCGAGCCGGTTCTTGGGCACGGCGTCAATTCAAACGCAAGTTCCCCCCACAGGATTCGTTAAGACACCCAACAAGGAGGGTTGACCCTGAGTGTTCACGCCCATCCTCACGTTCCTGAGCGCGATGACGACGTCAAGGCCGTCCGATATTTCGACACCAACGAGGAGTAAGGCCTCCTCCTCCAACCTCCCCATCCCCATCCATGAGGCCACAGCTCCAACCGTCCCGGCGGGCCCCCTCCCTGATTTGCTCGCCGGGCTCCGGTTGGATGCACGCGCACTGATCGCCCTCGGTCGACGTTGACGGTCCAAGCACGGGTTTGTTACGGTGTCTCGGGCGTTCGCGGCCGGAAGGCCAGTACCAAACCGGGGGGGTAGGCGTGCGCATCTATCGCTACGTGACCCATGCCGTGGTGCTCCTGACAGCCGTGGTGATGTCGGGCTACAGCGCCATCGACCACATTCCCTCTTTCTCTCTCGGCCCCCGAACCGCTGCCGTCAACGCGGAAGCGGCCTACAGCGGAGGGCCGGCCGGCGACGTTTCGCTGGGCCGCGACGGCACGATCATCAAGCCGGTATCCATACCAACGTCGGCACTTCCCAACCGCCAGCCGATCGTCTATACCCTCATGCCAGGAGATAGTCTCGAAAGCGTCGCTGCAGCGTTCCGGGTTCGGCTGAGGGACATCACCTGGTCGAATCCAGGCCTACGCTTGCCGCTCAAGGCCGGAAAGACTCTTCGGCTGCCACCGGTTCCTGGCGTAGTGGTCGTCGCAAGGAACGGCGATTCGCCGGCGAGCCTGGCGGCCTCGTACGGCGTCGACTCCAGCACCATCATCGGCTTCAATCACATCAACGACCAGCAACTGACACCTGGCGCGACCCTGGTCATTCCGGTGGACCCGGCACTGGGCCCAAACCTGAGCACAGGTGTGCCGGCCGACCCGATCGCTGCCGGTCAGCTGCTGTGCCCTATTGCCGGATCGCACATCATCCAGGGCTTCGGTCCGACTTCTTTCGCGTTGGAGCCCTCATTCGGGGGCTATGCACACTTTCACACGGGTGTCGACCTCATAGCGGAATACGGCACTCCAATCGTTGCTGCGGCCGGCGGGAAGGTGACGGGTGTTGGCTTTAGCGGCGCCTTCGGTCTTCGGGTCGAGATCACGGACAGCTTCGGCCTGGTCGAGATCTACGCTCACATGCAGGAGGTCACCGTCGATGTTGGCAAGCCCGTCCAGCAGGGGCAGAAGATCGGCTTGGTCGGCAGCACAGGTCTTTCCATCGGCGCGCATCTGCACATGCAGCTGGAGGTGGGTGGCGTGCCGACCTCTCCGACCCCACTGGTTGGCTGTTAGCCGACCAGGCGGATCGTCCAGAAGTCTTGTGCGAGGCCCGGCTGGATGAAGTAGGCGTACGGCATCGTGAAGTAGCCCTTGATGCCCCACGCGGCGCCCCAAGAGTTGCGCACCAGGAACCACTGCTTGGTTTCGTCGTAGCCGACCGCCATCACGGCGTGACCTCCGACCGGCCGTTCGCCCCATCCCGGCATCGGCGCGTGCCCCGTCTTCTTGACCGCGTCGCTCTCGAAGCTCTGGTACACCGTGAAGCCGAAGATGAAGGGGTAGCCTGACGCGAGGCATCCCTTCATCTGGTTCAGGTCCTGGATAAGGCTCTGGTACGAGACCGCGCGGTCGAGCTTTGCGTCCGTGTAGCACGTGGCGGTCGGCTTCCTGGCGAACCTGGATACGACGTACGGCCACTCAGGCTCGGGGCATACGCCGTCGCTCGCCACCGACTTGATGCCGTCGCGGATCATCGCGCCGCTGTCGATCGGCACCGTGCCTTCGATGACGCGCTCGTTGTAGTAGATGAAGAGACGCGACGGCACGAAGTCGGACAGCTTCTGCTTCATGCGGTCGAACTCGACCGCGCCGGCGATCGCGTTGGCGGTGCAGCTGCCCAGGGCTCCCTGGTTGTAGACGGGCGGACACTTCCGGCGCAGGTCGGTCGAAGAGGGCAGCGCTTTCAGGTACTGCGGCGGCGCGGAGTAGAGGTGGTCGCGCTGGTCGGGAACGTCAGGGATCCAGCCGTAGCGGCGAATCTCTCGCGGTCGGGTCATGACATCGACCTCCTACAGATAAGGCCAGTTCGCGACGCTCGGTCCGTCGCCGACGTAAACCTGGACGCCTTTGGGAAAGCGATGCGCTTCGAGCGCGATCGCGGTCGCTCGCGCGTGTCCTTCGAGGATCACGAGATGTCCGTCGGGCCTGCGCAGCGTGATGATCTCAGGCACCCTCTTGTCCGAGTGGCAGAGGCCTGACGCCAGCGACAGCACGACCATGTTGGTCTGGTCCCCCGTGTAGACGTGGCCGACGTTGGTCGCGCCTTCGACGACCTTTCGCGTGGCGGGGGCGAGGATGGGCCACGCGGCTCCCTGCCTCGCATAAAGCAGCTCGCCGACCTCGTCGGTCGTGAGGCGTACGCGCCGCCACGAGATATCGCTGGCGAGACCCTGGAAGCTGCCCGCGCCCTGCCCGAACCCGTAGACGTTGGTGATGATCTGCCGGCGCAGGCCGTTCTGGTCGCGGTCGCGAAGGTCGGGCGACCGCGCGGCCTTCAGCGCGGCCGAAAGATTGGCCGGGTTGGGCGGGTTGCCGATCAGGTAAGCCTGGAAGTCGGGCGACTCGATCTCGGCCTGCAGCCAGGCCAGGATGACCTGATCTTCCGAAGCCGAACCGAGGTCATCCACGAAGCAACTTTAAAATGACCTGACCGATGCCTAAAGCCCATAAGTGGGTCTATCAGTTCACCGAGGGGTCGGCCAAGATGCGCGACCTGCTCGGCGGCAAGGGCGCGGGCGCGGCCGAGATGACCCGAGCGGGCATGCCCGTCCCCCCTGGGTTCACGATCACGACCGAGGCGTGCCGCGCCTACTACGCGAGCGGGGGCAAGTTCCCGAAGGGGTTGTGGGAGCAGGTCCTGGCGGGGTTGAAGGTGCTCGAGCGCAAGGCCGGCAAGAAACTTGGCGACCCGATAGATCCGCTGCTCGTCAGCGTCCGCTCGGGCGCGAAGTTCTCGATGCCCGGGATGATGGACACGGTCCTGAACCTCGGACTCAACGAGGACACTGCCAAAGGCCTCGCCCTTTTGACCAAGGACGAGCGCTTCGCCCTCGACGCGCGGCGCCGCTTCATCCAGATGTTCGGCAAGACGGTCAAGGGCATCGACGGCGAGAAGTTCGAGCACGCGCTGCAGGAGGCGAAAAAGAAGGCCGGCGTCAAGACCGACCCCGAGCTGAAGCCCGAGCACCTGGGCCCGCTTGTCGCCCGGTTCCTTGCCATATATAAGGAAGAGACGCGTCGCGACTTTCCGTCCGACCCGGTCGAGCAGCTGCGCGAGGCGATCGACGCGGTGTTCAAGTCATGGAACACCGACCGCGCCAAGACCTACCGCCGCATGGAGCGCATCCCGGACGACCTGGGCACCGCGGTCAACGTGCAGATGATGGTGTTCGGCAACATGGGCGAGACGTCAGGCACCGGCGTCGCGTTCACCCGCAACCCGATCACCGGCGCCAAGGAGCTGTACGGCGACTACCTGGCCAACGCGCAGGGCGAGGACGTGGTGGCCGGTGTGCGGGACACCGAGCCGATCAGCGCGCTGAAGCGCCACATGCCGAAGGTGTACGCGCAGTTCGAGCGCTACGCGCGGCAGCTCGAGAAGCACTACAAGGACGTGCAGGACCTCGAGTTCACGATCGAGCGCGGCAAGCTGTTCATGCTCCAGACCCGATCCGCGAAGCGCACCGGCGAGGCGGCGGTGAACATCGCGGTCGACATGGTGAAGGAGCGCCTCATCACCAGGAAGGAGGCGGTGGCTCGCGTCGAGCCGCGCCAGCTGGAGCAGCTGCTTTTCCCGCGCGTCGACCCGGCGGCCAAAGTGTCGCCGCTGGCTCGCGGCGTCCCGGCGTCACCGGGCGCCGCTTCAGGTGGCGCTGTTTTCGACGCCGACACCGCGGTGGAGTGGGGCAAGCAGGGCAAGGCCGTGATCCTCGTCCGCGTCGAGACCAACCCGAACGACGTGCACGGCATGGTCGAGGCGAAGGGCATCCTCACCCAGACAGGTGGGACCGCTTCGCACGCCGCGCTTGTCGCGCGTGGCATGGGCCGACCATGCGTCGTGGGCGCGAGCGCGATCGACGTCGACGTGCGGCAGCGCAGGTTCTCGGCCAACGGCACCACCATCAAGGAAGGCGACCAGATCACGATCGACGGCACGACCGGCGACGTCTACGTCGGGAACGTGCCCACGATCGAGGCCCGCTCGCTGAACCAGCACCCGGCCGCGAGCGCAATCCTGCGCTGGGCCGACGAGATCCGCCGTCTCGAGGTGTGGGCGAACGCGGACTATCCGCGCGACGCTGCGAAGGCGCGGGAAAACGGCGCGCAGGGCGTGGGTCTGTGCCGCACGGAGCACATGTTCATGGAGCAGGACAGGCTGCCGATCGTGCAGGCCATGATCATGGCCACCACGACCGAGGAGCGCGAGAAGCAGCTCGCCAAGCTCCTGCCCATCCAGCGTGGCGACTTCGAAGGGATCTTCAAGGAGATGGCGGGCCTGCCGGTGATCATCCGGCTCATCGACCCGCCGCTCCACGAGTTCCTGCCCAGCCTCGAGGAGCTGATCCGCGAGACGACGCATCTCAAGGACACCGGTGAAGACCCGACGCGATTGGCCGAGCGGGAGAAGGTCCTGGCTCGCGTCGAGGAGCTGCACGAGGCCAACCCGATGCTGGGCCTGCGCGGCGTGCGCCTGTCGATCCTCTACCCCGAGATCACTCGCATGCAGGTGCGCGCGATCATGGAGGCGGCCACCAACCTGCGCAAGCGCAAGGTCGACGCGCGGCCGGAAATCATGATCCCGCTCGCCGGCACGGTCGCCGAGCTGCGCACGGTGCACTCCGAGCTGAAGCCAGTCGCGGAAGCGGTCCAGAAGGAAGCCGGCGTTCGCGTTCCCTACAAGTTCGGCACCATGATCGAGATCCCGCGCGCCGCGTTGACCGCGGGCGAGATCGCGCAGGAGGCGGAGTTCTTCTCCTTCGGCACCAACGACCTGACGCAGACCACGTTCGGCTTCTCGCGCGACGACGCCGAGCGCGCGTTCATCGTCCGCTACCTGGAGCAGAAGATCCTGCCGCGCAACCCGTTCGAGACGATTGACGTGGCCGGGGTGGGCAGGCTGATGGAGATCGCGGTCAAGGAAGGGCGCAAGACGCGGCGCGGGCTCGAGGTGGGCATCTGCGGCGAGCATGGGGGAGACCCGGACTCGATCCACCTGTGCCACAAGCTGGGGCTGAACTACGTGTCGTGCAGCCCGTTCCGCGTCCCGGTGGCGCGACTGGCGGCGGCGCAGGCCGCGATCGGGGTCGGCACTGGCACCAAGTAGCGCCCTCCAGGACCGCATCACCGGCGAGGTGATCGGCCCAGGCGACCCGGATTATGAGCAGGCGCGACGTGTTTGGAATGCGATCGCGGACCGCCGTCCTGCATTGATCGTGCGTCCGTCGTCGGTCGACGACGTGATTGCCGCTATCCGCTTCGCGCGCGAGCAGCAGCTGGTCGTGGCCGTGCGCGGCGGCGGGCACAGCGTGGCGGGATTCTCGACGTGCGACGGCGGGATGGTCCTTGACATGTCCCGGATGCGTGAGGTGACGGTCGATCCTGTTCGCCGAACTGCGCGCGCTCAAGGCGGCGCGCACCTGTCGCAGCTGGACAAAGCTGCCCAGGCGCACGGGCTTGTGTGTCCGGTCGGGGTCATCGGGCACACGGGCGTCGCCGGTCTGACGCTGGGTGGAGGCATGGGCCGCCTGCAGCGCAAACACGGCCTGACCGTGGACAACCTTCTGGCGGTCGACCTCGTCACGGCCGAAGGCGAGAAGATCCGGGCGAGCGAGGAAGAGAATCCGGACCTGTTCTGGGGACTGCGCGGCGCCGGGGCGAATTTCGGCGTCGCCACGTCGTTCGAATTCCGGCTGCATCCGCTCGAAGGCACGGTCTTCGTGGGCATGGTCGCGTTTCCGATCGACAGAAGCCTCGAGATCGCGCTGCGGGTTCGCGAGTTCGTCGGGACCCATGACGACGTCCATGTCGCCGTTTACTTCACTCGATCAGAAGAGCTGGGTGGTCAGCCGATCTTTGCCGTTGGTGCGATGCACACCGGGAGTGCCGATATCGCGGGTCGCGACCTCCGCGTGTTTCGCGAATCGAGCCCGTTGCTGGACACTTTTGCATCCCGGCGGTACCTCGATGTCCAAGTGATGAACGACGAAGCGTCGGGATGGGGCAAGCGTTTTTACACGAAGGCGGGCTTTTTCCCGGAGCTGACCGATGAGCTGGTCGATCGATGCGCCGGGCTGGTGGACACCATCCCGCCGGGCGCCGAGCTGTCGCTGTGGGCGCACGGCGGCGCCGTCGGGCGTGTCTCCGACGATGCGATGGCGTACACGGGGAGGACCGCCGCATTCAACATCGGGGCCGAGCTCGCCTGGGAGGACCCGGCCGACGACGAGGCCAGGATCGCGTGGGGACGTGCCGCCATCGGAGCGCTGAAGGCGTTCATGGGAACGGGAACCTACGTCAACGACGTCGTCGAGGCCGACACGAACGGGGCGCAGATCTATGGCAAGGCGAAGTACGAGCGGCTGGTCAGGTTGAAGCGGCAGTACGACCCGGACAACTTCTTCCGGCTGAACCAAAACATCAAGCCTTAAGCGGGGAGGTGAAGATCATCGCCGCCGCTGTTGGTCGAACATCTCGCGGATCTCGCGGACGCTCGTGGCGTCTTCGGGTTTCTTATCGGCTGTTCGTAACGAGACGATCCGCGGGAAGCGTAGCGCGAAACCCGACCGATCCGCACTCATGCCGGCCGTGTGACGCGGGCTGGGCGTGATCTCGTCGGCCAGCACCTCGGCCACGATCTCGGGCTTGAGCCACGCGTCGGGCACGAAGAGTGAGTTCACGCGAGCGGGCTTCTCCAGGACCTCGAGGCTGGTGAGCCGCCGATGGATGTCGCGCCAGCCCTGGTCGGAGAGTCCTGTGCCGAGCTTGCTGATGGTCACGAACTCGTCCTTGTCGCTGTCGTACACGCCGGCCAGCAGGGCGCCCGCGCCGAACTCTGCTCGCTTGCCTTTGCCCCGGTAGTAGCCCAGCAGCACGACGTCGATGGTGTCGTTCAGCTGGCCGCTCGTGTTCCGTTTCAGCTTCACCCAGTTGAAGTTGCGGGCGCCGGCCTGATAGGGCGAGTCGAGCCGCTTCGCCACGACTCCTTCCAGGCCGCGGCTGATGTTGTCGAGCAGCTCCCTGGTGAGCTCCTCCGCCGAATCGGTCTTGGTCAGCGGAGCCGTCACCAGCGTGTCCGACTTCTGGAGCAGCTCCTGTGCGATTGCGAAACGCCGCTCGTAAGGCAGCTGAGTCAGGTCGGTCCCGTCGCGGAACATCACGTCGAACACGAACGCCCGCAGGGGCACCTGTTCCGCAAACTCCTGGATACCCTCCTTGCGTCTTCGCGCGGTGGTTTCCTGGAAGGGGACGTACTCCTCCGACTCGGGGTTGTAGGCGATCGCCTCGCCGTCGAGGATGACGCTCTTCGCCTTTAGCTTGGAGGCGGCTGCGACCAGCTCCGGAAACGCGTCCGTCCACGACTCCAGGTTTCGCGAGAAGAGCTTCACCTGGTCCCCGTCCTTGTGGATCTGGACGCGAAGGCCGTCGTACTTCGGCTGCACACCGACGGTTCCGAGCTTCTTGATCACAGCCTCGGGGTTGGGCAATCGCTCGGCAAGTTGAGGGCGGAGCGGGTGGCCGGCCCTGACCTTCAGGGCGTCGAGGCCTGTCTCGCCACGTTCCCAGAGCGTGCGCGCGATGAGGCCGAGGTCGGAGGTGCGGTTGTAAGCAGCCTCCAGCACAGGTCGCAGAGATCGATCTCCTTTTTTGGCGAAAGACAGCGCGTCGAGCACGGTCGGGTCGCCGATCCCCAACCGCATCTTGCCGAGCGTGATTCGGACGAGGTGCTTGGCCGAGGTCGCGTCCAGGTCGGCAAGCAGGCTGGTGAAGCCGTCGAGCTTCTTCTGCTGGCTGCCCGCGCCTCCTGCCTTGGCGATCTCGTACAAGCGGGCATGGGCTTCGACCACGGTCGGTGATTTCCGCTTGGAGGCCGGCGCCAGGCGCTGCGCGGTGATGCCCAAATCTCCGGCCTGCTTGTTGAGCTTGACGACGTCCTCCTTCTTCGCGGCGTAGGCGGTCGAGATCGCGGCGAGGAGCAGGCCGGGGCCGAGGCCGATCTCGACCGGCTCGAAGAAAGGGGCGAGCCGGCCCTGGATGAGGTATGTGATCGGCCCGAGCTCGTCCTCCGAGCTGGCCCGATAAACGTCCGACAGGATGCGCACGAGCTCGTTGCGACTGCTCGTGGCCTCCATCCGGTCGAGATTCGCGGCGAGCTCAACGAACTTCACAGCTGATCGGTTTCGTGGCGATCGCGATCCACATCAGCCGGCCGGCGCCGAGCCAGGGCTCCGATGCCGGCCGCAGCCAACGCGAGGCTGGACGTGATTGCGAGGGCCGGGCGCTCCCGGAGCCAGAGTTGGATGCTCGATCGCCGGCTCTGACCAGAGAACGGACCGTCCGCGCCGCGGTCGCCAGGGAGTGCCTCGAACAGGTTGTCCGGGCGGCCCGGCTGTTCTGCCTCTTCGCGCTGCTGCGATTCGTAACCGGTGCGGGCCAGGTAGAGATCGATCAGGCCCGGAGCCACCTTCTGGCCGAAAATCGCCTGGAGAGCGCTTCCCGCCACCACCATCTCGCGCCCCGGGTGTTCAGCCGCATACAGGATCGCGTCGGCGATCATCTTCGGGCTGAAGATCGGCGGCACCGGCTGCGGCCTGCGCGGCATCCGGTTTCGCATGACCTCAAACTGCGGCGTGTTCACGGCAGGGAGCTGGACCATCGTCAGCCGGACCGAGCTGCCGTCATGGAGCAGCTCTGATCGCAACGAATCGGTGAACCCGCGGATCGCCGCCTTGCTGGCGCAGTAGGCGCTTTGGAGCGGAATCGAGCGGTAGGCGAGCGCAGAGCCGACCTGGACGATGGTGCCGCGATTGCGCGGGCGCATTCGGCTCAGCGCCGCGAGGGTGCCATGGACGGTACCGAGGTAATTCACCTCCATGACACGGCGGAACTCTTCCGGTTTCATCTCTGCGACAGGAGAGAGGACGGTGACCATGGCGTTGTTGATCCACACGTCAATCGGCCCGAACCGCGCCTCGGTGTCGGTCGCGAGGCGCTCGACCTTTTCGGAGTCGGCCACGTCACCTCTGACGACCATGGCCTCGGATCCTGCTGTTTGCGCCTCTCGCGCGGCCGCCTCGAGTCCTTCCAGCGAGCGAGCGATCAATCCGAGGCGGTAACCAGCTCGTGCAAATGCACGGGCTGAGGCTCGGCCGATGCCGCTTGAAGCGCCAGTGATGACGGCGACCTTGCCGGCCACGATTCCTGTTTCATTATCGGCAATGGATTGGCAGGGCTGGATCACATTCGGCTTCGTCGCGACAGCTGTGCTGACGGCGATCATGGTCGGCGCGCAGCTCGGCCGGCAGACCCGAATGGACCTGCCCACCATGCTCGGGACACTCGTCACATCCGACCTCGACCAGGCGCGTTTTCCGGGCATCCTGATCCACTTCGTCATCGGCCAGGTCTTCGCGCTTTTCTATGCCTCCGCTTTCGCGCTGATCGGGCGATCAGGATGGCTCCTCGGCGCACTTTTCGGTTTGGTTCACGGTGTGCTCGCGCTGACGGTCCTGATCCCAATGTTGCCGTGGATCCATCCGCGGATGGCGTCTGAGCGAACCGGAATGGAGTTCGCGGTGCTCGAGCCTCCAGCGCTGTTCGCGCAGAACTACGGACGGCGGACGGTCGCGGTCACGCTCCTGGCTCACGTGGCGTACGGAACGATTCTTGGTGGCTTGCTGAAGCCCTAGCCGCCTCGATCGACAGCGCGGCCGCCACCAGTGCCGCGTGGCTGAGCGCCTGTGGGTGGTTGCCGAGCATAGCTCCGCTCCCAGGGTCGACCTCCTCCGCGAGTAGGCCCAGCTCTCCGCCCAATTTGATCGCTTCGACCATCACCGCTTCAGCGTCATCGAGGCGACCGCATCGCGCCAGCGCATCGATGAGCCAGAACGTGCAAGCGATAAAGGCGCCGTCGTCCGGTGGCCCGCCGTTCGGCGCAAGGTGTCGGTACACCAAGGCCCCGCCGGCGCCGAGTCTCTGACGTACCGCGTCGATTGTCATCTTGATTCGTTCCGGCCGGCCATTCTCGAGCTCTGACATCGCGACCAGAAGGACCGAGGCATCGAGATTCTCAGAGCCGTACGCGGCTGTGTAGGTCTTCAGGATTGGATTCCATCCATGCGCATAGATATCCGCCCGCAGAGCCTCGCGCTCACGCTCCCAGGTGTTTGCTCGCGGGGCATCCTGATTTCGGCGCCTCGCGATCCTGGAGGCGCGGTCAAGGGCGACAAAAGCCATCAGCTTTGACGACACGTGGTGTCGCGGCTGGTCTCGATCCTCCCAGATGCCTGCGTCCGGTTTCCGCCAGGACGAGGCGACGAAATCAGCGAGCGAGCGAATCATCCGCCAGCTGGCTCGGTCAAGGTCAGAGCCGTGGCTATCAAGGTGCCAGGCCGTCTCCACGACCCAGCCGTACACATCCAGCTGGTGCTGTTCAGCTGCCGCGTTCGCAGCCCTGACAGGCAAACTCCCGTGGTAGCCAGACACGCCTTTGATCTCGCGCTCGCGGTGACCGGGCGTGCCGTCGAGCGTGTAGAGGACGTGCATTTTGGGCACGGTGAGGCGGCTTGCGATCTCCAACCAGCGCAGAAATGCCTGTGCCTCCTGCGTGCGTCCCGCGGCCATGAAGGCGCCGGATCCGATGCCCGCGTCGCGAGGCCACGCGTAGCGGTAGTCCCAGTTGAGCTCGCCGCCCAGCCTCTCCGGCAGGGAGGTCGTCGGCGCCGCCACCGGAGCGCCCGAGGGCGAATAGGTGAGCAGGCGCAGCGTGATCAGGCTCCGGACCACGGCCGGCCGGAAGGGACCGGTGTATTTGATCTCGGCCGCCCACCACCGCCAGTCGCGATCCGTCTCCTCCATGAGCATGAGCGCCTCTTGGCGCGGAATGAAAACGGCCGGCGTCCGATCGGCCAGCGAGGCGATGAGCGTGAGTGACTGCCCCTGTCCCAATCTCGTCGACACCCACTTCCCCGGTTCCAGGGCCTCGACTCCGAAGTATTGAAGAAGCAACGCGAGCGCTCCCCACTCACAGATGACCCCGTTTCCACGCCGGTTCCACCGAGGCGGCCTGCCCGGCAGCCCAAGGCGTGGATCGAAACGGACCTGGGCGACCACCTCGCCTGCGGTGCACTCGAGATGTCGAACGAGAGCCATCTGGGGGAGAAACCCCTTGACGTTCACTGGCATCGCTTCGGTCACCGTCGCCGTCCCGGCCGATCCGCGCCATCGGGTTTCCAGGACGGCAGACTCTGAGCGATACGCACGCATCTCCACGGAGCCATCGACGGATAGCTCGAAGTGACCGCCGTGCTCCTGGTCGATGAGTCGTCCAAAGACAGGATCGGCATCGAAGCGAGGCAGACAGAGCCAGTCCACGGAACCGCTGCGCGAGATCAGAGCGGCGGTGCGGGTGTCGCCGACGAGGGCGTATTCCGCGATCGGCGCTTGGTGCGGTTCATTGCGCTTGCTCAATGACTACGCCTGGGTATCAACCGGCAGATCTTCCGGCTTTTGGTGGGTTGGCAAGGACTCCGCTCAAGGTGTCAAATCTAGGCGAGTGATCGTCAACGTTTGTCCAGCGGCTGTGACGCCGGCCTCTCCCGAGAGGATCTGGACAGTCCTGACTACTCCCGAGCGATTTGGTGAGTGGATGGGCGCTTCCTTTGTTGCCGCCGACCCGCCTGGACCGGTCTCGCCCGGCCAAGTAATCAACCTTGGGGGGCGGGCGCTGGGCCGACAATGGACGTTCCGGATGGACGTCCGCGGCCTGGATCCGCAGCACCGCTGGTTCGACCTGGTCGTTCATTTCCCGTTTGGCATCGACAACCACGAGCGGGTGACGCTGACCGAGACCAAGGAAGGCGGCACCCTGGTCAGGTTCAATTGAGACTTCCACCTCCCGCCCGGGTGGCGGGGCCAGATGGTGCAGCTGGTTCTTGGACGAGAGCTGCGGAACGGACCTGAGGAGGGACTCCGAAACCTGATTCGGGCCGCCGAATCTTCGGGCTAGGACTTCGCTTTCAGCTCCTGCATCGCCTTGGCCAGGTTGCGCTCGCGGGTGTCGGCGGTCTTGCCGTTCGCGATAGGCGCGACCAGTCGGTACTTGCCGCTGTAAGACAGGCTGTCGAAGTACTTCTTGGCCTTCGGATCTTTGGCGAGCGCCTTCTTGAGCTCCGGAGGAATCTCGACGTCGCGCTTTTCGGCGTCAAGCTCGACGTCGACGTCGATCGTGTCGCCGGCCGCCACGCCGGTTGCCTTGCGCACCTCGTCACTGATGCCGAGCATGAAGGTCCCACCCATCGGAGCGATGGCGCTCCGATAGGTGTACTTGTTGATCGTCACTTTGACGAGCGGACGCTTGGTGGAGCCGAGACCCTCCACCACTTTGGCGGGGACCTCGACTCCAGTTGCTGTCTTGCCCGCGAGCAGGACCTTGGCGCGAAAACGCGTCACCGGGCGGCGGCCTTCTTCGGACCGAGCTGGTGCGAGGTCGGGGAGAGCTGGACGACGCGGATGTGGTTGCCGAACGGATCTCGGATTCCGAAGTCGGTGCCGTAGTCGCGCTCGGTGATGTCGTCCGCGATGTCCACTCCCTTCGCTTTGAGAGTCTCGTAGGTCTTCTTGGCGTCGCTGGTTGTGAAGCCGGCCGCAAATCCGCTTGCGCCCTTGCTGATCAGCTCCCGGACCTGGGAGGCGGTCTTCTCGTCCATCGACGGCGGACCTGGAAGCTCCAGCAGGATGTCGTGCGAGGGGTCGCCCGGCGCCCTCACGGTGAGCCAGCGCATCATGCCGAGGTCCATGTCGGCGCTGACCTCGAGGCCCAGCTTGCCAACGTAGAAGTCGAGCGCTTTGTCCTGGTCGAAGACGAAAACGTGCGAGATGTTGATCGTGTTGAGCATCGGCTATCTCCTTTCTTTGGCGGTGAGGTTGAGATCGATGCTATTGGCCGTTCCTGCGGGGTGCTTCTCCAAAACTGCTAGGTCTCATATAGGCCATGGTGAAGCAGGTCGGGGCGATCATGATCTCGGTCCGCTCCCGATAGTCGGTCGGGTTCAGGCCGACGATGTCGCGGAAGGTCCGGCTGAAGGTGCCCAGGCTGGTGAACCCAACGTTCAAGCAGATGTCGGTGATCTGGCGGTCGGTCTCGCGGAGCATGAACATCGCCCGCTCGACTCTTCGCCGCTGCAGGTAGCGGTGAGGGGTTTCGCCAAAGGTGGCCTTGAAGGTGCGGATGTAGTGCGCTTCAGAAACGCTCGCCACGCCGGCCAGTGCCCGGACGTCGAGAGGGTAAGCGTAGGTGCGGTCGATGGCGTCGCGGGAACGCAGCATTCGCCTATTGAGCTCCTCAACAGCCCGCGTCACCAGACGATTTTCCCCTAAGCGGCCCACCTCATACCGGGGCCGCGAACCCGTCTCGGGACGATGCGATCGGGAGGGATGAACTTCACGCCATTGGCCACTCTGACCACCTGCCATCCGCCTTCATGCACCAGGCGGTGGTGGAAGTAGCAGAGGGGGAGCAGGTCTGACAGGTTGGTCTTGCCGCCATGCGCCCAGAATTCGACGTGGTGTGGGCTGGTCCAGTTGATCGGCCGGTCGCATCCCGGCGCCGCGCAGCAGCGGTGCCGAGCCTTGAGGCCTCGCCACTGCGCCGGCGAGACCACACGCGTCGCCCGGCCGACGTCAACCACCTGCGAGTCGGCTTTGAGGACACGGGCCAGGGTTCCATCACAGGCCAGGCGTTGCACGGTCTTGCTCGAGATCGGCAATCCGTCCTGCAGCTCAGAAGCTGGCGCGCCGAGCTCACGCTTCAAACCTTCGACCGTGGTGTGGACGGTGATGTGAGGCCGCACGCCGTTGCTCCGGGGCAGCGTGCCCTGGTTCATGGCTTGGTGGGCAACCTCGACCAGGGCGTCCGCGCGGCGCTGCTTGGGCGTCCGCTCATCGCCGGTGCCGATGCGCTTGGCCAGCGACTCGATCGCCGCCTTGAGCGCCGACCCGCCCTCGCGGTCGAGCACGCCTGAGATGTGGAACATGCCGCTCGACTCGCTGATGCTGAGGAATCGCTTCTCGTAGTCCTCTTCGATCCCGTGATCGAAGCTGTCGGGGTCGAGCATGTAGCGGACGTGGTCGGCCAGCCAGTGCAGGTTCTTGACCGTGCTCTGCTTGGCGTGGCCGATCCACTGCTCCTCAGAGCAGAGCTCGCGCAGGTCCTCGCGCAGCAAGTCTCGGAAATGGCAGATGACCGAGGTCGCCTGGTAGCCGATCTCACCTGAGCTCAAGGCTTCGGCTACAAGAGGCATCGCGTCGAGATGCTTGCCGACGCACAGCCGGTCGGAGGCGGCATTGGGTGTCAGGCCACAGGTCTGAGCCACCCAGGAGCAAGGAGTCTGCCCGGTGAGCAGGTTTGCGCCGCGCTTCCGGGCCTGGTTCAGAACCGTGCAGAGGGTGCCCTGCAGGCTGTCGACCAGGCCGGAAAGCTCCTTGGGATCGACGAAGTCGAGATCTGCACTGGACTGGAAATCGCGAACCGCAACCTTCAGTCTCTCGAGTTCGTCCGGCATGTTGAAAAGTATACCAAACAAACGTACGAAATGCAAGCGTTAACCGCCACCACTT
>Ga0209161_10001588_pt1 | contig 18848 bp, 17 predicted proteins | sample GraSoiAngelo_155_FD_186169 | JGI IMG/M metagenome (GOLD analysis project Ga0209161, IMG submission 186169) | Grasslands soil microbial communities from the Angelo Coastal Reserve, California, USA - 14_1009_13_30cm (SPAdes) (version 2) | ecosystem: Environmental > Terrestrial > Soil > Grasslands... | reverse complement strand
AGTGAACATCTCCTTGAAGCCCGGCCCGACCTTGCCCTGCCCGATCTGCTTGGCGCCCTGCTCGACCTGCTTGGTCGCCCGGTCCACCTTCGTCTTGTCAGCCGCAGCGGCCGCGCCACAAGACAGAGCCATGACCGCGAGGCAGGCGGGGGGGACCCACAACCAGCGAGATCTCCAAGTCATGACGCACCTCCTTCAGTGGGGTTGGCTTACCCCTTCACCCTACCACCCAGTGCACCTGTTCGGTCGCTCGCCCAATAGCGCCGAGCAATCAGCCGCGATGTGTGGGTGCAACCGGGCACGGATGGCGCGGGACCAGGCGGCAGCGCTCAGCCGATAGAGGAGGCGGTTCCGTTGGACTAGACGCCGCGCCGCACGCGGTAATCCACGTTGTCCCTCACCCACTTCCAGAAGCGGTCCTGGTTGGCAAGGTCCGTATCCGGCCGCATCTGGGCGCGCCAGCCCTTCATGACGTCGTGCTCCACGGCCCAGAAGCGCACGCGGTCTCGCTTCACCAGCTTTCGCCAGTTGTCGCCGACCTTCGGGCTCGCGTAGACAAGACGGACCGTGACGTTCTTCGAGAGGTAATCGAGGGGACTGAGATCGATCTGCTGGTAGGAGGCGGGCGAGCCCGACTTGATCGTCCCGTCGCGCACGTCGGGGATGCCGTCGCTGACCACGATCACGGTGATCGGCGCCAGGACGAGATTCCGCTCCTTCACGCTGCGCGCGATCTGCTGGAAGAACACGTTGAAATCAGTGAGCGTGTCGGTGGGCGGGAACCACTTCCGGAGGTCCGTCTCGATCTGCTTGACGTCCTTGTTGTTGAAGTCGTGGATCGGGTGGAAGGACTTCGGCTCGTTGTTGTCCTTGCCTCCGATGGCCGTCACGAAGAGATCACGCGGTTTCGGCAGGCCGCCCAGCTCATGCATGTGGCCGTAGAGGTAGTGGGAGACAAACGTGAGGGCATCGTCATAGGCGCTTCGGAAGGATCCGCTGGTGTCGACGCCGACGAAGAGCGTCGACCGCGGCGCCTTGTTATCCTCCGTCTCCGCCGCCGAGACCGCAACGGTGACACTGAGGAGAGCCGCCGCGACCAGGCGAGCGGTGAGCGAGATGCCCGGGCGCCTCATAGCGTCGCCTGCTTCCGCGGCGCCGCGTGCAAGTGTAGGGACTGTAATATGTGCCAGGTCTGCGTGATCTCCTTCGCTTCCTTGAAGGGCAGCGAGAAGACCTGGCGGGAGGTGACCAGGACCATCCCGAAGTTGAGCGCGGCCGCCGCAATCTGCAAGACCGGCAGCACCAGGTAGTCGAGGAGCTCCTCACTCTTGGCGTGGAGCCATTCGATCTCCTGCTTGAGCTCGGCCACCGGCTGGCGCCACCAGTTCGGCGCCGGCTTACCGTTGGCGGGGCGCGGGGCGCCTTCGTCCACCATCGGCCGCCGCGAGATGAAGGCGAGCATAGGCGGTGTTCCGAACTGGCCGAACAGGAACCACGTCATGCCGCGGATACCAATCCATCCGAACGACGACAGCAAGAGCGTGACCGTGAGACCCAGCTTCATACCCGTCTGCTGGGAAATCCACGGCGTCAATGCGTCGATGAGCTCCCGGTACAGGAATATGACCTCGAAGAACATCACGAACAGCTCCACCACGACCATCTGGACGATGAACTTCCACTCCCGCTTCCTCACGGCGTCCATCAAGGTCTGCACGCACGCGAAGCTACCCATGACGAGTAGCAGCAGGAAGAAGTACAGGATGGCGCCCGTGAAGCGCGCCGTCGAGTCGCCACCGACGAGGTCGGCGAGGAGCTCGGTCACCGTCGGCATGAGCGTGTAGCTGAAGATGGCGGCTTCGAGCACGCACCAGAAGACGAGCATCACGAACGCGACCCAGGGCACGCCGGGCCTGAAGTAGGTCTCCGTCATCCGGCCGGTCATGGTGAAGGGCATGAGCACGATCTGGCGGATCACCTCGAGCACGAGCTTCGCCACGAAGGTGCTGAACGTCACCGCCCATCCCAGCGCCACCCCGATGAACCGGAACATCCCCACCCAGTACAGCCAGACGGCGCGCACGGCATCCCACCACGTCAGCATCATCGTCGGGATGAACTGCACGCGCCCCGAGCGGAACGGCAACGTGTAGATGGAGAGCTGCGTGCACCAGACGGCGGCGACCACGAGCAGAGCCGGGAAGAGCAGGAAGAGGAACTTCGCGGCGACGAGCCACCACGGACCCGGGGCGAAGAAGAAGTCCCACAGCGTGTGCTGCATACGCGGAATCCACGCCAGCGGCGCGATCAGAAGATCCGTCAGCTGACGCCAGGGCTCTGGAATTCGCTGAATCAGCTCGAACATTGACCCCTCCTTGTACCGGGCATGGACGAACGAGCGGCCTACCGCTTAGCAAGCTTCCGGCCGTACACCTAAGACACTGATTCGGCGACGATGATGACCGTTCGCATTGGGCGGTTTGGCATTCCACGCGCGAATTGACACCCGTGAAGCGGATGAGCGAGCCCAGCGGCCCCGCGACACGCATTCGAGTTTCGTCGACGGGGCGTCCTTTGTTTCATAATGGATCGCCGCCGCAACGGCCCACTGGCGAGTCCGCCAGGCTTTACGACCCAGGAGACCACCGATGCCCAAGGCGTTCCTGACGATCACCATTCTGGCTCTAGTCCCGCTCGGCGCTGCCGCATGCGTCTCGAAGGGCGAGTACACGAAGACAGTGCAGGCAGCCGAAGAGCGCTACGGCACCCTCGACGCACAGAACGCGCGCCTCAAGGGCGAGCTCGCCGACGCGGGCCAGCGCAACGAGGAGCTGGAGCGCACGCTCACGATGAAATCGGGCGAGCTTGGCCAGAGCATCGTGGACCTGCGCCAGCGTGTCGGCACCCTCGAGGAGGACAAAACCCGGCTCACGCAGGAGCTGACCGACGCGAACAAGGCGCGCGAGGAGAAAGTGCGCGAGGTCAGCTCGACCTACGACCAGCTCGTCGCGAAGATGAAGGGTGAGATCGACAAGGGGCAGGTGACGATCTCCGAGCTGAAGGGCAAGCTCACCGTCAACATGGTCGAAGCGATCCTCTTCGATTCGGGCAAGGCGGAGGTGAAGCAGGAGGGGCTGGTGGTCCTCGGCAAGGTCATCGAGATCCTCAAGACGGTGACCGACAAGTCGATCCGTATCGAGGGGCACACGGACAACAAGCCCATCGTGGGCCCGCTCACCCAGCGCTATCCAACCAACTGGGAGCTGTCGGCCTCGCGCGCGATCAACGTCGCCCGCTATCTCCAGACGCAGGGCATCGAGCCGGCCGCCCTGTCCGCCGCCGCCTTCGGCGAGTTCAAGTCGGTGGCTGACAACGCGACGCTGGAAGGCCGTGCCAAGAACCGCCGCATCGAGATCGTCCTGGTGCCGAAGGAGTGAATGACCGCGCCGCGGTGACCGATCGCGGCGTCTCGGTCTCGATCCACCACGCCGCCGGTGCACGCGCCGGCGGCGTGAAATTCCTTGACGGGCTCTCGTCCCCGCTGTACCTAGGTCGCGCATGCCTTTGGAGATTGGCAAGATCCAGACGGTTGTCGGGACGGGAGAGGAAGGCTACGCAGGCGACGGTGGCCCGGCGACGCACGCGTTAATCGGCGAAGCATACGGGTGTGACTTCGATACGTTGGGCAACCTCTACATTTGCGACGGGCGCAACCACACCATCCGCCGCATCGACAGGGATTCCGGGGTCATCGTGACCGTCGCGGGCAGCGGCCGTCAGGGCTACTCCGGAGACGGCGGCCCGGCAACCGAGGCCACCCTCGACAACCTGTACTCCCTCCAGGTCGACACCAACGGCGATATCTACATCGTCGACCGGCTGAACGCCGCCATCCGCAAAGTCGATGCCGCCACGGGGATCATCACGACCGTGGCTGGGACCGGCGAACCGGGCTACGGCGGCGACGGCGGCCCCGGTGTTTTTGCCCGGTTGCGCGAGCCGAACGATTGCTTCCTAGACGGCAAAGGCGGCTTGCTCATCGCGGATATCCAGGATCAGCGGATACGTCGTCTAGATCTGAGAACCGGCATCATGACGACCTTCGCCGGTAACGGTGAGAAGCGACGGACGGGGGATGGAAAACCCGCGACGCAAGCCTCCATCATGGGCGCCCGCGCGGTCTGCATGGACAGCAAGGGGAATACATATATCTGCGAGCGCGAGGGCAACGGCGTCCGAAAAGTGGATGCCAACGGGATCGTGTCCACTTTCGCCGGTACCGGTGAACGGGGGTACAGCGGCGATGGTGGCCCGGCCCTCGCCGCCACGTGGGGTGCGCCCAAGGCCATCCGGTGCGACCATCAGGACAATGTCATCGTCGTCGATACCGAGAACCATGCGATCCGCCGCATCGATGGAGTGACCGGCATCGTGACCACCATCGCGGGTGGGCACCGGGGAGGCGATGGCGACGGCGGACCCGCCACGGACGCCGGTCTGGAACGTCCTCACGGCTGCGGGATAGACCCCCAGGGGCACCTGTATATCGCCGACGGGATGAACCATCGGGTGCGAGTTGTCGGCATGGATAGCGGGCATAGCCACCATAGGTGACAAGCCCAGGTCGGGGACCGTGGTCGGGTGACGTTCGGACGACTAGACCGCTAGAGTCGTCCTTGACGCCCGGCGGTGACGGGTTCGTGCGCCTTGAGGAAGCGCCGCGCGTGCTCCACGACCTCGTCAATGTGCTCCGGCGAATCTTTCCAGGGATAGATGGTCACCTCGGCGTTCGGGGCGAGGCTGGCCACCTCCATCGCGACCTTGTACGGGTGCGCGGGCACGTCGTCGGGTGCTATCAACAGCGGCGTCCGGATGGAGCGCACGAAATCGCGCGACACGGTGAAAACGAAGTCGGCGCGGTTGGTGTACATGCTGGTGAGGAAAGCATGGACCATGTCCAGCGTGAGGTCGCGGCGCTTCTCGCAAAGCGGCGGCCCCCAGCCCTTGATGTTGTTCTGGTAGAACAGGTCCGGGAGCTCGGGCCTGAAGCCGCTGGGTTGCATCATCGCGGCCGCGACGACGCGCTCCGGAGCCCGCCGAATGAGGTTGTGGATCATCGGCCCGCCGATGCAGAAGCCCATGACCAGGAACTCCCGAATACCGAGGTGGTCCATCAGCCCGAGCTGGTCGTCGGCATAGGCATCCCAGGGGCGGTCGATCTCCAGCGGGCCGCTGGACTGGCCGGGGTTGGCGTTGCGCAGATCAGCGCAGATGCAGCGGAAGTCGTCCTTGTACCGTTCCATCGGGTTGAAGGGCGACGCGGTCTGCCAGGATGAGAGGGCGGAATTGAGGCCGCCGCCCGGGATGAGCAGCAGGGGGAAGCCGGAACCGACCTCTTCGTAGTGGATCCGGACGCGGCCTCTTTCGTAGAACGGCATGGCAATTCTCCTGTCTACGCGTGGAGGAGCTCGACCGCTTCCTCGTAGACCTCCATGTTCTTGCCGTAGGAGATGGCCGACGCCTGGGCCGCGCTCACGAGATGGCGCCAGCGCCACGGAAGGCGGGTGGCGTGGAACTCTTCGAAGGTGGCCTGATGGTGCTTGAAGGCGTGCATCTCGGTGAAGTTGTCGTGCACGACAATCGTGGCCAGACGGCTGATGAGCGCATCCGGGTCGTACCCGAGGTCCGCATACTGCTGCGCCAGGTTCACGGTGTTCTTCACCTCGGGAACCGCGCGCATCTGCCCGAGATTGGTGACCTTCGACCAATCGGTCGGCGGCTGCGTGTAGATGCTCTCCTCGAGCGCATCCAGCAACGCGGCCTGGGTGCGAACGGGCAGCGCCGCGACGGCCTCCCGATTCGGCTGGGGCGGCGGCTCCATGCGGTTCTGCGTCGAGCGCACCTCGGGGCCTGTGTGCCACGTCAGCAGCGCCAGCAGCTTGTTGCGCAGGCTCACGCCTTCCAGCTTCAAGAGATACCGGCGCAGGTTCGCGCCCGTATGCAGGTGCACGTCCATCGGATTCCCCGTGAGCGATCGCATGAACAGGCCGGCGGCCCCGATCGACAAGGCTTCGCCGGTGCCCTGGAGTGACAGACCCTCCGCGAGGGCCTTCGCGAGCATCCTCGGGATCTCCTGATAGTTATCGCACTCGGTGATCGCCTCACCCAGGAGGCCGATCGCCGGCGTTTCCTCCGGGCTCGTGTGGAACCCCAGCGGGCGCTTCAGGAGCTCGAACTCGTCGAGCAGCGGCTCGATGTGATTCAAGACGGGCGGCGTGGGAAACCGGCTGACGTACCGGACGGCGGGGCGCATCAGGAACGGCGTGTGCTCGCGTCCCAGCCAGTCGAGGGCGCGCCACGTGAACATGGGGAAGATGAAGTAGTGATCGTCGAGCGTGTTCTTCGGGATCGCCACGGTCAGCAGCAGGTCGAGCGCCTCGGCATGCGGCATGTTGTCCCAGAGCCAGAGGAAGGCGTGATCCGCGGCGTTGTACAGGCCGCGATCCACCGCGGCGAAAAACGCCTTCTTCGTCCCTTCGACGCCGCCCGAGTCCACGGGCTTGGCATCCGCCAGGATGTACGGCCCCATGCCCGGGTGATTGATGTGCTTGTTCGACAGCGCGACGTGCTGAAGGACGGGCAGGAACCGCTGGTCGCCCGACACGCGCTCCACGGTGTTGTGGAGTGCATGAAGGCCGACGAGCGGGTGCAGCGGCCCGCCATGGTGGCCGGGCGGCAAGTCCGAGGAACGAGTGACCGCGAGCGCCGACGCGGTCAGGAGCCTCTTCACCGACAGGCCATCGCGCAGCTTGCCCAGGGTGGCTTCGAGGATCCGGCTGGGGTCGGTCTCCTCGATGAACTGCACCAGCGGCTCGATGTCATCGGCAAACCGTACGGGCCTGTGCATGATCTCTCTCCTCTCGATCCCCTCTCGTTCCCTAGAGAGCGCGTGTCGCCTGAATCCTACCGCGTCGCCGGCTCCTGCGCAGCAATCTTGAAACGCCCGTCCGCCGTCGCCACCCCTGCCCCCGGGCTGCGCGCCAAGATCTCGCCCCGGCGGGCCGAAGTCAAGCGCCTCCAGGACGGCGAGCGAGGGGCGATGACCCGCGCCGGCGCTCCGGAGCCGGAGGGTGCTAAAGTTGCCTACGCTCGAGGCGGTGAGGCTGAACTGGAGGATGAGGCGATGGATTTCGGGATCTTCAATCTGATGGGGTCGCGCGAAGCGGACAAGCCGACGGCACAGGTGTTTGGCGAAGTCGCCGAGCAGACGAGGCTGGCCGACGCGCTCGGCTACACGATCGCCTGGTTCGCCGAGCACCATTTCTCGAATTATTGCCTGTGTGCGTCGCCATTGATGATGGTGGCGCACTGCGCCTCGATCACCAAACAGATCCGGCTCGGCACGGCGGTCGTGGTGTTGCCCTTGTATAACCCGGCCCGGCTCGCCGCCGAAATCGCCACGGCCGACGCACTGTCGAATGGCCGACTGATGCTCGGCATCGGCGCCGGTTATCAGCCCTACGAGTTCGAGCGGTTCGGCGTCGACATCGCCCAGAATCTCGAAATGACCGAGGAGTTCTGCGACATCCTCGACCTGGCCTTCAGCCGGGATTTCTTCGGCTACAAGGGCAAGCACTACCAGATGCCGGAAACTCATATCCCCTCCCGCCCGGTGCAAACTCCGCTGCCGATCTACGTCGCCGGCCATACCCAGGCGATGTTCCGCGCCGCCGCGCGCCACGGCTATCGAGTGCTGACGTCGGGCCGGGTCGGCGGCGTCAAATTGCTGGCCGCGCAATATGCCGACATCGTCGCGGCATTTGCCGCCGAGAAGGCGCCCTTGTCGCTGATAGCGCGCGTTCTCGGCAAAGCGCATCCCATCACCGACCGCCGCGAGGATGGGATGCGCTTTGCCGAGAACGCGCGCTATCAGTCGCGGCTCGCGTCGAGCCTCAGGCGCCGGCAGGAGGTCATGCGAGGGACCGTCTTGGTCGATGTGCCGTTCCCCGACGAACCACCGCTCGAAACCATCCACGACGATCTGCTGATCGGCGATGTCGAGACGGTCGCCGAAAAGCTCGTAGCCGAGATCCGCGCGACCAAGCCCGTGCATGTGTGCTTCTCGTTCAAGGTCGGCAACACGCCGCACAAGGCGGCGATGCGCTCGATGGAGCTGATGATCGGTGAGGTCAAACCGAGGGTCGAAAAGGCGCTCGAGCGCGCTTGACATTCGGCCGTAGCCGCCCGCCGGTACCCTCCCCGACTTCGGGCGCGCTGAATCCGGATCGCGCGAGGTGGCATCTCAGCGCTTAGGAGAATCCGCTGAACAATGGGATGGATGGACTTGAGCGAGTACGTTCTGATCGATGGGGCTGTCAGCGACCGTCTCGGCGATCTACGCCGCGCGCGGCGCGGGACACTGCCGGCGGAGGCACCGATGTCGGTATTCGCGAAGATTCTCTACATCGCGTCCGCGCGCCGCGCCCGACCGCGCGCCATCGACCGCTACATCGACTACTTCGGCGATGGCGTACGTCCACCGCGATAGTCAGCGGCGGGCGACGAGCACGCTGATGGGATAGAGACAGTAGTAGTCGGGGTCGTCCAGGACGAAGGTCAGCGACTCCGCCTCACAGAGGACTGAGCGTCGCGTCCAGTCGTCGGGCGCCAGGCGATCGCGCAGGCGCGGGCCCCAGTTGCGCTCGAAGACGACGCGCTGGATGTAGTCGCGCGCGGCGGGGGGAAGCGGCGCCCGGCGCTCCAGCATGTAGGTCCGGAAGCGCTCCACGGATAGTCCGGCCGCGCGCAGGGACGCGAGGGTGCGCTGGCGGCGCTCCTCGAAGGAGAACTCACCGCCCTCGTGGCGGCTCCACTCCATCTCGGCCTGGCGCAGGCGACGCTCGAGGGCGGGATGGCCCGGCAAGAAAGATCCATGCAGGAGCTGGGACTCCTTCACGACGATTCGGCCACCGGGGCGGACGACGCGCGCGAACTCGCCCAGCGCCCGGCCCGTCTCCTGGACGTGGTGGAGGACGTCACCGCACCAAACCCAGTCGAAGCTCGCGTCGGGCGCGTCGAGCTTGGTGGCGTCACCCTCGCGGAACTCGAGACGCGAGGCGAGGGGCCCGTGGCCGACCATCGCGCGCGCCGCTTCCACGCGCTCCTTCGATGGCTCGATGCCCACCACGTGTCCTCGTGGCCCGATCGCCTCGGCGAGCCAGAGGGCAAAGAGGCCGACCCCGCAGCCGACGTCAAGGCCGCGGGATCCCTCGGGCAAGTCGAGGTCGGCGACGAGGACGCGCGCCTCGGGTTCCTGGAAGAGGTTCATGCGCTCCAGCGACTTCGTGAACGGCTCGGTCTCGGGCTGGGTCATCAGGGCTCCCCTCTCGCCGAAAGCATCGCGTCTTCAGCGCTCGTCCTGGCCGCGGCCTCGGCGAGCAGCGTGTACTTCGCCAGCGTGCGTTGGGCGAGCGCAGTGGGCCAGCGGCGATCGTCCACGATTCTCAGGAACTCGTCGAGGACCCGGGGAAAGTGTGTCTCGTGGCCCCCGTCGAGCAGGGGCGGCAGGGTCACCTCGTACGTCTCCGGGCCGGCGGGCACGACCTCGACGCCGGGGATTTCCGCCTGCCACGCCGTGACCGTGTGGCGCAGCGCGCGCTCGATCCCGACGGCATCGGTGCGGGGCTCGACGAAGACTTTGCGACGGTGGCCCGTGCGGGCGCTCTGCTCCAGGCGGATGTCGGCGCGAGTCCCGTGAGCGACGTTGTGGGAGGCGTCTCCCCCACCCGGCGACGGCGAGAGGTTCCAGCGCGTCGCGGCGTTCGCGATGACGCGACCGATCCGATATACGAGCTCAGCGTTGCATCGGTAGCTCAGCGCGTCGCCGTCGACGAAGGGCTCGAGCTCCCGCCGGAACCCCGCCTCTCCGGTGATCCGCCGGAACGCCTCCGCGGGCACGTGCGTCGACCACACGCGCGCCGAGAGGAGCGCCGGCGCCGCGGCGTCGCCGTCCACGAGCCACTGCGCCTGGTCCACGACGTGCGTGGGTATGTCGACCGGGCCGCTACCCTGCACGCGCACGTCGAAGAACCACCAGGGACGTCTGAGGGGGGCGCCATCCACGAGCTTCTCCAGATGATGCACGCTCTCGTGCTCGATCGCCGACCCGTCGTCGCGGAAGGTGCCGAAGACGGCGGGAGCACCGACGAGCCGCTTGACCAATCTGGCCGCCAGGTCGTGACGCCCCGTCATGATCTCCGCGGCCAGAGGCCAGCCCTCGAGGCTCGCCCGCACGTGCTCGAGGTCGGCCTTCTCCACGAGCCACGGCTTGTCGGCGAGCACGTGGAAGCCTGATTGGTGCAGCCGTCGTATGGTGCGCGCCTTACCCCCGTTCTTGCCCGCGAGGACCACCACGTCTCCACGTCGCTCGTCGACGAGCCGCCCGAGCGGGTCGCCGGACGTCCTCACGACGGGACGCCAGCGCGTGGGGTTCGGGGAGCGCCGGTTGAAGCGCTCGACGAGGGCGAGGAAATCCCGCAGCTCGGCGCCCTCGCGCGCGTACACGTACACCTCGTCGGCCGCGCGCGCCTGCGGCGCGCGCAGGGTCAAGGCGGCGTGGAAGTGGCCCGGGGCGAGGAAGAGCAGCGTGTGCATGATTCTGTCCAGCCCCTCAGTCCTCCACGATTGATAGCGCGAGCTTCGGGCAGCGCCGCACGGCGTGCTCGACGCGCTCGCGCAACGCCTGGGGCGGCCGCTCCTGCGTGATCTGCAGCCGGTCGTCGTCGTCGACAACGAAGATTTCCGGCACGAGCCGCGCGCACACGGCGTTGCTCTCGCAGAGCGTGCGGTTCACGACCACTCGCATGCCGTCCCTCCTCTCGCCACGCCTTGACGGAGTGTAGCCGATACGATACATCCATACCCTCAAAGGGAGGCCCCGCATGAGCGCCGTTCCCACCACCCCGACGACGGCCCTGACTCTAGACGAGATCAACCCGGCCAGCTTCGACTTCTGGCTCCGCGACGACGTGGAGGGCGCGTTGGCCAAGCTCCGGCACGAACGGCCGGTGGCCTGGCACCAGCACCCCGACTCCGGCAAAGGCTTCTGGTCTGTCACCCGCTTCGACGACGTCGCTGCCGCCACACGCGACTGGGAGACCTTCAGCTCCTCGTACGGGATTCAGGTGATGACCGATCCTGAGGACATGCAATACATGGGGGCGATCCGGTCGATGATCTCCACGGATCCCCCGAAGCACACCAAGCTCAGGGGAGTGGTGAACAGGGGTTTCACGCCAAAGATGATCGCGAAGGCGGAAGGCGCGGTGCGGGAGCGCGCCCGCCGGATTGTCGATACCATCGCCCCGAAGGGCGAGGCGGAGTTCGTCACCGAGGTCGCCGACGCGCTGCCCGTCGCGATCATCTGCGACATGATGGGCGTACCGGAGGGCGATCGGGCGAAGCTGCTCGACCTGACCAACCGGCTCCTGGCCGGCGGCGACCGGGACTTCGGAGGCACGCGCGAGTCCCTCCTGCAAGCGGCCGGCGAGCTACGCGAGTATGGACTCTGGCTCGGCAAGCAGCGCCTCGAGCTCCCGGAGAACGATCTGACGACGACGCTCGTGCACGCCGAGGTGGACGGCGAGGCAATGCCGCCCGAGGACCTCGGGCCGTTCTTCCTCCTGTTGATTGCCGCCGGTAACGAGACCACCCGCACGGCCATCAGTCAGGGGATGTGGGCCTTCACGCAGTTCCCACACGAGAAACGCAAGTGGCAGGCCGACCTCGACGGGCTGAGCGCGTCGGCGGTGGAGGAGATCATCCGTTGGGCGAGCCCGGTCATGCACATGCGGCGGACCGTCACGCGCGACACCTTGTTCGCCGGCGTGCAGATGCAGCGGAATCAGAAGATCGCGATGTGGTACATCTCCGCAAACCGGGACGAGAAGTATTTCCCGGACCCCTACCGCTTCGACATCGCGCGTACGCCGAACGAGCAGGGCGCATTCGGGACCGGCGGCGCCCACTTCTGTCTGGGCTCACACCTGGCGCGCCGTGAGGTCACCGCGATGTTCGTGGAGCTGTTCCGCCGACTGCCGGACATCGAGGCCACGGCCGAGCCGGAGAAGCTGCGCTCGAACTTCATCCGTGGCATCAAGCGGCTGCCGGTGGCGTTCAGGCCGGCCTGATGACGATCGCGACGCTGCCGAAGCGCCTGGGTTTCTTCACGCGCCTGCTCGATCAGGCGGACCCCGCCGAGCGGTACCGGCTGGCGACCGCGCAGATCATCCACGCCGAGCGGTTCGGCTTCGATTCGGCGTGGATCGCCCAGCATCATTTCCATGAAGACGAGGGCGGCCTTCCCGCGCCGTTCGTCTTCCTGGCCCAGGTCGCCGCCCAGACGTCGCGGATCCGCCTCGGGACGGCGATCGTGACCCTGCCGCTGGAGCTGCCGATCCGGGCGGCCGAGGACTCCGCGGTGCTCGACCTGATGTGTGGCGGCCGTCTGGAAGTGGGCGTCGGAGGCGGGGGCAATCTTTCCTCATACGCGACGTTCGGCCAGGACAGTGCCGAGCGCGGCACGCTGCTCGCCGGGCACCTTCAAGTGCTGCGCGACGCCTGGGCGGGGCGACCGCTGTCCGGAGGAAAGGATCAGCTGTATCCGGCGAATCCGACCCTGGTCGAGCGCGTCTGGCAGGCGACGTTCACGGTCGATGGAGCCAGGCGGGCTGGCGCAGCGGGGGATGGTCTCATGCTGTCGCGCACACAGCCCCGCCCGGCCAATGCTCCCGACCTGTCTCTGGCCAAGATCCAGAACCCGATGATCGACGCCTACATGGAGGCGCTGCCCGAGGGCCGCGAGCCGCGCATCCTCGCGTCGCGCACCGTGTTCGTTGCCGACGACAACGAGGAAGCCCAGCGTCTCGCCGAAGTCGGGCTGGGGCGTCATCGCGCGCGCTTGGCCAGGTTGGGCCGCGCGACCGGAGACGGATCGGGGCTGGACGCGATGATCACCGCCATGGATGTTCATCTCGGCACGTCGGACAAGGTGATCGCCTCGCTCCAGACGGACAGCTCGCTCGCCCGGGCAACGGACGTCGCGGTTCAGGTGCATTCGATCGATCCGCCGCATCCCTACATCCTCAGATCGATCGAGCTGGTCGCCGAGGTGGTGGCGCCCGCGCTCGGCTGGGGACGGCACGCGGCGGGAGTCCGGCGTGTCGCGTGACCACTGAGCCGCGAGGCGTGCCTGCAAATCGAGGACGATGAAGATGTCAGGAACAGACGCCGACGTCATCGATGCGCTGGTCGGGATCACGCCGGGATCTCCCCTGGATGCGATCCGCGCCCGGAGACCAGAAGCGCGGGCTCACGCGCAGGCGACGTACCGGGCGTTGTTCGCGCCGGAGTCGCCAGGCAACGTCTCCGCGCGGGAGCGTTTCGCGGTAGGCGCATTCGTCGCCGGCGTGCACGGGGCCACGGCGATCGCGGACTGCTATGCCGAGCGCCTCGCCGAGAGCGGAGCCTCGGCAGCGCTGAAGGAAGCCATTGACGCGGCGGTCAAGGAGGCCAGGACCAACGGCCCCTATGGCCGTTACCCGGCGGGGCCGCTGAGCCGCGAGGATACCGCCGGCTCGAGCTATCGCGTGGGAGCGGCGATCCGACGGACACTCGGTCCGCGCCTCGCCGCGGCATTCGAGCACACGCACATGCTCGTCTTCCACCCGCGCGACGCCGCGCCGGCGGCGCTGCAAGCGCTGCTGGACGCCGGCTGGTCCACGACCGACATCGTGACGCTCTCCCAGATCGTCGCCTTCCTGTCCTTCCAGATCCGGGTGGTCGCTGGATTACGCATCCTGGCCGGCCGTCCCTGACGCGCGAGGTCCCGACATGACGACTCCGACCGCCTTCACCCGGGCCCCGCTCGACTGGCTCCCGTGGCTCGAGCCGCTCGCCGCCGATGAGATGACCGAGCGCCACATGGCGAGTCTGGTGGACGCCGCCCGCGTGAAATCGCCGTACTTCCGTCTCCTCGCCCGCGATCCGGACGCGCTGGAGGCCAGGACGCGAACCGACAAGGACATCTTCTACAACGCCGATGCCGGCCTGCCACGGGCTGAGCGCGAGTTGGCCGCCGCCGCCACGTCCCGCTTCAACGGGTGCCTCTACTGTGCCTCGGTGCATGCGCGCCACGCCGCGACCTACTCGAAGCGCGAGGCCGACGTCGACCGCCTGCTCGACGCCGGCGTCACCGCCGATCTCGGCGAACGCTGGAATGCCATCGTCACGGCCTCGGTCGCGCTGACCGCGACGCCGAGCGCGTTCGGGCCGGAGCACGTCGACCGCCTGCGTCGCGCAGGGCTCGACGATCTGGCGATCGCCGACGTCATCCACGCGGCGGCCTTCTTCAACTGGGCCAATCGCCTGATGCTCTCGCTCGGCGAGCCGGCGGCCGCGGCCGGGCCGTAAGTCTCATGGCGCCGACCGCGGCCAATCGCGGGGCAACAACAGGGGTTACGACAGGCGCTGCAGGAAGGATCGGTCGGCGGTACTGCAGCTCCTGCATCGACTGGACCGAGCGCCGGCCGCACATCTCCGGCGCCGTGGGCGCGGGCCTCGCGCACGCCTTTCTCGAGCGCAGCTGGATCGCGCGCATCCCGGACAGCCGAGCGCTGACGGTCACCGCGGGCGGACGGAAGAAGCTGGCGGAGCTCGGGGTCGCGGGTCTTCGAGAGACTCAGGACGGCAGGATGACCGCCTTGCCCGTCGTCTGCGTGTCGAAGAGCTTGTAGGCTTCCTCCGCCTGCTCGAGCCTCCAGCGGTGCGTGAAGAGCTTCTCCACGTCCACCTTCCGGTCGGCGACGAACTCGGCGCACTCGGCCTGACCTTGCTTCGAGAACGTCCAGGACCCGACGAGGGTCACCTGCCGTCGCAAGAGATCGGGGCTCACGTCCAACGTCACCTGGCCGCGCTCGCCGACGAAGCAGGCCGTGCCCCACGAGCGCACCGTGCGCACGGCCGCGGCGCGGGCGTCCGGCGCCGAGGAGGCGTCCAGCGTCTTGTGCGCGCCCTCACCGTGCGTCAGGCTGCGGATCGCCGCCACCACGTCGCCCGCCTTGGGATCGATGACCTCGTGCGCGCCGAACGCCTGGGCCAGCTTGCGCCGCTCGGGTGCCACGTCGATGGCGATGACGCGTGCGCCCATGACGACGGCGAACTGCGTCGCTGACAAACCCACCGGGCCCTGGCCGAAGATCGCGATCGTCTCTCCGCCTTGTAGATTTATCCGCTTCAGCGCGCCCCAGGCGGTGCCGGTGCCACAAGAAACCGCCGCGCCCGTCACGAAGGAGAGCGAGTCCGGCAGCGGCACCAGTGTCGACACCGGCACCTTCATGTATTTCGCGTGGCCGCCGTGGCCGCCCGAGCCGAAGACCACCGTGCCCGCGAGGCACATCTGCGTCCACCCCGCCCGGCAATGCTTGCAGGTGCCGCAGCCGTCGTAGTGGTGGTCCATCACGCGCTGGCCGACCCGGGCCTCCCTCTCGGTGACCCCGGCGCCCACCGCGGCGACGATGCCGCAGGGCTCGTGGCCGGCGATCATGCCGGCCTCCCGCTTGATGCCGCCGGTCACGGCCCCGGCCGGCTGGGCCGAGGCGCGATAGTTGTGCAGGTCGCTACCGCACATGCCCGACGCCTTGATCTCGAGGATCACGTCTCTGGGACCGGGTGTCGGATCGGGGAACTCTCTGAGCTCGAGCTTTCGATCTCCGAGAAAGACGACGCCTTTCATGGTTTCCTCCGGTGCACTATCCTCGGGCGTCCCCGAGATTTTGTCCACCCCTCGTCCGACGCTCGGATTCCTCGACCACGGTCGCTTGCCGAAAGCTACTTGACACGACTCCTATTCCGGCAGATCGTCCCGCTCATCGGCGCGCGACTCGCGCCCGTGGTCGGACTTGACGACGGAAGGAGAACCGCAATGGTCCCACTCGAGATCAACGGCAAGCGGCAGAATGTCGACCTGCCTGGCGAGACCCCCCTGCTGTGGACACTCCGAGACGAGCTGGGTCTCACGGGCACGAAGTTCGGCTGCGGGATGGCGCTCTGTGGCGCCTGCACCGTGCACCTCGACGGTCAGGCCGTGCGCTCTTGCGTCACTCCGATCTCGACGGCGGCGAACAAGAAGGTCGTCACCATCGAGGCGATCGGCAACGCGCCGGCGGGTAAGGCGCTGCAGGCGGCGTGGGTCGACCTGGGCGTGCCCCAGTGTGGCTATTGCCAGGCCGGGCAGATCATGTCCGCCGCCGCGCTGCTCGCCCATAACGCCAAACCCACCGACGCCCAGATCGACGAGGCCATGAGCGGCAACATCTGCCGCTGCGGGACCTACACCCGTATCCGCGCCGCCATCAAGCAGGCGGTGGCGAAGCGGGGAGGAACCCAATGAGCGCGCCAGTCGCTCGCACGACGCGTTTGGACGCCGCGGCATCCGTCGAGAGGCCCCTGATCGTCGCCAACGTGAGCCGTCGCCGGTTTCTGCAAGGGGTCTCGGCCCTCGGCGGGCTCGTGCTCGCGGTGGGATATCGATCGGCCGGAGGGGCGCAGGAGGCCAAGAAGTACGGCGCGGACGGCATGCCCAATGGCTGGGTCGACAACCCGCTGGCGTTCGTGTCGGTCGCCGCAGACGGCACCGTCACGATCGTCTGCCACCGTTCGGAGATGGGGCAGGGCGTCAGGACCGGCATGCCGATGATCGTCGCCGACGAGCTCGAGGCCGACTGGAAGCGCGTGCGCATTGCGCAGGCGCCCGGCGACGAGAAGAAGTTCGGCAACCAGGACACCGACGGCTCGCGCAGTACGCGGCACTTCTTCGAGCCCATGCGTCGCTGCGGCGCCGCGGCGCGCACGATGCTGGAGGCGGCCGCCGCCGAGCGCTGGAAAGTGCCCGTGAGCGAAGTCGAAGCCAAGAACCACGAGGTCGTGCATCGTCCGACGGGCCGTCGCCTCGGGTACGGATCGCTCGCCAAGGCCGCCGCCGGTCGGCCCGTCCCGGCGCGGGAGACGCTGCGTCTCAAGGATCCGAAGCAGTTTCGGTACATTGGCAAAGGTCAGTTGAAGCTGGTCGACGGCCGCGACATCGTGAGCGGCAAGGCCCAGTACGGCATCGACACCCGGCTCGACGGGATGCTGTACGCCGTCGTGGCGCGTCCCCCCGTGTACGGCGGCAAGGTAGCGAGCTTCGACGCTACCGAGGCGCTCAAAGTGCCGGGCGTGCAGAAGGTCGTGCAGATCGAGGACAGTCCGCCTCCGGCTCACTTCAATCCCCTTGGTGGCGTGGCGGTCATCGCCCGAAACACCTGGGCGGCCATGCAGGGCCGCCAGGCGCTCAAAATCACGTGGGACGACGGCCCGAATGCCGGCTACGATTCGGTGGCCTTCAAGACGACGCTCGAGGAGTCGGCGCACAAGCCGGGCAACGACGGGGACTTCGCTGCCGCGGCGGCCGGCGCCGCGCGTCGGCTCGACGCCGAGTACTACATCCCTCACCTCGCCCACGCGACCATGGAAGCGCCCGCCGCGACCGTGCGCATCACGAACGGCAAGTGCGAGGTGTGGGGCTGCTTCCAGTCCCCGCAAGCAGCACGTGATCTGGTGGCGAAGCGTCTCGGTATGTCAGCCGACGACGTGATCGTGCACGTCACGCTGCTCGGTGGCGGCTTCGGGCGCAAGTCCAAGCCGGACTATGCCATCGAAGCCGCGGTGCTCTCCAAGGCGGTGGGCGGAAAGCCCGTCAAGGTGACGTGGACGCGCGACGACGACCTGCACAATGGCTACTACCACACGGTGTCGGTCGAGCACCTCGAGGCCGGCGTCGACGCGCGGGGCAAGCCGGTCGCCTGGCTGCACCGTAGCGTGGCGCCGACCATCATCTCGACGTTCAATCCCGCGGCGAAGAACGAGGCGCCCTTCGAGCTCGGTATGGGCGTCATCAACGTGCCGTTCGCCATCCCCAACGTCCGCATCGAGAATCCGGAGTCGACCGCCCATACCCGGATCGGCTGGTTCCGATCGGTCTCGAACATTCCGCACGCGTTCGCGGTCCAGTCGTTCGTCGCCGAGCTGGCCGCCGCCGCCGGCCGTGATCCCAAGGATTTCCTCCTGGAGGTGATCGGGCCCGCACGCCAGGTGAGCCCGGAAATGCTGAGTGACACCTGGAATCACGGTGAATCGCCGGAACGCTACCCGGTGGACACCGGCCGACTGCGGCGCGTCGCGGAGGTCGCCGCCCGCGAAGCCGGCTGGGGCAAGACGCTGCCGAAAGGGCGCGCCCTCGGCATCGCGGCGCACTACAGTTTCGTCAGCTACATCGCCGCGGTCGTGGAGGTCGCCGTCGACGACAAGGGCATGCTGACGATCCCCCGGGTGGACATGGCGGTGGATTGCGGGGCGTGCGTCAATCCGGACCGCGTGCGAGCGCAGATGGAAGGTGCGTGCGTGATGGGCGTCGGCATCGCGACACTGGGCGAGATCAGCTTCAAGGGCGGGCGTGTCGAGCAGGACAACTTCAACTCCTACCAGGTGACCCGCATGGCCGAGGCACCGCGGGACATTCGCGTGCACATCATTCCCGGCGACTACAGCAAGCCGATGGGAGGCGTGGGCGAGCCGGGCGTGCCGCCGATCCCACCTGCGTTGTGCAACGCGATCTTTGCGGCGACGGGCAAGAGAATCCGCCGCCTTCCGATCCGCGATCAGCTGAAGGCATGAGCTCGCCGGACGGACGACAACGAGGATGGAGTCGCGATGGCGTATTGGCTCCTGAAGTCCGAGCCTGACGAGTGGTCGTG
>Ga0209161_10001584_pt1 | contig 18883 bp, 20 predicted proteins | sample GraSoiAngelo_155_FD_186169 | JGI IMG/M metagenome (GOLD analysis project Ga0209161, IMG submission 186169) | Grasslands soil microbial communities from the Angelo Coastal Reserve, California, USA - 14_1009_13_30cm (SPAdes) (version 2) | ecosystem: Environmental > Terrestrial > Soil > Grasslands... | reverse complement strand
TACATCGCGCCTCCCGACCTGGTGCGGCTGACCATGGATGCGGACAAAGTCCTGAGCTTCTAGGCGCGGGTCGCGCCGATGGCGGCGAGTGCGCTCGGGTTCTCCAGCGACGAAAGATCGCCCGGGTCGTTGCCCGTGTAGACCGACCTGACCACGCGGCGGAGGATCTTTGCGTTGCGCGTGCGCGGCAGGTCGCCGACGAAGTGAACCGCCTTCGGCTTCAGCGGCTTGCCCAACGCCGCGGAGACGAGCTCCTGCAGCTCCGAGGCGAGCGCATCGCTGGGCTGATGGTTGGGGCGCAGGACGACAAAGCAGACCAGAGCCTCGCCTTTCATCTCGTCGGGCACACCGATGGCGGCTGCTTCGGCGACCGCCGGGTGGCCGACCAGGATGGATTCCACCTCTGCCGGACCCAGGCGTTTGCCCGCGATCTTGATCGTGTCGTCGGAGCGCCCGAGCACGTACCAGAGGCCATCCTCCGGATCGACGTAGGCCCAGTCTCCATGGACCCAGACGTTCTCGAATCGGCTCCAGTACGTCTCGAGGTACCGCTGGCGATCTCCCCAGAAGCCTCGCGTCATCCCCGGCCACGGGTTCCGTATCACCAGCTCGCCTACCTCGCCGCGGATCGACTCGCCGTCGGCGTCGAGCACATCGACGGCCATCCCCGGCACTGGGCCGGCGAACGAGGTCGGGCGCAGATGCGTGATCACGTTGCCGCACAGGATGCCGCCTGAGATCTCGGTCCCGCCCGTGTAGTTGATCACGGGCACACGGCCTCCTCCGATGTGCTTGAAGTACCACTGAAACGGTTCAGGGTTCCATGGCTCTCCTGTCCCGCCGAGGATGCGCAGGCTCGACAGGTCGTGATGAGACGGGACTTCGTCGCCGTGCGTCATCAAGCTACGCACGAGCGTGGGCGAGACGCCGAGCACGGTGACGCGGTGCTTGTCGACCATCCGCCACAGGCGGTCTGCCGCGGGGTGATCAGGTGTGCCCTCGTAGAGCACCATCGTGGCGCCCAGCAGCAGGGTGCCGAAGATGAGCCAGGGGCCCATCATCCAGCCGATGTCGGTGTACCAGAAGACGACATCGTCGGGGCCGACGTCGAAGCAGTGCGCCATGTCCTGCGCGGACTTGATGGGAAACCCGCCGTGAACGTGCAGTGTCCCTTTCGGCTTGCCCGTCGTGCCCGAGGTGTAGATGATCATCAGCGGGTCTTCGGGATCGAGCTCTTGCGTGCTCGCGCGGTCGGGGTGATCCTCGAGCAGGACTTCCCAAACCTCGTCCCGGCCATGCGTCCAGGGGATCTCGCGGACGACGCGCCGATGGACGATCACTTTCTTGACGGTCGGGCAGCTCACGAGCGCGCGGTCGGCGGTCTCCTTCATGGCGACGACCTGGCCGCGGCGGTAGAAACCGTCCGCGCAGATCAAGACCTTTGCTTCACCGTCGCGCAGCCTGGTCGCGATCGCCTCGGGCCCGTAGCCCGAGAACAGCGGGATGATGACCGCGCCGATCTTGGCCGCCGCCAGGATCGAGATTGCAACTTCGGGGCACATCGGCATGAAGATGCCGATCCGGTCGCCCTGGCGGACACCAAGCCTGCGCAGCGCGCCGGCCAGCCGCGAAACCTGATGGTCGAGCTCGCCATAGGTCAAGGTGCGGCTGTCGCCCGGCTCGCCCTCCCAGATGATCGCCGCCTTGTTCGCAAACTCTCCGTCGCGATGACGGTCGAGGCAGCTGGCCACGATGTTCATGCGCGCGCCGATCCACCAGCGAGCCCATGCCTTGCCCTGCGAAAGGTCGACGACCTTGTCGTAGTCGCGGTAAAAGGCCACGTCGAGGTCTTTGACCGCGGCGTCCCAGAACCACTCGATGTCGTCGTCAGCGCGCCTCAGGAGCTCGTCGAACGTCTCGATTCCGTGGCGGTCCATGAATCGCTTGAGCCTGCTTCTCGCGATGACTTCGGGGCTCGGCTCCCAGATCACATCGCCAATGACCACGGGCTGCATGGGTTTAATTGTCTCCGCAAGGCCATGAACGAGCTGCCAGACGACTTCGCGGACAGCTTGAGCCGCGTCCTCGATCCACGACACCGTGAGGTCGTGGCCGAGATCATCGAGGCCGCGACGATGCTGGACGACGTCGGCCTCCGCCGCTTCCTGCAGCTGTTCGCGGCCCGCGTTCGCGCCTCGGATGCGCCGGTCAGAGCCGAGGAGCTGCGGGAGTTCCTCCAGCAAGCCGCCCGCGCACGCCGCTGATTCGCCGCTTGATTCGCTCGGAGTCCTGCAGCAGCGCCCAGTAGTTGTTCCAGGCAACGTCCAACACGGCAACGGCCGTGTGCGCTTGCATCCGCAGCCGGGTCGCGCGAGCCGCCTGCTGCTGGGCGTAGCACCAACGGTCCCAGGCTCGCTCGACGGTCGAGTCGACGAGCTCGATCCAGTCGGCGTCCTCGCCATTGCTGGGAGGCGGAAGGGTCAACACCTTCCACTTCTTGTCGTCGCGGACGATCGTGAACATCGGCTGACCGCTTGGCCGTCCAGCATGGCGAAGGGGTCGTGGGTTGCGCGGGTTCGCAGCCATCAACCTCTGCTGCACGGCGAAGACCAGCTCGTGCGCGGCGTCGAGAGTCTCCGATGGGAGCGGAGGGTTGCGCCGGCCAAGGCGGATCTGGAGTGCGCGGATGGCCTCGCGCAGCCGGGGTGGCGCCTCTACGAGGTCGAGCAGGCGAAGCGTTTCGACGTCATCGAGCAAGATGTCGGATTCCGCAAGGAGAACCCGTCGCTGAAGCTCGGCGGTCTGCGACATGCGCAGCAGGTTAACCGTGGGCTGCGCGCTGTCAAGAGTAGCTTTACAAGTCAGGCAATTCCAAGTAGCCGCTTGCCGTTGTCGACGAGCACCTTCTGCAGCACGGGCTCTGGGATGTCCAGGGTCTTCAACTCATCCAGGCACCGCTGCGGCTGGATGAAGGGAGAGTCGCTGCCGAACAGGAACTGATCCTGGAGCCGGCCCTTCATGTCGCGTATGACCTCGGTCGGGATGTAGCGCGGCGCAGACCCGGAGATGTCGATGGAGATGTTGGTCTTGTGCAGGGCCATCGCGAGCAGCTCCAGGTGCCACGGGTAGCCGAAATGCGCGGCGACGATTTTGAGGTCGGGAAAGGTGGCCGCCGGCGCATCGAGCCAGATCGGTCGCGCGAAGTCGATCCGGATCCCCTGGCCGCCAGGCTGGCCGGCACCGATTCCGCTTGTTCCGGTGTGAAATAGCACGATCAAGCCGAGGTCCTGGCATTTCTCATACAGCGGCCAGTGCCTCTCCTCGTTCGGCGCGAACGCCTGCAGGGATGGGTGCAGCTTCACGCCCTTCAACCCGAGCTCGGCGATCCGATCGACGTCTTCGACCGCGCGGTCGCCCTTCAGCGGGTCGACGCTGCCGAATCCAACAAAGGTCTTGGGATACATGCGAACCGCTTCGGCGACCAGGTCGTTCGGCACCCGCGGCCGGCCGGTGGCGGTCTCGGCATCCCAGGCCAGGAGCACGGCGACGATGTCCATGGCGTCGTATTCCTGGGCCAGCTCGTCCAGCGTCTTGCGCGCGACCTTGGAGCGGAAATAGGTCTCCGCCGCCTCCACATAGCCCCTCATCGACACGTCGAGCCAATCGGGCGTGGGTAGGTGGACGTGAAAATCGATCGCCTTCACGGCGAGACTAATGCTGATGGACGCGACTCTGCTCGTGCTGGCGGGAGGAGACAGCCGCCGCATGGGACGCCCCAAGGCCTGGATCGAGGTGGGGGACACCGTGCTCCTGCGCTACGTGGTGGAACGGCTTGCTCCCGCGTTCTCGGAGGTGGTGGTCGCTTTCGGTGAACCGGAGCAGATGGAGCAGCTCGTGCCGTACCGGGTCGTGTTCGACCGCAAGCGTGACGCCGGCCCGCTCGCCGGTCTCGAGGCCGGATTGATCGCGGCACGCCACGACGTTCTTTTCGCGGTGGCCTGCGATATGCCGTACGTGACTCCAACGACCGCGCAGCTTGCCGTCGCTGCCGCAAGAAACAGCGATGCCGCGATCGCTCGCCACGACGGCCTCTTCGAGCCGGTCTGCGGGGCATATCGCAAGACCGCCTTGCCGGCGATCGTCGGCGCTCTCGACGCGGGCAACTACACCGCGCACGACGTGGCCCAATCGCTCGATGTGACCTGGCTCGAGGGGCTCGACCCGGCGGAGTTCGAGAGCCTCAATACGCCGGCGGACCTCGAGCGATTCCATGCCGCTTTTTCGGCGCAGCGATAATTGGGCGACATCCTTTGAAGATCGTCGTTACCGTCAAGCAAGTCCCAGATCCGAACTCCAACCTCACACTCGAGGCCGACAACTCCATCTCCCGAGAGAAGGAAGTCGTGCTCGATCCCGGCGACGAATGCGGAGTCGAAGAGGCTCTTCAGCTCAAGGAAGCTCACGGCGGCGAGGTCGTGCTCGTGTCGATGGGCCCAGAGCGGGCGAAGGATGCGATCCGCAAAGGGCTATCGATGGGAGCCGACCGCGGTGTGCTGATCTCCGATGCCGAGCTTGCGGGAGCCGACGCGCTCCTGACCGCACGGGCGCTTGCCGCGGCGATCAAGGCCGAAGAGCCGGATCTCGTGATCTGCGCGACCGAGTCCTATGACGGCAGCACGGGAATGGTCCCGCCGATGCTCGCCGAGCTGCTCGGATTCCCGCAGCTGACCTTCGCCAAGAAGGTCGAGGCCGATGGTTCGAGTGTGAAGGTGCATCGCCAAACTGCGGACGGCTACCAGGTCGTCGAGGCTTCCACGCCCGCGCTCATCACGGTCACCGCAGCGATCGCCGAGCCTCGCTACGCGTCGCTCAAGGGCATCATGGCCGCGCGCTCGAAGGAGATCAAACAGCTTGCGGTCGCGGACCTGGGCGTCGAGAAGAGCCAGGCGGCCGAGACGATCGAAGGCGTCACCGACGCGGAGACCCGCAAGGCCGGCGAGGTCATCGAGGACGACGGCACCGCGGTCGACAAGATCGTGCAGGTCCTCAGCGAAGCGAAGGTGCTGTAGGTGGCTGCGATCCTCGTCTACGCCGAGCTGAACCAGGGCAAGGTCGCAACCACGTCGCTCGAGCTGATGACCAAGGCCCGCGAGCTGGGTGACGTGTATGCCGTCGCATTGGGCGCCGGCGCCAAGGCAGCCGCCGCAAGGCTCGGGAAGCACGGCGCCAAAGCCGTGCACGTCAATGAGAACCCTGTCTTCGACGACTACATCGCGGAGCCGGCGACCGACGCGCTGGCAGTCCTGTATGAGAAGGAAAGGCCGGACCTAATCCTCTTCGCCTTCACCTCCGACTCGCGCGAGGTCGCCGGCCGGCTGGCGGCCCGATTGGGCTCGGGACTCATCTCCAATGCGAGCGACGTCGTCGCCAAAGGTGGCGGCTTCGTCGCTCGCGTGCCGTACTTCGGCGGCGCCAAGGTCGCGACGATGAAGGCGAACGGCAAGCCCGCGATCGTTCTGGTCCGACCGAAGTCGTTCGAGGTCTCGGAGAAAGTTGGGACCGCGGAGATCAAGCAGCTCGAGTTGACGCTCGGGGAGGGGTCGAAGCGCGCGCACATCACAGAGCGGGTCGTCGAAGCCTCGGAGAAGGTGAAGCTCGAGGAAGCGCGCGTGGTCATCAGTGGCGGACGCGGCATGGGCGGGCCTCAGAACTTCCCACTCCTCGAGGACCTCGCCAGCGCGCTCGGTGGCGCTGTCGGGGCGAGCCGCGCCGTTGTCGACGCGGGCTGGGTGCCCTACTCGATGCAGGTTGGACAGACCGGCAAATCGGTGCGGCCGGGCGTCTACATCGCGGTCGGCATCTCGGGCGCGATGCAGCACACCGTCGGCATGAAGACCTCGAAGGTGATCATCGCCATCAACAAAGACGCCGAGGCGCCGATCATGAAGATGGCCGACCTGGGAGTCGTGGGCGACGCGCTGAAGATCGTGCCCGCGCTGACCGCCGCGGTCAAAGCCAAGAAGAACGGATAAACAAGAGGCTCAGCGCCTTCTCGACGAGCGCGTCGAGCGCAGGCTGGAGCGTGACTTCATCGCCGCGGATGCGATCCGTGAAACGCTTCGTGCCGGCGGATGGGACGTGGTCGACAGCTCGACCGGCAGCGAGCTGCAGGCGTTCAAAGCCCAGGCGACCGATGGACCGAAGGCTCAACCGCGAGCCGTCACGTTGCTCACGGTCGTCCATGGATGGCAGCCGGACGCCGAACGATGGCTGCTTTCGGTTTTCACCCACACCAAAGCCGACTTCGAGGCCGTCGTCGTCGACAACTCGGGCGATGCGCGGATTGCCGGGTGGATGAAGACCCGCGTGGCAGAGCGTTTACGCGTGGTCTCGCTGAATCCGCCGCTCGGTTTCGGCGCCGCCGCCGACGCGGGCATCGAGGCGGCGGCGGGGGATACCGTCGTCCTTTTCGACCCGGGCGTCGAGCTGGAAGGAGACGCGGTGACGGAGCTCCTCGCCACGCTTTCCGATCCGGCGGTCGTGCTCGTCGGGCCGTTCGGGCTTCGCGCCAAGGGAACTATGAAGGAGTTCGAGGAGAGCGAAGGCCCGGACGTGGATGCGATCGAGGGTTACTGCATGGCCTTTCGGCGGTCCGATGCTCTCGCCGTCGGCGGGTTCGATCCGAAGTTTCGCTTCTACCGGATGGCGGACGTGGAGTTCAGCTTTCGGATGCGTGAGCACGGCGGCCGCGCGGTCGTCATCCACGGCCTGCCGGTCGTCAGGCACGAGCACCGTCTGTGGGAATCGACCGAGCCGCAAGAACGTGACCGACTCTCGCGCCGCAACACGTATCGCTTCCTCGACCGCTGGCGCGAACGCGAAGACCTTCTGGTCGGCCAATAGAATTCCCCGCGGTGGGTGACGAGTACTCCGATCGGGTCGGCGAGCTTCACGCTCGACGCAAGAAGAACCTTGCGATGGGCGGCGAGGAGAAGATCGCCAAGCAGCACGAGCGCGGCAAGCTGACCGTCCGTGAGCGCATCGACCTCCTCTTCGACAAGGACACCTTCGTCGAGCTGGGTTTGCTGGCCAAGGACCGTGATGGCTCAGATGACGCGCCGGCGGACGGCGTGGTGACTGGCCATGGCGAAGTCGATGGCCGGCAGGCCTGGGTGATCGCCTACGACTTCACGGTGATGGCAGGTTCGATGGGCGCGGTCGGCGAGCAGTTCAAGGCGGCCCGTGTGCGCGAGCTCGCCCTTCGCTATCGCAAGCCCATTGTGTGGCTGCTCGACTCAGCCGGGGCGCGCATCCAGGAGGCGGCCGGCTCGACCTTCGCCGGCACCGGCTGGCTGTTCGCCGACCAGGTCGTCATGTCAGGAGTGATCCCTCAGGTCGCCGCCATGCTCGGTCCGTGCGCGGCGGGCACGGCGTACATCCCCGGCCTCGCGGATTTCGTGCCGATGGTGAAGGGCACGTCGTCGATGGCGCTAGGCGGCGCGCGCCTCGTCAAGGCCGCGACCGGGGAAGACGTGACCGACCACGATATGGGCGGCTCGCAGGTCCACTGCTACGAGTCTGGCGTCGGCGACAACGAAGTCGAGACCGACGCCGACTGCATCGCCACCGTGCGCCGCTTTCTTTCCTATCTTCCGTCGAGCAACACCGAAGCCCCGCCGTTCGTCGACACGGGCGACGCCGCCGACCGCACGGTCGAGGGCCTGGAGAAGATCGTGCCCGTCAATCCTCGATCCGCCTACGACGTGCGCAAGGTGGTCAAGGCGGTCTTCGATCGCGACTCGTGGTTCGAGATCAAGCCGACGTATGCCAAGAACATCGTCGTCGGGTTTGCGCGGGCGGCCGGTCATGCCGTCGGCATCGTGGCCAACCAGCCGATGCAGAAGGGCGGCGTCCTCGATTCAGACGCGGCGGACAAGGCGGCTCGTTTCATCCGTATGTGTGATGCGTTCAATGTCCCGCTCGTCTACCTGATGGACGTGCCGGGCTTCATGGTCGGATCGCAGGTCGAGAAGGAAGGCATCATCCGCCACGGCGCGAAGATGCTCTACGCGACGTCCGAGGCAACGGTGCCGAAGGTGACGGTGATCATGCGCAAGGCCTACGGCGCGGGCTATTACGTGATGAACGGCAAGGGTTATCAGCCCGACGTGATCGTGGCCTGGCCATTCGCCGAGATCTCTGTCATGGGCCCCGAGGGAGCCGTGAACATCATCTTCAACAAGCAGGTCGAGGCATCGGACAATCCCGAGGCGACTCGAGCGCAGCTGGTCGAGACGATCCGCGCCCAGATCAACCCTTACCTCGCGGCGGGCTGGGCAATGATCGACGACGTGATCGATCCAGCGGAAACGCGACGCGTGATCATCAAGGGCATCGCGCAAGCGCGGGACAAGAGGATCGACCGGCCGTGGCGCAAGCACGGAAACATCCCTGTATGAAATCCCCACGAAATCAGAGACTTCGTCATGATTTCGCGGGGGCCCCTTTAGTGAGCAGCCCGGTCGTCATCAGCGCCGCTCTCACCGGCGTGCTGGCGACGAGGGAGCTCTGCCCGGCGATCCCCTACACGCCGCGGGAGATCGGCGAGGAGGCGAGGCGCGCGGCAGACGCTGGCGCATCGATCGTGCACATACACGCTCGCAATCCGGAAGGTGGGCCGGAGTGGCGTGTCGAAACGTTCGCCGAGATCCTCTCCGAGGTGCGCAAACGATCCGACGTGATCGTCAACTTCTCCACCGGCGCCATCGGCATCCCCGTCGAGCAGCGCATCGCCCACATCCGCCAGCTGCGACCGGAGATCGGGGCCCTGAACATGGGCTCAATGAACTACGCGATCTATTCGGCGAAGAAGAAGGCCTTCTATCAGGACCACGTGTTCGCCAACCCGTTCAAGGACATCCTGTTCTTCCTCGAAGCGATGAACGGCGCGGGCGTGCGCCCGGAGCTGGAATGCTTCGACACCGGGCACATCGCAAACACAGCGCCGCTCATCGACATGGGAGCGCTCAAGGTCCCGTACCAGTTCAGCTTGATCATGGGCGTGCTGGGCGGAATCCCAGGCACGACTCGCCACCTGACGAACCAGGTCGAGACCTTGCCGGAGGGCGCGCACTGGCAGGTCATTGGCATCGGGCTGAAGCAGTGGGCTCTGGTCGCAGCCGCGATCACCATGGGCGGCAACGTGCGCGTCGGCCTCGAGGACAACTTCTACCTGGAGGAGGGACGGATGGCGAAGAGCAATGGCGAGCTGGTAGAAAAGGCCGCGCGCCTGTCGCGAGATCTAGGCCGCGCCGTCGCCTCGATCGAAGAAGCTCGCAGAATTCTCGGTTTAGGAATAGATGACTGAAGTCAAGGCAGAGCTCGTGGGCAGTGTCTGGAAGGTGAAGACCGCGCCCGGGGCCCAGGTCGCCTTGGAGGACGAGCTGCTCATCCTGGAATCGATGAAGATGGAGATCCCGGTCACCGCGCCGTGCGCCGGCACTGTCAAAGAGGTGCGGGTGAAGGAGGGAGAAGTGGTCAAGGAAGGCCAGGTCCTGGTCGTCCTCGAATGAAGCCCGCGCAGCTTCTCCTCGCTTACATGCGGCTGGTCGAGAGGGAGCGAGAGCTGCGCGACCAGATTGAGAGTGTCGAGTCGCTGCTAGCGTCCGACCCGAATATCGCCCATGCGGAGGAAACCCTTGCGACTGCGCGCGCCGAGCAGCAAGCCATCCAGCTGCGTCTGCGCGAGTCGGACCGCGACCGCGAGGCACATCGCACGCGGCTTCGCTCGCGAGAGAAGGAGCTGATGAGCGGTCGGATCCGCAATCCGACCGAGCTCATGCAGATGAACCAGGAAGTTCAGCACATGAAGGCGAGCTTCGCCGTCGAGGAAGAGACGGAGCTGCGCCTGATGGAGGAGGGTGAGCTCGCCGACCAGGCGGTGCTGGAAGCCTCCGAACGCCTGCAAGAAGCCCGAACACGGTCGGCGGGCGACGAGCCGGGCCTCCGGCGCGACCTCGAGGCGTGGCAATCGGAGCTCGCCGCCGTCAAGGCGGACAGCGAGGCGGCGTGGGCGCAGGTGCCGGCCGCCGCTCAGAGGGCTTACTTGCGCGTGCGCGCGCACCCGCCGGTCGCCGAGGTCGACCGCAATCAGTGCCAGGAGTGCCATGTCACGGTGACCTCCTCGGGCATGCAGGTGCTGCGGAAGGGTGACGACATAGTCCAGTGCGAGAACTGCGGTCGCATCCTGGTGATGGCCTGAAGGTCTTACGTCTCTTCACCGACGGCGCGTCGCGCGGGAATCCAGGAAGCGCGGCTCTCGGCGTCGTGATCGAGGATGAGCACGGCATGCGCCTACGGGGCTTCCACCGGTGGCTGGGAAAGATGACCAACAACGAGGCGGAGTACCACGCCTTGATCGATGGTCTGAAGGCGGTCAAGGACTGGAAGCCCGACCGGGTCGAGGTGTACCTCGACTCCAAGCTCGTCGTCGAGCAGATGAACGGGCGCTACCGGATCAAGGCGCCCGAGCTTGTGCCGCTCCACCAGAAAGCGAGCGAATTGCTCCGCGAGTTTCCTGACGTAACAGTCCAGCACGTCGAGCGCGCCAAGAATCGCGGCGCCGACGCGCTCGCCAATATGTCTCTGGACGCGCGCGTCAAAAAGAAGAAGACGGGCCGCTAGTGGCACGGGTCTCTTACACCGTCGAGACCGATCTCGAGCCCAACGTGGTGTGGGACGCCCTGACCGAGTTCGGCCCGAGGCGCGCCGTGCTGTGGCCCGACCTGTCGCCTTCCTTCAGCGTGCTCGACAGGGGAGAGGGGTGGGCGAAGGTGCGGGAGTGCACCGACAGCCTGGGCATCTGGGCGATCGAGCGCTACGAATGGACGCAGCCGGTCATCACGGCCACTGTCCAGGACTCGAACGCCGCGCAGCCTGGGGGTACGTGGCGCATGGAGGTCCAGCCGCGCAGTGGGGGAGGCAGCGTCGTGCGCGTCGCCATGGACCGCCGCGCGAAGGGTTTCGTCGGCCATCTAATCCACGGCCTGTTCCAGGTCACGAATGGCCGTTTTCTCGCCGCTCGTACCCGACGCATGCTTTCGAATCTCCGCGGGTAGACTTACACCGGGCCGAGGCGGACGGGTGACCGCCGACGAAGTGAATATCGTTGGAGGAAAGTCCGGACTCCAAAGAGCAGGGCGCTGGGTAACACCCAGTCGGGGCGACCCGAAGGAAAGTGCCACAGAAAATTACCGCCGGGCAGCGCTTATCTCCGGAGAGGCGCTGTCAGGTAAGGGTGAAAAGGTGGGGTAAGAGCCCACCGGCGGCCGGGAGACCGGCCGGCCAGGTAAACCCCGCCCGGAGCAAGACCAAATAGGAGGACGTTTTAACGGCGGCTCGCCCAGTCCTCGGGTATCGGTCGCTAGAGACCTCGGGTAATCGAGGTCCCAGACAGATGGTCACCGTCCCGCGAGGGATACAGAACCCGGCTTATGTCCGTTCTCGGCCCACCTTCTGTAGACCTAACGCTGCAAGTTGCGCGCCGCTGGTTGCGAGTCTTCACCGTCGCGGAACTCAAGAACAACCCCGCGGGACATTGGGTAAGAGCCGCCCCGAAACGGCGAATCCGCTACAGCCAGCCCTTTGCCTCTGCCAGCTTCGCCGCTTCCGATCGGTTCCTGCAACCCAACTTCTGGATTGCATTCGAAAGGTGATTGCGGACGGTGCCCCTGGACAGGAAGAGTGTGTGAGCTATCTCGTCTAGGTTTGCCCCCCGGTCGGTGGCCGCAAGCACCTGGCGTTCTCTTTCGGTCAAAGGGCTCACGCCCTCACTGAGCGCAGAAGCCGCCAGGCCCGGATCGACGACGCGCTCGCCCCGTGCCGTGCGCCGGATGGCGTGCGCGAGCTGCTCTGGCGGTGCGTCCTTGAGCAGGAAACCGTACGCCCCCGTTTCCATGGCTCGGCGCAGAAAGCCGGGTTTGCCGAAGGTCGTCAGGATGAGACTGCGGCAGTGCGGCAGGCTCTCATGCAGCGCAGCTGCGGAGGTGATGCCGTCGCCGCCCGGCATCTCGATGTCCATCAGGGCGACGTCCGGGCGGCAGGCCATGGCCGCAGAGACGACCTCATCGGCTCGCGCCACCTCGGCCACCACTTCGATGTCGCTCTCCATGGCCAGCAGGGCGCGCAGCGCTCCCCGCACCATCGCTTGGTCCTCGGCGATCAGGACGCGAATCACGTCACGACCTCCGCATCGAGGGCGCTCAGGTCCGCGCTCACAGGGGTCGGTACTGTGGCTCGGAGGCGAAAGCCGCCGTCCGGTTGAGCCGTGGCCTCGACCTCGCCGCCTACCGCCGCGAGCCGCTCCGCAAGCCCGCGGAGGCCATTCCCAGCCGGCGACTGAGGCACACGCCAGCCGTCGTTGACGACGTCGACCTGGACATGGGCGGGATCTCGGCTGAACGCGATCCGGCATCGCTTAGCGCCCGAATGCCGGATCACATTGGTCGTGGCCTCGCGAACCACCCAGCCCAGGACAGCCTCGGTCTCGCGGTTGAGCGCCCCCACGTCCTGCTTGATGTCGACCTCGACCCCGCCCGCCTCGAGCGCGACTCGGGCGGCCGTCAGCTCGGTGGACAGGGTCGGCTGCCGGTAGCCGGAGACTGCCTCGCGCACCTGACGCAGTGCTTCGCGGCTGAGGCTCAGCATGTCGCGGACCTCGTCGAGGCCCGGTGCTCCCTCCGGCAGGAGCCTGGTCGCCAGCTCACCCTTCAGTGTGATCAGGGAGAGGCTGTTGCCCAACAGGTCGTGGAGGTCGCGTGAGATTCGAGCGCGCTCGTTGTCTGTCGCATGCTGGACGATCTCCGTCCGCGCGGCCCGCAGGGCGGCTACCGTGCTCAGCAGATAGCGCAAGCCCATCGCGCTGCCGCCGAAAAGGAGCACGCCCGGGGCGACCAACACCGTTTGAAGGACAACCGTGCCTGTCAGTGAGTGCGCCAGGACGATTCCATCCACCATCGTCACCACGCCGACCACCGACAGGGCGATCACGGCGCGCCGGGGCGGGAGCCCGAAACCCGCGACGAGCCCCGGGATCAAGAAGTAGTTAATGCCGATCTCGCCTTGCAGGTGGTCGAGCGCCAACGCGACGACGGTCAGAAAGGAAACCGTCGCGACCGGGACCCGTGGGCCGGTATACGCGGACCCACGGAAGACGTACCAGACGAAGGTCAAGCAGTACATGGCGCCGATGCCCAGGAAGACGGCTGCACGTGAGCCCTGCACCGTGCCGCGCATGTATGCATCCGCCAGCGGCCACATCAACGCCAGGCAGGCCAGCGCGCCGAACTTTCCCCACCTCTCCATCCAGGTCATGCGGTGACGCGAGCGTACTCCGTGGTCATCGCGTGGCCAAGTGCCCGGGAGCAGCTCACTGCCATGGCTGCAGTCACGGTCGACACGTGATCCGTCGGACCCTCAAGTCCTGACCGCGGGCACTTCCGGTAATGGCGCGTGGAGCCGATGCTCCCTGCACCGACCTTAGGAGGTGGTAGCCATGCGACCGATTCCCGAGTCCGCGCGGCCGGCCCGGTTCAGGCGCGCCGTCCGCGAGCACCCCCACGCCTCCTTTGTCTTGACTGCACCACCCGCGTGGCGGGTCACGACATTCCGCGTTCTCGCCGCGCTGGCCGGGTGCGTCTTCCTCGTGCCGCTGCAGCAGGCCATCTCGCCCTGGGGCGCAGTGACGCTCAGCAACACGGACGGGGTGACAGACGTCAACCTTCATCGCTGGTCCGCGGCGCTCGCGGGCGGGCCCGACGCCGGGCTCGCGGCGTTGCTCTTCTACTTGGCGTGGCGTCCGATGGGGGGGCAGCTCGTGCTCCAGTGGGCGGCCCTGGCCGCGATCGTGTTTCTCGCCGCGAACGTGCCCTTCGCCGGGCCTGCGGTGGCGGTTTACGCCATCCCCGTCGTGCTGGTTGTGGCCGCGTATCCGGCGCCGCGCGCATTGCTGAAGGCCCCATGGGTGGACGGCGTGCGGCTCCTGCTCCTAGGGCCCGGGATGCTGATCGCGGTCTTCCTTTTGGTGGATGCGTCCCGAGCGATGGTCCTTCAGATCGGCGGAACCGGTGAGCTGGCGCGCAACTATGACGCGGCGAGCAACGCCGAGCACATGGTCAACGTCGGTCTTGCCGCACTGCTGGCCGGAATGCGGAGGCCAGGGTCTCAACCGCTCGCACTGATGGCCGCGGCCGTCCTCGTCTTCCTGGGAGCCGCCGCGATCACCGTCCCGTCCAATCCAGGAAGCTGGGGCATCCTGGGCGGCGCGGCGACCGTTGCCGCTGGCGCGGTCCTGGCAGCAGCCGCAACATACGAATCGCTGCGATCCCGGTCGGCACGCCAAACATGAGCCACGCAGCAGTCGTCGAACAGTCGCCTGATTCCTCGTCTCGAGTGATACAGCTCCTGCGCCGCCATCCCCTGATCTCCTTCTTCGTCATGGCCTACGCCATCTCGTGGACGTACGTGATCGTCTTCTTGGTCGTATGGCCGCTGCCCGACAGCATCGTCACCGATACCCCGGAACTGCTCGGTCCGGTCGTGGCCGGTTTCGTCATGACCGCCGTGATGTCTGGCCGGACAGGCGTCCGGCAGCTCCTGCGCCGGTTCGTAATGTGGCGAGTCAGGGGGGTCTGGTACCTGTACGCGGTGGTGGGGATCCCCGCCATCTACTTCATCGGAGTCGCGCTGGTCCCTGGTGCGCTGGGCTCGTTCAAGGTCCCATCACTCACGGCGTCCCTCCTCTATCCCGTCTTGTTCCTCGTCGTTCTCGTCCTCGACGGCCCGCTGCTCGAGGAACCGGGTTGGCGTGGCTTCGCACTGCCCCGTCTGCAGACGCGCTGGGGCCCGCTTTTGGGGACGGTGATCCTCGGAGTCATGTGGGCCGGCTGGCACGCACCGCAGTACTTCACGAAGACGTTTGCGGCCGCGAACGGCGGTCTCAGCGTTTCGGGCGTGATCGTCTTCCTGCTGTCCGTAGTCAGCTTCTCCGTGCTGATCACGTGGGCTTTCAACAACACCGGAGGCAGCTTGCTGATTGCGATCCTCATCCACACGGCGATCAACTTCACCCAGGCCTTCACCAGCGACCTGTTCCCCGCCGCCGCGTACAACGAAGTCGTCACGGTGGCGGTCTTCGGAGCCGCCGCAGTCATCATCGTGGTCGCGACGCGTGGCCGGCTCGGTTTCCGGTGGCCTGACGATCAGGTCAGAACAGCGTGATCGGCCGTGCGGCCGCACAGTTCCCGCTGGGGGGTCGAAAGGGGGCCTGGTGGGGCGTCGCGTTCGTGATCCTGCTGCTTGTGAGTGCGGCGATGGTCTCGCTTCCCACTGCCGCGGAACGGGGAGATCGCATCACCGCCTTCTACAAGGCGCACCAGCAGGTGATCGTCTGGCAGCAGATCATTGGCACGCTCGCGCTCCTCCCGTTTCTGGCCTTCGCCGCCGCCCTGTCGCGTTGGGCTCGGATGGACGGCCGGCGGAATCGATGGTTGATGCCGGCCGCAGGGCTCGTGGTGCTCGCGACAGTTGCCACCAGCCTGGTTGCAGGCGCCATGGCTTTGATGCCGGACCTATCGCCGGCTCTGGCACACCAGCTCACGGTCATCGAAGACCTAGCCGACTCCGTTCTGTTCGCATCGCTCGCCGGGTTTGTGCTGGCCACCTCGACCGGGGCGCCCGTCTGGGTGCGTGCGCTCGCGGTTCTCGTGGCCATAGCCAGCCTGGCTCGGGCGGTTCTAAGTCCTTTCGGTGTGACCGTGCTCGATGTTGCCGCCCCGCCGGCGGTGCTGGCCTTCCTGTTACTGATGAGCGGTCGCCTCCTCTTCGGCCCGGCCGCGGGCCGCCACTCTGTCGAGGCAGGGCCGTGACCCGAGGTTTGGCCCGCCTGCTGGCCTGGGGAAGCGCCGGGGCCACGATCGCCGCGATTCCGTCGGCCCGCCTGATCATCGCCCAGCCGCATCCGGGGCGGCTGGGGATGGAGGGGCAGCGAGGGCACCCCTCTCGTGGCATTGGGTCAAACGCGATCCCAGCAGATCGGAAACCGTAAGGAGAAATGACGTGAGATCCATTGTCTTCCGCGCGGTGATCGGAACCCTCGGATTGCTAGGGCTGCTCGGCAGCACATCGCTTCCGGTAGTCGCCGCGCCGGTCAACAGTCCCGATTACGCGGCCATCGACTCGTACGTCTCGAACAGCTTGGCCGGAACACCAGGCTTCGCACTCAGCATCGTCCACGGCGATCAGGTCACTCACGTGAAGGGGTTTGGGATCGCCAACTCGGCCGGTGTGCCGATGACCGCCGACACCCCTCTGGTAATCGGGTCTCAGGCCAAGTCTTTTACCGCTCTGGCGATCATGCAGCTGAGCGAGAGCCGAGCGTTATCTCTCGACTCGCCTGTCCAGGATTACCTTCCCTGGTTCCGCGTCGCCCAGAACGACTTTAGCCAACAGATCACGATTCGGCAGCTGCTCAACCAGACCAGCGGCCTGCCACCCAGCGCCCCATTCGACACCGCCGTGACTACCGTGGAAAGCCGGGTCCGCGACCTCGCCTCAGTTAATTTGACCGCCCCGCCCGGCCAGCTGTGGCAGTACTCCAACTCGAACTACGACGTCCTTGGACAGGTCGTCGCGACCGTAAGTGGCCAAACCTACGGCGACTACATGCGCGATCACGTCTTCCGACCGCTGGCCATGACTCACACCTTCGCGTCGGAGGCGGAGGCGCAGGCGAACGGATTGGGCGAAGGCCACCAATGGTGGTTCGGGCTGCCAGTAAGCAGCGACACCTACAGGCAGGATTACGTGCCGGCCGGCTTTCTAGTCTCGAGTGCGAACGACATGAGCCACTTTCTGATCGCTCAGCTCAACGGCGGAACATACAACGGCCAGAGCGTTGTCTCCGCTCAAGGCGTCACCGCCATGCACGCAGGCGTGGTCAAGGTCGGCACTGGCGGCTCTTATGGCATGGGTTGGCTGGCTGACACCCTTAATCGCACTCCTGTTGTCTCTCACGACGGCGACTCTCTGAACATGCACACGGACATGATCCTCGTCCCCACCCACGGCTGGGGCGTTGAGATCATTGCCAACTCCGACAGCCTGCCGATTCTCCTCGGCGCTTCGGTTGGAACCACCGTCAAGGGTGTGATCTCGATGCTCATGGGCTGGTCGGTTCCGCCAACGCCTGCTCCCATCGCGATCTATACCGTCTTCGACCTGCTTGTCCTGGCCTTGATCGCTTTCCAGCTTTGGTCCTTGATTCGTGCCCTGCAGCAACAGCCGAATGTAAAGCCCGGCTCGAGCTTGCTCCTTCGGCGAATAGCCCTACCAATGGGATGGCGACTCGTGGCAGCAGCTCTGCCCCTCGGCCTTCTCTTGATCCTGGGGTCGTCATTAGGCGCGCCCATTTCCGTGATCGCGACGACCGACATCGGCCTGTCTGGGATCGCGATTGCCGCTCTGTTGTTGGTCAACGGCGCGGTCCGAGCTGTCGTCGCAGGAACGGCAATGCGATCGAGGACCCAGGTGGTGACCGGCCCCTGAACTGGGTGGACTGTAAGTTGGGCGTACCGGTACGCATCCAGTACGCAGCCGCTCTCAATCAGGAGGTGTCGCCAGGTGTCATTTCGTATTCAGAAGGCGAGGCCTCAACTCCCGATAACAGAACCCGGCTTATCGCCGCTCTCGGCCCACCTTCTGTATCCCTAGAGCCGCAAGTTGCGGCCGCAGAGTGCGGTCTCTGCTTCACGTCTAGCAACGGTGCGAAGCTTGGTGGACGCAATACGCCGGTTGCCGCGTCAAAAGTAAGTCGCTGGCCAACCTTCTGTGCACCCACGTGACACCGTTGTTGCTACTGGCGCTGTCCGCGCTTGGAGGTCTTGCGCCACAGTTAACTGAGCGATGGAGCCCAGCCGAAGCCGGGCTCCAAGTACTGCAGGACGGAGGCAGGAAACTCTATCGAGCAGCCGCCACAGGGGCCAGGGAACCGTTGTCCACACCGGCAGTTCGGCTGTAAAGGGCGGTGATGGCAGAGGGATTGAAGCCTCTGACGACCAGCCAGACGCCCAGCGAAAACTCCCATAGCGCGATCGGGAGTGCGGTTACCAGCGCCGGTGTGGACGTTCGGCCGATGAGGTCGAACAGAACGGCGAGGTCTGCCGCGACGAGCAGCGGAGCTCCGATAAGTCCGAGCAGGGGAAGAACCCGTGGTACCAGGCGCGCGCGGTACAGCAGGGTGCCCAGCAGCACGGCGTTCAGGGCCGGCATGAGGCTTCCTCCGAGGAGAAACATCCGGTCGTACATGGTGACCAGCGCATGACTGGTGACCAACGCGTCAGGTCCGGCACCGGCCTGCCGCAAGGACACGACCGACAAGATGCAGCCGACGCAGACGAAGATGGCGGCGCCTTCCATGGTTCGCGATCCGATGAAGCCCATCGCGACCCCTTCGTTCTGCCTCTTGAGCACCGGGAACAGCGCGACGGCGGTGCCGATGCCGGCAAGGGCGACGATGATCTCGAGGAGGGCGCCGACGAGGGCGCCAGTGTCCGGGCCAGCGCCGAGGATGTAATTCGCACCTTTCACCGGACCGTAGATAGCGAGGGTCGGGATCGAGACAAAGGTGAGCAGGTAGAGCGCGCCAGCGGCAAGCGAGGTCTTTCTTTGTAGATTCACCCCGGAACTAGGCGGTGCGTGCCGATTGGTCGTCGGTTTCGTATCGATCATGATGTGACGCTCCTTTTGTTGGATGGGGTCATCGGCACGATGACCGTGTGGGAGGTCAGGCTTATGACCTCGGAACCGTGCAGTGCCTCGAGAAATGGCT
>Ga0209161_10001582_pt1 | contig 18893 bp, 19 predicted proteins | sample GraSoiAngelo_155_FD_186169 | JGI IMG/M metagenome (GOLD analysis project Ga0209161, IMG submission 186169) | Grasslands soil microbial communities from the Angelo Coastal Reserve, California, USA - 14_1009_13_30cm (SPAdes) (version 2) | ecosystem: Environmental > Terrestrial > Soil > Grasslands... | reverse complement strand
GCCCGAGAGGTCAAGCTCCCGACCGGGTACTGGCTGCGGTGGAGCGGTCAGTACGAGGCAATTCAGCGGGTGCAGGCGCGACTCCAAGTCGTCGTCCCGCTCACGCTCGGGATCATCGCGCTGCTCTTGTATCTCACTTTCGGTACTGTAGCCGAGACGGCGATCGTGATGCTGTCGCTGCCGTTCGCCCTGGTCGGCGGGGTGTGGATTATGTGGATCCTAGGCTACAACCTATCGATCGCCGTTGCGGTCGGGTTCATCGCCTTGGCGGGGGTCGCCGCAGAGACGGGTGTCGTGATGCTGATCTACTTGGATCAAGCGTGGCGGCAAACGAGAAACGGGAAACAGCCTATCCTGAGGAGCGAAGCGACGAAGGGGGAAACGAGCGAGCCGGAGCTCGTGGCCGCCATCGAGCACGGCGCCGTCAACCGTGTTCGGCCCAAGCTCATGACGGTGCTCGCGATCATGCTCGGGCTCGTGCCGGCGCTTTGGAGTCGCGGTGCGGGGGCGAGCGTGATGAAGCGGATCGCGGCCCCGATGGTGGGCGGGATGGTCACTTCCACGGTGCTCACGCTGATCGTGATTCCGGTGATCTACTACTTGTGGCGGCGGCGCGGGCACGAGGAAACGGCGCCGTGAACGAGAGGGCATTGGATACACGGGCCGTCCTGCTGCGACGTGGAGCGGCGCTCGAGGTGCTGACGGTCGGCTATAACTCTGTCGAGGGCCTGGTGGCGATTGCCGCGGGCCTTGTTGCCGGCTCCGTGGCGCTGACCGGGTTCGGCATCGACTCGGTCATCGAGGTGACAAGCGGCGTCGTGCTGTGGTGGCGGCTCAGGGCGGAGCTGGGCGCGGCGCGCGTCGGGCCCGCTGTCGAAGCGCGGGCGGCGCGCTGGGCAGGCGTCCTGCTCCTCGCGCTCGCGGTCTACATCGTAGCAGAGTCGGGGCGTCGACTGTTCACCGGCGATCGGCCCGGAGAGAGCATCGTGGGGATCGTCCTCACGGCGCTTTCATTGATCGTGATGCCCCTCCTGGCCCGAGCCAAGCTCCGCGTGGCGGCCAGTCTCGGGAGTCGGGCACTGCGGGCAGACGCGCATGAGACTATCGTTTGCGCCTGGCTCTCGGCCACGACTCTTCTAGGTCTGGGCCTGAACGCCGGGCTCGGCTGGTGGTGGGCCGATCCCGTGGCTGCGTTGGCGATGCTGCCGTTGATTGTGCGCGAAGGCATCGAGGCTTTGAGGGGGGAGGCTGGCGAAGAGTGAGGTCGCCTACGTGAGCGGCACGCCGGCCGAGCACCGGCACGCGCCAGAAGGGCACGCCGGGCACGGGGCGCACATGGTGCAGGACATGCTGCGCCGGTTCATCGGGTCGGCGATCCTCACCGTCCCGATCATCCTCTACTCGCCGCTTGGCACCTGGCTGTTCGGCCGCGCGCTCGCGCCGCCACTGGGGCTGTCCCCCGGGCTCTTGAGCTTCGTCCTGACCTCGATCGTCGTGTGGTGGGGCGGGTGGCCATTCGTGTCGTCCGCGGCGCGCTCGCTGCAACAGGGCGAGCTCACGATGATGACCCTGATCGCGACCGGCATCCTCGTGAGCTACGTGTACTCGGCCGGTGTCACGTTCGGTTTGCCGGGCGAGCCGTTCTACGATGCCGCGGCGATGCTGACCGCCTTCAGCCTGCTCGGCCACTGGCTGGAGATGCGGAGCCGCCTCGCCACCGGCCGGGCCGTCGAGGCGCTGCTCGAGCTCGCGCCGCCCACCGCGCGGCGGGTGCGGGATGGACAAGAGGAGGAAGTGCCGCTCGACGCCATCGCGATGGGCGACGTGCTTGCGGTTCGGCCGGGCGACACCGTCCCGGTGGATGGCTTCGTAATCGAGGGCACGAGCTACGTCGATGAATCAATGCTCACCGGCGAGCCGGTGCCGGTCGCGAAGGGGCGCGGCGATGAGGTCGTGGGCGGGACGCGAAACCAGCAGGGCGCTTTCCGGTTCCGCGCGACCAAAGTTGGCGCGGATACGGCCCTGGCTCGCATCGTCGCCCTGGTCCGGGAGGCACAGTCGTCGAAGGCCCCGGCGCAGCGCCTGGCGGACCTTGCCGGCAAGTATCTGGTCATCGTGGCGCTCGCGTCCGGGGTCGTCACGTTCTTGGTCTGGCTTGCGTTTGGTCACCAAGGCGTCGCCTTCGCGCTGTCGGCTGCGGTGGCGGCTATCGTAATCGCCTGTCCCGACGCGCTCGCGCTGGCGACTCCGACGGCGATCACGGTCGGCGTGGGGCGGGCAGCGCGTGCCGGGGTGCTCTTCCGGAACGCCACAGTTCTTGAGGCGGCTGCCCGGGTGGATACAGTCGTCTTCGACAAGACCGGCACACTCACCGAAGGCCAGCCGTCAGTGACGGATGTCATTGCTGCGGCAGGCGTGGACGGGGCAGAGATTCTCCGGCTCGCCGCTGCAGCGGATGCGCAGTCGGAGCACCCACTCGCCACCGCCGTTGTCGCAGCTGCCAAGCAGCGAGCGCTTGCCGTCGAAACGCCCTCCCATTTCGAGGCCGTCCCTGGCCACGGCGTCAAGGCGACCGTGGGCGGTCGCACCGTGCTGGTGGGTAATGGCAAGCTGCTTGCACGAAACGGCGTCACGACAGGGCTCGAGCGCGAAGCCGAGGCACTGCGAGCGGAAGCCAAGACCGCGCTGTACGTGGCGGTGGATGGCCGGACCATCGGTCTCATCGCGGTCGCCGACCGGATTCGCCCGACCGCGAAAAGTGCTGTTGCGGCGCTCCACGACCTCGGCATCCGCGTGCTGCTCCTCACGGGGGACACCCGGAACACGGCCGACGCAGTGGCGCGCGCGCTCGGGATCGACGATGTCCGGGCAGAGGTGCTCCCGGGCGACAAAGCGGCCGAGGTAAAGGGACTCGAGGAGCAGGGCCGCCGCGTCGCTATGGTAGGGGACGGTGTGAATGACGCCCCGGCGCTCGCCGCTGCGTCCGTTGGGATCGCGATCGGCGCGGGAACGGACGTGGCGATCGAGACGGCCGGAATCATTCTAATGAAGGACGACCCGGCCGACGTTCCTGCGGCGCTCGTGCTGGCCCGCCGTGTGCACCGCAAGATCAAGCAGAATCTCTTCTGGGCCGCGATCTACAACCTGATCGCCATCCCGCTCGCGGCCGGCGTGTTGTATCCCTCGCTGGGCGTCCTGCTCAAGCCGGCGTGGGCGGCGCTGGCGATGAGCGCGAGCACGGTGACCGTGACGGTGAACGCGCTGCTGCTTCGCCCCCTAGAGCATCCGCCGGCATAACATGCAGGGCGTCTCAAGAACGCCAGCGCGTGCGAACCATCAGCCGGCCGAGTTCGAACGCTTCCGTCATTGTCGGGAGCCGGGCGAGCAGTTCGGAGGCGAGGGCGCTCAACGTGCTCAAGCCGCGCAGCACGACAGCTTCGCGACGTCCTTCGTGAACGCCTGCGCGGCGAGCTTGGTCCCTTCCGAGAGGGTCAAGTACGGGTGGAATGTCGAAATGAGATCCTCGATGGTCAGCCCGAACTTCACCGCGAGCGTCGGCTCGGTGATCGTCTCACCGGCCTCGGCCGCGAGGATGTGCGCGCCGATGATCTTCTTGGTAGCGGCATCCGCCACCAGCTTGATGAATCCCCGGGTGTCATGCGCCGCGAGCGCCCTCGGCACGTGCTCGAGCGGCAGCTTGGAGACGAGCGGCTCGATCCCCTGAGCCCGTGCCTCGTTCTCAGTGAGGCCGACGGAGGAGATGGCGGGATCGGTGAAGGTCACTCTGGCCAGTGCCGAGAGATCGTAACGGCGCTCGTTCCCGGTCAGCGCGTTCTCAGCGGCCAGTGCACCGGCATAGGCCGCGACATACACGAACATGGGCTCGCCGATCACGTCGCCTGCGGCATACACGCTCGGGTTCGTCGTCTGCAGAAACTCGTCGACGGCGATTTCTCCCTTCGAGCCGAGGCTGACGCCGATCGTGTCGAGCCCGAAGCCCGCCGTGTTGGCTCGGCGACCCGTGGCGACCAGCAGCTGTTCGGCGCGTGCAATCCGCGCGGCTGAACCCACGTGGTAGTGGACCTCGTAGCCATCGCTGCCCCTGGTCACTCGATCAACCCCGACGTCGGTGTGGACGTCGAGCCCCTCCGACCGGAGGTAGTCCGCCAGCCCGTTACCGATATCGGCGTCTTCCGCGGGGACGACGCGAGGCAGCGCTTCGAGGACCGTCACCCGCACGCCGAGCCGCGCGAACATCTGGGCAAGCTCGAGACCGACTGCGCTCCCGCCGATCACGACGAGGGATTGGGGAAGGCGCTCCAACGCCATCGCCGACGCGCTGTCCAGGTAGCCGGCGTCGGCGAGACCTGGGATCGGGGCTGCCCAAGGAGAGGAGCCCGCGGTCACCACGATCTTGCCCGCAGTCAGGGTACGACCACTCGCGAGTCGAACCTCGCGACCGGAGACGAATGTGGCGCGCTCCTGGAACAAAGTGATCGAAACGTAGGCCTGTAGCACGCTCCAGTACTTCGTCTGCCGCAGCTCGGCCACGAGCGCATCCTTCTGGGCGCCTACGGTCGGCCAATCGGGCCGCCCATCGGTCGTCGGTATTCCCCGAAATCCGTGATGGACCCTGTGGTGGTGTGCCTCGGCTGCGCGGATGAGCGTCTTCGACGGCACACAGCCGACATTCACGCATGTCCCGCCAAGCGTCGCGCCTTCCACCATCGCGACCCGGGCGCCGAGATCGGCAGCCTGAATCGCGGCGGCGAAACCCGCCGAGCCACCCCCTACGACCAGGAAGTCAAACTCGCCGCCTCTTGTGATGACGCTTGGCGCCTCGGTCACTGGCCGCCCCCGGGAGCCTTCATCGTGTCCGGCAGGATCGTCGCACCGAAGCCGGTGAGCCGGGTCAGGTGAGCGGCGATCCGGGCGGGATTGACTTGCCGCGGGTCGTAGCGGACGACGCCGAGGCTGTCGTTCAACGTCACAGCGGCACTGTACACGCCCGGAAGCCGCTTCAAGGCGAGCCGTGCGGTTGCGGGGCAACTTCCGCACGTCATTTTGGAGATGTGAAGCCGAACCGTCGCCGTATCCGGCGTCTGCACGGCGAGTCCCGCAGCGAACAGCAACGCGAGCTTCATGGACGATACCATTGGAAACCTCCTAACCCAGCACGAGTTTCGACCACCAGGGGAATGTGAGCAGCGGGATGGAGATCATCGTCGCGATCCACAGCGCCCACTTCATGCGGCGGCGGGCGATCGGCGAGGCACACAGGGTGCCCGGCTCGCACGCCCGCTTCTCCTCACCTCGCACCACGACGAAGCCAAAGCCGAGCGCTAGGACGGTACCGGCGACGAAGTAGGGCCGTAGCGGCTCGAACGTCGCAGCGAGCCCGGCGCCGCTCAGGCCGAGCGCGACGGCCACCAGGGGCCCGGCGCAGCAGAGCGTTGAAACGACAGCGGCGACAACACCGCCCGTCACGGCGAGTGCCGTCTTAGTGACTGATGTCGTCATGATCTTCCAAAACCTCCAGGATCGGGCAGTCGTCCGTCGGGCGTCGAGCCGTGCACGCCGCGGCCAGCCGCTTCAGCGTGCGCCTCATGCGCTGGAGATCGCGGATCCTCTGTTGGACGACTTCGATCTTCTGTCTGGTTTTCCGCTCGACGACATCGCAGGCGGCGCTGTGCCGGACGCGCAGCCCGAGCAGCTCCTGAATCTCTTGCAACGAAAAACCGAGCTCCTGGGCGTGCTTGATGAAGCGGAGGCGCGCCACCGCGTCGTCGGCGTACTGGCGATACCCTGCCGGAGTGCGGCGCGGAGTCGGAAACAGGCCACGCCGCTCGTAATAACGGATCGTCTGGATGTTCACGTCGGCCGCGTCCGCGACCTGACCGATGGTCAACGCCGTCATTCGGCTCTCCATTAGACTGACGCCAAGATAGACCTTGTACTAAGGTATAGGGTCAAGGGTGCGCCCGCGCTTGCCCCGGGGCTACGGGAGCGTAGGTTAGCCGCATGGTGGGGTGAGGTCAGGGCTGCCTCTTCGAGCCTCGAGCAGCGGATGGGTCGCCAGGCGCCTTAGCCTGCCGGCCGTGGTTCTCCTTCCTAGCCAACGACTCCCTGGACACCACGGTCTCACGCTCGCGTGTGCCGCTCGTGCGCCGCCGTGCCCGGAGAACCCCTGGTCGGATGCATGATGCGGCTCGTGTGGGCATTGGCAAGGAGGAACAAATGAATTGCAAGAGATGGGACGCAAGGTTCTTCGGCCTCGTCGCGACAGGCCTTGCCCTCGCGTGCGAGCGCGGGGCGCCGATCGCAGAGCCAACAACGTCGCGGGCCGACGCGCTCTCAGCGAGCGTCGCTGCACCGGCACACTCTGCCGAGATCGGGTGGGAGATCTTCGGATCAGCGTCGGACACGGCGCGCGACGGCCTCAAGATTACCATCACGGGATCCGGGACGTTCGTCGCTCCGGCACATGGCCGTGGACGTTCCCGCGCCGCCACCGGAGGCGGCACGTGGGAGACTCGGAACGCGAGCGGGACGGTGACGGGGAGCGGCGACTACAGAGTTACCGGACTGGTGCTGTGGGAGCGGGCGCTCGCCTCGGTTCCGAGCATACCAGGGAGCACGGCGGGGCTTGCCATCCTGCGGGTCGAGTATGATGACGGGAGCGCCGGAACCCTGACGATCAGTTGCCGGATCTCGAATGAGCAGCCAGGCCGCTTCGAAGGGGTTACGGCATCCAAGGGGTTCGTGGACTTCTTCGGCCCCATGACGGGCCCTAATCTGTTCCACGTTCTCGATTGAGGGGGGCGAAGGGCGAAGCGATCCCTACGTGTCGGTCGGCACGACACGCCAACGCGCGGATCCGTCGGGCAGAGTTTCGTACATGACTCTGGCTACGACCACCCCCGAGACGAAGGTCAGCACGGCGATCGCGGCGATGGCGAAGGGCATAGTGAACGCGTCCGCCAGGAGCCCAGCGGCGATCGCGCCTATGGCGTAGCCAGAGTCGCGCCACAGTCGGTAGACTCCCACGGCGCTCGCTCGCCAGTCGGGGTGCGCCACGTCTGACACGGCTGCGAGTAGGGTAGGGTACACCAACGCGGTTCCGATTCCCAAGAGCGTCGCGCCGGCCATCCATGACGAGAAGGCGCGGCCCACGACAAATGCCGTGATGCCCACCGCCTGAACCCACATGCCAGAAGCGATCATCCACTTCCGTCCCCAGCGGTCGCTCAGCGCGCCCGTGGCGAGCTGGCCGATTCCCCACACGAGGGGGTAGGTCGCGGTTACCACGCCGATGCGGTCGAGCGTGACACCGCGCGCGGCGAGAAACACGGGGATGAGTCCCCACACCATCCCGTCGTTTAGGTTGTTGACCATGCCCGCCTGGCTGGCGGCGAACAGCGCACGGTCCTTCCAGCTGGTGAGCAGCAGGATGTGGGCAAAGCGCGGGCGGCGTGCGTGAGAGCTGAGCTGGCGTGCCTCCGCGCGGGCGTGGCCGTGAGTCTCCTGGACGAACAAGACCGAGAGGGCCAGTCCAAGCACGGCGAAAGCTATCCCGGGATAGAATGGCGCCGGCCGCAGGCCGTGCGCGGAGGCGAGGTAGCCGGTGAGCAGCGCCGACAGCGACACGGCGACGTAGCCCGCGAACTCGTTCAGCCCCATCGCCAGGCCACGCCGCGCCGGCCCCACGAGATCGATCTTCATGATCACGGTCGTGGACCAGCACAGCCCCTGGTTGACGCCCAGCAGCACGTTGGCGAACACGATCCAGCCCCAGCTCGGCGCCCGGATGATGAGCAGCGGCACCGGGAGCCCCGCGAGCCACCCTGCGACGAGCAGCGGCTTGCGGCCGATCCGGTCGGCGAGCTGCCCGGCGAAGAGGTTCGCAAGCGCTTTGACGATGCCAAAGCTGACAAGGAAGGAAAGGACGACGGTTTTCGAGACGAGCCCGAAATCTGCCTGGGCGATGAGTGGGACCACGGTGCGCTCGAGCCCCACCATCGCTCCGACGAAGGCATTGACGACGACGAGCAGCGTGAACTGACGCCAGTTGGCGCCGAGGCCGAGCCGGATGGGAGACGGCGCCTCAGGCAACGGCGCAGCGATTGGCGCCGGCCTCCAGCTCGGTGGGGTCATCAGGCAACGTGCCGGCTTCGTTCAGGGCGACGATGCGGTGATGGTTCGGCGGTGTTGGCGGGAGCCGGGCGAGGATCTGGCTCACGAACGTTTCCTCGGTCTCACGCAACAGCGACGTCCGCTCCTGGACTTCCTCGAGCGTTGCGCTGATGGGCCGGCCGTCGAACGCCACGGGCTCGCTGGTATGTGCAGGCAGGATGACGGTCTCTGGAGGCAACGCGAGCAGGCGCTGCAAGGACGCGTGGAGCACGTGAGCACGGCTCTCCGACTGCTCGGTCGTCGCCTCGAGATCCGGACGACCGACAGCCGCCAGGAACAGCGTGTCGCCCGTGAACAGGGCACAGTCGTCCAGCAGATAGCAGGCGCTCTCCGGGGTGTGGCCAGGCGTGTGCAGCACCCTGAGGCCGGCGGATCCCACGCGCACGGTGTCGCCGTCGTTCAGGGGCGCGTACTCGAAGGAGACGCGATCCGTCGCTGGAAAGTAGAGCTTCGCCCCGGTGTCGGCTGCGAGGGCCCGGGCGCGGAACAGGTGGTCGGCGTGCACGTGCGTTTCGAGGATCGTGCGGATACGCCAGCCATGCTCGTCGGCCAGTCGATGATACACCTGGGGATCGAGCGAGGCATCGATGACGACGGCAGCGCCGTTCGAGCCGATGAGATAGGAGAGGCAGCCCTTCCCGGTGCGGCGCAGCTGCACTATCCGCGCGGTGCTGCCGGGGCACGAAACCTCGGCGGTGTTCCAGGCCAGGCTCCAAGCGCGCATCCCGCCCTCGAGCGACACCGCGTCCAGGCCGCGCGCGCGCAAGCGCTGGGCAGCCAGCATGCTCGTCTTCCCTGCAGCGCACACGGTCACGACGCGGTCGCCATTCGTGGGGTGAAAGTCCGCGAGGGCGGTCGGTTCGCCGCGCCGCAACGCGTTGTAGACATCGGCGTGCACGCTGCCAGCGACGCTCCACTCGGCGCGTTCGGCGGCGGGGCGCACGTCGAGGACCGTGACCGGTGCCCCCCGCTCGAGCAGCTCCCGCAGGCCTTCGGTGGAGATGGTGGGTGCAGTCATCCGGGAAGCGTGCCTAGGTCGCTGGCTTCTGCGCCGTGAACAGCACGGCCTTCACGCCGTAGGCTTCGGCCGCGTCGCGCGTCGATTGTTTTCGGAACGTGAAGCCGGGGACCACTGTCGAACGCACCCGCTTGAACCCCGCGTCCTCGAGCAACCCGAACACCTCTCCCTCCGGGAGAGCGCCGCCGATTCAGCTGGCCCAGAGCTTGGGGTCGTTGACGATGGACTGCGACAGCTGCTTCGCGCTCACGATGTCGGTGATCGAGAGCCGGCCGCCGGGCTTCAGAACACGGAACAGCTCGTGGATCACGCGGCGCTTGCGAAAGGACAGGTTGATGACGCCGTTCGAGATCACGACGTCCACGCTCGCGTCGGGCAGCGGAATGTCCTCCATCCGCCCCTCGTGGCACGCCATCCGCACGCCTGAAGCAGCGGCGTGCGCTTCAGCCTTGCGACACATCGTGGGGTTCAAATCGAGGCCCATCACCCGGCCCGTCGGCCCCACCTGCCACGCAGCGATGATGCTGTCGAGCCCCGCCCCACTCCCGAGATCCAGAACCGTCTCGCCGGGCTGGAGCCGGCTGCGCAGGTGCGGGTTGCCGACCCCGGCGAACGACGCCACGGCGCCGGGCGGCGCGCGATCGAGCCACTCGCGCTCGTAGCCGAACAGCTCGGCTGCCAGACGCCCGTGATGGAAGTGGAACTCACCTTCCGGGTGTTCGGCTACCTCCTGATACATCCGCAGGACTTCGCCCTTGATCACTGCTTCGAGCGAGCCCTGCTCCTCCGCGTGAAGCACTGCGCCGTCGGTCATGTGCGAAGTGTGGGTCCGCTTGCACAATAGGACAATTAGATGATGTTTATGAGATAGATAGGTATTACCCTATGGCAAAACCTGGCCTCACGCTGCACCGCTTAGAACTGTTCCTCGCGGTCCTCGACGAGGGGGGCGTGGGTCGGGCGGCCAAGGCCTGCCACATCAGCCAGCCCGCGGTTTCCGAACACTTGCAGGGTCTGGGGGCGCACTTCGGTGTTCCGCTGCTGGAGCGTCACGGGCGGAGCGTCCGTCCGACGCCCGCCGCCCGCCTGCTCGAACCGTACGCCCGCCAGGCGGTGGGGCTGCTACGCGGTGCCGAGCGGGCTGCGGCCGACTTGCAGGGGCTGCGCAGCGGCGCCCTGACCGTCGGCGCGAGCACGACGCCCGGCACCTACCTCCTTCCCGCCGCACTCGGCCGGTTTCATGCAGCTCATCCGGCGCTCGCATTGAGTCTGCAGATCAGCGACACCCGGGAGATCGAGCGCTCGGTGGCGGCGGGTCAACTGGAGCTGGGAGTGATCGGGGATGCGCCGCTCGTGACTGGGCTGGCTGCGGAACCCTGGGTGAAGGACGAGCTGGTGCTCATCGTCCCGCGCGGCCACCGGTTCGCGCGCCGCCGGGCCGTGACCGCGCCTGCGATCGCCGGCGAGCCCTACATTGCTCGCGAGGAAGGCTCGAGTACGCGCGGCGTGGCCGAACGCTATCTCGCGCGGCTGGGGGTCACGCTCAACCCGGTGATGGAACTCGGGAGCACGGAGGCGATTCGCGAGGCGGTGGCCGCGGGACTCGGCGTCGCGCTCGTGTCGCGTCACGCGGTTTTGGCACGGGATCGGCGGATCGTGGCCGCACGGCTCGCCGGCCCACGCTGGACGCGGGATCTGCTGATTGTGCGGCGCTTGGGGACGCCGCTCGGGCCTGCAGCCGCGGCGTTCCGGAGCCTGCTGCTCGAAACCCGAGCCTGACCTGCCAGTGGGCTCAGCGGTTCGGGACCGACGCGGAGGTGCGGAGCCAGGCGCTGAGGAGCGGGTCTCCGGGGTACCGTGCCAGCTCCGCGCGCAGCGCCTCCCGCACGCTGCGCCGCAGCCCGTCAGGGAGCACGACCGGTGCGACCGGCCCGGACTCTGATCCGGACAGCAGCGTGACCGTAGCGGCATACGCCTGAGCCGGCTCGAGGCGCACGGCCAGCCGGGCGCTGAACGCGGCCAGCGCAGCCCGCACACGCTCGAAGTCTCCGGCCGCGGCGAACAGATTCGTGGCCCAGGCGTACGCTTCGGTCATGGCGGGCACGGTGGCGAACAACTCCCCCCCGAAGTAATGCGCGCCCCACAGGGAGTCCGCGATTCGGCGCGCGTCATCCAATCGTCCGAGCTTACCCAGCAGGATCATCCGCCGTGCGGCCAGGGCCTCCGCTTCCGCTTCGACACCGAGCGAGTCTGCGATGTCGAGCTCGCGGAGCGCCGCCTCGTAATTGCCGTCCAGCTCGAGCACACGCGCCGTCATGCGGTGCGCTTCGGCCTCGGCGGGGCCGGCGGCCAGCCAACGCCGGGCCCACGCCCTCGCCGCGGCCCGCGCGCGGGCGCGCGAGGCGGCCAACGACTCTGCCGGAAGCGCAGCCAGGGAATCGACCGGCACGAGCTCGAGCGAGTCGCGCAGCAGCGGCACGAGCATGAGATCGGGACCGGCGAACTGGAGTGCCAGTGCCGAGTCACTGCCGCGGCCGGGCGGCTGCCCAGCCACGCCGAGCTCGAAGTCACAGCTGCACCAGGCACGGACCGAGCTCCGCACCGGACGGGGCAGCTCGCGGCGGTAGCCCGCCATCGCGCCCGGCGACTGCCCGGCCGCCAGCGAGTAGATGACCACCAATCCCTGGTAGGCGCCATGCCGCGTGGGGTCGAGATCGAGCACGCGCCGGGACAGCCGCGTAGCGGCGTTCAGAGACCCGCGGCGCCGCTCTCCGGTCGGCGTCGCCACGAGGAGGGGGTCGAGAAACTCGAGGCCTGCGAGCTCCTCGAGCGCGTCGACGTCGTTCGAGTCCTGGGCGACGAGACCGCCCAACTCCCGGCGCGCCGCGGTGAAGTCGGCGTTCAGCAGGCTGCGCAGCGCGCGCACGTGACTGGCCGCCCGCGGCGGCAGCCGGTTGCTGAGCGCCGCGGCGCGCTCCGCGTAGCCGTAGGCCGGATGGTCAGGATCCAGCACCGAGAACGCGAGCAGGGAGACCTCAGCGAGCTTGCCGTATGCCTGCGCGAAGGCGCTGTCGATGCGGACGGCGTCCAGCAACGCGTCACGGGCCTGGCGGTATTCCGCTCGGTTGAGATGCGCCATACCACGCAGGTAGGCCCGATACGCGTCCAGGGAGCGCGTCGTGGCCGTGCCCAGGTCCGCCGAGCCCTGTTCGAGCCCGGCCGCGCGCAACAACGCCGTCGCGATCTGGTCGTAGGCCCGCCGTACGTCGTCCCTGGCTCGACCTTCGAACGTCGCACGGGCCAGCTGGCGCCGGGTCACGACGTCGTAGGCCCGGGCACTCACTTGCAGCCGTTCGCCCGTCACGATGATTTCGCCCGTCACCGCCGTCCATCCGCCGGTCTCCGCCGCCACAGGTCGCAGGCTCGCGAGGTCCATCACGTCCCCGGGGTGCAGCTCGTGCCGGCGCAGCGCCGGATACAGCCGCTCGTCGGGGACGACCGTCAACTCCGTCCACTGGCCGAGCGCGTCCGCCAGCATCGTGGGGGACGCTTCGACCAGCCATTGATAGGCGGCGATGCGCGACAGGTTGCGAAACGGGAGAATGAGAAATGTGCGCGCCCGGTCGCGCTCGGCAGGAGGCGGGGACGTAGCGGCCGCCCCGGGCGCTCCCCGACTACACGGCGGGGCCGTACCGTCGGGGCACTGAGCTCCGGCGGACCTCACGACCAGCGCGGAGAGGAAGGCCACAATGACGGCACCGTGGCGACCGGATGACATATGGTCGGACCAACATCGCGCGGCCGCTCGGATCCGGCAAGGCGGGAGCTGGCGACGTCAAGCAACGGCGCCGTTGGCACCACCGTTGGCACCACGACCAGCCGGATTTTAGCGCACCCCATGATGATGCGGCGTGGATCCACGCGGACCGCTCGCTCCAGCATCCTTGGTCGGTGAACCTGCATCGTGGAGCGAGCCCCCTTCGGAGCGCCGCGAGACATCGAAGCTGAACATCATCCCGCTCTCGGTATGTTCCGCGATGTGGCAGTGCGCCATCCATAGCCCGGGATTCGTGACATCCAGCAGGATGTCCACCGTCTGTCCCGCGCGCAGGAGCACCGTGTCCTTCCACACGAGATTGGACTCCCGGTTGCCATCCCTCGATAGGATCAGGAAGCGGCCGGCTCCGTGGATGTGGAAGGGATGGTGCATCGGATGATCCGACTCCATCTCGTTCACTAGCCGGATCTTCACCCGATCACCCACTGTAAACGCCCAAGCGATGGCGCCGTTCTCGGCCCCGGTCTGCCGGTCGACGAGCTTCCAGACCATGTTGCTAGGGTCCGACGCGCGGTTGATCGCTGGCATTAGGTCCTCCCACTCGAGACCGTCGCCTCCTTCGTGCCCGCCGTGCGGCGGGCCATCGTGCGGTTTCGGAGCGGGCACCCCTGGCACGTCCGAGAGCACCAGCTTCATCCAGCATCTTGGGCATCGCCCCGGCTTCGAGGCCGTGACCTCCGGGTGCATGGGGCAGACGTAGGAGGCCGGGACCACCGTGGTCGTCTGCACCGCCACCAATTTCATAAAGCACTTCCGGCACCTCCCCGGCTCAGAGGCGGTGACGTCTGGGTGCATGGGGCAGGCGTATGTGGACGCCGCCTTGTCGTCCTCTCCGTACAAGAGCGGCATGGAAGAGATGAACGCTAGCACCTTGTCCGGTGCTCGCTCGACGTCGTGCCCAATCGCTTGATGCTCGGCGGTGAGTTGGGGGTCGACGCGCAGCACGTCGAACGACCGAGCGGCATCGCCAGCCTCAGCGGCTGAGACCGAGAACCCACCGAGGTCGTAGACATGGTCCGGGGTACGATGCTCGAGCCGCACGTCCCCCGGGGTGTCGAACAGCACGTCGACAACCGCTCGTTCGGAAGGCGCGAGCAGCACAGCGTCGACGAACGTCTCGCGCTCGTAGCGACCGCTGTCACCACCGACCAGCTTCGCGCGCGCGCCGCGAACGGCGAAGTTGAAGATGCGCGTGTTCGCCGTGTTGACGAGATAGAGGCGCACGACCTCCCCCAGAGCCGCCTCGCCGGAGAACGCGGTCTCGCCGTTGATCAGCAGGACGTTGCCGAACCGCCCCATGGCGGTGAAGGTCGGCGTGGACCGGCGGAAGGGCGCGATCTGGCCGCCCTCGACGAGCAGGTCGTCTAACGTGAGGGTCAGCTGCCGGTCGACGGCAGGCCAATACGACGGGTCGGAGGGCTCGACGACGATTGTGCCGTACAACCCCATCTCCTGCGCGAAGTCTTCCCGGATGTGCGGGTGGTACCAATAGAGCCCGGCGTCGGGGAACTGGACCTTGTAGGTGAACGTGCCGCCGATCGGGATCGGCGCCTGCGTCTCGTGTGGGACGCCGTCGTAACGGTTCTCCAGCCGCAGGCCGTGCCAGTGAACGGTCGCCTCGATGTCGCCGTCGTTGGTCACCTGCACTGTGATCTCCGACCCTTGATCGACGTGCAGTGTCGGACCGGGGATCGACCCGTTGTAGGCGAGCATGCGCAACACAGCGGCGTCGAGGCCCTTGCGCACGGGAGAGATGCGCAGGTCGAATCGATCGCCGTCGTGAAGCCGGATCACGCTCGGCCTCGACACGTCCGAGAGCCCCGCGGTCTCAGTCGTGAATAGGTCCTGAGGATCGACGCGCCTCGCTTCGATGGTCTTGCTCACGGGTCGCGATCCGGAGATGGTGACGCGCTCCGAAGAGGGCCGCGAGAGAACCCCTCTCAGGTGACTGACGATCTGAGCGCCGATGGTGCGGACGACTCCAAAGATTCGCCGAATGAGCGAAGGTGTCTGGGACATGATATCGGCGATCCTCAGGTCGGAGTCTGTAAGGGAGGGAGCGACAACGCGTCTTACGCTGGCTCGGGATGCTAGCTCCAATGATGCTTCGAGGCAAGCCGCGCAACGAGTTGAATCGTCTAACCGCCGGCCTTTCGCCACAGATTGACTGCGGTGGAGTACCGCACGGAACGGCACGTCGCTAAGTTACGCACCGCGCCACCGTAGCTCAGTGGTAGAGCTCTCGATTCGTAATCGAGCGGTCGTCGGTTCAAATCCGACCGGTGGCTCTCTTTTTTCCGTACCGCTGCTCGCTTTTCTCGGGCCACCTTGCCCAGCGCCGGTTCCCGTGGCACTTCCGTGGCGCCTTGCGGGGTGTCGAGCTGCAACGCCACGTCGGTCGCGTGCACCGATATCGCTCCTCTTGCTTGCACAGCCAACAACCCTGCGCAGATCAGTGCGGGGTGGAAATCCCGTCGTTCATGTGGAAAACGGACTCAGCGTTCGGTTATCACAACGGGCGGGCTCACTTCCGGGCGACAGACAACGCACCGGCCCGCCAGCTGCTCTGCGATGCTCGATCAAGTCCACCTTCGGGTGGACGCAGGCAGGGGCAGCGTTGAACGGGAAATGACCCGAGGGCGCGCAGACAGTAGCTAGCTGGGGCGTGAACGAAACACTGGGCGAGCCTCGACCACAGCCAGAATGGGAGCGTGTGCGATGCGCCAGCCCTTCGGCAGCGGGGTGCAAGAGCCCCCCGCTGGCTTTCCGCGCCGGGTGAGTGCAGCTCTCACCCGTGCGGAAGAGTTGGGAACTTTGGAACTTGTCACAACTACCGCTTCAACGAAGCGGTTGTCGGGCGGGTCCTGAATCGGAGCCGGTACGGCGCGAGCGGCACGCCGTCGCTGACGTTTCGAAAGCCGTAGCCGTGCGGTGTACCGAGCTGCAGCTCATACTCGCGGTCCTGCTCGAGCGCGAGGCCGAAGTGAAAGGTGGTCCCGGCCGAATCCAGCCCCTTGCCGAGGATGAACGGGACGCGGGTCGAGTCCACCGCGCGCCACGTGAACTTGGGGAAGCGCTGCTGCGACTCGGCCGTTGGGCCGGAGGGTCCCAGCACCGGCAGGACGCTCCAGCCGTCGTCCCGCACCGGCCGGTCGAATCGCACCACCATTTCTTGTAGGCCTGGATCCACAGAGTCCGATCCATTCGCGATGGACAGTGAAACGATCTTGGGCCGCAACTCGTCGTAGCGCGCCTGCATCGACGGAACGCGATCGGGCAGCGAATCGTAGTACGCGATGATCCGCGGCAGGAACGCGGCGAACGTCGGATAGGCGGTCCGGTTCGCCTCATACTGAGCATAGAGATTGGCCAGCTCTTCGGTCCAGAACCAGCTGCCGCGGAGTTGGTCACGATAGAAGGCGCGTAGCTGCACGCTGTCGCCGTGGGCGACGATATAGCGTGCCTCGGTCGCGCGATCGAGTGATTCGTTCACCATACTCGGCCACGGATACGATTGAAGATCCATGGCGGCCGCGACGAGCGCGTGTATCCGCGGCGCCGAGCGCTCGAACTCGGCGCGGTGGGCGTTGCCGAGCGGATTCACGAACCCATGGCCGAATTCGTGAACCAGCAACCCCGCCATTCCGGCGTCGTACTTCGGATACCCGGTGGCATCAGGCGGCGTGTTGCCGACGATGCTGTAGCATTCGCGCGGCCCACTCGGCGGCTGCACGCACGGACCGTAGTTGCCTTCGGCGGCCACGAGGAACGGCACCACGACAAAGATCCGGTCCGACGGGATCCCGAAGTACGGTGCGAACCACGCAAGATCGACGGCGCGTTCCAGAGCCGGCCGGATGCGGCCATCGACCGAATCGTAGAGCGTACGATGACTCGTGAAGAAATCGTTGGCGCGGCTGTCGATCGCGAACCTCCGCGCTGCTTCGACGAAGCGCCGGGTTTCGGCGGGGGGCGCGGGCCATCCTCCACTCGAATCGAATGGAACACGTTCCTTGAGCTCGGGCGGATCGGTCAACCGGATCGGGATGGCCATCACCCGCGACTGTGCGACGCCGTAGCGGTCGCGCAGCCCACGCGCGAGAGTCACTGCTTCGTGGTTCCGCTGCGGACCGAAGAACCGATCGATGTCGGCGCTGTACTGGGGAAGGTGGGTCGGACTGAACTCCCCACTGCCGGCGAGCTTGAAGATGATCGCGATCAGCTCGACGCGACGGTCAACGCCGATACGCAATTCTTTCGATTGCGCCGCTACCTGCGGGGAAGGAAGGACCAGCAAGAGGGTGAGAGCAGCCGCGCGAAACGACATAATCATCCCTCGCTTATTCGTAGTGCTGATTCTACCGCTTAGCCCGCGATCTGCACGCCGTTCGACTCCGGGATGCGCCGTTTACGACAGTGACTCTTTGTCTTGAGCGGCGTCGATAACGCGATCTCCCGCGGTGGGTTGCTAAGCGGACGCGGGTGTCGGCCAGGGCTTCACGAACTCGAACGCCAGGACCCGGGCGATGCGTTGGAAATCGCGCGCGTTATCGGTCACGAGAACGATCCCGGCTTCGCGGCACGAGAGAGCTAGCAACACGTCGTTGCCAAACGCTTTCGACAGTCGGCCGAGGTCCAGGCCCTCGCGGCGTCCTAGTTCCGCGAGCACGTCCCCCGAGTCCTCCCATGCGTGGGCGGACGGGGTTACGAGGCGCCCGCGTCGCCGATACAGGCTCAAGACGTGGCGCTCGAGCAGCCGTCGGTCATCGGCCGACCGGGTACCAGCTCGGAGTTCCTGAGCGACCACCGCGCTCAGGTACTCGAACGGCGCAAACAGGTGGTGGAAGCGCTGCAGGCTGGCGTTCGCCTGGGGATCGCGAAATCCCTGGATGAAGAGATTCGTGTCCAGCAGGAACTTCCGCTCGGTCGCGGGACTCACCGATCGCGCGCATTCGGTGAGGTGAGCTCCACACCGCGCATCGCACGCGTGCCGTCGACGAGTTCCTGGCGGAATACCACCATGTCGAGTGCGGCTTCGATGGTTTCCGTTGCGGTCGGCGTGCCGAGGATGCGCTGAGCGGCCGCGACCTTGTTCGGATTCAGGCGGTACGTCTTCGGCACCTTCCGTTCAGCAGCTCGGGCGCTTCGGGTCGGGGGCATCTGGGGTCAGCCTCAGAGTTGATGTATGTACGCTATTACGATACGTACATACATCATCATGCGCAAGGGGCAAGTGCGTCAGGCTCGCGGGGAGCTTGACGACTGACCCCTCCCCAGGAGAGCGATCTCGTACGGGGCCGCTACCGGCTTGCGCGAGACTGCAGGCGCTGGCGTTCTTCTCTCTCCGCGTGAATTACACGGTCGAGACCATCGCCATGGTGTTCTTCGGACTCAATACACTCGTGACGGGCTACCTCGTGTTCAGGTCCACCTTCCTGCCTCGAGCCCTGGGTGTGCTGTCGGCGGCTGGAGGCCTGGGTTGGCTGATCTATCTTTACGAGCCACTGGCACGCCGACTGGAGTCCTACATCGTCGGCGTCGGCCTCATCGGGGCAGTGGTGACGGTGCTCTGGTTCCTGGTGAAGGGTGTGAACGAACAGCGGTGGCAGGAGCAGGTCAACGCAGCGACCGCCTCCATCTGGCGATGAAACCGCACAAGGAGGATATCACATGAAACACAACGTCATGTTGACCATCGCGTCGCTGCTCTCGATCGCCCTGATGACGTTTCATTTCACGGACGACGTCCTCCGCGAGGGCGGGATGGCCGTGAGAGGGGCCTGGAACCTCATTGCGGTGCTCATCCTCCTCGTCTGGTTGTACGGAACGCTGGTGCTCGCCGAG
>Ga0209161_10001578_pt1 | contig 18910 bp, 19 predicted proteins | sample GraSoiAngelo_155_FD_186169 | JGI IMG/M metagenome (GOLD analysis project Ga0209161, IMG submission 186169) | Grasslands soil microbial communities from the Angelo Coastal Reserve, California, USA - 14_1009_13_30cm (SPAdes) (version 2) | ecosystem: Environmental > Terrestrial > Soil > Grasslands... | reverse complement strand
TACTATGGCTCCCGTAGTGCGGTAGCAAGAATCCGATGCGCGGTCTTCTCATAACAGCGTCTCGCTCAGAATCTTGTCAAAACCCGCTTTGATAAACACAACTAGGACGTTTGTTCGGCGCTCGAATCCAAGAAGTCTTCTGAAATTTGAGATGATTCTACGAGGGGCGAATCGAGAAATCGGGATTCGTGAGGAAGCCCGAACCCGAGGAGATTGCGAAGTTCCACCCGAATTTCGCTAGACCAGTCCTGTTCTTCTTCCCGCTGAGTAGAGTCCCTTGATCATTCTCTTGAATTTATCTGAAGGGATGAATTCCCCGTTTGGACTGAACAGGCGAGACATCAAACTGGGGTCACCCAGCCAGCGAAGGTTCATGTAGACCCGGGCAGCCTCAAGTATCTCCTCGAAGTCGTCGGGGGCTCCCTTAGGCCATCGCGACTTGCAGTACTCCCTTTCACACTTCTGCACCATCTGCCTCGGCCGCGAATGGGTCAGTGAGGCGAGATCAATTTCTCCTGCAGCGATGGCGGCGGACTGCCAGTCCACCGGTGAACAAATCCCATCATGGTAGAGTGTGTTGGGTGAGAAGTATTCGCCATGGATCACGGTCAGCGTCGCCCTCTCCAGTAGGATTGGGAGTAGCGTCCCAAACTCTTCGCAGACAGTAGGGAGCCAGGGAAACCGGGTCTGTAAATTGCTGAATAGTCGATTGGTACGTCGTGCCCATCCCATGTAGTACTTTCTGTCATATCTGTGGAGAAATTTCGACCCTGGGCTTAAGAGGCGTTCCTCGTTGACGGCATGAAACTTTCCAATCCATATCGCTGCGTTGATCATCGCCTCAGGGTTACGAGACCAGTGTCCCCGGCTCCCTTCAAGATACTCGATCACAAGCCAAGGAACCCTTGTTATCTCGTCTCTATACACGCCATAGAAGGTGGGTGTCGAGATCCGCAAAGGTTGGAGGATGTTACGATAGACTTTGGCCTCGTAGGAAATATCCCCCCTGTGACGGTAGAGGCTGTCAAACTCTTTAGTCCCGTACTTGACAAAGAGGCGTAGCCTGCTGCCTCTGCCATCAAGACTGCACGTCACGATTTCTGTCGGAAACGTGCTCCCTTCTGGGTTGGGCTTCCGATCTAATACACTAACGTTTCTGTTGGCAGACACTTCATGATGAAATACAGCTGAGAGCCCGGCAGTGAGTCTCTCTAGATCAGGGAAATCTTGGGTCGGCAAGTTTCCTCCTTCTATGAGCTCCTTTTCTTATTAGTGGATGAATGGCGGCCAGCTCCAGCATCGGTTTTGATGCGTAGGGAACGTTGGCTCGCCCGGCATAAGCAATGGGTGTCTTGAAAAGGGGGGACAAACGAGATGGGTTGTCGCTTTACACTTGGACGAATCCGTTACCCCAGTCGCCTAGTCGCCCCGTCATCTACCTGGTGGCCGCGTATTCACCATAGTTTGGCGAAATCGTGATAACTAATGAGCCTGATCGCTTGTTCCCCCAGCACGCGGCGGATACGCGGATCGCACAGGGTGCGCAATTCTTCTTCGCGCTCGATGCGATAGCTAGTGGGGTGATTCGCATCTACATAACCTGGATGACAGCTCAATTCCGTGACACCGTCACCGATCTCCATCTTAATCATCATGGTGAGTTTCTCAGCGCTAATTTGTTCAAAGTGCGTCTGGCCAGCCCATTGACCGTAAAACTTTGAGAAGTATTGGACCGGCGAATGTTCGCGCAACGGCAGTCCATGTTTTCTCGCCAATTCGAGAAGATATGGCAAGGCCCGTGGGTCACGATGATCGTTGTGGTGTGAGTCTAGGTGCGTGGGCGGTCGGCCCATTAGCTCTTCAAACCGGCAGAATTGCCACTGTAACGACTCTCGCAACCGCTGTGAGTCGGGAGCAGGTTCTCTCAACTCACTGCGCATATCCACGTGCAAGCCCACGCTCAAATCTGGTGCAGCGTTGCTTAGCGCCGCTGCCTCCTCAGCCCATTCCGTCTTTACGAGCAAGCTCGTGCTCGTCAGAATCCCGTGCAGATGGGCCTCCATGATGCCTCGATTGATGGCGGGGCTGGCGCCGAAGTCATCTCCGTTGACGATTAGATATCTCATGACGACCTCAGCTCGCGGGTAAGGGTGGTTCAGTGCTGTCTCTCCTCGGAGCATTGCCATTCAACGCGAAGCTGAGGATCTTTGCCGCGATACGCTTGGCGTCGAAATGAGTTTCCGCCAGCCTTCGTGCTGCGCGGCAATGCACTTCGTAGTTGGCATTAATAACGTCGAACGCCCCGGCGGCCTCCTTCAGAGTTGTGAAGCGGAACATACCCTCGCCATTAGGCAGGAACGCACTCGGTCCGGTGTCTTGCACCACGACCGGTTTGCCGCTGGCCAAGTAACACACGGTCCGATCACTCACCCATGCATTCTGAAACTTCATACACGAAGGTTTGGCGCAACTGAATTCGCCGCGCGAGTGCTGGATGTGTGCCTGATATAGCTCGGGGGAGGAGGCGACCTCGCCAGAGTGACGGATCCGCCAACCCCGCGTTTCTAGTTGCTTCCACTCCTTCATGTCTCGTGGATTTTTCATAAACAGCGCTAGCTCCAGCGGTTGGCGCGTTAGCCGGGGCAAATCCTCAAACTTGAGAAACGCGACCCTCTTCGTGTTTTCGTATCTTTCTTCGCCGTCCTCAACCCAATCGGGAGAATCCCAGCTCGAAACAGTGGTAAATGCTTCGCAACTGGGATCGAAGCGATAAGGCCAATGTTCCAAGCTGACGGGCGGCCGGATATTTATCCAGTTCAAACCGCAATCGGGAATCTTGCTGCCTTGTTTGCCCACAGTCTCGCCAGTGGTGAAGTACAAGTCATGTGGGGAGACTTGCAGTTGTCCACGGCTGATCCAGAACTGGAAAAGCCCTGGATCGATATCCACCAGGGCGGTGCGCCGGAAGCGTCTCAGCAGCGCAGGGCTGAGTGAGTAGTGGAAGTTCAGGAGGAGATCGGCCTTCTCAAAGATGGCTTCGGCCTCATCACGGTTGATGTCGAGGTACTCAGTCGGCGCTTTTGGCGAGGGCCTATTGCTGTGCGTAACATAAATGATGCACTTATGGGCCAGCCCGTATCGTCGCATCCGTGCGCGGAATGTGGTAAGCGCGGTTGCGTCCGGTTCGGCGTGACCCTTGGTGCGGAAGGCCTCCAGCCAGTACACGTCGCAACCGAGTTGGCGCAGCCCGAGGGCGTATTGAAGGTAAACCCAGAAATGCCCTCCAATTTCAGGGAAGGAGGCGACTTTGTAGCCTCCAATAACCACTGTCGGCTTTGTCATCACTTCCCTCCGATGGAGGGCGCGATCTGCAGCTGCTTCACTCCAAGCGACGGTGCACTACATGGGGAGCACAGGTTCAAAGTTCTCAAACCATCTGTCGATCTCTGCGAACATTTTGAATCCCCACTCAGCGTGGTCCATCACCAACGCGATCGCCGGCCAAATAACGGAGTTCGTGATCCGCGCATACTCGGCAGTTTCGAAAAGAGCATTCAGCTCAGCCTGCGTAGGAAGGTGCCAGCCGCCGCGTGCCACTTCTTCGGCGTAGAGCTTCAGGATCGATAGCCGACGTTCGCGTGGGAAGCGCAGGAGAAATGTCGAAAGGTCGTAACTGAAGGGGCCTACAGCAGCATGGTCCCAGTCTATGAGCCGAGCACGCAACCCGTTTGCATGTTGCATAACGAACACGTTGGTGGTCCACAGGTCGCCGTGAAGCAACGTTTCGGGCCCTCCCCACTTCTTCAATACCTGTTCCCTCTGAGGCAGCTCGCTTTGAATTGTGTAGAGCCGCCGTAGAAGGCGGTCGCGCAGCTCTTGGCGTGGCGGACTCTCTCGGCAGGCTTCTAGTGCGTAAATAGCGTCTCGCACGTTCGATTCGATGAAGTGCACACCGAGGTCACCCCCGTGGAGGCGGACTTCACCCAAGAGAGCATGCCTCGCAAACCGTGTATGCATTCGCGCAATTTGTTCTATTGCAGTCCTAACCGCGTCAACGCTTGCATCTTGCGGATGCAGCTCGTGTGGGCCGAGGTCGTGGTACACATGCCAGACCCAGGCACCGCTTCGATCGGCCATACTGCCGGCCAACGGGGGGCCGAGGTCGTTCAGGCCTACCGCGGGCAGCCAGCGTTTAGCGACGAGCTCGTTTCGTTGGGCTATTTCCGGCGCTAAGCGCTTCACGATCCAAGTGCGAATGCTACCGTTAATGGAGAAGCGCAGGCGGAACACCCGCATCGACCGTCGCTGCAGATTCTGATGCCTGATGAAGGATCCGTCCACCGATGGGCCGTCAAGCAGCTCGCCCAACAGGTCGCGAAGTTCGTGTAGGCCGGGTTGCCCGCTACCGTCAAGCACCTTGTCCAGACCTTCAATCATGGATTCTTTTCCATCTCTTGAACAGAGGAGATTAGGGGATTCGCTGGGTCAGGATACTCATCCGAAAGACGATTCCACCCAAGACTCTGCTTCATTGCGCCGTTGCCGACTTCTGTCTGGCTGATCACCTGTCCGCTCGCTACCCGCGCGTCCCCCGCCCTCTGACCGTCCGGTTCAAACATCCTTCGGCCGATTGCGCGTACCTCCCTCATACGCATGTCTAGACTTGGAATTCCCTGGATTCCCAACTCATTTGCACCCGTTTTCTGATTCTTAGGCATTGGCTACTTTCATGCTCTCCAAGGCTTCGGGGACATTAGCGGTCACTCCGCGAATCCTTCCATTTTCCAGAGTGACAATTGTGTCACAGTTTCTCAGCGTGCTTGGACGATGGGCAATCATGAGGGTTGTCCTTCCCCTCATCAGATCCTGCATTGAATCTAGAATGGCAGTCTCAGTGTTAATGTCGAGGGCGCTCGTAGGCTCGTCAAGTATCAAGATTGGCGCATCCTTGAGGAAGGCCCTGGCAATGGAGACGCGTTGTCGCTCTCCCCCTGAGAGTTTCATTCCACGTTCGCCCACCAGTGTATCGTACCCATCAGGGAGGCTAGTGATGAACTCGTGCACATGGGCTGCTTTTGTAGCTATAACAATCTCATTCATACTCGCCTTAGGTTTCGCGAATCGAATGTTCTCTGCTATGGTTGTGGAGAAGAGAACCGTGTCTTGCAAGACCACCGCGAACTGGTTCCTCAGATCTGCTACCTTGTACTGTCTGAGATCTACTCCGTCTAGGGTGATTTTTCCCTGAGTAGGGTCAAAGAATCGAAGAATGAGGCTGGACAATGTTGTCTTGCCCGAGCCGGTGGGCCCGACCACTCCAAGGCACGACCCGGGTTCTAAGACGAAAGAAACATTCTGCAGTACAGAGTGTCCCTGCTGATAGCTGAAGGAAGCGTCTTCGAAAACGACTCGTCCATTTGCTCTTGCCAACTGTAACGCATTCGGGGCTTCCTTCACATCAGGTTCTTCGTCGAGAATCTGGAGGAATCGGTCCATCCCAGCAAACGCCTTTTGGACGTCAATTATGCGCTTTCCCACGTCTCTAAGAGGGCCGTAGATCTGCGTGAGGTAATAGTTCACGATAAACAATCCTCCAAGAGTCAGAGTGCCCGATTGAACATGGCCGATTCCGACGTAGAGAACCGCGGCCAATCCGAGCGCTGTTACAAGGCCCATTAGGAGATTGTAGACTCCCCCCTCGACGAAGACCTTGAGGGCAGCTCTCGCACTTTCGCTATAACGGGAGAAGAACTGTTCATTTTCCCGTTCTTCCTGGCCGAAGGCTTTCACCACTCTGGACGCGCTTAGTGACTCTTGCGCGCCAGACATTGCTGCACTCTCAGAAGTCTTCACCTTCTTCCACCCAGCTCGGAGCCGCTGCCGGTACACGAATGTGAACAACAGCATGAACGGTGCAACTGCCATGGCTATCAACGCCAATTCCAAGTCAAGAACCAGCATAACCAGAATCATCCCGACAACGGTGAAGACGGAAGTGACCAGCGGCGGCAGAGTATCAACGGCCAGAAGCTGGAGCCAGAGCGCGTCGTACTGGACCCGGTACGTCGAGTCAGTAACACCCTTTGTGTCATGATAAAGTATGGAGAGGCGTTGCATCTGTCGGAAGAGACGGGCACGAGTCTCAAGCGTAATGCGGTTTCCAACCTTGTTCGTTGCCCAGACGTTCAACAATTGTTGAACGTTAATGAGGACCGTGCCGACCACGAGTATCCCTATGGCGATCACAACTAGGGCCTGCGCTGAGACCTGCGACAGGTTTGTTGTGATGATTCTGAGATAGCCGGGGAGAGGCCGAGCTCCAAGGACATTGTCCACTATTATCTTGATTGGCAGCGGGCTTACTAGGGCAAGAGGGATTGCGGTCAGCGAGATGGCAAAGACGAATAAGATCGATAACATGTAGGGCCGTAGTTCGGATAGCACTCTTTGCAACATTCTCGGCTTGCGTGTTTGAAGTTGAGGTGGCCGCACTGGGGCTTGCTGGGGAAGCATTCTGGCTACCCCCAATCTTTTCCGGTTCTCTCGGTAGTTAGCGGTCAGCACGCCAATACTCAAGACGAGTCCTGCAGTTATGATGGTGATGAGGGTCGTTGTGGAGAGGTTGTAGGGTAGCTGAGCATCAAAGCTGAGTCTGGAGTTGGAGTCGATTTCGTAGGCGAAGATAATCCAGAAGAGAAGGAAGGCGATGAAGAACGTTTGTATGTACGCGAATCTCATTTGTTAGCTTGCACCGAACCACTTTACGGTCTCCCGCAACGTATCCGCTGCCGATCCTGCGTCTCCGAGAGCACGTATCGCGACGAGGATTGCCATTAGCGCCCATGTGGCGCTGGGAATCCAGGCTCCAGAGAGTCCAGCTATGATCGACATCAAAGTGGAAACAGTGGCTAGGAGAATTGCTAGTGAGTAGTATTTTGGGGTGACTCTGAAGTGCAAGAACTGTTTTCCCGGGGCATGCTCTTCGACGGCTGCTAGTAATCGTCCGCCTCCGAACAAGCCCCCTCGAACCTCTAGATCCCAACGGTCATAGTCTCCGCCCGCTATCACGACCGCGCTGGCCTCTCTGAGCTGTCTCTGCAGATTTTCTAGGGTATCCTCAAGGCTTTCGCGTCGGTCACGCCACATCGTCAGTCTCGAGGTGCGAAGCTGGATCCTGGCCTCGGTCCCGTGTCTCCGCCATGGTGTGAGACCGCCCTTCAGCCTTCCTTCAAGGCGTGCTAGTGGTTGCAGTAGATGGAGAGCAAAGACTGTTGCTCGTAATCGCAACGCTTGCCAGAGACCTTTCCGTAACCTGTCTGGGAATTTTGCTTGGCAGGCGTTCATCCAAGCTTGAGAGATCGGGAGTGCCAGCGATGTAAGAATCAGCAGGCCGAATATGCTCGAAGCGCTCCAGCCTAGACTAAGAACGAACCCAATAGCCAGCGCACCGATTACCAAGTACCATTCCGGGCTAAGCGTTAGGGACCAGCGAGAGGGCGGAGCTTGATAGAGGGACTGGAAAGGTGCGCTGCCCCAGACGCCTTGATAGACACGGCCCCTGAATGAGGCGAGGTCTAACGGCAGGCCCTTTCCGTAGATGCGTCCCTGCCAGCTCACTTGGCTGGCGGAGTTGTACTTCTCAGGCCATTTACGTTCCAGCAACCCTTCGGCCCGGCCGTAGCCTACCTGTTGTCTCCAGAACTTCCGGATCGAGTTGCGCCGGTGGTGCCAGACGATCGCGGCGGGGGAGAACCCGATTGTTCCGCCTGCCTCCCGTAGGCGCCAGCAAAGATCGACATCATCGCCCGCGGCTCTGAAGACTGGGTCGAATCCACCGATCTTGTTGAGGGCGTCTTTCCTGAACATCATGTTGACTCCCGGAATATGCTCGGCGATATTGTCTGTGAGCAAGACGACGTTGGGATTTCCCGGTGAGTTCGCCACCGCATCGGCTTTCCATCCATCATTTGGTGGTGGAAGGTTGGGTCCCCCAACTCCAACATATTTTCCTTCGATGATGGTTTTGGCAAGAAACTTTAGCCAGTGAATATCGGGGTATGCGTCGTCGTCGATGAATGCGACTATTTCTCCAGTAGCTGCATGTATGCCAGTGTTGCGGGCTTGACTGAGACCTCCGTTCTTGTTGCGGATCAGTTGGACAGGATATTCTGAGGCTATTTGCGCGGTCGAGTCGGTAGACCCGTCATCTACAACGATTGTTTCGAGGCCAGGGTAGTCGAGTTTTTGCAAACCGTCGAGAGTGTCTCGGATGGTCGATGCACCATTGTAGCTGCAGACCACTACCGAGATTCTCGGCCAGTTTATGCCGGGTGGGAACGGGGATTCTTGGAAGGCTTGTCTGACAGCGCGAAGAGCAGGCTTTGGCGTTCGATCGCGGGTCGTCAGCCCGAATTTCCAGTCTTCTACCAGGTGTTTTCCGTGGTACCATTCGTCTGTCCAGGCGAAGACTATGACGCCGCAGCAGCCCTGCTTGAAGACTGCTCGGACCTGCCATTCCAGAGTGCTGGCTTGTTTCTCCTCGCCGTTGCGAAGGCTGTCCAGCCCGGTCTCGCTGAGGAGCACGGGACGATCATCGCTTAGGTTGTGTAGTCGGGAAAGATAGTCTTCGAAGGCTTGTCGTGATTCGAGGTAGACGTTGAAGGAGAGAAAGTCGAGGAAGGGGAGACGTAGGTATTCGGTCGAGGGGTAGTTCACGTAGGTTACGAGTGCGTCGGGGTCTTCTTGTTTGGCGGCGTGGTAGAGGTGCTGGATGAATTTCTCGACCTGTCGTCTTCCGTGCCAGCGGACGATCGAGGACGTAATCTCGTTTCCGATACTATAACAGAATACTGCGGGGTGGCCTGAGCAGCGGCGGATCCATCTCCTGACCTTGGCTTCAATCTCGTCTCTTCTGTCAGACTGGTCCAGGAAGGTCATCTGCTCGCCCCAGTTGAGCCCGACCATGACCCGGAGCCCGTTCTTCTGGGCTACATCTAGAAGCCAACGGGGAGGACCAGTGTGGACCCTCACGACATTGAAGCCGTTTTCGGCCATCTGGGCAAAATCTCTCTCCACCATCTCACGAGATAGCCGTTCCTCCCCGTTCTCATCTATCTGGAAGGTTCCGTAGCTAATGCCTCTAACCCAAAACTTTTCTTCGCCAACAAAGAGAAACTTCCCCTCCACTCTGGGGCGCGCATTGACAAACTTCCGTCTTGGCGGGGCTTCTAGTATCGCCTGCAACGTGTTCACGGCCTCGGCTCCATTCGAATGCTCAGAGACAATCCTGGTTGCCTGGAGCTCATCTCGCTTGGATGCTCGGGGCTAGCCTCTCGCTGAGAATTCTCAGCCCGTCTTCTAGTCTGACCCTCGGTTCGTAGCCGAGCAGTTCGTAGGATTTTCGGGGGTCGCCGATGAACTTGCGGACCTCGAAACCTTTCGCGTCGCTGGTAATGATCTTGGAATGGGACCCTACTAAGTTGACGATCATCTTGGCAAGGCTCGCGACGGATACACCTCTGCCTGTGACAAAATGGAAATCTTCTCCGAACAGCTCTCGGTGACCGTCAAGGCACGACGTGTAGGCTTTCACTATTCCAGAGATAGTGTCGTCGATGAAGGTGAAGTCTAGAACCTGCTCGCCGCCATACAGGGTTATGTCTTCTCCCCGGAGCGCTTGCATCATGAACGTCGGTATGACTCTGGATGGTATGTCCCTGGTGCTTCCGTACACGTTGGAGAAACGGAGTGTAAGATGGTTGACTGATCTGTCGAGCAAGGAGGTTGCTGAATAGGAAAGGCAGGTTCTCTCGGCACAGAGCTTGGTCATGCCGTAAATCGAGACGGGTTTTTTCGGGTGGTTCTCGTTCACCGGAAGATAGATTGGCTCGCCGTAGACTTCTCGGCTGGAGGCGTAGAACATTACGGGTCGGGTCTGAGCTTTTCTGCACGCTTCCAGAACGTTCAGTGTTCCTAGCTGATTTGTCTGCCAGCATTTGAATGGGTCTTCCTGTCCCCAGGCAACCCGAGAGACGGCTGCAAAGTGAAACACCGCGTCCTTACCGTCGACGATCTTGCGGACTGAATCGTAGTCGAGTATGTCGCCACGGACCTTGGCAGAGTTCAGGAAGCGCGTGTTGGAGTTGAACTCTAAATCATGAAGCGTGACATCTTCGCCCGACCCTTCTAGTTTTTCGGCGAGGTGGCTGCCAACGAATCCGTTTCCTCCGGTTATGAGAATTCTACTGATGTGTTTTCACCTCAGGTGATAGCCGAGAGGATCGGGTATACGCGCCATGCAAGTCCGCGGCAATTCTGCGCACAAAAGCATCACTGAATTTCAATGAACGGGCAGATTCTGACAGAAGCTTTTCCATCGTCTTTAAGGTTGTTGAGATCTCCTCCGGTCGGGGGAATCCTTGGATTGAACTATATTGCCATCGCAATCCGATGCAATACTTTGCCGGAATCAAGCTCGCGGCTAACGAAAAGCCTTTTGATGATGCAAAGCTGATGGTGAACGGTGACAAGTGGCCTCTTTATCTCGGAAACGCTCGGCCTGTATGCGTTCTAGCGAATATCGAGCAAAGGTAGATGCGAGGGAATTTGTTCCTAGGAATTATTAACTGTCCGCTAGGAAGGGTTTCCGAAGAGCGGGTCTAGTTTGTTGAAGAAGGTTGTGATTCCTGCGGCTGGATTGGGGACGAGGCTGTTGTCAGTGACGAAGGAGCAGCCGAAGGAAATGCTACCGGTCTTCGCCAAGGGCAAGAATGGGGATCTGTGCCTGAAACCTATTGTTCAGCTCGTCTTCGAACAGTTGTATCAGGTGGGTTTTCGAGAGTTCTGTTTCATAGTCGGACGGGGAAAGAGGGCGATTGAAGACCATTTCACTCCGGATCTCAACTTCGTATCCATGCTCGATAGCAAGGGAAAGGATGGCCCGGCAGTGGATCTGGAGAGCTTTTACAAGATGATCGAGGGCTCAACAGTCTCCTGGGTGAACCAGCCTGCGCCGCGGGGGTTTGGTGATGCGGTGCTGAAGGCGAAATCGTTTGTTGGCGAGGACAAGTTCATGGTGCATGCGGGGGATAGCCACTTCATATCAAACAATGCGGATCATCTGAGACGTGTGATGAGGATGAGCGAAGGGTCCAAGGCAAACGCGTTGTTCTTGTCCATGGAGGTTGAAGATCCGAAACGATTCGGGATCGTGGAGGGTGAGATGATCGAAAGCGGGCTTGTGAAGGTGAAGCGTCTTGTCGAGAAGCCTTTGAAACCGGCTTCGAAACTTGCGATAATGCCTGTGTACGTGTTTGACTCGAACATATTCAAAGCCTTGGAGGCGACGAAAGCAGGATTCGCAGGAGAGCTGCAACTCACCGACGGTATCCAGCAGATGGTGGATTGGAACCTCAACGTTTACACGACAAAGGTTGAGTCAAGCGAGATCTGGCTGGACATAGGCTCTCCCGACCTGTACTGGCAGGCACAGAACCTATCCCACAAACATTGGTCGCATGAGCGTCCCGACTGAAAGCCGGCCCGCTAAGGGGAAAGAGCAAGACCCGAAACATATAAATGCTATAGCGGCTATAGCGGTTATAAGAATAGCGTTGACGACTACTATCCAGCTGAGCGAGGAGACACAGGGCAAGCTCTTCCAACTGGTCGCCCGGCTGCAGTCGGAACTTGGACGGAGAGTCAGCTACGATGAGGCAATTGCTTTCCTAATCATGGAGACCCAGGGCAAGCAAGAGGCTAGAGAACTCTTCGAGAAGCTCTTCGGGTCTCTGCGAGGGGAGAAACGGGTCTGGGAAGACCTTCGCCAGCTGAGGAGATCGGAGAAGCAGAGGCATGAGAGACTCGCCAGATCTGCCTAGCAGACTGGCCATTGACTCAAGCGTCCTGATAGCCTATTTCCTGGGTGAACCTACTGGCGAGCTGGCAAAAAGGGAGATTCTGGGCCAACATAGAGCAGTATACTGTACGCATCTGGCGCTCTCCGAGACCTTTTACATTCTCTGTAGGGCGCGAAACGATAAGTTCGCCCATGGAGCCATGGAGACCCTGGAGAAGACAGGCTTCGTCAAGTTCCACGAATCCACCCGGCTCGACTATACAGCAGGAGTGCAGAAGTGCGCCCGCAAGATTTCCCTGGCCGACTGCTACGTCTTCGCACTAGCGAGAGACATCAGAGGTGCAGCGGTCTTCGCCAATCACGAAAGAGACGTCAGTGCAGAGATAGAAGCAAACCCTCCCGGATTCCCTGTGGTCTTCCTAGAAGACCTCGTTACCAAATGAGACCTCTCATCACAATCGAGCAGTCAAAACTGGGCATCTGCCTTCCGAGACGAGTGTGGCAATGTAGCGTTTTGCAGGCCCCGAACCGATCCCACAAATACTTCTCGCACGGCCTCAGCGCTTAAGGTAAGTGAAAGCAGGAGTCAGCAGCAAGTTGATGGACGCGATCATTAGAGAAGATTTGGAGCAGATCAAGGGATCGATTGATCCACGGCCATTTCAGGGCAAGAGGGTGCTGGTGTCCGGCGGCTCCGGGTTCCTCGGCAGCTGGATCTGCGACGTCCTAAGCGAAGTTGGGTCGAGAATCATCTGTTTGGACAATCTCTCGACAGGCGTCTTTGAGAATGTTGAGCATCTGAAGGGAGTGAAGGGTTTCGAATTCGAAAAAGCCGACGTGTGTACGTACTCTAAAAGCCCGAAAGTTGACATGATCTTCCATCTGGCAAGTAGACCCGCGCCTGAGGATTACCAGAAACACCCTGTAGAAACCGCACTGGCTAATGCCACCGGGACGGACAAGATGCTGGATCTCGCTAGGAAGAATGATGCGCGAGTCTTCTATTCTTCCTCAAGCGAGGTATACGGAGATCCCGAGGTTTTTCCAACCCCGGAATCCTACGAGGGAAGAGTCGATCCTCTAGGCCCCAGGTCGTGCTACGAGGAGGGGAAGAGGTTTGGAGAAGCACTCTGCAAAGCATATCATGACCAGTATGGTCTTGATGTAAGGATTGGACGACTCTTCAACAGCTACGGACCAAGACTGAGAGAAGATGGCTTCTATGGAAGAGTTGTTTCCAGATTCATAATGCAGGCTCAACGTGGAGACGATATTACTGTCTACGGGGATGGCTCGCAGACCAGGTCGTTTTGTTATGGCGCGGACAGCGTGACTGGCATTCTACGTTTCACGGGAAAGACACGGCTAAGCGGAGAAGTTCTCAACATAGGCGCTGACGAGGAAAGGAAGATCCTCTACCTTGCGGAGACGGTGAAGAAACTTACAAGCTCATCATCCACGATTCGTTTCCACCCTTTTCCCAAGGGGGATCACCGACGCCGCCTGCCGGACACGAGGAGATCCACCAAGGAAATTGATTGGTCTCCGAAGACAGACTTGGAAAACGGGCTGAACAGAACAATTGACTGGCTCAAAACCAGGCAATCCGCAGAAAAGCCGTCAACAATGGCTTAGACGGTTACACATACCGTAGCCACGGCGAACGGGTGAACGGGTAACTATCGATGGGATAAGAGACGAACGGGAGATTGCATTTCGAGGTATGGAAGAAACCGTAACGACGAGATTCCCTTTCTCCCCGTAATTGTATGCTTCTGAGATTTCCGGAGAGCGCAGAGGTAGATTGCGAACTTGTAGACTTGATCGATTCCGTGTTCTGAGAACAGAGCCACCACTGTACGAGACATCGACAACATCCGCATATCGGGTATGTTGCTGCGATGATTCTTTTGTGACTCTCGCCCGGTCAGTTCAAGTTTGGGTCTCGAGAGTCCAGGACTCTACCCAAGGAGCGGATAATTTGTAGAATGAGTTATCTGCTCATCAAGCGTGCCGCTGCTTCGTCGCCGCCAGTTCCGCCATGGCTTTGTCGGCTCTGTGCTCTTCTTCCTTCCAATGTTTCAGCCTGCCCCGTATATTCTTCTGGAACCGTTCAAGTCTGGCCTCGCCGACGAGGATTAGTTCGATGTGACCGGGGCTCTTGGGGACGACTAGGACTTCGGAGTCGAGCGGTATTGAGGCCCTCTCCCTCTCAGACGTCGGGAGATGTATCCTGCCCCTTTCATCGATCTTCGCCCTAGAAGCCATGGCGCTGCCCAAATCATTAAGTGTTGGCCCCATAATAAGAGTTCTGTGGCGATATGCGGCTTCTGGATACGATGGTTCTCATCGCCAGCCTGGACACTGAGCATCCTCTTCACAAACGGGCCATACACCACCTGCGCAGGGCGTCTTCTGGGGATGTGTACGTGCCGTCGGTAGCGGTGCTAGAGATGGACCTGGAGTTGAAGAGTCACGAGTTTTCCAGCGAGGAGAGGTGGGAGGCAAGCACATCTCTTCTGGGATACGTGGGTAGCGACAAGGTCCTCCCGTTGAGCTTCGAGGTTGTGGTGGACGCGATAGAGCTTGAGAGTGTCTCAGGGTATTTCGATGCCCTCATAGGGTCCACTGCCAGACTGCACGGAGCAGTCGTAGTCAGCAAGGACACTGCTTTCACGGAGATGGGAGTGAAGATAGAATGGTAGAAGTTCGGGTTTACCTCAATGGCGGCCTTTGCTTCAAATACCTCTGATCTAGACAGGAGGGAGAGAATGTGGTCAAATCCCTTCTAACAGTTTCCAAGCTTGAGAAGCTTGACGTGGACTATGATGAGACCGGAGATGTACTTTACATTAGCTTCGGACCGCCCATCGCAGCGTCCGACAGCAGAGTACTCGACAATGACGTAGTCGTCCGGTTCAAAGGGGAACGAATCGTAGGCATAACGGTTCCGAGCTTCAGAAAAAGACTGAAACAAGCCTAAGCTCGAAGCTTCACGGGGATCGTTCCCCCGACCTAAGATCTCGCGGGGGGAGATCTTTGTGCCCTTCGATTATTGTTGCATCCGTTTCCTCTGGTCCAAGACGAGCACCGTTATGACTACGGCTACTGCAGCGGTTGCGAGCCCGATGTAGAGGTAGATTATCCATTGTGGGATGGAGGAGAACGGGATTGCGAACGGACTTGTCGTGGATAAGCTGGAGATTGCTATGATAGCGATGGAAGTTGTCTCAGCATTGTCCCTTGTTCCATCGTACGTTCCTACTTGATCATAATCAGTGTGGAAGCCGCCGTCTGGACCCTGTGATCGGAATAGGTTGTCTTCCTCTCCATAGTAGTACGTGCCTGTGGCTTGGAGGGCGTAGAGGTAGAGTGCGAGCTTGTATGTCTGGTGGATTCCATGTTCTGAGCACGAGTCCTGCTAGGTTTGCATGGGTACCGTCATGAAGGGTCTCGCCGCTTTGTGGACGGCGGGACTTAACTATGCAGAAACTGGCGTGTTGCTCTGACGATGTATTGGAGACTCGTGATGAGCTGCTTCAAGTTCGGGCCTTAGAGAGCCGAGGACTCTTTCTCCTAGGGCCGATAGCTTGTAGAACGAGTGGTCTTTGCCTTCGCGTCTCTCATAGAAGTTCCAGACTAGTGTTGCATGGGTTAACGTTTTCAGATGCCGGTTCAACGTGTTGTGGTTCGTTGTGAATATCTTGGCGAGTTGGGAGAAGGACAGTCCTTCACTATGGTGACTTAGTGTGAGCATGACATCGTACCGTTGGGGGCTGGAGATTGCTTCAAGGATGCGCCTAGCTTCTTGGCGTAGTTCGGGTGGTCTCTCGATAGTCTTCATGTTGTGCGCGCCTACGGTCTTAGATGCCATAGACGCATATAAAGTTACATTTCCAATACTTAGGTTACCTTGGTGCAACTCAGCTAGCCATCTCTCTGGCGAAAAGGCACCTACTCCGACATGAAGAGGAGTGACGCGAAAGTGTTGCGGATCTTCATCCTTGGCCCATTCCGATCGATTGACAATTCAAAGAGGGATTTCAACAGGCTGACGACAGTGAGGAAACATCTGACAGAACTGGGGTACGACGCTTTTCTCTCCGTCGACCGGGGCATCGTGGGCAAAGTTGATCTGAGAAAACTATCACCCCGGCAGAAAACTTTGAGACTTGTCAGGTTCGCTGACCTGAATCTCTTCATCTTCACCAAAACGGGCATCCGAAATGGTTTGGTAGCGGAGCTCACTGAGGTCCAGACCAGATATCCGGGTCTTGCCTGGAAACACGTGGTGCTCTTGGAGAAGGACTTGGAGCTATCATCGATTCTGGACGAGTCGCAAGGCGGGGTAATGTCATTGGGACCCCTCAAGCAGATGGTCTTCGATAACGACGGGGAACTATTGGAGGCCGCCGAACAGGTTGCATACAACTACACACTGGCAAAAGCAACAGGAACAAAACCATGAAGACTCATCCAGTCTGGTCGTAGCCTGTGTGGAAGCCGCCGTCTGGACCCTGTGATCGGAAGAGGTTGTCCTCTTCTCCGTAATAGTATGTGCCTGTGGCTTGGAGGGTGTAGAGGTAGAGTGCGAGTTTGTATGTCTGGTAGGTTCCCTGTTCTGAGCCGGAGTCGTCCTTGTACGCTTCATCCACCAAACTACCATCAAATATGACCGCGAAAGATTCAATTCATGTTGCTCGCTAGAAAGGTGACTCTCCGGAACTCTTAAGAAAAAAACCGAGTCGCAGGCGCAATGACGGGAGGATACGATTCGACCTTGAGGGTCTGTGTCGCCATTCCAGCAATTCCCCTCCTATGCTCTACACCCTCTCTGGGAGTCTTGATTCCAACGCAAGCGGTTAACGCGCAACATAATAATGGGATTTCAGCACTGACTCAAGAAACCCCGCTCTCAAGCGCTAGACCGTTCGACTACATTCTGATCATACTGATGGAGAACAAGAATTTCAACCAGATAAACGGTAGTTCCTCAGCTTCCTACAATTCCTGAAGGGATTGAAGCTCCCTCTTGCGAATCAGGAAGCGCTCGACTGTCTGTAAGGAGCGGCTCAAGCGTTGAGGCAAAGCATTCCGTAAGAGCTCGAAGTCGGCTTCTGTGAAGACTGAGAGTTGTCGAGTGATTATCGGGAAGGAGACGACGTAAACGATTATGAGAGTAGGTAGACGAAGTAGCGGCGTAAGGTGGATGTTTGTTGCAAGAGTGTAGTCAATGACTGTTAAGAGAGGAGCGGTGAGGATAGCTACGAGGGCGCCACTGAACAATCCTTGTGTTAAGGGCACGTGTAAGATTCGTCGCAGCGTCCACCACCCTAGGATCATCATTCCACTTGCGAGGAGTGCTCTACCGATGGCTCCAGCGGTTGTTCCGAGTTGTCCCGCTCCGATAGCCCAGCCTGCTGGTATTCCCAGGGGTCCGAGGCCCTTGTAGGCGAGGACTAGTCCGAAGCCGCGGCTGAGAGGATGATAGAGAACATTCTGGTACATCATTTCAGCGTAGCGGCCGAGGCCGAGAAAATAGGCACCGTAGAGCGCCTTGAAGTCAAGGACGAAGGAGCCAGCGAAAGCGACGACGAGAAAGGAAGTTGCGTTGGCGTCTTCGAAAACTGTGCTGGCGATCCAGGGCGATGCGAGAACCGATAGAACTAGCACAGGCAGGGCGATTGTTGTCACTAGTCTGAGGCTTGTTCTGGCGACGAACCCAGCGATCGAGGAGTCCTTGCCCCCAATACTCGCGGAGATGAAGCGTGTCGCCGCGAGAGGAAGGGCGAGTTGAGTAATGGTAGTGAATCCGGCCGATGCCGCCGCGAGGAGGGACACTTCTCCGATCTGAGAGAGGTTGAGGACCCGGATCAGGACGATATAGTAGACGAACGAGCTGGCGTAGATTACCAGTTGCTGGGCCGTAATGTACGCGGTTCCGCGTGGGACTTTGAAGATCGCTGTTGTCTCTGTCAAGCGAGGACTGGTCGGGTTGCCACGGAGCGGTTCTTCTGGGTTGTGCTTTTGGGGTGATGGTCAGAAGGAAGATCGGGCGAGTTTGTATGTCACTTTATCGGTGGGCTAATTAGTGCTAGAAATTATAAACCATTCAATTGCAGGGAGCGAGTTCTGAGGATAGCGATTCTAGAGTGTTGAGGAAGGTGGTTATCCCTGCTGCGGGCTTGGGGACGAGACTTCTCTCGGTAACGAAAGAACAGCCCAAAGAGATGTTGCCTGTCTTCGCAAAAGGCAGGAATGGGGATTTGTGTTTGAAGCCTATTGTTCAACTCGTATTCGAGCAGTTGTACCACGTCGGCTTTCGTGAATTCTGTTTCATCGTGGGACGCGGGAAGAGGGCGATCGAGGACCACTTTACCCCTGACTTCTCCTATGTCTCAATGCTCGATAGTAAGGGTAGGGATGGTCCAGCTGGAGATCTGGAGAGTTTTTACAAGATGATTGATGGCTCAACCGTATCCTGGGTGAACCAGTCTGAGCCGCGGGGGTTTGGCGATGCGGTGTTAAAGGCGAAATCGTTTGCTGGGGAGGACAAGTTCATGGTCCACGCTGGCGACAGCCATTTTCTGGCTAAGGATGCTGATCATCTGCGGAGGGTCATGGAGGCGAGTACAAGGATGAAGGCGAACGCGTTGTTCTTGTCGATGGAGGTTGACGATCCAAAAAGATTCGGGATCATTGAAGGCGAGACGATGGCTGAAGGCCTTGTCAGGGTAAAAAGACTGGCGGAGAAGCCCTCGAAGCCGGCGTCGAAACTGGCGATTATGCCTGTGTACGTGTTTGACTCGAACATTTTCAAAGCGCTAGAAGCTACGAAAGCAGGATTCGCGGGAGAATTGCAGTTGACTGACGGTATACAGAAGATGGTTGATTGGAATCTGAACGTGTACACGACAAAGGTTGGATCAGACGAGATCTGGCTGGACATAGGCTCACCCGACCTCTACTGGCAGGCCCAGAACCTATCACACAAACACTGGTCGCACGAGCCCTCAAGTTGAACAGTGCGCCAGAAACGTAGCGTCTGAGATT
>Ga0209161_10001577_pt1 | contig 18917 bp, 21 predicted proteins | sample GraSoiAngelo_155_FD_186169 | JGI IMG/M metagenome (GOLD analysis project Ga0209161, IMG submission 186169) | Grasslands soil microbial communities from the Angelo Coastal Reserve, California, USA - 14_1009_13_30cm (SPAdes) (version 2) | ecosystem: Environmental > Terrestrial > Soil > Grasslands... | reverse complement strand
ATGGCGGAATCCTGCGAGAGGGTCACGCCGTTGCGCAGGTTGACTTCCTGCGGATTGGTCCGCGCCTGGAAGCGAATGACGGCCAGCGTGACCGCGGCGGAGACCAGCGCGGTCACGACAAGTCCGGCCGCGACGGCCACGATGGGACGCATCAGTTGATAGTAGGTGTCGCCGTACGGTCGGCCTGGACTACGAGTTGGGCTCGGTCGGGTACCAGGTCATGACGAGCTGGCGGTTCGGCTCGAAGCCCACCGACCTGTAGAGCTTGACCGCCGCGTCGTTGTCCGGCCGCGTCCACACATACGCGAGGGTGACCCGATGCTCGGCGAAAAGCCTCACCGCCTGACGCACGAGCATCTCCCCAATGCCCCTGCCGCGGTGTCCTTCAGCCACGTACAGCTCGGCGACCTCGCCTTCGAGCCCGGTTCCTGGGTCGTAGAGCACGATCCAGCAGAAGCCGACCACCCGTCCCACCTCATCGCGTACGGCGTAGATGACGTTCTCGCCGCGAAATGCCGATGGGACCTGGGTGAGGTGCCGCTCGATCTCCTCGCGCGGCAGCTGCGGATGGTCCTCGTAATGGGTTTGCTCGCTAAGGTGAAGCTCGACGAGAAGGGGCTTGATCACGGCGTAATCGCCGGCCGCGAGTCGTTCCACGTCGAGCGTTCGCATCCCCAGTCGATGTTAGCCTAGGGCCTCGCAGCATCGCCAAATTTCAGTGATGAAATTGCCGACGTAGCTCAGCTGGCAGAGCAGCCGCCTCGTAAGTGGCAGGTCGTGGGTTCGAATCCCACCGTCGGCTCCAGCTGGGCTTCCAGATTACGCACGCCTGACGCCGGGCGCGCGCATCGACGGTTCCGGAAGCGCATCTCTGACGCCGGACGTGCGGAATGACAAGAGGAGTGAACCCAGCAAGACGAGCTCCGCCAGCAGTAAGGGGATCGCGAGTACCACAAGCGCAAGCTCCAGCAGCGCGTAGCCGGCGACCAGTACGCCGACCTGCAGGGCTGACGGGCGCGCCCGGATCACGAGCCACCCGGCCACGAACAGCATCAGGAAGTCCTGGAAGCCCAGGTACGGGGTGAACAGGAGCGAGCCGACGACGCCTGCGGCGATGACGAGCTCCGGGCTGGCACGCTGCCGCCACGCTGCGACGATCGTCAAGACCAGGACAGCCACTTCAGCCGCACGCAATGACCATCCGAGGCCGAGCGGACCGGAGATGGAATAGCGGCGTGTGATGTCCCACGCGGCCGTCTGCGTCTGGGCGAGGACATCGCGGTAGCGCGCCACACCGTCGACTCCGAGCAGCGCCACGGCGACCAGGCCGATCGCGAGCGATGCGACGAGCCAGGACGCAAACGTTTTCCGGTAACCCGCGGCCAGCAGGGCGACCGGCACCAACAGCGCCAGCTGCGGCTTCAGGACGAGCAGGCTCAACGCCAGCCCTGCCAGCATCGGCTTGTCGGCGCGGATGAGCCACCACGCTGTGGTCACCGCGGCCGCCACCAGGGCGCCCGGCTGCCCGACCATCACACCGAACGCGACTGGAAAGACGCCGATCCACAAGAGGAGATGGGCCGCTTTGGACAACCCGTCGCCTGGAGCCAGCAGGTACCAGGTCCACAGCAGTGCGGCGATCAAGAGCAGCGTCCAGACCGCCAGAGCTGCCGCAAACGGCAGGACCGTCAGAGGCGTCACCAGCCACGCGAGGGGCGGCGGCGAGATGAAAGGCTGCGGGTTGAACTTCGGTCCCAGGCTGAGGATCGCCTCCCGCTGAGCCGCAAGGTCGTACAGGCGCCCGTAACCGTCGCGAAGACCCACGAGCGCGGCGGCATAAGCGAGACGGAAGTCGTTGCGAACCGCGTACTCGCTGACGAACAGCGGCGCGGCGACGATCAGGTTCCAGCCGGTGAGCATCGCCCCGACCAGCAGGCCGGCCGCGGTCCACAGCCGGCGCCGGGCCCTTATGTAGCTGATCACCCGCGCAAAAAATAAGGGCTCGGACCCAAGTCCGAGCCCTTACGGCATTTCTATTTAGTTGACTTCGCGGTAGTCCGCGTCGACGACGTCGCCTTCTTTCTTCTCTTCGCCAGGCGGGTTGCCATCGGCCGGCGCCCCCGTTGGTGCTGCCGCTCCGGCCCCCTGGTAGATGTGCTGGCCGATCTTCTGCAGCGACTCGTTGAAGTCGTCCATCTTGCTCTGCAGGTCCTTGGTGTCCGAGCCCTTGGCCGCGCTCTTCAATGCCTCGAGCTTGGTGTTGACCTCGCTCTTGACGTCCTCCGGGATCCTGGCCTCGTTGTCCTTGATCACCTTCTCGGCCTGGTGGATCATGTGGTCCGCCTGGTTGCGGAGCTCGACCTCTTCGCGCTTGGCCCGGTCCTCGGCGGAGTGCGCCTCCGCCTCCTTGACCATCCGGTCGACCTCGTCCTTGTTCAGGGTCGAGGAGGCGGTGATCGTGACCGACTGCTCGCGGCCAGTGCCCTTGTCCTGCGCCTTGACGTTGAGGATGCCGTTGGCGTCGAGGTCGAATGTGACCTCGATCTGCGGCATGCCCCGGGGCGCGGGCGGAATGCCGTCCAGGTGGAACCGGCCCAGCGTGCGGTTGTCGCGGGCCATCTCGCGCTCACCCTGCAGTACGTGGACCTCCACCGACGTCTGACTGTCCGCTGCGGTGGAGAAGACCTGCGATCGGGAAGTCGGAATTGTCGTATTGCGGTCGATGAGCCTGGTCATGACCCCGCCCAGCGTCTCGACGCCGAGGGAAAGCGGCGTGACGTCCAGAAGCAGGATGTCCTTGACCTCGCCCTTGAGCACTCCGGCCTGGATGGCGGCCCCGACGGCCACCACCTCGTCCGGGTTGACGCCCTTGTGCGGCTCCTTGCCTCCGAGCAGGTTCTTGACCAGTTGCTGGATGATCGGCATGCGCGTGGAGCCTCCGACCAGCACGACCTCGTCGATCTGCGGCGGCGTCAGATTGGCGTCCTTCAACGCGGCCAGAAACGGCCCGCGCGTCCGCTCGGTCAGGTCGGCCGTCAGCGACTCGAACTTGGCCCTGGTCAGGGTCATCTCGAGGTGCTTGGGGCCAGTCTGGTCAGCCGTGATGAACGGCAGGTTCACGGTGGTCTCCAGCCGGCTCGAAAGCTCGATCTTCGCCCGCTCCGCCGCCTCGGTGAGGCGCTGCAGAGCCTGGCGGTCGGTCTTCAGGTCGATGCCGTTCTGCTTCTTGAACTCGTCGGCGAGCCAGTCCACGATGCGGCGGTCGTAGTCGTCACCGCCGAGGTGAGTGTCTCCGTTGGTGGATTTGACCTCGAAGACGCCGTCCCCCACGTCGAGCACCGAGACGTCGAACGTGCCTCCGCCGAGGTCGAAGACCAGGATGGTCTCGTTCGCCTTCTTGTCGAGGCCATAGGCCAGAGAAGCGGCGGTCGGCTCGTTGATGATGCGCAGCACGTTGAGGCCGGCGATCTGCCCGGCGTTCTTGGTCGCCTGGCGTTGGGAGTCGTTGAAGTAAGCGGGGACCGTGATGACCGCGTCGGTCACCTTCTCGCCCAGGTAAGCCTCGGCGTCGGCCTTCAGCTTCTGCAGGATCAAGGCCGAGATCTCTTCGGGAGTGAATTCTTTGTTCGCGTTTGGGACGAACACCACGGCGCGGTCGTCCTTGCCCGGCTTGACCTGGTACGGCACGATCTTCCGCTCCGAGTCCACCTCGGCGAACTTGCGGCCCATGAACCGCTTGATCGAGTAGACGGTGTTCTCAGGGTTGACGGCCGCCTGGCGGCGAGCCAGCGTGCCGACCAGCCTTTCGCCGGACTTGGTGAATGCGACCACGGAGGGCGTCGTGCGGGAACCTTCGGAGTTAGGGATGACCACGGGCTCGCCGCCTTCCATGACGGCGATGACCGAGTTGGTCGTCCCCAGGTCGATTCCTACGGTTTTTGGCATATGTCGCTGTTCCTCCAGATGGGATGTTTTGAATTCGAAGTGATTACCTTTGATCTTCTTCCCCGCTTCAAGGGCTGCAAAACCACATCGCCAACTAGTCTTTAGGCGATGGCCATCTACGAGCTCGACCCGGTCGACCGCATCGAGGTCGCGGCCGTCGGCGAGCCCGGCCAGCGCCGGTTCTTCCTCCTCGCCACGGGCTCGGGACGCTCACTGACGCTGGGCTGTGAGAAGTCACAGGTCCAGGCCCTGATCCTGCGCCTGCATCAGATGCTCGAGGCTCAGCAGATCGAGGAGCCGAAGGATGAGAGCGCGGCCGCACCCGGGCCACCCGAGCCCGGCGACCCGGAGTGGCAGATCGGCGAGATGGGCCTGGGGTATCACGAGGCGCGTCGCATGTTCGTGTTGGTCGCGAGCCAGGCTGCGGTCGGCGAGTCGACAGAGGCCACCGAAGCCGTCGATGCGCCGAGCGTACGGTTCTGGCTCAGCCACGACCAGGTCCTCGCCTTCTCCAAACAGGCGGAGTCGGTGCTGTCTGCCGGGCGTCGGCTATGCCCGCGCTGTGGGCTGCCCATGGACTCATCCGGCCACCCGTGCCCGGTCATGAACGGTGCCCGGCCAATCTTCTGAGGCCACCGAGCAGCTCCTGGCGGGGCTGCCCGACGTCAAGATCCTCGGCCTCCTTCATGGCGCGTCGAACTACACCTTTCTGACCCGTTTGGGACCACACCGGCCCTCGGACCTTCGCGCCGTCTACAAGCCGGCGCGCGGGGAATCCCCGCTCTGGGACTTCGAGGCCGGCACCCTGTACCAGCGTGAGGTAGCGGCGTATGAGCTGAGCAAGGTCCTGGGCTGGCCGCGCATCCCCCCGACTGTGGTGCGCGAGAAGGCGCCGCATGGTGTCGGGGCGATGCAGCTGTTCGTCGAGGCGGATGGGCGCCATTTCCTGGGCGAAAACACCTCCCACGACGACACCTGGATCCGCGTCGCGCTGTTTGACGTGATCGCCAACAACGCCGACCGCAAGTCGGGACACTGCCTCTTCGACGCGGACGACAACGTCTGGGTGATCGACCACGGCCTCACATTCCACGTCGACAACAAGCTCCGGACCGTGATCTGGGACTTCTCCGGGCAGCCGCTCCCCGGCGAAATGTGCGTTGACATCGAGCGAGCGCTGGTCGAGGTCGAGCGCGGAGGTCTCGCCGAAACGCTGAAGGCCTTGCTCAGCCCTCCGGAGGTTCGCCTGCTCAAGCGCCGGCTCCGAGGTGTTCTCGAGCCCGCCTGGCGCTTCCCCGAGCCGACCTCAGCGTGGTCGATCCCCTGGCCGCCTGTGTAACCAACCCGGCTCTGCTATCGTTCCCGCGCTTCAATGCGTGTCCCGGGGATCCCTCGTTTTGCTCCAGCCATCGTGATGCTCGCCGCGGCAGCCTCCGCCACCTTTCTCTTCGTCCAAGCACCTGCGGTTCGAGCCGACTGCGGCGGCACAGCCTCGGGCGCGACGCCCTGTCCCCCTTCCCCCTCGCCGATCCCGGTCAACGCCTTCCTTTCCCTCGACGTCACCAACGGCGCGGCGAACACGGTCATCAACGTGACCGGCGGCCAGTTCCTGCCCAACGAGCAGGTCACCCTCTACTGGGACGAGCAGACCAAGGTCGCGGGCGGCGCGACCGCGGACAGCGGCGGAAGCTTCAACACCCGCGTCAAACCGTTTTCGGCCGACGCGCCAGGCGTGCACAAGCTCTGCGCGAGCGTGCCGCCGAACCCGTGCGCCAACTTCGCGCTCGAGAGTGCGACGCCTACACCCTCCGCGTCGCCGACCCCCCCGACGCCATCGCCCACCGCATCGCCCGATTCAAATCCGACCGCGACCCCGATCACCTCGCCAGTCGCGGCCACGCTGAACGGATTCGATGTCATCTCGAAGCCACCCTTCGTCTTCCTTCCCATCGCCGGCGCGGTTGCGATCGCGCTAGCGCTGGTCTACTGGCTCATGAGCGTGGTCCGGCGCCCGCGCGCCCTCGCGCTTCCTTCGGCCGCCGTGGTCCACCGCGCGACACGGCCCGACTACTCGGCCGGCTTCGGGACGCCCCCACCTCATTCGGCTGATGCGCCGGTTCCGTCGGCCTGGTCCGAGCCGGCCCCTCATGCTCCCCCTGCTCCCACCGAGCAGGCCGCGGCGCCCGAGCCGGAGGTGCCGGCTGTCGGGTGGGGACCCCCGACCGAGTGGGGCACCGGGGCGCCCGACGCGGGCTATCCGGAGCTGAGCGCACCTGAGGAGCCGCTCGAACTACCGGAGCACGGAGACCTTTCCGAGCCGGGCGACTAAGCCCTGGCGGCTAGGGCATTCCGTTGGCCGGCATCGTCTTCGAAGCACAGCCGCTGCACGGAGTGACCGAGCCGCTCGTCGCCGCGGTGTAAACCGCGCCCGTGTACTGCGCGGCGCCATCCTGGATGACGGCCATTCGCACTCCTTGATAACCGAGGTGGTTGCTCGAGGAGAATCCGAAAGGCACCAGCCCGGGTCCCTGGTCGAGCTGTCCTTTCTCTAGCGCGTTGACGACGTCCTGCCGGCTCGGGTTACGACCCGCCTTCTTCATCAGCTGGGCGAACGAGTAGGCGACTGCCATGCCGTACTCGACGTTGCCGTCAAAGGGAAGCGACGCGATGTACTTGTCGTGGATCTGCCTGAAGAGCACGACCCAGTCACTCGAGGTATCGGAAGTCGCGGGGAGATATCCGGACGTCACGACGCCGTTGAGCGCCTGCGCTCCAACTGCCCCATTGGAGTAACTGAGCAGCAGTCCCCCGAGCGTCGTCGGGTCTGCCCCGACGCTGCTCACGACCCACGTCGGGTTGTAGTGCATCCCAGCGGCCGTGAGCAAGGTGATCGCGGTGAACGCGGGGATGGTGTACAGCACGACCACCGTCGCGCCGGCCTGCTGCAGCGCGGCCAGCTGTGGCCCGACGTCGGTGTTGGTCGGCACGTACTTCTCCCTCGACACGATGTTGCCGGATGAGATCTGCGAGTCGAGCCCGCTCACCCCGCCCCGGCCAAAGTCGTCGTCCTGATACAGGTAGCCGACCTTCTGCCCGGAGAGGTTGTCGTTGACGTACTTGCCGGTGACCTTGCCTTCGATGATGTAGTCCGGCTGCCAGCCGAACGTCTGCGGGTACTTCGCCGGCTGGTTCCAGCAATCGCAGCCCGAAGCCACGAACAAGTCGGGAACCTTCTCCGAGGTGAGGTAGTCGACCGCCGCAAGGTGGGTCGGCGTGCCGAGCCCGTTGAAGATGGCGAAGACCTTGTCCTCCAGCACGAGCTTGCGGACGACTGTCGATGTGGTCTGGGGGTTATAGCCGTCGTCTTCGTAGAGGTACTTGATCTGTCTTCCGTAGACGCCGCCGTGGTCGTTGACCCACCGGAAATAAGCGTTCGAGGCCTGCGAGATCTCGCTGTATCCGGGCGCCGCCGGTCCGGTCAGAGGTTGGTGGCTTCCGACGGTGATGGTGGTCGCCGAGATGCCCGGCGCTGATGCGGTGTTGACCCCGCTTGGTGCACCGTCCCCACCGCACGATGCGATGAGCATCACAGCGGCCAGGAGCGGCGTCCCCCACGACCTGGAGAGTCGCCGGTTCGGGGAGGAATCCATAACGGGCGCTGAGTCTGACATGGCAGCCGTCGAATGGGTCCCCCAGCAGGCACCTCAGCCAGGCGGCTGATGGAATTGGGGGCTGGCCGAACTTAGACTTCGGCTGTGGCGCTCCTCGAAGTCCGCGACCTCAGCGTCCGCTTTGGAGGGGTCGTCGCGCTGGACCATCTGTCCTTCGCTGTCGAGGCCGGCGAGGTCGTTGCGTTGATAGGGCCCAACGGCGCCGGCAAGACGACGCTGTTCAACGTGATTACCCGGGTTTACCGGCCGAGCAACGGCGCCGTCCTCATCGACGGTCGTTCCGTGCAGTCGATCCGCTCGCACCACGTGATCCGGCAGGGCCTGACTCGCACATTCCAGAACGTTGCGCTTTTCCGGTCGATGACCGTGCTCGAAAACGTGATGGTCGGCGACCACGTGCACACGAAGAGCGGATGGCTGCAGGCATCCGTTCCCTTGCCGAACGCGGTGAGCGCGGAGGCCGCGTCCCGCCAGCGCGCGCTGGACATGATCGATTTCGTGGGGCTCGGCCAGTACACGGAGCGGCCCGTCGCCGTGCTGCCTTTTGGCATTCAGAAGCGAGTCGAGCTTGCGCGGGCCCTCGTTTCGCGCCCGCGCATCGTCCTTCTGGACGAACCTGCAGGCGGCATCAGCCACGAGGACGTGGAGGCGATGGCACGCCTACTTCGCCGGGCCCATATGGAGTTGAAGGTGACGATGCTGCTCGTCGAGCATCACATGGCGTTTGTGATGGGCATCTCCGATCGGGTAGTGGTCCTGGACTTCGGCAAGAAGATCGCGGAGGGAGTGCCCGCCGAGGTGCAGAAGAACCCGACTGTGATTGAGGCCTACCTGGGCGCGGCCTGAGAATGGCGCTGCTCGAGCTGGAGGAGGTTCGCGCCGGGTACGGGCCGACCTCTGTCCTTCACGGAATATCACTCGAGGTGCCCGAGGGCGGCGTCGTTTCGCTGTTGGGCGCGAACGGCGCGGGCAAGACGACAACCCTGCGCGCAATCACTGGCGGCGTGCGCTGGACCGGGGATATCCGTTTCAGAGGCCACTCGCTGCGCCGGATGGCGACCGAGGAGATCGTCCGTCGTGGCATCGCCCACGTGCCGGAGGGCCGCGGCATCTGCACTGAGCTGACGGTTGACGAAAATCTCCGCCTCGGGTCGCATCTCCGGCGCGACGGCCCGGAGGTGAAGAAGGACTACGACCGGGTCTTCGAGTATTTCCCGGTCCTGAAGCAGCGGCGCCGCCTCTCGGCGAGCACGCTGTCAGGCGGCGAGCAGCAGATGCTAGCCCTGGCGCGTGCCTTCTTGATGAGGCCGAAGCTCATGCTTCTCGACGAGCCGTCGCTCGGCCTGGCGCCTATCATCGTGCGCTCGATCTTCGAGATCATCCGCTCGATCAACGAGACGAGCCAGGTCGCGGTGCTGCTCGTCGAGCAGAACGCTCGCATCGCACTCGACCTATCGATGACGGCGTACGTCCTCGAGGTCGGCAGAGTCGCCGTCCACGGAGCGGCCGCGGAGCTGCGCGGCGACGACTCGGTCCGTCGCTCATACCTCGGGTATTAGCGATGCAAGAGTTCCTGCAGCAGCTCGTCGGCGGACTCGCGATTGGCGGCATCTTCGCCAGCCTCGCGCTCGCGCTCGTCCTCATCTACAACGCGATGGGGCTTGTCAACTTCGCCCAGGGTGAGATGGCCATGCTTGCCACGTTTGTCGCCTATGCGCTGGTCAGCCAGGGAATGAGCTATTGGATTGCATTTCCGGTGACCCTCGTTCTCGCGTTCGCAGGCGGGATCGGGGTGCAGCGGCTCGTGATCAAGCCCGTCGAACGGGCGCCGATTCTTACTCTTGTGATCATCACGCTGGGCCTGGCGACCCTCGTCAACGGCCTGGCGGGCTTTATCTGGGGATATGTGCCGCGATCCTTCCCGAGTCCCTTCTCCTCGGACAGTGTCGACCTGGTCGGCGTCTTCGTCAGCTATCGCGACCTTGGCGTCATCGCTGTCTCGGGGATCGTCTTGCTCGCGGTGTATCTCCTTCTGCAGCGCACGACGGTCGGGCTGACTCTTCGCGCCGCCGCGCACCATCCGGAGGCGAGCCGCCTCCTCGGCGTGCATGTGAGCTGGATGCTCGCGCTCGGCTGGGGCCTCGCGTCGGCCGTGGGCGCGGTTTCGGGAATCATGGTTGCTCCGATCCTCTTGCTCGAGCCGAACATGATGCAATCGATCATCATCTACGCATTCGCCGCGGCAGTTCTCGGCGGAATTGAGAGTCCCCCTGGCGCGGTGGTTGGGGGACTCATCGTTGGCGTCACCATCAACCTCGCCGGGGCGTACCTGCCGTTTGTCGGTGGCGACCTTCAGCTCGCGGTGGGGCTCGCGATCATCATCGGAGTCCTCATCCTCAAACCCAACGGCTTGTTCGGTCGCGCCGCAGTGCGGAGGGTATGAACTTGCAGCGCATTCGCATGGCGCCGCCGCGCTACTGGCTGGTTGGCGTGGTGGTCCTGTTCTTGATCGGTTTTCCGACGGTGATCAGCAGCTTTCTCGCGAGCGAATGGGCGCAGGCCCTGATCCTCGCGATAGCAATCATGGGACTGAACATATTGGTCGGATACAGCGGTCAGCTTTCGCTGGGCCACGGCGCTTTCATGGCGCTTGGGGCGTACATCTCTGCCATCCTCGCCCACCACTACAAGGTGGATTACCTCCTCACGATTCCCATCGCGGGTCTTGCCACCGGCCTCGTCGGTTTTCTATTCGGTATCCCGGCCCTTCGCCTCTCGCCCTTGTATCTCGCGCTTGCTACTTTCGCCCTGGCCGTGGTCACGCCCAGCCTGATCAAGCGGCCCGCCGGCCTGACCGGTGGAGTGCAGGGCATAGGCGTCGTCCAGCCGGACCCGCCAGGCGCCGTGAGCAACATCTTCTCGACCATCACCGGCACGGCAATGACCAGTGACCAATGGATCTACTACGTCAGTCTCTTCTGCGCGCTCGTTCTGTTCTGGGTCGCCTGGAACATCGTTCGGCACCGTCCCGGGCGTGCCATGCGAGCCATCCGCGACGGTGAGGTGGCTGCGGCCGCGTCCGGGGTCAACGTCAGGGGGTTCAAGACCCTCGCTTTCGGGCTGTCCGCGTTCTACGGCGGGGTCGCCGGCTCGCTTTACGGACTGTCGACAGGCTTCGTCAGCCCCGATACGTTTCCCGTCTCCTTATCGATCCAGCTCCTCGTCGGGGCCGTGGTCGGCGGTCTGGCGTCGATCCCAGGGCCTCTGGCAGGAGCGATTTTCGCCTACTTCCTGCCGATCGAGTCGAGCCAGTGGGTGCCAAACCAGTCATGGATCCCCGCCCAGATCGCGGCGACGGTCAAGAATGCCGGTCCGGCCGTGTCCTATGGGGTGATCCTGATCGTGATCATGATCTTCGCCCCCAACGGGCTTGTGGGCTTGGCCCGTAGTGGTTATTCGCTTCTCAACCGGCGCCTCCGCGGGGCAACCGATCGGGAGACTGGACAGATGCCGCCGGACCCCCAGACTGTTTAAATACAAGAACCATCAAATTAGGAGGAATCTCTATGGGACGAAAGGTGCCTTCTCTTGTAGCCGTCGCGACGTTCCTGCTCGTGGCGTGCGGTGGCGGCACCGGCACCCCAACGACGCAGACCGACGTCGGAATCACCGCCGACTCGATCAGTCTCGGCAACACGATCGCCCAGTCCGGCGCCGCCGCCGCATACGGCACGATCGGGAACGCGGAGCTCGCCTACTTCAACTACATCAACGGCCAGGGTGGCGTCAACGGCCGCAAGATCAACTTTAAGATCCTCGACGATGCTTACAACCCGGCGCAAACGGTGCCCCTGACCAAGCAGCTCGTGGAGCAGGACCAGGTCTTTGCGATGTTCAGCGGTCTGGGCACCCAGGCCCAGACCTCGGTTCGCGACTACCTGAACAGCAAAAAGGTCCCGCAGCTCTTCGTCGCCACGGGCGCAACGACCTTCAACAAGGACCACGACACCAACCAGTGGACGCTCGGCTGGCAGCCGCCGTACCAGGGCGAAGCGCGCATCTACGCCGCTGATGTGCTGAAGAACCACGCCGGCGCGAAGATCGGCGTGCTTTACCAGAATGACGACTACGGCCTGGACTACCTGAAGGGCCTGACCGACGGGCTGGGGTCGAACGCCTCGATGATCGTGGACAAGGAAAGCTACGACGTCACGGCGGCCAACACCGCGGCCCAACTCACGAAGCTCCAGGCGTCCCACGCGGACACGCTTTTCATCTTCGCTACGCCCGGCTTCACGATCAAGTCACTGGTCACTGTCACCCTGCTGCACTGGGCGCCGACGATCTATCTCAACTCTGTCTCCAACCCACAGGTGTACATGGGCCTCGCCAAGAAGGCCGGAGCGGCGCTCACGAACGTGACCAGCGTCGGCTACATCAAGGATCCAACCGATCCGCAGTGGGCGAACGACTCGGGGATGCAGCAGTACAAGACGATCATCGCCGGCTGCTCGACGTGCAAGCCTGAGGACGGATTCAACATCTACGGCGTCGCCGTCGCCTACACGATGGTCGACGTACTGAAGCAGGCGGGCACCAACATGACGCGGAAGAACGTCACGGATATCGCCGCCAACAAGCTGAATGAGACGAATCCATTCCTGCTTCCAGGCATCAAAGTCAAGACGACTTCGTCCGACCACTTCCCGATCATGCAGGAGCAGGTCATCACCTGGAATGGAACAGGCTGGACGTTGCAGGGCAGCCTGATCGACGAAAGGGGCACCATCAAGTAATCGCGAGAATCGCCGCAGGCGTGCGGCCGTATTGGCTGCACGCCTACCTTCTCGTCTACACGCCGCTGGGCCTGTTTGCGGACAGTCGCGTCACCGCGCAGTGGCAGCAATACCTGCTCGGGATGCTTACGTTCGCCGTGCTCTACCTCGCCGCGCTCAAGGCACCCAAAGAGCAGCGCGTGCAGGTGTGGGTCTGCGTCCTGGTGGCAACGTGCTTCGAGATCTTCGGCTCGCTCGTGTGGGGCGTCTACCGCTATCGGCTGCACAACCTTCCGTTGTTCGTGCCGCCTGGACACGGAATCGTGTACCTGTTCGGCCTGCTCGCCGCGCAGACGCCGGTGGTCCGGCGTCACGGTCGCCGAGTCGCGTATGCGGTGCTTGGGTTCGCGGGCACCTGGGCGCTGCTCGGGTTGAGCGCGTTGCCGGTCGTCACCGGAAGGCTCGACATCCAGGGCGCGCTCTGCTTTCCGGTCTTCGCCTACTTCCTGCTGCGGTCGCCGCGCTGGCCGCTCTTCGCCGCGATCTTCATCATCGTCAGCGAGCTCGAGATCTTCGGCACCTCTTTCGGCAGCTGGGCGTGGATGCCGGTCGCTCCGTGGACGCACATTCCCTCGGGCAACCCGCCGTCGGTCATCGCCGGCGGCTACTGCGTGATCGACGCGTCGGTGCTCGGGGTTCTGTGGGCTTACAGGGTCGGCTTGAACACCATCATGACCAGGATCAGGACGGCCAGGAGCCCGAGGATAGGGCCCAGCATCGCGCTCCTGCGCGACAGCCGCACGAACTCCGGCGAGGCCGTGTCGCCGGCGTCGACCAGCTTGATCTGATTCCGCAGCAGCGGCGAGTAAACCCGAAACGCAAGCACGGCAAGTGCCGCAAACAGGATCAGGGCAAGAACGATCCACAGCGACGTGATCGGCCAGCGGTTGATGAAGACCATCAAAAGACCGGTTACGAGCAGCACCGCGTAGGCCGGGTTGGCGATCCGGTCATCGATGAACTTGATTCCCTTGAGCGCGAATCCAAGCTGTCCGGAGTCGCTCTGGGCGCGCACGTTCCACACGCCGTACGTGATGTTCGAGCCCACCGCGGTGATGGCCGCCGCGATGTGGATGAACTTCAGCGCCAAATAGACGTAAACCATCAATCCAGCTCTACCGTTGCCGTTCCAACCGTAGTTCGCTTCCCCGTTTCGTCCTCGCCCCAGACCTCGACCTCGACATCGTTTCCGGCGACCCGGGTGACCCGCCCGCGGCAGCGATACGGATGGCCCGGCACGTCCACGCCGCGATAGCTGACCTCGAACGTCTTCAAAGTTCCGCGGTCGCCGAGCCAGTCGGTGACGAGCTGGCCGAGGAACGCCGCCTTGAGCAACCCGTGCAGGATCACCCCGGGCAACGCCACGCTCCGCGCGTACTCCTGGTCGTAGTGGATCTCGTAGAAATCGCCCTGCGCTCCGGCGTACTGCACGAGCTGGCGAGTGGTCGGATGCTTGACCAGCTCAGGGAGATCTTCGCCGACGCTCACGCTCACCGCCGGATCGTCGTCCCACGCAGCCGCGCCACCAGCTCGCCCCGCTGGTTGACGTAATCGGTCTCGAAGACGATGAACAACAGCGGTCCCGTCGAACCTGACTTCTCATAAACGTCGGCGATCCGGCCCGTCGCGGTGATCTGGTCACCGATCATCAGCGGCGCGAAATATTCGAAGCGGTTGCCACCGTTGAGCCAGCCTTTGCCGTACTCCTCAGCTTCCGCCAGGTGCAGCGAAACTGGCACGAGTGCGACGAGAAACGTCGGCGGAGCCTCCGAGGACCACCGCGGGTTGGGATCTCCGATTGCCTCGGCGAATCGGCGCACGTGCCCGGCTTCGACGGTTGCCTGCAACGCAGGTCCGTCCGCTCCGATACGTGACTTGAGGCGGTCGATGACAGGCGCGGCGGCGGCGGGCACGCCCGATGAGGAGGGGCCTTCTTGATTTCTCATCGCCCACGCGGAAGGCCGAGCACGCGCTCGGCGATGATGTTGCGCTGGATCTCCGAAGAGCCGGCATAGATCGTCTCGGCCTGCGCCCACATCCAGCCGTACTGCCAGCGCCCGTCCTCGATGGCGAGCGAGGACTCGGGCGCGAGGGCACCGTACATCCCCTCGACGCCGATCGCGGCCTCCTGCAGGCGCTTGTCCATCTCGCTCCAGTAGAGCTTGGTCAGGCTGGCTTCAGGCCCGGGCGCATGGCCGTGTTGCGCTTTGGTGAGGTTGCGCAGGCCGATCAGCCGAAAGACGTGCGCCTCAATCTGGGCCTGAGCGATCTTCTGTCGCGTGGTGACATCCGACCCCACTCCACGTTCGCGAGCGAGCGTCGCCAGCTCGGCCACCGCTCGCTCGAAGCGTGCCGCCTGGGCGAGGCCTCCCCGCTCGAAGCCGAAAACGGTCATCGCGATCTTCCAGCCGTCGCCCGGCTGCCCGACGAGGTCACGTTCATCGACCTCGGCCGCGGAGAGAAAGATCTCGCAGAACTCGCCACCGCCAGTCATCTGCTTGATCCGCCTGACCTCGACGCCCGGCTGGTGCATATCGACCAGGAAAAACCCGATCCCGCGATGCGGCTCGGCGGCGGGGTCCGTGCGGGCAAGGAGAAAGCTCTTGTCGGAGTAGTGCGCGCCGCTGGACCACGTCTTCTGGCCGCTCAGCACCCACTTGCCGTCCCGCCGCTCGGCGCGCGTGCGAAGGCCGGCCAGATCGCTTCCGGCGTCCGGCTCGCTGAATCCCTGGCAGAAGATCAGCTCGCCACTGAGGATTTTCTCGACGTAGGTCTCCTTCTGCCAGTCGGAGCCGAGAGCGACCAGCGTCGGCGCGAGCAACGTCACCCCCAGGCGGCCGAGGATGCCAGGGGCACCGGCCTGCGCCATCTCCTCCTGGTAGATCGCCTGCATCACGGGCGTCGCGCCACGGCCGCCGGCTTCCTCCGGCCAGCCAAGCTTCAGCCAGCCGCCCTGGTGCAGCCGCTTCTGCCAGTCGCGCTGGACTTCGGTCTCTTCTTCCTCTCGGAAGCCGCCGGCGGCGCCGTGCCGCCACTCGGCGGGAAGGTTGGCTTGGAGCCAGCCTTGGACCTCTTGCCGGAAGGCTTCCTCTTCCCGAGTGAACCCGAGATCCACGGTTAGGACGCTAGCAAAATTGGCAACATAGAGAGATGGCAGCCGAGGTCCTGTGTGGGCGCTGCGGGGCGCTCCTGACCAATCCAAACGCCCCTTGCCCGCGATGCGGCGCACCGGCCTCGGGCTCGTACTACCGACCGTCGGCCGCGCAGCGCAAGAGCCCATGGGCCGCGGCGGCGCTGGCCGTCATCCCCGGTTGCGGCCACTTCTACCTCGGCCACACGCTCAAGGGACTCGGCTTTGTCGTTGGGATCGTTGGCTTCCAGCTGTTCGACCTGGGCCTCGACGCGAGCGTAATCGGACTATCCCTTGGTGTACCCCTCGAGCTGGGGCCAGGCGCGCTTTACGTGTTCAGCATCGTCGACGCCTACCGCACCGCCAAACACATGGAGTCGACCGGCTCTTAAGAGGTTCGACGCCTCCGGGTCGCGGGCTTGCGCTTGCGCCCGTCTGTGGGTGCGGTCTTCCGTCGCCGCTTGGTTGTGGATCCGAGCGCTCGCTGCACGCGCCTCGAGATCGTGCGCAGCTCCCGCTCGACGTTCTTGTTTGCCGCGGTTTTTCCGGCGCGCTGCGTCAGCTTCGTGACCTGGCGCTGCAGCTGCTTGTTCTTGGTGATCAACTGGGCGACCATCGCGTTGAGCCGATCAACGAGCTCGCCCCCGCCCTCTCGCTTCTGGCGTGTGGTTTTCGTTTTGGAACCGGGCGGACGTCCACGCCGGCGGGGCGCATTCTGCTGTGCTTCCTCAGGTGCCATTTCCTCTCCCTTGCCAAAAAATAAATCGAGCGCAGCAATTCTAGCTGCGCCCGATTAAATCGCCCTGAACGCGTTTCTACGCGGCTGCGAGCATCGGTTGTTTGGAAAGACTCTTCAATCCCTCACGCGCAAGCTCGTGTGCGGGATTTGCTTTACGGCTGACATAACGCACCACGCGCCATCCACGGCGGCACCGTTCGCGGACTTCGTGGACTGCCACGCGAAAACTGTCGCTCGAGGGCATTCGGCTGCGGACGACTGGAGCGCAATCCGTGCGCACGATAACGCGGTGATAAGGCCATCGGGCGGCGGCCAGATCCAGCGCGCCGGCGCAAACGTGCGCCTCCAGCTGAGCCGACCCACCCATGTGCGAAAAGCCGAACGACTCCGTGTAGACGGCTCGACCTCTAACAAAAACGGCCAGGCCACATCCGGCCCGGCCATGCTTATCCAGCGCGGCGTCCACGTAGATCACCAGGCACTCCCGCAAACTGCATTCCTCCCGTGTGCCGGTCGTGGCGGCGACCCCGCCAAACCGGGATTTGGGAAGAGCCTAACATGATGTTGCGCGCTTGTCGCCCGACGTGCACAACATCTTGTATCAGTCGGCTGGAGGCAGCTCGGCTCCCATCGCGTGATAGCCGCCGTCGACGTGGAGGAGCTCGCCTGTGGTCATGTCCAGGAGGTCGGAAAGCAGGACCGCGACCGCCCGACCGACCGGCGATCGGTCCTGCAGGCTCCAGCCCAGAGGAGCGCGTTTTTCCCACTCGCCCTCGAAGTCCTTGAAGCCAGGGATTGCGCTCGCGGCAAGCGTCGCCAGCGGCCCTGCGCAGACTGCGTTGACCCGAATCTTGTAGCGCCCCAGGTCGCGGGCGAGATATCTCGTCACCGACTCCAGTGCGGCTTTGGAAACGCCCATCCAGTCGTATTTCGGCCACGCGCTGGTTGAATTATCAAAATCAAGTGTGACCATGGACCCGCCGTGGTCGCGCATCAGCGGCAAGAAACCACGCGCCAGCTCTTTGAAAGAAAAAGCGCTCACCTGCAGCGTCATCGCGACACTTTCCCAGGGCGTACTGAGAAATTTCCCGCCGAGGGCGTCCGCGGGCGCGAAGGCAACCGAATGCACCAGGCCGTCGAGACGGTCCCATCTCTTCGAGGTTGCGTCGACCGCGCTGTCGATGTCGGACGCTTTGGTCACGTCCATCTCGAGAATCTCAGGCACAGGATCGAGCTTTTTTGCGGTCATCTGGGTGATGGACATCATCCGGCCGAAGCTCGTGAGCAGGAGCTCGGCGCCCTCCCGCTGCACCTCTTGCGCGATGGCGTATCCGATGCTGCGCCGGTCGGACATGCCGGCCAACAGGATCCGTTTGCCTTTGAGAATCACGGCCTAACTCTAGGGCTCGGAGCCGGTGGCCACCGGCGCGTCTCGATTGGACCAGTCGCTCCAGGAGCCTGCGTAGAGGCGAGCATCCGATATTCCCGCGATCCGCATTCCAAGCAGGTGATGGGTCGCGTTCACCCCCGACCCGCAGTAGAACACCGCCCCGTCTTTGGCGCCGAGCTCCTCATACCTGCGGCGAAGCTCGCCCGGCGGTTTGAATCGCCCGTCCGGACCAAGATTCTCGGTGAGCGGGGCGCTCAACGCACCGGGTATGTGGCCGGCCTTCGGATCGACCGGTTCCACTTCGCCGCGATAGCGCTCCACTGCTCTGGCATCGATGAGCGGCGCACTGCGAAGCGATTTCACGGCCTCGAAATCGAGGACAAGCGATCGATCCGGCGGACCCGCGTGAAAATCGCCAGGCGCGATGCCGACTGCCCGCGTCTCGAGAGGCTCGCCCCAGGCCTGCAATCCTCCGTCCAGCACAGCTTGAGCCTGATGGCCGAAAAGCTCGAGTAGGAACCAGAGCCGAGCCGCGACCGAGCCGCCCGCGTCGTCATAGACGACCACCATGCTTTCAGTGCTGACGCCCGCCTTGCGCATCTCGGCCTCGAATTGGCCGGCCGTGGGGAGCGGATGACGGCCCGCTCCCTTCCCCGTAACCGCTTCGAGGTCGACGAAGGCAGCGCCCGGAATGTGGCCGCGGTGATATTCGTCCCGGCCGTTGCGGCGCTGCAGGTACCAGCGAAAGTCGATCACGCGGAGGTCCGGGTCGTCGATGTGGTGGCGCAGCCACGCGGCTTCGACGAGAGGTCCGAATTCCACTACGCACCCACGCGAGTGTCGTGGCAGAAGTGCACGGCGTGCGGATGGATAGCGTGCACCTTTTCGAGCGAGCGCGTCCACGCGTCGCGATCGGCATGCTGGCCGCGCCACGGTGAGAGGTCCGCATTTTCGAAGTCCCGATAGATGTCGGACGTGTACGCGGCGTCTCCGATCATCACCGCCACCCCGTCCGGCCCGTCCACGAACACGCTCTGGTGGCCGACCGTGTGGCCAGGCGTGGCCATGACGCGCACGCCTTCGGCTATCTCACTGTCACCGTCCAGCAGCTCGAAGCGCGCGCCGGCGAAATCGAACCACTGCCCGTTGGTCGGCTCCTCTCGGCGCGCGCGCTCGAGCTCGGTGCGTTGGATGTAAAACGGCGCGT
>Ga0209161_10001573_pt1 | contig 18927 bp, 25 predicted proteins | sample GraSoiAngelo_155_FD_186169 | JGI IMG/M metagenome (GOLD analysis project Ga0209161, IMG submission 186169) | Grasslands soil microbial communities from the Angelo Coastal Reserve, California, USA - 14_1009_13_30cm (SPAdes) (version 2) | ecosystem: Environmental > Terrestrial > Soil > Grasslands... | reverse complement strand
GAGCGGCGCAAGCGGTGAATTCTCCGGAATGGGCATGCCGGCAAGGAACCGCGCAATGTCATTGGGTCCAGCAACGGCTGGAGCCACAGGAATGGCGCGCGGCGCGACCGGGGGATTCTCCTGTGCTGAAACGATGAGCACGTTCCCCAACATTATCGCCAGGAACAAAGCGGCGGAGTACCGCCGCACTCCAAAACGTGTCCGCAATTTCCGCGTTCCGTTCGCGCTTGCGTCGTGGAGTACGCGCGCCGCTGCGCCGCTCTCGATTCTCTCGGCAAACTGGAAATGTTCCTTCCTCCTCAAGCTTTGCGTTTTCATGCAGAATGTTGGCGTTGCGGTCGCTTTCGTGCACAGAAGTAGAGCAGCAGCCCCACGAGTGCGGTGGCGAGTCCGGCAAGCGATTCGACGGTCTTCCAGCGCAACAGATAAAACATCATCCAAAGCGTGATGACAGCGAAGATAATCGGAGGCATCGGATAAGCCCACACTCGGTAAGGCCGGGCGATTTCCGGGCGCGTAGTGCGCAACACTATCACGCCGAGTACAGTGAACAGCGAACAGAGCAACAAGCTAAATTGAGTGTATTGCACCACGCTTTCAAAGCTGCGTGTGAGCAAGAGCACATTGATGATGAGCAACTGGAGCACGATGGCGTTGGTGGGAATGCCGTGAGGATTCTTGCGCCCAAGCAGTCGCAGTAACCAATGATCTTCGCCCATCGACATGCTGACCCGGGGTCCGATCCATGTCATCGAGCTGATTGCCGAAACCAAGCCGAGGCAAATGACCGCGCCGGCAACCCCCCCGCCGTTCGTCCCAAAAATATGTTTACCAGCGATCAACGCTACTTCGAGTCGACCTTTCAAATCCTGGACCGGTGTCGTCGCAAGAAAGACGGCATTGAGCAGAACGTAAATCACGATCACGAGACCGGTTCCGACAAGCAGTGACCGCGGCACATTTCTTTCCGGCTGTTTAATCTCGCCCGAGATATAGGCCGCCGCGTTCCAACCTGAGTAAGAATACATCACGTAAACCAACGCCACGGCAAACGGCGCGCCAAAGATCGCGATTGTGTCGTCGGGCGCGGGCAGAAAGCTGATCGGCTGCTTTGGCTGTACAAATAATCCGGCAGCGATAAGGGCGCCGATCAGAAGCAATTTCACCAGCGTGGAAAGATTTTGAAACACGCTGCCGACCTGGAGGTTTCCGAGATGAAAAGCTGTTACCACCCAAACAACGACAAATGATAAAAGCATCGGCGAGCCGACGCCGAAAACGCCGACAAAATATTTCCCGAACGCCATCGCGGCGAGTGCGATTGGTGCGGCAAACCCTACAGTAGCGGAAACAAATCCCGCCATGAATCCGAGCGCGGGATGATAAATCTGCGATAGAAAATGGTATTCACCCCCGGAGCGCGGCAGAGCGGCGCTGAGCTCGCCATAACAGAGCGCGCCGCAAAGTGCGGTGACTCCGCCAATGATCCAAAGCATGAGCAGGGGGAACCCCGACTGAATATCCGCGAGTTGAAAGCCAAGACTGGTAAAGATGCCGGTGCCAATAATGTTGGCAATAACGATGGAAGACGCCGTGACGAATCCGATAGTCCGCCGCGGCGATCGGGACATCACGCGACGAGGTTCAGCAACTGTAGGCATCTTCAGATCGACAATCCTGAAATTATCGGGACTAGCGAATTCTTTCGAAGCGGCATTAGAGTCCATAATTGGCGAGCGAGTCTTTTGTCATTCTGAGCGAAGCGAAGAATCTCTGATCATTTGTTTTGGCGGCGTGCGGAAGCAATAGTCAGAGATGTTCGCTTTGCTCAACATGACACCCGCCATTCCTGAGTTGTCAGAAGCCATTCCCGGTATCACGTTGAAAGTAGCATGAACGCATCGCTCTCGATTGAAACGGCCACCCAGCTTGCAGTCTTTCTTGCAAATCGTCCCGGGGCGCTTGCGCGCGTGTGTGAAGCGCTGGCTAAAGCAGAAATTAATATCCACGCACTGGCCACGTCAGACACAGTCGATCACACAGTGGTGCGGATGGTAGTAAGCGATCCAACCAAGGCGCTCATGCTTCTGGGCGAGGCGGGCACTCTCGCGCTAGAGACCGAAGTGTTGATGATCGAAAGCGCGAGCCAGCCCGGCGTGCTGGCGAAAATCGCCGAGCGTCTTGCTGAAATCGAAGTGAATATCGAATACGCATATCTCGCCGGCGGGCGTGAGATGGAAAAAGGTCTGATCGTTCTGCGGCCGTCGGATGTGGAAAAAGCGAAGCGTGCGCTGAAAGATTTGTAGCCTGTGTAGACCAGTGCGACTCGCCCTTGCATCTCAGTTTCCTTGGCGATTTGGGTAGGGCGCAACCGCCGTGCACGCCGATGAGCGGTCCCTGCAAGTTTACGGGCGAATCTCCACCGCCGTCCCATCCGGCGTCACGCGCCAGAGTTCTTCGATCTCTTCGTCGGTGAGTGCGATGCAACCCGCAGTCCAATCCTTCCAACGATGAAAGGCGCCGATCCAGCCGCGTCCGTTTTGAATTCCGTGAATCATAATGTCAAAGCCAGCTGAGACGCCGCGCGCGGCCGCATGCTTGTTGTCCTCATCTGAAGGATAAGAAATGTGCAGCGCGAGATGAAAACTGCTTTGCGCATTTCGGCTATCAATCTTGTAGATGCCTTCCGGTGTTTTCATGTCGCCTTCTTCCTGTTTCGCGCCGACCGGATTCCGGCCTAGCGCGATTCGATAACTCTTGATGTGATTGCCGTTGTCAAAGATCGACAATTTCTTCGCCGATTTTTCCACGACGATCCGATTGATTGCTGTCCCCGCCGGTAGGGGATGCCAATTGTGATGTGCGTAGAAGTACAGTGCCAGGGCACAGACTGCGAGCAATGCCGCCGATGCCACAATGATTTTGCCAATCACATCAGTGATCTTAGTAAGGTCGCCACAAATGCAACACGAGTGAGAATGTCGCGTGCGTGCCGAGTTGATGATTGCCAATGTGGACTCGATGCCGGATAAATGCGCGGCGCGTTTATGACTTCGGTACAGACTTTCCTCGGCTACCCCTATCCGCTGGGCGCGACGTGGACGGGGAACGGCGTCAACTTTGCCATCTTTTCCGAGCATGCCACCGGTGTTGAGCTTTGCTTGTTCGACAGCATCGAGGCTACAGAAGAAAACATTCGTATCCCGGTCCACGAACGCACCGATCAGGTTTGGCACGTGTTTTTGCCGGATATGCGTCCTGGACAATTGTACGGTTTGCGGGTTTCTGGCCCGTACGATCCGGAACGCGGGTTACGCTTCAACAGTTCGAAACTTCTGCTCGACCCTTACGCGAAGGCTATCGCCGGAGAGATGAGCTGGGCGGATGAGATGTTCGGCTATGTCATCGGAGACGCGAAGGAAGATTTGACTCAAGATTTCCGTGATGATGCGTGGGGAGTGCCCAAGTCCGTCGTCATCGACACCGGATTCGACTGGCAAGGTGACAAAAGTCCCGGTACCCCACTGCACAGTTCTGTGATCTATGAACTGCATGTGAAAGGCTTCAGTAAATTTTGGCCCGACGTGCCGGAGAATTTGCGCGGCACTTATGCGGCGCTGGGCAGCCCGCGGGCAATTGATTATTTCAAAAAGCTCGGCGTGACAGCGATCGAACTATTGCCAGTCCACGCGCACATCGACGACAAGGTCTTGATCGATCGCGGCCTGACGAATTACTGGGGTTACAACACGATCGGATTTTTTGCGCCGCACGCGCAGTACTCCAGCGGCGGGCAAATGGGTGAACAGGTCTCCGAGTTCAAAACGATGGTGCGCAGTCTCCACGCTGCCGGAATCGAAGTGATTCTCGACGTGGTTTATAATCATACTGCCGAAGGAAATCAGCTTGGTCCTACGCTGTGCTTTCGCGGAATCGACAACCCCGCCTACTACAGGTTGCATCCGGAGAAGCCGCGTTTCTACCTGGATTTCACTGGCACCGGCAACACGTTTAATCTACTCCATCCGCGCGTGCTGCAGCTGGTGATGGACAGCCTGCGTTACTGGGTCGCGGAAATGCACGTCGACGGATTTCGTTTCGATCTCGCCACCACGCTTGTGCGTAACCACGAGGGCGTAAACATGCTGCATCCTTTCCTCCAGGTCATCCAGCAGGATCCGATTCTTTCGAACGTGAAACTCATCGCGGAACCGTGGGACGTTGGAGAAGGCGGCTATCAGGTTGGGAATTTTCCTCCGCCATGGTCGGAATGGAACGGGAAATACCGCGACACGGTCCGCAGTTTTTGGAAAGGCGATGAAGGCCGAATCGGCGAGATGGGTTACCGGCTCACAGGCAGCCCCGATCTATACCTGCATAACGGGCGACGCCCTTACGCCAGCATTAACTTTGTGACCGCGCACGATGGTTTCACGCTGAACGACCTGGTCAGCTATAACGACAAGCACAACGAAGCGAACGGCGACGCCAACAAAGATGGCGACAACAACAATCTCTCGTGGAATTGCGGCGCGGAAGGTCTGACAGAAGATCCACAGATCAACGCATTGCGCGAACGGCAGCGGCGGAATTTTCTGACCACGCTTTTTCTTTCCCAAGGCGTCCCGATGCTCTGTGGCGGAGACGAGTGGGGAAGATCGCAGAACGGCAATAACAATGCGTATTGCCAGGACAACGAGATCAGTTGGTTCGATTGGACGCGCGACGAAAAGCAAAATCAGTTTCTGGAGTTCACGCGAAAGCTGATCCGATTTCGTAATGCACATCCCGTGTTTCGTCGGCCGAAGTTTCTTCAGGGTCGGCGAATACGCGGTTCGGAGATTCGCGACGTGATGTGGTTCAATCCCGGCGGGAATGAGATGAGCGACGAAGAATGGGCGTCGCCATTCGTTCGTTGTATTGGGATGCTGCTGAGTGGCGATACCAGCGATGTTCTCAGTTTCGAAGGCGAATCAATCCGTGACGAGACCTTTCTGCTGCTGATTAATGCGCATTACGAACCGATCCCTTTTGTCCTGCCTGGCCAGGAACATCTCGAGTGGCAATTGATTCTCGACACAATGGACCCAAACGGTTTCCTAATAGAACCAAAAAAATTCGCCTCAGGCGACGATGTCGATCTTGGCGGTCGCGCTTGTTGTTTGCTCCAACTGGTAAGCGGGACGCAAGCGCAGGCCCGCGAGGAATCCTGGAAAAAACGTCACGTCGAGTTTCCTCCTCTCAGTGCAGAGGAAGAACGCGCTCGCCGGAAATAGCCCGTTGCACTGAAGAGAAATTCAGCAACGCAATCTTGTTGCCAGAAGCGAATTAGTTTATAGAGATAGAAAGCGCACGTTTTGATGCGCGGCCAAATTTTTTGGTCAGTGATTTACCATGACACCAAGTTCTCTTGTTATCGTCACTGATCGAGGCGAGTTAAAAGCATATCGGGTGAACGAAACGCCGACGCGCGGACCGAGCCTGCAATTAGTACAGGCATTCAACATCACCGACGCACACGGAAGGTTGGTCGATAAACTGAGCGACCTGGCCGGACGCTTTCCGGTGACCAACGGCGCGGGCGCTCATCATGGCGCGGGCTCCATTGCCGAGCGGACGCAGTTGGCAACAGAAATGGACCGCCGTATTCATAAGGAGCTTGCCGATCAAATTACAAAAATTGTTTCCTCCAATGGAAAGGAAGGCTGGGCGTTTGCCGCGCCGGCCGAAATTCACGGGGCGATTGTCGATCTTCTGCCTGCCGCTGTCCGCGACCGAATCGTCGAACATGTGAAATCGGATTTGGTAAAAGTGGAACCGGCGAAACTCGTTTCGCGGTTTCGTTCGTTGCAGCAAATGTGATGGCTGATACTGGATACTGGACGCTGGATACTGGATGGAAAACAGCGCCGTTTGCCCCATCAGGCATCAAAAATCCAGCATCGAGTATCGGATTTATCTTGTTCCCTCAACATTGGAAGGCTCATTAGTATCTAATTAATCATGCAACTGCCTGTTAAGATCTCGTATCGGGGTCTGGAAAAGTCTGACCAGATCGACAATCTCGTTTTGGATTATGCAGCGCGACTCGAGAAATTTTGCGATCATATCAATCGCTGCGATGTGGCCATTGAACAAACCAATCACACACATCAAAAAGGAAATCCTTACCGATGCCGGATCGATGTGACCGTGTCGCGCGGCCACGAGCTGGTTGCTGACGAAAGACAGACGGACAATGGCTCGCACCAGCCGCTCAACAAGGTGATCCACGACGCGTTCAAAACGATGGAGCGCGAACTGCGCCGCGTTGTGGACAAGCAAAGACGCGACGTCAAAACGCACGCCGATTCACGTTCCCCGAAATAGCTGCAACGATGTTCGCAATCAGGTAGGGGCGATTGACCTCAATCGCCCGCGTCACGTGAACCACCCCACCTCGACGCGTCCGGTGCGAAAACAATTGGACCATTCGGCTCATTTTCACGGTCGATTCGGCGCGACCTATTTCATAACAATTTGCTGTCAACGTCGCGGTGTAAATCAGGTTTGCCTGAATGCTGCCTCAAGCATCTTGTTTGAAACGGCTCGACGCTATCATGTGTCGCAGCGGTGTTTGAAATTACTTCTGCTGATGCCCGATCACCTGCACATGTTGATTGGCGTGCCGGGCGATGCGCAACTTTCAAATCTGATCCGCAATTTCAAAAGGATCACGACCCGAATTGCGAACATCTCCTGGCAGCGAAATTTTTTCGATCATCGACTGCGGCATGACGAGAGCCTCGACGAGAAAGCAGCATACATCCGTGCAAATCCCGTCCGCGCTGGATTGATCGCTGAAGGCGAAGAATGGCCATACGCCATCGATGCCCGTGATCTAAATTCGCGTCCTGAGGCGTCGATTTCGCGCACAGCGGGCGATTGAGGCCAATCGCCCCTACCTAAATTCGGGAGCTTCAATGGCGTGTCCGCGCGCGTCGAGCTGGCTAGTCGACGAAAAACTCAGTTCGAAAACCTAGAACCATCTTCTCAATCCGAAAACATTGGGTCATCGGTGGACTGGAAAAAGCGCTTCGAGTCCGGGCGACTTGGTGCCCGGGAGATAAACGTACCCTGTAAATCGAGGATAATTGTCGGGGTCAGACTGCCAGCGGTAGGTGGCATCATATTCCTTACCACCGAAATGAAAATGGATTCGCAGCACTGGAATCTTATCGTTGCCTGCCACCGTATCGAATCGAGCAACGCATTTGTCGGCCTTACCGTCTATCGTCCGTGTGACTTGTAGAATGCCGTTGACGTCTTGAATTGTCACATGCCCGCTGTAAGTCGCAGTCGAATCAGGCTTGCGGCCAATGAGCTCATAATCTCCGGCCATGTAGCCACGCAAGGACTCGTCATCGAGTCGTTTGCTGTCAGCGTCCGCACAGACTGCGGAATTGGCGAATAACACTATCGCCATGATTGCCAGAAACGCTCTCATGCCACCTGACGAGAAAACTCTAATCACGACGTCTCGCGAATCCCCAATACGCGAGAAACCCTGTCAAAAGCAGCAGAGGAGCCACGACCGAAAAGAAACCGTACGGGTGTTGAGCCAGAGGAATACCACCTACATTCATGCCAAACAAGCCCGCCACCAGGTTGATCGGCAAGGCTAACACAGTTACTAACGTTAACACAAACAGCGTGCGATTAGTCTGTTCGTTGACAACGGCGGCCAATTCTTCCTGAAGCTGTTTGACCCGCTCAACCAAGGCCGCTGTGTCGCTGATGGCGGTGGAGAACTTCTCTGCGGCTTGTTGGAGGTTTCGAAGCTGTTCTTGTGTGATCCAATCAGGAGGCCGATCAAGAAGGCGAAAGAATGCAGCCGGTTCCGGGGCCAGAAGCCGTTGGAGTCGAACCAACATCCGCCGCAGAGAACCCAGTTCGCTGCGACTGACGGAAATGCGCTTAGCCAGCAGTCTGTCTTCCATTGGGTCCACTCGCGCGGTGGACCTGCGCACAATGTCAACCAGCACACTGGCCTGATCTCGCAACAAGTGCGACAGAAGTTCAATCGGCGAGCGAAAGACTTGACCCGCTTGCACCGCCGCCCGGAGTTTGTCTACCGAGCGCAATGGCCGGATGTGCGCGCTTACCAGCAGGCGCGACGTTATACATAGACTGGTCGTCGCAACTGCCGAGGCCTCAAATGTGAAATCAAAGAGCACGTCATGGATATGCGCCAGCAGTGAATCTGCGTCCTGCTTCAGACGAGTGGAGCCTACATCCCTATGCAACGATTCGTAAAAGGCATCGGGCAAGGTCACATACCGCCGTAGCCAGGGCTCAGAAGCCGCATGCGAAAGCGAAAAATGCAACCAGAGGAATTCACCCGGTAGGCCCGGGCCCGGCGCGGTCAAAAACTCAACCGCCGCCTGCGAAGTGATTGGCTGCGCTGGCTGGTCGGGGCCAAAATGATAGCCCCAGATCAGCCCATCCTCCTGGTCTGAACCGGAAGTGGGATCAATATTTTCCCTGGTGTTTTGAGCAGCCATCAGATCACTGGTCAGCTTGTTTTCTATAACAGGAAGATACCCAACCAGAAGGCGCTGAGCCATCCAGCACTTTGAGGATTGATGCGCATGAATCGAAAGCTTACAACAAAGTGCTGGGTTGCTCCCAGCGATTAGTTAAGCTTACCGAGGATGCTGTAGCGCGTTCGCAACGCAGCACAAACTTCTGCTGAGCGACAGTGAATGAGTCAAGTTGTACGGTCACGGGCCAGTCTGCTCGCAAATGGAGCCGCAGGGACGCGAGCGACATAGATGGGCAAACCGACAGGTCGAATGGAGCTTCTGGGAAAAGCGACATAGAAGGCAAAGCCGCGATGGGTAGTGGCGAGCGAGCTGGGAAGCGAACGAGTTTCAAATGAGTGGAAACGAATGAGTCAAAAGCTTCGGAGTTGGGTTCATCGATGGTTAGATGCGCACGACGTTATCATCCGCGCGGCGCGGGTGGCCTGCCACTTCGAATAAAAAAAACCAGCGATATGGCAAAGATGATCAATCCGACAGGACAAACGATCAGAGCCAGCAGCTCGGTGAAAAAAGAGATATCCGGCGCTGTCATCGGCTGTGGCCGCTCAGCGATGAAGTCGCTCAAATAATGCAAGGTCTTTCCGAGCGGGCCGAAAACAGGAGCAACTGTTACCAATCCGCCGACGATCATCGCTACCAGGCTTATTCGACTACGTCGCCGAGAGACGGAGTTCATGAGGTCTAACGATAAAGGTCAGCCGCCTCGAAAGTTTTCGCGAGTTAGCTACACTAGGTGGACAGGCCCAGTGCTTTCGAATTTCGCGCACGAATCACCAGCCAAATTTTCCGCGCGATGAAGAGCGCGACCTGACTCAGGATAGCCGCCCCAACTCCAGATAGGTAATATGCACCGAGCCATACCGCGACGCCAATGATGGCGAAGCATACGCCTGAAAACATCCAATATCCCGAAAGGATAAGTACAGGAACGAAGACAAACCGAACAACGGGGGCGTAGTTTGGAAGTTCTACAAACGGACTATAAACATAGCCGAGTATCGGAATGGTGAAGATGAGGTGAATCCAGCGAAGAATCGAACGTTTGCTGGCATTACTAATCATTCAATCCCTTTCCATTGAGAATTTGCCGCATACATTTTTCAATCCTGGACTCCCGAGTTTTGGATTGTTTCGCTCCAGAAAAATAAAGGATGTATCCTCTTTGCCGTCCGGGCGTCAATGCAGCAAAAGCAGTTTTCAAGGCGGGGATTTCATCCAATTTATTTTGAAATTCTTCGGGAATAGGTTCTGGATTCTTTTTAAGATTCACTTTTAAGCCGGCCTTTTCCGCTTCCATGGCTTCATGGATATAGGCTTTCAAGATGGGTTCCATCTCAACTATTTCTCGAACATTGGTGAACGGTATCCGGCGTGCCGCCTGCCAGCCAAATTTTTCAAGAATACCCTTGGGATCCTTTAACAGGGCACCTTTGGTAAACAAAAGCGCACAGAATTTTTTAAATCCTTGTATGATAACTATGTTACTGTTCTGAAACGTGTAACAAGGTTTACCCCACTTCAATTCTTCGGTCAGTCCACAATCAAGACTGATCCTTCTCAATTTCTCCATTTCTTCCCGCCACTCTTTGGCTCTTCTTAAATATGCATCGACCTTGGGATTCATTCGTTGAACAACATCAGGGGCGTCGCTTACTGGCCGCAAGCATCGCACAAGCTTTCTCGATCCGGCGTCTATGTGCCTCCGGGTCTTTGGGTGAATCCATCCAACTGATAAAGTCCCTGCGCTCGGTCGGCGTGAGATCGCTCCACTGAGCCTTCGCCATCGGGGTAGCCGCCAGGGCCTTGTGAAGATCGAATGACACTATTGAATAACAGCAGGGGCGTCGCTTTCCGGCCGCAAGCATCGAGCAGGCTCTCTCGATCCGGCGTCTCCGTGTCTCCGGCTGTTTGGCTGAGTCTATCCAAGTAATAAAGTCCCTGCGCGCGATCGGTGTGAGATCGTTCCACTGAACCTTCGCCGTCGGGGTAGCCGCGAGGGCTTTGCCAAGATCCGTTGGCACTCTGGGCTCTGATTCTTCTTCAGCCCGCTTAGGATTCATCTTGTTCATTTATTGATCGTCCGAAATAAAGTGACCTTGTATCTGCCTACAATTCCTTTTTCTTCTTGGGCATTCATGATTCGCTTGTAAATCTATTTATCGGCGAAACCGCGCCATTTACTCTGGCCTAACGATCAGCGCTTCAGTCGCGAACGCCTGGAGGTCGTTCCCACTTTCTGACGCGCTTTCGTAGGCTGCAAGCGCTTGTTAGGACGCCGCTTCCTGGGTCCTTTTCGCTGGGGCGCAGAGAGCGCACTGATCGTGACGTAGTATCCCTCCGGATCCCGGAGTGAGAACTCCCTTGTTTGAGTGTTCGGGTTCACGTGGGGCTCCTCTTCGAGCCGGGTGACGAGAGCGCGGGCTCTCTTTAGTGCCATATTGAAATCGTCGACGCGGAAGAACAATAGGAGCCCGTTGCCAGGTGACGCCTCGTCCGGGCTCATCAAGGAGGGATGCCCGTGTGCGCCCCACTGATGGAGGCAGAGCAACACGGTTCCATCCGTATCCAGGATCTGACCAAAGTCATCATGGCCCGGAGGCAATTTTCCCTGGCCAAAGAGCGACTGGTACCATTTGAAGCTGCCTGGAACGTCGCTTACGCCGATGATCGTCCATGTGCGTTTCATCGCATTTCCGCTGTTGGCCTAACGAGCTTGATTTGACTCTCAACTATCATCTCTCAACCCTCAACTTTCCCAGTACAACGGCCCAGCGGTTGGTTCGAGCGATTGATTAGGTCTGATGCGCTCTGTCATCAAAGATCAAAATACGAAATCGTATTACGTGCACAGAATACCACCCCAACTCGCGGGATCAATATCATCGATCGTTTGAGAAAACGTCCAAATGTGACCGCCACAATCCTCAGCCGTGTATTGCCGTTCGCCAAAAGGATAGCTCTCGGGCACACGAATAATTCTAACTCCGGCTGCCGAAGTTTTGGCATAATGCTGATCGACATTTTCGACGCGCACCAAAACGGAATGAACATTGTCAGCCTGCGCCGCAGCCGATCCCCGCTCGGTAACTACAACCGCCCCTCCTCCGAGCAATAGCTGAATACGATGACTGGCAATCCGAAGTCTTTCTCGAAACCCGAACTTCTCGCACAACCACTTAGCCGCTGCAGGTACGTCAGAATATGCAAGTTCAGGAATAACTACGGCATTGGGAATTGAGCGATTGTGGCGCATTGTGATACTCGGTCCTGACCTAGCGAGACGGAGCTGAGCCACCGCTGGCGGTGACGACCTTTGCTTTACTATCAACTATCATCGCTCAACTCTCAACCTTCTTAGTACAACGGCCAGCGGTTGGCTTCATCATTTGGTTAGGCGTTGATGTTCATGCTGACAGCGCAACCAGGAAAAGTACCATTCCCGCAAGCGCTGTGTTCCAAAAAAGAACCGAACGCAGCAGGCCATAGCCGGCCGCCGCAGCCTATACATACCCTAAGCGTGCCCAGAAATACAGGTGTGCACCCCACAGGGTTAGTAAGTTGTGATGGTGAGTCACATGTGCCACCAAGACGAGAGCGGCGAAAAAAGGAAAGGTTTCCAGGAAATTCGTTGTTGCTTGGTCCACCCGGTTCGCCAGCCCGCGCAGTGGCGGAACTGCCTCCTCTCGGCTGCTCGCAGTCCACCGGTAACCATACTGAAAACTGATCAGGTGCGAAGCAACTATCAGCTGCACAAGGCCAAGGATGATGCTGGCGACTGAAAGCCATAGCTCGGTGGTCATAACGTGCTGATTACCCCTAACGAGGCGGCGCTGAGCCACCGCTGGCGACAGCGAGCTTTCTTAAACTCTCAACAATCATCTCAACTTTCGTAGTACACCGGCTCGCCATTAGCTCCATCGAATGGTTAGGCGTTTTGCTCCTCATCAACCACGGCGTCAGCCTCAAACTCAACCAACCAATCAGGATCGATAAACCGCGATACCTCCATGATTGTGTTCGCGGGTCGAATCTCCCCAAAGAACTCACCGTGAACTTTAGCGACGGCCTGCCAATCCTCGATGCGCACAAGAAGTGTGCGAGTGATTGGTTAGATGCAGCGCTCGAACTACGGGCGCGGCGAAGGCGTCGACTGACTCTTCGGGGTCGGGGTTACTCTTGGCGTAGGTGATTTACTCTTCCCGGAAAGGCCTTTCTGTAACTCATCTGTGATTCTTTGTTTGACCATGTTCTGAATGGCATCGGGAAACGAAGGGGACGCTGTAGCGCTTGGTTGAGGTGCTGACGTCGCTCTGTTCTTATCAACCGAGCGCATGATCGCCGGCGCGAAAATCACTGACACAATGGCAAGTGTGAGGAGTAACGCCGCGATGATAAAGACCGCGAGCGCAACCGGAGAAAATCCTTTGCGCGTTGTGGCGGGAGGCTCGGTGCGTCGTGCCCCGGCGACACACGCCGGGGGCGCGGGATTACCAATCGTCTCGGCATAAAGGTTGACCAACGAAACAACAACTCCGTGTTTCACTTCCACATCGCCCAGTCCATGCAGGTAAGGCTGCCAACGACGATGCTGCGCCAGATCATCCGCGAAGCGTTTGCTCACCAGAATGTGACCTGCATCGCCGCAATCCATCACCCGACGCGCGATATTGATTCCGACTCCGGAAATGTTTTCGCGCGCGTTAGCATCCTTGACATGCTGGACCGGCCCGCTGTGGATTCCCATCCTTATCGGCAGGCTCGGTTGCGCGCGCAGAGCCTGGCTGACTTCTAAAGCGCACTCGGCAGGTCCCTCCACTGAGCCAGTGAAGGCCAAGGCCATACCGTCGCCGGTCGGTAAAATGATCAGTTGCCCCGCTCCTTCTGCTTCACGCACTACTTCAGTATTGCGAACGATCTGATTCAACTCCTGAAGCGCGTCTGATTGTTCGTCGGTCAGCAGCTTAGAGTACGCGACGATATCGATGAACAAGACATGCGCGATCTCCAGGCGCGGCTTGGTTTTCTCGTCATCCTGCATTTGCCCGGAATGTTAAGTGCACTCCGTCTATTGCTCTAGACGATTTTTTCGACCGTCATTTCGCCGATGGCAGGTTTTGCGAACAGCGCACTCACGATCTAACGAGAATCGAGCAGATTGGGAATTTGCGAGATGGACGGGATAGCCCGCGAGGGCGAACACCGTGTGATGGGAAGCCACGGGGTAGACGGAAAAGCCGCGAGGTAGCGGTGACAGAGCGAGAGCGAACGCATCAATGAACTGGGAAGATCATGAGTCAAAGAGAATGGAGTCCGCGGGAATGGAGCCGCTGGGATGTGAGCGACATGGATGGGCAGACCCGAGAGGGAGAGGCTTTCGGGCTGAAGCCGAATCAAGCGGTGCGACATGGACGGGAAGCCCGAAGGGTGTTTTCGCGGGAAGAAAACATCATAAGCCACGACTAGCGTTGAATAACATGACGACGGGAGTGCGTGAGCCTGGCGAATGGAGCAGCGGGCCAAGCGACATCGAAGGCAAAGCGACGAGGGTAGGACCGAGTGAGTGTGGGCAACGAACGAGTTTCAATCGCACTAGGGTAGCCGGGCACATGGATGAAATCCAGGGTGTCGTGGCAAGCACGCTGAAGTTGCCTTGCGATGGGGCCAGCCTGCTCGCGAATTCTTTCGGAGTTGGCTTCATCGTTTGGTTAGGCTGGCGGGGTGAATGCTCCCCGGCATGTTAGGCGTCGGCGACCACGGGCCTCGCTGTCGCCCGAGGAATCAAAAATGCCATCGCCGTGCCGACAACCAAGCCAATGATGTGGCCGATCATGCTGACGCCAGGGAAGAATGAGTAGGTTACTCCCGCTGCCAGTACGATAATCAGGCGCATCCGAGCAAATTTAGTTTGTGAGGGGACCCGGAAGGCGAGCACGAGCGCGGCCCCGAGAAGGCCGAATAGTCCGCCGGACGCGCCAAGCGAGACGCCCTGCGATGGCCAGAGCTGATGTTTAAAGAGAATACCGGCGCCGCTAGCCATTGATGCAGCGAGGAACACCAGCAGGAGCCACGCGGTACCGGCGCGGCGCTCTACGATCAGTCCCAATATGAGCAGGAGGACGCTGTTGAGCAAGAGATGCGTGAGGTCCCAGTGTGAAAACCCGAACGTGATCAGACGCCAGTATTCGTGACCAATCTCACCGCTATCAGGTAGCGCGCCGAGCCGAAGGAGACGAGCGTCGTTTCTGACTGCCCCGGTCGCGAGTTCGACGAGAAATATGGCGGCCATAACGCAAAAGAGGGCTGCCGATCCGACACGAGTGCGCATTTGACGTGAGTTGTTGCCGGCCTGCTGCCGCCTAACGAGACCAAGCTGAGCCAGGGCTACCGAGACCGGGGCCGAAATGCGAGTTGAAAGTTTTGATCATGGAAAATGTGATTGCATAGCGGGTGGCCGTTGGTTCCAGCGTCTGGTTAGGCTCTTTCGCCGTTCGAAATAGTGTCTGCCTTTTTCGGTCAGAGTCACAACTGTGGTAGCCGAAATCTTATTTTGAAGCGATGGAATATCACTTTCGACGAATAGCTACCTTCTCGGCTCATACCGCATCGCCACCGCCCCCGAGCCGAACTCCAGCCGGCTTACGAGCTTCAAGTCGACATGCTTCGATAGCCCCGCGAACAACGTCGGCCCGTGGCCCGCTAGCCTGGGCTGCACCACGAACTCGTACTCATCGATCAATCCCAGCTCCGCCAACGCCAGCGGGAGCTTCACGCCTCCCACGAGCAGTCCCTTACCCGACTCCCGCTTGAGCTGCTGAACGGCCTTCCCCAGATCCCCGCGCACGAGCTCCGCGTTCCAATCGACCCGGTCCAGGGTGCTCGACACAACGTACTTCTTTGCTGCGTCGATCGTCCGGGCGAAGGGTTCCATCCAATCGGGCCTCGCTCCCGTCGGCGCCGGGCGCCGCCACCCTGCCTCCATCATTTCGTAAGTCACGCGGCCAAAGAGGAGGGCATCGGCCCGCTCGAGGTTCGCGACGTATACGTGACGAAACAAGTCTTCGTCCGGGACCATTGCACGATGATCGCAGCACCCGTCCAATGTGACGTTGATGGAATACCGAAGAGGTCGCATTACGTAAGAGTACCGATCGCCATAGGGCGGCCTAACGAGAAAGAGAATGGATCCCGCGGGGAAGCGGTGCGACATGGACCGGAAGCCCGAAGGGTTTTTTCGCGGGAAGAAAACATCATAAGCCAGGGCTAGCGTTGAACAACATTACGGCGGGAGTGCGTGAGCGCGAAGACGAGAATCGCGCTAGGGTAGCCGGGCACCTGGATGAAATCCAGGGTGTCGTGGCAAACACACTGAACTTATTTCGAAATGGGGCCAGCCTGCTCGCGAATTCTTTCGGAGTTGGCTTCATCGACTGGTTAGGCCTATGGCTGTCGCGGAGACCTCATCACATGCCATAAGCTGAGACTAACACCGGTGACGCATTCGGTCACACGCCATTTACTACCAATGTGTTAAGTTTAAGCTTCTCGCAGCTGAATTAGAACCGGCACCCAAATTATGCGAACGGTGGTGGGTATTATCATTGCTGACCACTTGCCGGGTGTGAAAACCCACCTGCTAAATGCCCATGTGCTGGCTCTGTCCAGAATCGCCAAACCTGCCGATTTGATTATTGTAATTCTGCTCACTCGACCTGTTTTCAAATCAATATCGAGCCGATACAAACCGCCACGACGATTTCGCGCATCACTAGCCGGATCGCTTGACAACGCCCGAAAGGGGTATCGCGGGGCACACGCCCAAATTACGTCCCGCGCACACACCGCGTTCGGTTGACGTTTGCCATGGGCATCTATGGCGTAGCCTTTGTCGATAGGCATGGCGATGTAGGGCACTGGATCACTGGCTCTAGCCGTGACAGCGATCAATGTGATCCCGATCATCGTTGTCAATATTTTCATTTGGTTTTGTTTCTTGTTCGTTGGCGGCCTAACGAGAAAGAGAATGGCGCCCGCGGGGAAGCGGTGCGACATGGACCGGAAGCCCGAAGGGTTTTTTCGCGGGAAGAAAACATCATAAGCCACAGCTAGCGTTGAACAACATTACCGCGGGAGTGCATGAGCCTAGCGAATGGAGCGGCGGGCCCAGCGACATAGAAGGTAAAACGACGAGGGTAGGAGCGAGTGAATGGAGCCGCGGGGACGCGAGTGACATAGATGGGCAAACCGAGAGGTCGAAATGGGCGGGAGCACATGAGTCAACGTGGGCAACGAACGAGTTTCAATCGCACTAGGGTAGCCGGGCACATGGATGAAATCCAGGGTGTCGTGGCAAGCACGCTGAAGTTGCCTTGCGATGGGGCCAGCCTGCTCGCGAATTCTTTCGGAGTTGGCTTCATCGTTTGGTTAGGCGGGTGTGTCATGGGCAAGATGATTGAATGAAAACGCCAAATACTAGGCACCGGCTTTTTTGTTCACTCCTTTAGCGGCGCTCTCAATCAACGTTGCAACGGCGTTTGGCTGCGACACATAGATCGCATGGCTACCCGCGACCTCGACGACTATCGAACCCGCGCGCTTGGACATAAAGTGCTGGGCCGGCGGTGGAATCATCTTATCCTCGGTGGCGACCAAATACCAACTCGGCTTGGTCCTCCATGCCGCCTGACTGATCGTGCCACTGAATGCCTCGACACCCCACGGAACTTGAGAGTCAGCCATGAAGGCGGCCTTCTCCGCATCCACGTCGGCCGCGAACGAGGCGGGGAACTTTGCCTTGTCGAGAAACAGAAATCCATCCTGCGGCGGCAATATCGGCGGCACGGGCGCGCCAGGCGGAGGGTCTTTGATAAGCGATGACACCGACTCGCCGTTGTCCAAAGCAAAGGCCGTGATATAAACAAGCCCGGCGACCTTTGGATCGTTGCCGGCTTCTGTGATTACCGCTCCGCCGTAGGAGTGGCCAACAAGAATCGCGGAACCACTATGCGTGGCCAGTACGCGCTTGGTTACGGCCACATCATCCGCGAGCGATATCGTTGGATTCTGAACCACGCTGACGGTGTAGCCGGCCTTCTTGAGGATTTTGTAGACTTCTTCCCAACCGGAGCCATCCACGAAGCCACCGTGTACGAGAACTATTGTCTTTATAGTCGAATCAGGTTTGCCGTTTATAATATTTCCTTTCTCTGCTTTGTCGTTTATTTGCTAACTGTGAAAAGCGTAATGCCGCCTAACGAGAAAGAGATAAGCCACGGCAGGGTGTCGTGGCAAACACGCTGAACTTATTTCGTTATGGGGCAGTTGGCTTCATCGATTGGTTAGATCCGTCATCGTCTCATCGCCTGCTTTCTCGCACAAGAGCACGAACCGCGAAGAGCATGCCAACAAGAACGGGACCCAGTAGTAGCAAGTCAATGGCGGAATCTCCGAAAACCCCAACGTATCGGAGCGTGCCGATAACATCCGCGAGCGCGACGAGGAGAAGCAAGTAACCCACCAACGGCGCTTTCCTGAGCTTCGCGAGGCCATCAAATGCATCAATGTCACCGCGGTCAATCCGCCGCCGAAGCGAACGCGGCCAGACGTACAGATACCAGATGGCGGCGAATATCCAGAACGCTGCGCCGATCAAGCCACCGTAGAACTGGCCAATGTTGATCGTGCGCATAGATCTAACGAGAAAGAGATAAGCCACGGCAGGGTGTCGTGGCAAACACGCTGAGCGCATTTCGAAATGGGGCCGTTGGCTTCATCGATTTGTTAGACGGGGGACGTGCCATGATCCTGTGCTTCCACTGGCCAAGTATGGAAGACAAAAACCTCACCGTCGATCTCGGCCTGGTCGAAATACTGCCTGCTCTCAGCTGACTGCGTTTCGCGGGTGACAAGCACCGCCTCTTCGAGTCGCGTGACACTCCAATCCTGATTCGCAATGGCGTCGCGTGCGTGCGACTCGGCTTCTTCTCGTGTAGCGCGATCAATCCAGCAGTTGATGAACGCGCCACCAGCTTCAGCGGGTTTCTTCGGACGCGCCTCGAACTGAAAATAAAATATCGGCATTCGAGCGGCGATACCGTCTAACGAAGCTAAGATCAGCCACCGCTGGCGAGGGCGCGCATGGCGGCGGGAGGAAAGGTTGGAGTCACGGAAAGCGTGTTCGTACGCCGGCCAGCGGTTGGCTGCATCGTTTGGTTAGGGTTTTCGTGATCCATGCTTTCAACCGCCGCGATTGCCGCTTGGACGGCGACTGGATCAAGTGTGAGTGAGATGTGGTCGATCCCCGGGAGAACTGTAACAGGAACATCTTTGCCAGCTGTCTTGAAAA